>Ga0073903_10001175_pt1 | contig 13740 bp, 9 predicted proteins | sample KloWWTKNB14_bulk_FD_66665 | JGI IMG/M metagenome (GOLD analysis project Ga0073903, IMG submission 66665) | Active sludge microbial communities from Klosterneuburg, Austria, studying microevolution and ecology of nitrifiers - Klosterneuburg... | ecosystem: Engineered > WWTP > Aerobic digester >... | reverse complement strand
CGAGTTGTCGACCGTAGACACCGCCTTTCTGCTTGCAGGAGTGCTGACTGCCGCGGCGTTCTTCGATGGCGAGTGCGAAGAGGAGGACGAGCTACGTCGGCTCGCCGACGCGCTCTATCGGCGTGCGCAATGGACCTGGGCATGCAACGGCGGCGCGACGGTCACGCATGGATGGACGCCCGAGGGCGGTTTCCTGCCGTACCGCTGGGAAGGCTACGACGAATCGTTGCTGCTGTACGTCCTGGGCCTGGGCTCGCCGACGCATCCTCTGCCCGCCGAGAGCTACGCTGCGTGGCTTTCGACCTACCGCTGGAAGACGATCTACGGGTGCGAGTTCATCTACGGCGGTTCGCTCTTCATGCACCAGTACTCGCACGTCTGGCTGGATTTTCGAGGCATTCAGGACTCCTTCGTGCATCAGAAGGGGATCGACTACTTCGAGAACAGCCGCCGTGCGACGCAGGTGCAGCGCGAGTACGCGATACGCAATCCGCTTGCGTTCGCCGGCTACGGCAAGGATTTCTGGGGTATCACCGCGAGCGACGGCCCCGGCTGGACGACACGACGCATCGACGGCATCGAGCGCTCGTTCTTCGATTACGTCGCTCGCGGCGCGCCGTACGGACCGGACGACGGCACCGTTGCGCCGTGGGCAATCGTTGCCTCGTTACCGTTCGCCCCCGACATCGTTCTGTCGGCGGTCCGCAATTTCCAGGACGTGTACCCGCAGGTAACGGGCCAGTATTGCTTTCGCTGCAGCTTCAATCTGACCTTTTCCGATGACGTCGAGGGCGGAATCGGCTGGACCTCGCCGTACCACTTCGGCATCAATCTGGGGCCGGTCGTATTGATGTGCGAGAACTACCGTTCCGAGCTTCTCTGGCGGTTGATGCGCTCGTGCCGATACGTCGTGACTGGACTTCGACGGGCCGGGTTTCGGAACGGGTGGCTGTAGCGCGCGCATGCAAGCAACATGAACGAAATGTAACCTCCCTGACCGGTTCCCGTTGGCAGGGCACGCATAGAGTGATGCGTGTGCGGCAAAGAAATGGAAACGTCGCAAGGAGGGAGTCGGAATGTTCTTGAGTATGTTAACCATCGCCGCGATCGTCCTGACAGCGAGCACAACGTCTGCGACTGCGCAGAGTGTTCCCGGCTTTTCGAGCATCGAGCGAAGTGTTCCCGCGGTTTTCGAGATTGCTGCCGAAAACGGCGACGCGGCGTCGACGCTGCCACATCGGGTGGCTCGGCTCGGCGACGTTTCGGAGCAGGAGCAACCGTTGGCAGATTCCGCTGCCCGCTCCGCCGCCCGTGCCCGTGCTTCGGTTGAGTGCACGAGAGCCAGGTCGCAGCACGATCATGGCGTCGAACGCGGCGCTGCGCCAAGGTGGCTTACACCTTGCGCGCGGGCTGAAGCGGGCGTGGACCGCGCACCACCCGACAGGCCGCCACTGCACGATCACCGCAAATTCCACAAACAGCAATGAGTTGCGCTATCGCGGAACCAGGCGGACAGGTCGAATACGTATCAGAACGTCGAGCACGACGGGTACAAACGCTTGAATCAAGGGAGTGATTTCATGAACACGGTAGAACTCACTGTCGACGGAATGACGTGCAACTCGTGCGTCACCCGGGTCAGACGTGCGCTCGAGTCCATCGAGGGCGTTGCAACAGTAGCTGTCGACCTCGGGGCCGGTCGTGCGCGCGTAGAGGGAACGTTCGGCCCTTCGGCCAGCGCGCTCATCAATGCTTTGACCGACGCCGGCTATCCGTCGCGACTTGCAGGCGCGCCTGCTTCCTCGGCCGCAACGACGCAGTCGAAAGGCGCACGAGGCGGATGCTGCTGTAGCTGACCCGCGGATCGGAAAATCGCGCGCCATCGCAATTCGCGCCCTGCCGCCTCCTCTCGACCTCGGCTTGTGTGGAGCATCCAATGAAGAAGTTTCGACGTGCGATCGTCACGATGCCGGCCCTCGCTCTCGGCGCGTTCGTCACTGGCTTCCCAGGCTGGGTCGCCGCGCAGGCGTCGATGCCGTCGGTCGAGGTTTGGAAGAGCCCGACCTGCGGCTGCTGCAAGGATTGGGTGAGGCACATGCAGGACAACGGCTTTCGCGTGACAGTCAACGATAGCGGTAATACAAATGCGCGGGCTCGAGTCGGGATCCCGCAGAAACTCGGCTCCTGCCACACCGCCGTCGTCGCGGGATACGCGATCGAAGGACACGTTCCCGCCGGCGACATTCGACGTTTGCTGAGCGAGAAGCCGAAGGCAATCGGATTGGCGGTGCCCGGCATGCCCATCGGTTCACCCGGCATGGACGGCCCGGAGTATGGCGGCCGAAAGGATGCTTACGAAGTCCTGCTTGTTCAACACGACGGAACGACTTCAGTGTATCGACGTTATTCGTGAGAATTCGTGAGATTGATTGGGCGCTGAGCATTCCGGAACCCCAGGACGAGCCGCAGGCCGCGCTCCGGGCGTTCTAGCCACAGCCACCCGAGCCCATTTTGGCCCCTCGGACCACAGCCAATGCGTGATCGCGAGGGCCAGCCCGCTGATGCCGAGACACTTGTGCAGCCGTACGTTTTGTCCAGGCCGCCGATCCATCGCTCGAGCGCGCGCCAGAACGTGATCTCGATCCGCCTCATCGAGGCGTCCCACGCCCTCGCTGTGCAGTCTTAGTGATAGCCGCCGGCGCCTTGCGTCTCCCGTCCGATCCGGCGACGGCGCCGGCGCTCGATGCGCGCGCCTCCTTCGGGCTGCGCGCCGCCGCCTCGAACAGCGCTTGCATCTGTTCGAGGCGCTGCCGTTCTTCCGGCGTCTGCTCCGCCGAAGCCGCCACCGCCTCTTCGACGATCGCGGCCACGTCCCGAATGTCGGCCGGATCGGCCTGTTCCAACAGCGCAGGGATCGCAGCCACTGCGGCATCTTCGTCAAGGTCCATGAGCAGCGCCTGCTGGCGAACCATCTGCTTATAGTCCGAAAGGGGAAGGATGCGGCAGCAATGGACCTCGCGGAACTTGCGGAGGATGTTGAACCCGCGCTCGTCGACCTCGCCGCGCGAGCGAGTGATGAAGCCGATCGCCCGCAGTCCGGCCTCGACCGCGCCGCCCTCGGCCAGGCTGGCGCGCAGCCTTTCGACTTCCCGTGCGACGTACTCCCGATGCTCGGGCGTCACCCCCGGATGGGGTCGGGGGGCGGCGCCGTCATCGGCGTTCAGCCCGGCGAGCGCCTGGATCCAGGGCGAGCCGTAGATCGCCTCGAAGGTCTTCTCGCAGGCGTCGTCGCGGATCATGCGCCACTGGTCGAGCGACCTCGCGACGGTCTGCGAGAACATCTCCTGCAGCTGCAGAAACGGATTGGCGGCGCTCGCCGGCGCGCGGTTCTCGCGCACTTTGTCGGCGCCCTTGGCGATCGGACCCGACAGCGGACTGGCGTCAGACATCAGCTCGTAGGACAGGCGCAACGGATGCAGCCGCTGCAGCGACTCCGCCCAGTGGGGGGTGACGGCTGCGCGCACCAGCGGCTGGAGGAACGTTCGGTACAGGCCCAGGTTCATCTCGGAGATGCGGGCCGCCGCCGCGAATCGCCGGTCCGACTCCGGATCCGGCGCGACGATCTTGCGCACCTCCTCGACCCCGCTCTTTTCGAACGCGAGCACGTAGTCCCCCACCACGAGGTCCGGGTTGAGGGTGTGCTCCGTCTTCGCGTCCAGCCTGGCGTGGTAGATGCCCGGCGGCAGCACGTCGATGTAGTCGATGTTCTCGCCGAACTCCTTGTGCTCTTTGCGTCCCACGCTTCCCGACACGAAGATGCCGAGGTGGCCGACGCTCTCGTGCAGGGCGTAGACGATGGTCTGGCCGTGCGCCTTTACGTCGGCGTCGTCGCGATAGAGGTCGATGATCCAGCCGAGCGCCTGGGGCGGCGGCGTGATGTTGTCGCCCATCGAGCAGAACACGACGATGGGCGAGCGGATGTTGCGCAGGTCCAGGCGGATGCCGTCGGAGGTGATCAGTTCCGCCGTCGCCAGGCGATTCCCGACGAACAGGTTGTCGACGAGCCACTGCATCTCGACGTCGCTCAGGAAGACGTACCCGCCCCAGTACTGCTCGAAGCCGAGATAGCGCTCGGCCTCCGTATCCACCTTGGCGTACAGGTCGTACTGCTTGGTCCACAGGGTATTGGCGGGATTGAGGTTCTCGAAGTTCGCGACCAGCCACGCGCCGTCGAAGCGGCCGGCGCCCAGGTCGCTGGTGAGCGCCGTCAGCCAGCTCCCGCCGAGCAACCCGCCGGCGTAGCGCATCGGGTTCTTGCCCCGCCAGCCGGCCCAGTACGAGAGCGGCGTGCCGGGCACGATGATCGGGCCGAAGAGCTCCGGCCGCATCGCGGCGGTCATCAGGACCTGCCAACCTGCCTGGCAGTTGCCGATCACCACCGGCTTGCCCTCGCTCTCCGGGTGCAGAGCGATGACGCGCTCCAGGAATGCCGCTTCGGCGCGCATCACGTCCTCGACTGTTTGTCCCGGGACCGGGTCGGGCAGGAACCCGACGAAATAGCAGGGGTGGCCGGCGCGCAGGGCGACCCCGACCTCGCTGTCGGCCTTGAAGCCGCCGATGCCCGGCCCGTGTCCGGCCCGCGGATCGAGCACCACGAATGGCCGCTTGCGCGGATCGGTGGTCACGTCCTCGGAGAGCAGGATGCGGACCAGCCAGTAGTTGACCGGCCGCTCGAGATCGCGTCCCGACATGACCGGCTCGAAGGGGAAGTCGAGTACGTGCGGCACCGCCTCGCGGAGGTGCTCCTGGTACTGGTTGCCGCGCCGGCGCATCACGTCGGCGTACAGCGCGCCGCGCTGCCAGGCGTCGACGGCGTACTCCGTCGCGGCCTGCGCGAGGCGCCATCCGCCGAGCTCGAGAGGATTGAAATGGATGGGTTTCGTTTCGTCGGTGCTCATGTGTCGTCTATGCCTTCCTGGTTACTTGCACGCTGCGTGCCGTTGCCGAAAACGCGTCGCGTTGAGTCGTTCACAGCCGCACGCGCCGCAGGAGCTGCGCATTGACCGCCACGATGATCGTGCTCAGCGACATCAGCACCGCGCCGACCGCCGGAGTGAGCAGCACGCCCCACGGCGCGAGCACGCCCGCCGCGAGCGGGATCGCGACGATGTTGTAGCCCGCAGCCCACCACAGGTTCTGGATCATCTTGCGGTAGCTCGCGCGCGAGAGATTCACGATACGCGGCACGTCGCGCGGATCGCTGCGCACGAGCACGATGTCGCCGGCCTCGTGTTGCGGAACATCGACACGCTGTAGCCGGCGTGCTTGTCATGGGCGTCGCGCGCGTGTGCCCGCCCTCGTGCATGGGCGGCGCCGCTTCGGCATGCGTAGTGCGGGCGCCGTGCGGGCCGTGATCGGTCGTCGGTTTCTCACTCAGTCGTCACCGAACCGCTTCGAGCGCGAGTGCAACCCCTTGCCCCCCGCCTATGCAAAGCGTCACCAGGCCACGGCGGACGCCGTCGCGTCGCATCGAATGCAGAAGCCGGGTGGTCAGCACCGCCCCCGTGGCGCCGATCGGGTGTCCATGCGCTATTGCGCCGCCCTCGACGTTCACAACCTCCTCCGATAAACCGAGTTCCCTGGTGAGCGCGAGCGCGATCGCCGCGAACGCCTCGTTGATTTCCGCTCGCTCGATGTCTGCAAGTTGCCAACCGGCTCGCTGCAGCGCCTGACGTACGGCTGGCAAGGGGCCGAGTCCGAACATGCCCGGCTCGACGGCCCCGACGCCGTACGCCACAAGGCGTGCCATCGGCTCCAGACCGCGTTTCTCGGCCCACGCGGCGTTGGCAACGATCAGCGCGGCCGCACCGGCGTTCAGGCCCGGAGCGTTGCCCGCAGTGATGGTGCCGTCGTTGCGGAAGGCCGGCTTCAACTTCGCGAGCGACTCGAGCGTCATATCGGGGCGGTTGTGTTCGTCCCGCTCGAAAACGACGCGTCCCTTGCGCGTCGGGATTTCGACCGGCGCGATCTCCGCGTCGAACTTGCCCGCCGCCTGCGCGCCGCTGAATCGTGTTTGTGAACGCAGCGCCCAGCGATCCTGAGCCTCACGTGAGATCTCGAACTTCGAAACCAGGTATTCGGTCACCCAGCCCGAATGCTGGCCACTGAACGCATCGTTCAGTCCGTCGCGCAGCATGCTGTCGTGGATCTGCGCGTCCCCCATCCGGTAGCCCCATCGCCCGCCGTTCATCAGGTACGGCGACTGATCCATGTTCTCCATGCCACCGGCGATTGCACACTGGACGAAACCGAGCATGACTTCCTGCGCTGCCGTCGCAATGGCTTGTGCGCCCGATCCGCATACACGATTCACCGTCATCGCGGGGACTGCGTCTGCGATACCCGCCGCCATCGCGGCCTGGCGCGCGGGATTCATCTTCGCGCCGGCCTGAACGACCTGGCCCATGACCACCGTATCGATGTCATCGCCGTTCAGGTTCGCTCTCGAGAGCACCTCGCGAATCGCCATTGCACCGAGGTCGGTCGCGGGAACGTCTTTCAGCGCGCCGCCGTAGCCTCCGATCGCGGTGCGCACAGCTGCGCACAGGACCACTCCAGGATTCGACATCGAAAGCTCCTTCGCCGCTGTACCGGGAAGCAACGGCAGGCACAAGACGAAGGCCCGGTGAATCGATTGTCCTTCCTCGACCCGGCCCTGAGATGACCCCGGGATTACTTCTATGTAACCCGCGCTTTGCATTACGGACATGTAACGCACGCGTCATCTGATCACCACTTCCTCAGCGTCATACTGGCGCTAGCGGAATCGAGAACGACGATCGAACGCGACGTATTCGTGCAGTCCCAGGCCCGGTCGATGAAATCAAGCAGCAGGAAAGGCAATCATGTCGAACCGCTCACAACGAGATCCCGGTCGAGGCGAAAGCGGCCGACGTGCAGCCTCATGGGTGTTCTTCGGCTTCCTCGCCATTGGCGCCTTCTTCCTGTGGACCGAACATCGCGCGCATCTGCTGGGCTGGCTTCCCTTCCTACTGCTTGCGCTGTGTCCGCTGATGCACTTCTTCCACGGGGGACATGGAGGTCATGGCGGCGGTAATTCCGGCTCGGACGCTTCGACGCGCTCTTCGTCGCAGCAACCGACACACAAGCACTGAACACGCCAACGAGAACGAGCATGTCCCACGACAACGTACCGGCCTATGGACTGTGGTCCCTGGTAGTCATCAATTCGCTGGTGTTCATCATCTTCGCCTTCAGCTTCGCCAAGCCGCAGTCGAGCCGCGACTGGCGCTCCTTCGGCGCGTTCTCCGGATTCTTGGTCGCGTTGTTCGCCGAGATGTACGGCTTTCCGCTGACGATCTATCTGCTGTCGGGTTGGCTGGGCTCGAAGTTCCCCGGAGTCGACTTTCTGTCGCACGATGCCGGCCACCTGCTCGAGATGATGTTCGGCTGGCGCACAAATCCGCATTTCGGACCGTTTCACCTGTTGAGCGCGGTGTTCATCGGCGGCGGCTTCTGGCTTTTGTCGGCTTCGTGGACGGTGCTCTATTCGAGCCAACGCTCGGGAACGCTGGCAACGACCGGGCCCTACGCGAGAATGCGTCATCCGCAATACGCCGGCTTCGTGCTGATCATGTTCGGCTTTCTGCTGCAGTGGCCAACGCTTCTCACGTTGGCGATGTTCCCGATCCTGTGCGTGATGTACCTGCGTTTGGCGCTTTCCGAGGAGCGCGAAGTCGAGCGGCGCTTTGGCGCGCAATGGCGTGACTACGCGCAGCGTACCCCGCGCTTCTGGCCAAGGGTTGGCCCAATCGCCGAAGCAGGTTCCGCGTGAAAGGGAGACAACGAGAATGAGCACGATCCCGACCGATCGAACCGGGGATGTTTCCGACGGCTCCCCGCCATTCCCGTACCGTCACGAAGCAGGTGCCTCGCTGCCGACGCATGAAATGCACCGCCTCGCGGCAGCGGCGGCGAGGGCACGACTGCGCGACGAAGACTTCGCACGGTGGACGAAGGGTTTCGGTGCGATACGTCACGACGATCAGACGCAGTTGCGCGTTCGTCGCCTGGTGCACGAGGTGGCACTGGAGCGCGAGCCCGCTGATGCGTCTGCCGACGTGTGGCGACTCTTCGCCGCCGCCGACCGCCTCGCCAGCGCAGCGATGTGGCTCGTCGTGCACATGAGCTATGCCCGGAAGGTACGACTCGACGGAGAGCCTGTACAAGCCGGTGATTTCAAGAAGACGCCCGAGGGGCACGTCGGCGGATCGCTGAACATGGTCCCCGCATACGTCGGTTATCTGCTCGCCAACGCGCTCACCGGGCGGACGCGTTCATGGCTGATGGGGCAGGGACACAGTGTTGCGGCCATCGAGGCCGTGAATGCGCTGACGAGCAACCTGCATCCCGAACAGTCAGCGCGCTACGACGTCTCCGATACGGGCCTTTCCCGCCTGTGCGCCGATTTTTACTCGTACGCGATCGACGCCGACGGCGAACCGGGCACGCCGCTCGGCAGTCATGTCAATGCGCACACGGCCGGAGGTCTCATCGAAGGCGGATATCTCGGTTTCGCCGAGCTTCAATACGTGCACATGCCGATGCCGGGCGAAACGCTCGTCGCTTTCCTGAGCGACGGTTCGTTCGAGGAGCAACGGGGTGCGGACTGGGCTCCGCGCTGGTGGCGGGCGCAGGACACGGGGCTGGCGGTGCCGATCATGATCCTCAACGGCCGCCGCATCGAGCAGCGCAGCTCGATGGAACAGGATGGGGGCGTCGCCTGGTTCACCGATCATTTGCGCCTGAACGGCTTTGACCCGATCGTCATCGATGGCACCGATCCCGCTGCCTTTGCATGGGCCATCCTGGAGGCGGAAGCACGCCTGGCTGCGTGCGCGGCCGCCGCCCACGCGGGTGCGCTCGAATATCCCGCCGCCCTTCACTACACGATTGCGCAGGCCCCCAAGGGGTACGGATTCCCCGGCGCCGGGACGAATCTTTCGCACAACCTGCCGTTGGGCGCGAACCCTGCGCTCGACGAGCAGGCGCGAACCCGCTTCAACGAGGCGGCACGAGAACTCTGGGTGCCGCCGGACGAGCTCTCGCAGTCGCTGCGCCGATTGTCCAATCACGAGTCGCAACGGCGCCCGTTGGAGCGCGACCACCCGCTCGCCGTGCGCGACGTTCGTTGCGAACCGGCCGAGCTGCCCTGGCGCGATGCGGATTCCTCAGCGACCCGATCGCCGATGAGCGCGCTCGACGACGCGTTCATCGCGCTCGCGCAAGCAAATCCGACGTTGCGCGTGCGGATCGGAAACCCCGATGAATTGCGCAGCAACGGCATGGCTCGCACGCTCGAGCACTTCCGGCATCGAGTGGCCGAGCCGGAAGCGAACGTGCCGGAAGCGGTCGACGGCGCAGTAATTACCGCGCTCAACGAGGAGGCGGTCGTCTGCGCGGCGCTCGCCAACAAGGCGGGGCTGAATCTCGTCGTCAGTTACGAAGCGTTTGCGGTGAAGATGCTTGGCGCCATGCGTCAGGAGATGATTTTCGCTCGCGGCCAGGCGGCGGCGGGACGCCCACCGCGCTGGCTTTCGGTGCCAATCGTCGTCAGTTCTCACACTTGGGAGAACGGCAAGAATGAGCTGTCGCACCAGGATCCGACGTTATGCGAAGCGTGGATGGCCGAGCCCCCCGATCGTGCCCGGGTTGTATTTCCGCCCGACTGGAACGCGGCGCTCGCCTGCATGGATGCCTGCTACCGCACTCAGGGCCAGATATGGGTGATGGTCGTGCCGAAGCGACCCGTGCCGAGTGTATTGAATGAGGCGCAGGCTCGGCGACTTGCCGCACAAGGAATGTTGCGCCTGGTCGGCTCTGGTGCGTCCGAAGAGAAGCTCGTTCTGGTGGCGGTCGGCTCGTACCAACTCGTCGAGGTGCTTCGTGCATCGAAACGGTTGGCGCAGCACGCCGTGGCGCATGCAGTGGTCGTCGTCATCGAGCCCGGCAGATTCAAGACGCCGCACGACAGCGCCCAGGCCGGCGCTACCCTGACGGACGACGACCTCGCCGAGATGTTTCCCGAGCACAGCGACGCGCGGATCGTTGTCTCGCACACGAGGCCTGAGCCGATCGCCGGCGCGCTTCGCCGGATCGACACCGGTCCGCGACGAACCTCGTACCTTGGCTTCATCAACCGCGGCGGAACGCTGGACACGTTCGGCATGTCGTTCGCGAATCGATGCACCTGGGCCCATGTGCTCGCGCGAGCGGCGGAGACGATGGGCGTTCCGTCGGAGAACTGGCTGGCGGCGCCCGAATGGGCTGCCGTGCAGGGGCACGGCGACCCGGAAACCTTGCGTTGAACCACCATGGCCGATTCCGCGAAACCTCCCGTTCCAGCGAAACCCATCGATCGACCCGATGCTTCGCGCCGCCGCATCACCTGGATGACGACCGGCGTCGGTGGCGCCGGAGTGGTCGCTGCCGGCGTTCCGTTCGTTGCGTCGTTCGCGCCGAGCGAACGCGCGAAGGCGGTCGGCGCGCCGGTTACGGCGTCGATCGCCGGCCTGCGGGAAGAGAAACTGATGACCGTCGAATGGCGGGGAAAGCCGGTATGGATCCTTCGACGCAGTCCCGCTCAGCTGGAAAGCCTGCAGTCGCAGGAATTGCACGCATTGCTGGTCGATCCGTTGTCGCACCGCGCCGAACAGCAGCCTCCCTATGCCTCGAATCCGTATCGTTCGATTCGTCCGGAGATCGGCGTCTACGTGGCGATTTGCACGCATCTCGGCTGTATTCCCACGTACCGCCCGGACGTCAACGCGCCCGACCTTCGTCCCCGCTGGCCGGGCGGCTTCTTCTGTCCGTGTCACGGCTCGTATTTCGATCTCGCCGCCCGCGTCTATCGCAACGTGCCCGCGCCGACGAATCTGGTCGTTCCTCCGTACCGCTTCGTCTCCGACGCCGTCATCGAAATCGGCGTAGATCCGAAATCCACTTGAGGTAGTGATGCAACTCGCTTTCCATGGCGCTGCCGGAACGGTCACCGGCTCCCGGACGCTGGTGACGCACGGGGGCCGCAATGTTCTCGTCGACTGCGGTCTGTTCCAGGGTTACAAGAACCTGCGGTTGATGAACTGGGACCCTTTCCCGTTCGACCCGGGCGCGCTTGAAGCGGTCGTCCTGACGCACGCGCATCTCGATCATTCGGGAGCTCTTCCTCTTCTGTTCAAGCGGGGTTTCACCGGCCCCGTGTTCGCGACGCCGGCGACCATCGAGCTTTGCGAGATCCTGCTGCGCGACAGCGGGCGGCTGCAGGAAGAGGATGCCGAGTACGCCAATCGGCGCAAGACGTCGAAACACCGACCCGCATTGCCGCTGTACACGGAAGACGATGCGCAGCGATCCCTACGCCTGTTCCGAGCGCTGCCGTTCGAGGAGGAGCGAGAGATTGCGACCGGCATTCGCGTGCGGCTGCAGGGCGCGGGGCACATTCTCGGCGCCGCCTCGGTCCGGCTTTCGGCGAACGCCACCTCCGTACTGTTCTCGGGCGACCTCGGTCGACCCGATGACCCGATCATGAATGCACCGGCCCCGATCGGAAAGGCGGATTACGTGGTCGTCGAGTCGACTTATGGAGATCGCCTGCACGAAGCGCAGGATGTCGAGGCGGTCCTCGGCGACACGATACGACGCACGGCCGCACGCGGCGGGACCGTGCTCATCCCGGCCTTCGCCGTCGGTCGCGCGCAGTCGCTGCTCTACGCGATCTATCGCCTGAAGCAAAGGCGCGCCATTCCCGACCTTCCGGTTTTTCTGAACAGCCCGATGGCGATCGACATGACCGACATTTACCACCGGCATCGAGCGGAGCATCGATTATCCGACGCCGAGTGCGCCGGCATGTGCAAAGTGGCGACGATGGTGAGGAGCGTCGAAGAATCGCGTGCGCTCAACGCGATGACGTATCCGGCCGTAATCGTCTCGGCCAGTGGAATGGCCACCGGGGGGCGCGTCCTGCATCATCTGAAGACACTCGCGCCCGATCGCCGCAACACGGTCGTCTTTGCGGGGTACCAGGCGGCAGGAACGCGCGGCGCACGGATGGTCGCTGGCGAGAGCAGCATCCGGATCCACGGACAGGACATCCCCGTGCGTGCAGAGGTGATGAGCCTGGAGGGCATTTCCGCGCACGCCGACGCCCGTCAGATCGTCCAGTGGCTCGCCACCGCGCAGCGTCCACCGCGCCGGGTATACCTGACCCATGGCGAACCGGGGCCAGCCGACGCGCTGCGCCAGCGCATCGAACGCGAACTCGGCTGGGATGCCTACGCGCCGCGGCTCGGCCAGACGATCGAGGTCGAATCGTGATCGTGCGGCCTCTCGATACGGTCGACGTGCCCTCGTCGGACGCGTTGCGTCTTCGAAACCTCGGCATCGATACGCACGACGAGCATGTCGTCTACATGCACCGCGACTGCCACGTTTGCCGCGCCGAGGGCTTCACTGCACTGGCACGCGTCGAAGTAAGGCTGCACGAGCGGCGAATCGTCGCTACGCTGAACGTCGTCGACTCCGATCTCGTCGGTGTGCATGAAGCGGGACTATCAACCAGCGCGTGGCGGGCGCTGCAAGCGAGCGATCGGGAGTCGGTGTGGGTATCGCACGCGCCCACGCTCGACTCGCTGAGTGCGTTGCGCTCCAAGATCTACGGCAACCGCCTCGATGCTCGCGCGTTCGCGTCCGTCGTCGGCGATATCGCCTCGGGCAATTACGCGGATGTGCACATCGCCGCGTTCCTCAGTGCGTGCGCCGGCGGGCGCATGTCTCTGGAGGAGACCGTCGACCTCACCCGGGCGATGGTCGGCGCCGGTGACATCCTTTCGTGGGGGAAGACTCCGATCGCGGACAAGCACTCGGTCGGCGGTCTCCCCGGCAACCGCACCACGCCGATCGTGGTCGCGATCGTGGCTGCGGCCGGGCTGACGATTCCCAAGACGTCGTCGCGCGCGATCACTTCGCCGGCAGGCACGGCCGACGTCATGGACGTGCTTACCCGCGTCGACCTCGACACGCGCGAGATGCGCGAGGTCGTCGACCGCGAAGGCGGTTGCCTCGTCTGGGGCGGCGCGATCAATCTGAGCCCGGCCGACGACATCCTGATCCGGGTTGCACGCCCGCTGGACATCGACGGCGACGCGCAGCTTGTCGCCTCGGTGCTCTCGAAGAAGATCGCCGCCGGTGCGAGCCACGTGCTGATCGACATGCCCGTCGGTCCGACGGCAAAGGTGCGCAGCGCCAGCGACGCGGATCGGCTCCAGGTGCTGCTCGAGCAGGTTGCCGCCGCTTTCGGGCTGCAGACAAGCGTGCAGCGTACCGATGGCAATCAGCCGGTCGGTCGGGGAATCGGGCCGGCACTCGAGGCGCGCGACGTCCTCGCGGTGTTGCGTCGCAGCCCCGATGCACCGGCGGACTTGCGCAGTCGGGCGCTGAAGCTGGCCGCCGAGGTGCTTGAACTGTGCGGTGACAGCCCTGCGGGAACCGGCGAAGCACGAGCATCCAGCCTGCTCGACAGCGGTGCGGCATGGGCGAAGTTCCGTGCGATCTGCCAGGCACAAGGCGCGTTTCGCGAGCCCGATGTCGCGCCGTTGATCGACCCGATACCGGCGGGTCGGGTCGGACGCATCACCGCCATCGATTGCCGCCGGCTCGCCC
>Ga0073903_10001156_pt1 | contig 13878 bp, 13 predicted proteins | sample KloWWTKNB14_bulk_FD_66665 | JGI IMG/M metagenome (GOLD analysis project Ga0073903, IMG submission 66665) | Active sludge microbial communities from Klosterneuburg, Austria, studying microevolution and ecology of nitrifiers - Klosterneuburg... | ecosystem: Engineered > WWTP > Aerobic digester >... | reverse complement strand
TATACGGATGGCGCGGGTGCCGGAAGATGTCTTCGGTGGCGCCGAGTTCGACGATGCGTCCCAGGTACATGATCGCGACCCGGTCGCTGACATGGCGCACCACGCTCAGGTCGTGGCTGATGAACAGCATGGTCAGGTTCAGGTCTCGGCGCAGTTGCAGGAACAGGTTGATGATCTGTGCCTGGATCGACACGTCCAGCGAGGCGACCGGTTCGTCGCAGACCAGCGCGTCGGGCCGCATCGCCAGTGCGCGCGCAATCGCCACGCGCTGGCGCTGGCCACCGGAGAACTGGTGCGGAAAGCGCTGCGCCGCATCGGCGTCCAGACCCACGGCCTTGAGCCAGCGCACCACGTCGGCGGCGGCTTCGGCTTTCTTGACCAGGCCGTGCGCGATCGGACCCTCTGCAATCGTGTCGCCGATACGCATGCGCGGGTTGAGCGAGGCGAACGGATCCTGGAACACCATCTGGATCCGCGTCGTGTTCTTGCGCCGCCCGCGCATCACTGCGGCGCCGTCGATACGCGTTTCGCCCATGGTCGCGCCGAGGATGCCGGCGGCAACCCGCCCGAGCGTCGACTTGCCGCAACCCGATTCACCGACCAGTCCCAGCGTCTGGCCCTTGGCCACCGCCAGCGACACGTCTTCCACCGCATGGACCACCGTGGTGCTGGCCTTCTGGCCGGTGATGCGCTTGGCCAGTCGCTCGGAGAACGGGGGTATCGACGTGAAGCGGCGCGTGATCGCGTCGAGCGCGATGAAGTGTGCCGGGTCGGACACGGAATCATGCCTTGCCCGGTGTGCTGCAGGCGTCAGGTTCGGGTCGGCGCTGGTGTTCATGGTCGTGCCGCCTGCGTGGCCGTCGTGCCGCCCATGTTCAGCGGATGGTGGCAACGCCAGGTCCGCGGGGCTGCGATCGTCTGGGCCGGCGCCGTGTCGCAGACCGCCGTGGCATGGGCACAGCGGTCCTTGAAGGCGCAGCCAGTGGGCAGCGCGGTCAGCGACGGCGTTGAACCGGGAATCTGCAGCAGGTCCTTGCCCGGCGCTGCGCGCGAGGGCAGGCTGTCGATCAGGCCCTGGGTATAGGGGTGGTGCGGCCGGCGCAAGACGTCGGCAGTCGGCCCTTCCTCGATCAGGCGCCCGGCGTACATCACCAGCAGCCGCGATGCCAGCACCGAGACGGTGGCCAGGTCGTGGCTGATCCACACCAGGCCGACGCCGACCTCGCGCACCAGCGTGCGCATTTCGATCAGGATCTGCGCCTGTATCGATACGTCCAGCGCCGTGGTCGGCTCGTCGCAGATCACCAGGCCAGGGTTGTTCAGGAAGGCGATCGCGATCGCCACGCGCTGGCGCATCCCGCCCGACAACTCATGCGGATACGCGTCGAGCCGGCGCTCGGGGTCGGGAATGCCGACCTTGGTGAGCGCCTGCAGGCTGCGCTGGCGCATCTCCTGCCTGGTCGGGTTGCCGTGCGCGCGCATCGCCAGTTCCATCTGCGTCGACACCTTGAGCACCGCATTGAGCGTACTCATCGGATCCTGGAACACCATTGCAATTCGCCTGCCGCGCAACGCGCGCAGCCTGGACCGCGGCATGCCGACGAGTTCCTGCCCGTCAAGCTTGACCGAACCCGCGACCACCCGTCCGGGCGGGTCGATCAGGCCCAGGATGGAATATCCGGTGACGCTTTTGCCCGAACCGGATTCACCTACCAGGCCGATGATCTCGCCGGCATGCACATCGAACGACACGCCATCGACCGCCCGTGCGGCGCCGGAGCGCGTGGCGAACTCTGTCGTGAGGTCGCGCACCTGAAGCAGTGTGGCCCCCTTGATCATCGCTTGAGCCTCGGGTTGAGCTGGTCGCGGATCTGGTCGCCGACCAGGTTGATGGCAACGATCAGCACGATCAGTGCGATGCCGGGGTAGATCGAGATCCAGTAGCGGCCCGACAGCATGTACTGGAAGCCGTTGGCGATCAGCATGCCCAGCGACGGTTCGGACACCGGCATGCCCAGGCCCAGGAAGGACAAGGTAGCTTCGAGTGCGATCGAGTTGGCCACCTGCACGGTGGCAACGACGATCAGCGGCGGCAGGCAATTGGGCAACACGTGGCGGAACGCGACGCGCACCGAACTCAGCGGTGTCGACAAGGCCGCCTCGACATAGTCCTTGGAGCGCTCCGACGACGCCGCGCCGTGGGCGGTGCGCGCAAAGTAGGCATATTGCGCGGTGACCAGGGCCGCGATCAACGGCCACTTGCCCTGGCCGAGCAGGGCGGCGAGCACCAGTGCCAGCAGGATGGCCGGGAACGACAGTTGCAGGTCGATGATGCGCATGATCAGCGTCTCGATGCGTCCGCCGGCGAAGCCGGCCAGCGTGCCCAGCGAGGCGCCCAGCGCGAACGCGATCGCGCCGGCCATCAGGCCGACCTGCAGCGATATGCGCAGTCCGTACAGGATGCCCGAATACAGGTCGCGGCCCTGCGAGTCGGTGCCCAGCCAATGGGTGAAGCCTTTGCTGCCGACATATCCCGGCGGGCGGCGGGCGTCCATCAGCACCAGATTGGACAGGTCGTACGGATCCTGCGGCGTGATCCACGGCGCCAGCAAGGCCAGCAGCACGATCAGCGCGAGCACGAAGAAGGCGACGATGGCAACGCGGTCCTGCGCGAACTCGCGCAGGAAACCGCGCAGCGGGGTTTCGATCGGTGCGCTGATGGTACTCATATGAAACCTGCGCCCTTCATGTCGATTTGCGCGCACGCAGGCGCGGGTCGAGGGCGGCGTAGGCGATGTCCACCGTCAGGTTGATCGTGATGAACAGCAGCGCCACCAGCATCAGGTAGGCCACCATCACCGGTCGGTCCAGTGTGGAGATCGAGTCGATGATCAGCTTGCCGACGCCGGGCCAGGAGAAGATGGTCTCGGTCACCACTGCAAATGCCAGCGTCGATCCCAACTCCAGACCGAACACGGTGACCAGCGGAATGGCGATCAGGCGCAGCACGTGGTGGCGCAGGATGGTCCATTCGCTTTCGCCGGCGGCGCGCGCAAATCGCACGGTGTCGGTCAGCATGACTTCGCGGGTGCCGGCACGTGCCAGCCGGATCATCAGCGCCAGCTTGAACAGCGCCAGGTTGACTGCGGGCAGCAGCATGTGCTTGAGTCCGTTGCCGGTCAGAAAGCTCCACTCGATGCCGAACCACATCACCGTCGCGCCGCGCCCACCGGCCGGCAGCAGCCCCATGTTGACGGCGAACACGAAGATCAGGATCAGGCCGATCCAGAACGACGGAACTGAAAAACCCAGCACCGACACGCCCATGATGGCGCGGGCAGCCATGCTGTCTGGCGCGTAACCGGCAAACATGCCCAGTGGCACGCCGAGCAGCGCGGCGCCGATGACGGCCGTCAGCGTGATCTCCAGCGTTGCCGGCAGGCGTGACAGGATCAGGTCGAGCACCGGCATGTTGTAGACGAAGGAGCGGCCGAAATCGCCGGTGACCAGGCGCTGCAGGAAGTTGCCGTATTGCTGCCACAGGGGCAGGTCGAAGCCGTAGGCCCGGATCGTCTGGTCCCGGATTTCCTGCGTCACATCCGGCGCGATCATCACGTCGATCGGATTGCCCACCGCGTACACGCCGACAAACACCAGCGCCGAGATGACCAGCATCACGACGGCCGCCTGCATCAGGCGCTGGATGATGAATGCAAGCAAGGTATCAGGACCTCGGAGTCGAACTGCCGGTCTGGCGCGTGGGTACGACCGTCATGGTCAGTCCCAGTCGGTTTCGATCAGCGTGCGGGTCTCGGCCACGGCCACGTCCCACATCGCCAACAACTCTTCGTCGGGGCGCTGGTACAGGCCGCCGAAGTTGCCGTCGCCAATGAGTTCCTTCTTGGCGCCCGGATCGACCCGCAGATATTTTGCGATGTCGATCATCGGTTTGCGTTCGCTTGGCATGGGAGCGTCGGCCAGCCGCGTCCAGGGCAGGTTTTCCATCCACGATGCGTGCGAGGCCAGTGGATCGATCTCCTTGACCTTGGCCATCGTGAGGGGCGCATTCCACCAGTTGTGCCACTTGACCTGCACGCCGCGGTTGCGATCGAGCCACTCCAGGATGGCGCCGTGCGCCGGGCCGTTGCCGCCATGGCCGTTGACGATGACGATCTGCCGAAAACCGGTGCGCACCATATGGTCGAGGATGTCGCACATCAGGGCGCACAGGGTCGACAGGCGCAGCGACACCGTGCCCGGATAGTCGACAAAACTCGGCGTGAAGCCGTAGTTGATCGTTGGGTAGACCGGCACCTTGATCGGCTGGGCAGCCTCGATCGCAACCCGTTCGGCCAGAATCACGTCGACGCACAGGCTCAGGTAGCCGTGTTGTTCGGTCGAACCCAGCGGCAGCACCACACGCTGATCGTGCTTGACGTGTTCCTGCACCTGCATCCAGTTCATGTCGGCCAGTCGCATGGCAGTCTCCTTTGGTTACGGTGGGTCAGGCTTTGCCGCTTGCCTGGGTCGACGCCTTGGCCGGACTGGGCGAGCGGGCCGGTCCGTGGTCCGGCTGCTCGAACATCGACAGCACCACCTTGGCCATCAGCGTTGACAGGGTCTCGCGTTCGACCAGGCTCAGCGGCGCCAGAATCTCTTGCTCCATGGCCACAAAACGCGGCATGGCCTCGTCCAGGATCGCCTGGCCGGCAGGTGTCAGCATCAGGTTCAGATGGCGCCGGTCGGATTCGCCTGCGCTGCGAGCAATCAGACCCAGTTTGGCGATGCGGTTGACCGCCCGGCTCAAGGTGTTCTTGGGAAATGCAGTGGACGCGGCGATCTCGCTTGCGGTCACGCCGCCAACCAGGCCCAGGCTGTACAGGATCACGAACTCGGCACGAGACAGGCCGAAACGCTCCTCGACCCAGCCATAGAGCGGCGTGTTGTAGCGCATGCCCAGGTAATTGAAGCGCGCAGCAAATCCGCAGGGATTGCGCCAAAGTCGCGCATGGGTGAACGCATCGAGCCGATGGCGTCCGAGCATGTCGGCCCCGGTGCCAGTTTCGGGGCCACCGTGGGGGTTTGCAGCAGATGGCAGATTTGGTTCCAAAATGAACAGTAATGGTTTCTAGCGTTGGGATGCTATCAAATTTCCGGACCGATGGGAACCCGCTTGCTGCAGCATATTTAACTCTGCACCAGATTGGTTCTTGCTGCTGCGCTGTGCGTCGGTTCGGTGCATGCAAAAAGAAAAAATTAGTTCCAAAAGGTATTGACTGGAGGAAAGCGGAGGCTTAAATTCGTCACCGCAAGGCTCGCGGCATGCGCGGGGCCCAACCTCAACAGGAGATTCACCATGCGTTCCTTCTTGACAGGCGTGTTGTGCGCCAGCGCACTGCTGACGTCGGCGGTCGCCCAGACCCTGACTATCGGTGTGCGTGGCGGGCCCGATTCGATCGACCCCCATTTCACCGCCACCGGTACCCACGCCGAATCGCTCAAGCATGTGTTCGACACACTGGTGTGGTCGGGTGGCGGACTCGAGCTCGAGCCGCGCCTGGCCGAGAGCTGGAAGGCGCTCAACGACACGACGTGGGAATTCAAGCTGCGCAAGGGTGTGAAATTCCACGACGGCTCGGACTTCACCGCTGCCGACGTCAAGTTCTCCATCGAGCGCATCCCCGTGGTGTCAGGCCCCAACCCGACCACCATCTATGTGCGACGCGTCAAGGAAACCAAGATCATCGACCCGTACACCGTGCACATCGTCACCGACGGCGCTGCGCCCAACCTGCCCAACGACTTCATCCGGCTGTTCATCGTCTCCAGCAAGGCGGCAGCCGGCCTGACCAAGGACAACGCCAACGAGGCCTTCAATTCCGGCAAGGCAGCCGTGGGTACCGGCCCCTACAAATACGTATCGTGGCAACCCAAGGGAGACCTGGTGCTGGACCGCTTCGATGGTTATTGGGGTCCGAAGGAGCCCTGGGCCCGCCATGTGCGCAAGGAGATCGCCAACGATGCGGCGCGCGTGGCGCAGCTCAAGGCCGGTCAACTCGATCTGATCACCCGCGTGCCGGCCACCGACGTGGCCACGCTCAAACGCGACCCGAAGATCGATGTGAAGACGATCGAAACCGTCTATGTGTTCAACGTCGAACTCGACATGCGCGACAAGCTGCAGAGCGCCAGCAACAAGGATGGCTCGCCGCTGGCCAAGAATCCATTGCTGGACCTGCGCGTGCGCCAGGCCATCGATCTGGCCATCGATCGCAAGGCGCTGGCCGAGTACGCGATGGAGGGGCTGGGCAAGGCGGCGAGCCAGATGGTGACGCCGTCGATCTTCGGCTTCAACAAGTCGCTGCCTGAGCGCAAGTACGACCCTGCCGCGGCCAAGAAGCTGCTGGCGGATGCTGGTTATCCGAACGGCTTCAAGATCCAGTTCTCGTTCACCAAGGACCGGTTGCCGGGTGATACCCAGGTCGGCACCTCGATCGCGCAGATGCTGGCCGCGATCGGTATCGACGCCACACCCAATGCGCAGCCGGCAGCGGTGTTTTTCCCGGCGCGCACCCGCGGCGATTACTCGATGTCGATGTCGGGTTGGGGCACGCTGACGGGTGAGGCGAATTACACGCTGTCGTCCCTGGCGCACTCCAATGACAAGGACAAGAAGATGGGTGCCTTCAACGTGCTGAACTACAACAACCCCGAGATGGACAAGCTGCTGCAGGCCGCCTCCATCGAGATGGATGTTGCCAAGCGCCGCAAGTACCTGGAAGACGCCAATGCGCTGCTCGACAAGGACAAGCAGCGCCTGCCGATCGTCGCCGTGGGTTCGGCCTGGGCCATGCAAAAGGGCAAGGTCACGATCACGCCGCGCGTCGACGAAGATACGCTGGCGATGGACATCAAGCCTGCCAAGTAAGGTTATGACCAAGATCGCGATCGGCCTGCATGGCGGCTGTGGCGCGCTGGCGCACGACCTGCAAAGCGCTGCCGACTGGGCTGATAGCCGCCAGCACATGGCCCAAGCGCTGCGTGCCGGCTGGGCCATCCTGCGCGGTGGCGGCTCCGCCCTGGACGCGGTGCAGGCCACTGTCGTCGTGATGGAAGACAGTGTGCATTTCAACGCCGGCCACGGTGCAGCGCTGACCGAAGCGGCCGAGCATGAGCTTGACGCCTCGATCATGGACGGCGCCACGCTGGCTGCCGGCGCGGTCTGCACCGTGCGCCGTACGCGCAACCCGGTCAAGGCTGCGCGTGCCGTGCTCGAATCGGGCCGGGCGGTGCTGCTCTCCGGTGCCGCCGCCGACACCTTTGCCGAGCTGCAAGGGCTGGAGATGGTGCCCAACAGCTACTTCACGACGCAGCGGCGCATCGACGCGCTGCGTGCGTTGCAAGAGAAGGAGTCGACCGGTTCCTTCATTCCCGCATCCGAAGCCGAGAAGCACGGCACCGTGGGCGCCGTGGCGCGCGATGCCAACGGCCATCTGGCGGCGGCCACATCTACTGGCGGCTTCAACAACAAGCCTGAGGGCCGCGTCGGCGACAGCCCCATCATCGGCGCAGGCACCTATGCCCGCGACGGCGTGTGTGCGGTGTCGTGCACCGGCCAGGGCGAGATCTTCATCCGCCGCGTGGCCGCCTACGACATTGCGGCGCGTTTGCAGTACGCCGGTGAAAAGCTCGATGCCGCGGCCCATACCGTGGTGTTCGAGACGCTGGCCAGCCACAAGATCGGCGCCGGCCTGGTGGCGCTGGGTGCCGAGGGCAACCCGGTGGCACCGTACAACACGCTGGGCATGTACCGCGGCTGGATCACGACCGATGGACAGCTCGTGGTGGCCACCCACAAGGACCTGCACCCTATGGGGCCGGCCTGAGCGACCTGGCCGTTGTTCAATCCAACGACCGGACATTGGAACGAGGGGACAGCACTCCATGGCACAGACAGACACCTCGCCGATGCAAACGCAACGACCTGAACCCATCCTGATCTGGGGCGCAGGTGCCATCGGCGGCATTCTGGGCGCTTACTGGGCACGTGCCGGTATTCCCGTGCGGATGGTCGATATCGTCCAGGACCATGTGCGCGCTTGCAGCACCACCGGGCTGAACCTGACCGGGCCGGTGGAGGCGTTTCGCCAGGTGGTGCCGTGCGTGACACCGTCCGAGTTGACCGGGCGTTACTCGATCATCGTGCTGGCGGTCAAGGCCCAGGCTACCGAGGCTGCGATGCTGATGCTGGCGCCGCATCTGGCCGATGACGGCTTCGTGTTGTCGGCGCAGAACGGACTGAACGAACTGGCGATCGCGCGCGTGGTTGGCAACGAACGCACGATGGGTTGCTTCGTCAACTACGGCGCCGATTGGCTCGGCCCGGGCGAGATCCTGTTCGGCAACCGCGCGGCGGTGGTGGTGGGTGAGATCGACGGCAGCGTTCGGGCGCGTACCCGGCGCATGTTTGAATTGTTGAAGGTGTTCGAGCCCGATGCGGTGCTGACCGACAACATCTGGGGCTACCTGTGGGGCAAGCTGGCGTATGGTGCGATGTTGTTCGCCACAGCGCTGACCCAAGACTCCATGAGCGAGAACTTCGCCGACCCGCGGCGCTTCATCGTGTTCGACCGGCTGGCGCGCGAGGTGATGGCGGTGGCCGACGCGCGCAAGGTCACGCCTGTGGGTTTCAACGGTTTCGATCCGGCCTGTTTTGCGCCCGGCGCACCGGAGCAGGGCGCACGTGCGTCGATCGCCGCGCTGGCCGAGTTCAACCGCCACACGGCCAAGACCCACTCCGGAATTCACCGTGACCTGGCGGTGCGCAAACGCAAGACCGAGGTCGATCCGCAGATCGGTGTCATCGCCGAACTCGGCGCCGAGGCCGGCATCGATACACCGGTGATCCGCCGCCTGGTCGAATTGATCCACGACATCGAAGACGCGCGCCGGCCAATGGCATACCAGACCTTTGCCGAACTGATCGCTGTGTGTGAACGCACCGCGGCGCCCGGTCCGCAGACCCGCTGAGCGCATGGCGCTGCGGCACGCTCTGGCGGCCCCTCCCGGATCTCAGCTCGAAAACTCCACCATGAACCCAGACTTCCACGGCAAGACCGCCATCGTCACAGGCGCAGCGCATGGCTTCGGCCGCACCATCTGCCTGGCGTTGGCCGAACAAGGGGCCCATGTCTGGGCGCTCGACGTGGTGGCCGACGAACTGGCGCTGACCGCGCTCCAGTGCGCCGACCAAGGGCAGGGTAGCTGCCAGGCGCGCAGCGTCGACGTCACCGATGCCGGCGCGGTGCAGGCGCTGGTGGCCGAAGTCTGCGCGAACCACGGCCATGTCGACATCCTCGTCAACAACGCCGGCGGCGTGCTTGGCCAGGTGGGCCGTCCACTGGAAACCGTCACGCCTGCCGAATGGAATGCCATCCTGGCCGTCAACCTCAGCGGTGCGTTCTACCTGTGCCAGGCCGTCGCGCCCGGCATGAAGGCCGCGAAGTACGGCCGCATTGTCAACATCTCCAGCGGCGCCGGCCTGACCGTCAGCCTGACCGGTATCCAGGCCTATGCCGCAGCCAAGGCCGGTGTCATCAGCCTGACGCGCCAGTTATGCCATGAACTCGGCGAATTCGGCATCACCGTCAACTGCATTGCGCCGGGCTTCGTGCGCTCGAACGCGAACACCGAGCGCCAGTGGCAGGCAATGGGGGAGCAGGGTCAGCAGGCCTTGTTGAAGAACATCGCATTGCGCCGCCTGGGAACGCCCCATGACATCGCCCATGGTGTGTTGTTTTTCGCGTCCGAACGCTCCGGCTGGGTCAGCGGGCAGACGATCGCGATCGACGGCGGCAAGTAGGGTTCATCATGGGCGCTCCTTGTCGGTTGCCGGCAAACCGCGGCCGCAAAGGCCCCAGCCTGTCCGTGCGTCGTCCGCCGCCTCAGCGGCGCAGCCGGTACCCGGTCTTGAAAATCCACCAGATCGTGGCCAGGCAGATCAGCATGAACACCAGTGTCATGCCGGTGCTGACCGCAATATGCACATCGGCGACGCCGTAAAAGCTCCAGCGAAAACCACTGATCAGGTAGACCACCGGATTGGCCAGCGATATCTTCTGCCATAACGGCGGCAACATGCTGATCGAGTAGAAAGCGCCGCCCAGAAAGGTCAGCGGCGTGACGATCAGCGACGGAATGATCTGCAGTTTCTGGAAATTGTCGGCCCACAGCCCGATGATGAATCCGAACAGGCTGAAGGTGACGGCTGTCAGCAGCAGGAAACCGATCATCCAGAACGGATGGGCAATCTGGTAGGGCACGAACAAGCGGGCGGTTAGCAGGATCAGCAGGCCCAGCAGCACCGACTTGGTCGCCGCGGCACCGACATACCCCAGCAGCACTTCGATCCACGAGACCGGCGCCGATAGCAGTTCGTAGATCGTGCCCGACCATTTGGGCATATAGATGCCGAACGACGCGTTGGAGATGCTCTCGCCCAGCAGCGACAACATCACCAGGCCCGGGATGATGAAGGCACCATAACTGACGTTGTCGATGTCGCCCATGCGCGAGCCGATGGCGGTGCCGAACACGATGAAATACAGCGAGGTCGACAATACCGGCGCGACGATGCTTTGCGTCAAGGTGCGAAACGCGCGTGCCATCTCGAAGCGGTAGATGGCGCGGATGCCGTGGATGTTCATGCTGCCACCTCGTCGACGGGTTTTCTGACCAGGCTCACGAAGATGTCTTCCAGCGAGCTCTCGCTGGTGCGCAGGTCCTTGAATTCGATGCTGTGATCGCCGAGTTTGCGCAGCAGGGCGGCGATGCCGGTCTCCTCCTGCTGGGTGTCGAAGCTGTAGGTCAGCGTCAGTCCGTCGCTGGAGAGCTCCAGCGCACTGGACACGAAATCCGGCGGCAAATGCGCCAGCGGACGCGACAGACTCACAGTGAGCTGCTTCTTGCCCAGCGTGCGCATCAACACCTTCTTGTCTTCGACGACGATCAGTTCGCCCCGGTTGATGACGCCGATGCGGTCGGCCATGTCTTGGGCTTCCTCGATGTAGTGGGTGGTCAGAATGATGGTGGTGCCCCCTTCGCGCAATTTGCGCACCATGCGCCACATGTCGTGGCGCAACTCGACGTCGACGCCGGCACTGGGTTCGTCCAGGAACAGGATGCGTGGCTCGTGCGACAAGGCCTTGGCGATCAGCACCCGGCGCTTCATGCCGCCGGACAAGGTCAGGATCTTGTTGTCGCGCTTGTCCCACAGCGACAGGTCGCGCAGCACCTTCTCGATATAAGCCGGATCGGGCCCCTTGCCAAACAGGCCGCGGCTGAAGCTGACCGTGGCCCACACCGACTCGAATGCATCGGTCTGCAGTTCCTGCGGCACCAGGCCGATGGCCGAGCGGGCCTGCCGGAAGTCGCGTACCGTGTCGTGGCCGTCGGCCGTGACGGTGCCGGCGCTGGCATTGGTGATGCCGCAGACGATGCTGATCAGCGTGGTCTTGCCGGCGCCATTGGGGCCAAGCAGCGCAAATATCTCGCCGCGCCGGATGTCGAGGTTGACGTTTTTGAGAGCTTCGAATCCGCCGGCATAGGTCTTGCCCAGGCCGCGGATCTTCACGATAGGGGGGGCTGTAACGGCCGCCGCAGGCATCAAGGCCATCTGAAGAACTCCATCATTGTTGAATCCGCTTGCATTCTGTCGCCAGCGGTCGTCGGAACATGGTTGTGGTGCCGGACGCCGTCATGTGGCGCCTGCGGCTTCCCGCGCGCGGATTCTGGCATGGGCGTAGGCCCCATGGGGAATATGCAGCAGATCGGCAATAAGCACGGCATCGCGTTCCACGTCGCGCAGTGATTCCAGCATCCGTGGATGATCGCACGACCGACAGAAACGCGGCTCAGAACAGCCCCATGACCAAGCCCTGGCCGAGGGTTTCGCCGAAGTCTTCGCAGCGCTGCAGATCGTGGCGCGGGATGGTCTTGCCAGCCAGGATCGCCTCTGGTGTCTGGGCATGGGTACAGATGATCAGCGACTCGGCGATCTTGCGCAGGCGCCAGCCGGTGGCAATACGCTCGACCTGGCGCACGGCATTGCTGCCGTCGCTTCCGGCGCACACCAGCAGGCCGTAGGGGCGTGCGTTGATCTGCCCGAGCACCGGGTAATAACAACGGTCGAAGAATTCCTTCATCTGGCCGGCGATCGCAGCCAGGTTTTCCGGCGTGGCGAACAGGTAAGCCTGCGCTGCCAGCAGGTCGTCGGGGCCGGCGTCGCATGCATGCAGCAGCCGTACCTGCAGGTCGTCAGCCCGTTGTGCACCACGCCGCGCGGCCAGTGCCATCTGCTCGGTACCGCCGGTTCGCGAGTGGTAGACGATCAGCAGTGTGGTCGGCATGGCTTGCGCACGGCCTGCGGTCAGGCCGGGGCGATCACCGTTTCGCCGCCCAACGCCTCCATGAGGGCCGGCAGCAGCTGGCGCAACTCGCCGGTGATCAGCGCCACGTCGGTATCAAAGCCGTCGTCCTTGCCATCGCCTGCGGCGGCGGGTTTGTCCTCCAGCACCACGTCGAGCAGGGCGACCTTCTTGAGTTGCATCGCTTCGGTCAACACAAACGACACCCGGTCGTTCCAGGTCAGCGCCAGGCGCGTCGGAACCTTGCCCATGGCGATGTGCTGGCTCACCTCATCGGTATCGAGTGCGTGGCGCGTGTAACGCACCACGGCGCGCGACTCGTCGGGTGCCTTGAGCTCACACTCGCGGTCGACGCTGAATCCCGCAGGCGCTTCGTGGGTCGACAACCATTCGGCCATCGCCACCGCCGGCGAGGTCTGCGTGTCGATCAACTGCACGGCCAGTCCGTCGATGGCGCTCACCAGCGCGGTCATGGTCTCGTCGGCCTTGGTCTGGCTGCCGGCATCCAGTGTCAGGCGCGCATTTGCCGGGTCGATCCAGACCAGCACGTTCGACTGCTTGGTGAACGCCATCGGCAACAGGGACTGGCGTGCGTCTTCTGCAAGCTCGCGCTTCTCCTTCTTGCCCGGCTTGCGACCGGTGCTGGCCTCGATCTGTTGTGCCCGTTCCTCGACCTTGCGTTTGACCACCGACCCGGGAACAGCCTTGGTTTCGACCATCTGCCGGAGCATCCACTGACCGTCGATGACCTCGACCAGCGCGCCGTGCGCCTGGCCACGCGGCTCGATCCAGCCGACCGATTTTTCCTGAGATGCACCACAAGGCGCGAAGCGCGCTGTCTCCAGCACCTCCTCGAGTTGTGTCTGTGTCATCGTCCATGCAGACACCATGCGGTACACCATGACATTCTTGAACACGCTTGATCGACCTTTCCAAAATTGCAAACCGGCGGGGTGCCGGCGTCGTATTGTCGGCGCTCTGGCCAATGCAATCTTGTAACAGGCGGTGGGTAGACGCGCGAACCATGCAGACAGCGCCTGGCGGGTTTCGGTGCAGCCACGGTGGCCGCTGCTACTTAGGGTTCACACCTATCATATTATGTTTGACTCCTGCTCTGGAGCCGCCTAAAGTTGTCCGGTCGCAGCCGGATGAGCGGCACCCTTCACCACCTGACGCGCGACAGTCACAGCAGGAGACATCATGGGCATACCTATTCTGGGCGGCAAGTTGCGCGCCACCTTCATTGCGCTGACTCTCGCGGCGGTTGGTATTGCGGCACATGCGCAGCAGGTCATCACGCTGCACGGGGCTTCGCAATTCAACGACGACCATGCGTTCACCAAGTCGCTGGTGAAGTTCGGCGAACTGGTCAAGAAGTACTACGGCAAGCCGGTCAATTTTGTGATGCACAACAACAGCGAACTGGGCCTGGAAAAGGACTATTTCGCCTACA
>Ga0073903_10001153_pt1 | contig 13893 bp, 12 predicted proteins | sample KloWWTKNB14_bulk_FD_66665 | JGI IMG/M metagenome (GOLD analysis project Ga0073903, IMG submission 66665) | Active sludge microbial communities from Klosterneuburg, Austria, studying microevolution and ecology of nitrifiers - Klosterneuburg... | ecosystem: Engineered > WWTP > Aerobic digester >... | reverse complement strand
CTCTCTGGATCGCCGGTCGTAGAACAGGTCCTCTGCCAAATCGTTGCCAAAGGATTCAATCACGTTATTACGTTATCGCAACTCGATAACTTGCACAAGCTGCGAAACGCAGCCGCGAAACGCGCCCCGAACGCTGCTTGACTTGCCCTGCGCACCAATCTCGCCACACGTCACGCGGACCTGGCCCAACTGCGGGCGATCGTTACACCGGCTCCACAGCGCCGGGAAAGCCAATGACGACGGAATTCCGGTGTGCGTAACGGGCCATGAGCCCTTCCAGCGAGCGCTCAGTCCCTGGCGACACCCTTCCAGGTGATCCCCCGCCACGCAAGATAAATGGCGCCGGCAAAGGCGAGATACGCGCCGAAGCCGATCGAGATCGCCTTCCTCATCTCGGCAGCCGCCTGATCGGCCATCTGCTTCGCCATCTGCTGGTACTCGGCGCCGCCGAAGGCCCCCGCGGCCTGCTGGCCGGCCTCGAACTGCTCATTCATCTTCATCCAGCTGATGAGGAGCACGAGCAGCATCAGAACGAGCGGCGATGCCATGGCGTAACCGGCGCGTGGATGCTTCCAGACGTACGGCAGCAGCACTGCAAGCAATGCCGCGAAGCACAGCAGGCCGTAAATGCCTGCACTGCCTCCGCCCATCGCCGCAACACCACCACTGTTCAGGAACTTGAGCCCCTGATAGAAAGTCACGGAGTTCTTGCCGAGAAAACCGAGCTCAGCCGAGATCGCCGGCAGGAAGAACCAGCCGAGGATCACTGCGAACAGCGCGCCGAGCACCGGATAACCGATGTGCTTCGCGTACTGCTGGATGACGGGCAGACCCTTCGCCTGAAATTCCGCGGCGACCTGCTTCGCCTTCTCCTGCGCCGCGCCGATCGCCTGCGCCGCCTGCTCGCCCGCCGCGCCGCCTCCACCACTTACGTTTCGCAGCGCAACCAATCGGCCTGCGTCGTCGAATTCGACGTCGACCGTCATGTTCACTTTCGGTGCGTATTCGGATTTCCACATGCCTTCGAGCCGGAAGGCGTGCTGGTTGCCGTCGACGAACACCAGCCCCTCACCCGTCGTGGTGTCGCGAAGGATTCGTCCTCTCTTGATCGTCATGTCATTCCCCCTGAGTTGTTGTCCCTGTGCCTCATTTTCTGCGGGTCGTCTTCACTGCGACCTGCCGGAACGCTACCACTGACATGGTGCTCTCGGCCAGCCCGCCGGCGCAGGAGGGTCACTTCCGCTTGAGCTTGTTGAACAAGCCGATGACATCGTTCGCAATTTCCTGCGCATCGGCGGGGAGCGCATCGGTCGGAGGCGCATCGGTCTGCAGCGCACCTGCAGCTACCGGCAAGCCAGGCACCGCCGCGCTCGCGAAGGCGCGGGCCGTCAGGCTCTGGAAATTGAGGCTGTTCTCCCGGGCCGTTCGTACTTGTTGCCCTGGCAGGATCTCGAGCTCATCAATCACGACATCGTAACCCCAGGCGCTGCCGATCGGCGGTCGCGCCTCGAAGCGGATCAGATTGAACGTGGCATTGCGGCTCTGGCCAGGCTGCAACTGAAACTGCGTGTCCGCCGTGCGACCGCTGACGAAACCGATGCCCTTGACGCTCGTATCGTGGGTGCCTGCACGCCCCCAGTAATAGCGGTTGCCGAAGTTGTCGATGGCCGCGCTCGAACCGGACTTGTAGCCGAGAACGATCGGCGCGTTGCTGACATTGCGGAAGCGGATGTTGATCGATATCGAGTGGTGGCGCACACCGCTGCCCATGGCGGTCGCGGACAACTGGGCGATCTCTGCGGTAAACGCGCCCGCGTTGTAGCAGCGTGGCGAGCCGCCGCACGGGTCGGTCGCCCCACCTGCAGACACCGCAGCGGCGGGCGCAGCAGCGGCAGGCGCGGCGGTGGTCGCGACGGCAGACGCGGTTCCGCCCTCGGCCAGTTGCGAGAAATGCACCGCGTACTCCACCCCGAGCTTGTACTGGTTCCCGGCCACCTCGTTGATCTCGCGCACGGCGAGGTCGAGTTCGTAGGTGACGCCGACGATCTCCCTGCCCGGATCCCAGATGAGCTCGAAGCGTGTGTCGGCCGCTTCACCTGGCGCCAGCACGAACTTCGGATCGAAGCTGCTGCCCGTGACGACTCCCATGCCGCGCACCGCCTGCGGATTTGCGACGACATAGCGATTGCCGCGCTCGTCGAGGGCCACACCTGAATCGTTCACATAACCGAGCACGAGGGGCTTGCCGGTCTTGTTGCGGAAGCTGATGGTCGCGGTCAGCACGCGGTAACGGCCGCTCTTGCTGACACGGAAATTGCTCATGTCCGCGACGAACGACCGGGTCTCCTCGCAATGCGCCCTGCCGGCGCAGGCGCCGCCGGCGGCGGCAAATGAAGGTGTCGTGAGCGTCATCGCCAGCCCTGCGATCAAGGAAGCGGCCAGTATCTGCAGTTTCATCGAACGACTCCTCAATTGGCGGACAGGGCGGCGGTGGCGGCGGCCCACGCGACATCGGTCAACGTCAGGTCGAGCGAACCGGCACGCACCTCGCTGTACCCGAAGCTGAGCGTGTTGCCGTAAGGATCGATCCTGAGCACCAGCGCCGGACCGAGTTTCGGATCCTTGCTTCCCCAGGAAAGCTCCGGCGTATTGCCGCCCCGCAAGGCAGCCGCGGGTCCGAAACGCGCGATCGCCGCGGCGCGCGCCTGCTCATAATCGAAGCGCGGCAGCACACGTTGTATCCGCACCTGGCGCACGATGCCGTCCTTGTCGTAGTAGGCGCGCAGGCAGATATCGCCGGGCACAGGCTCGTGATCCCGCTGCCCCTGCACGTAGATGCAACGCATCAGATCGAGCTCGATCTCCCCCGCGAAGCGCGGGTCGTAGTCGGAGCGAGGTCCGCGGGGAGTGCGATCGGGCTTGCCATAGAGGCGCGTGATCGCTGCCTGCAGGTCCTCTGCGCTCACGCCGATGCGCATGCCGGCGGCGTCGATGGTGCGCGCGTCGAAGGCCGCGACAGGCGCAGCGCCCGCCGGCGCCGCGGCCAGATCCGGCGTGGAGAGGACCGTGCCGTCGGTGTCGGTCGTTTTCGTCGATACGAGCTCGGCGCGCACGACGTTCTGGCCATCCACCGCACCGGCCGGATCGCCGTCGCCGACGACCCGGAACTTCACGGATGACACGACGCCGCGGCTGCCGTCACGCATGAGGCCGCGATCGAACTCGCGTGCCTCTTCCTTCGGCATGCGGATCGCGCGTGCCGCCTCGGCGTTCGCGAAGACGACGCGATACTGCTGGCCGTAGAACGAGACCGGCATGTAGGAGCCCGGCTCGAAGATCGCGATCGAGAACTCACCCTTGTCGTGGTCGTAATCGCTGATGGAGTTCTGGATGTCGGTCTCGAAGATGATGCTGTCGCTGCCCGCGTCGAAGACCGCACGCACCCGCGCGACCTCCTGCTTCAGCACGTCGGGCCGATCGAAGCCGGACGCTCGCGCCACGACGTTCGACGAGGCGGCATAGCGATCGAAATCGAAGGGCTTGCCGGCGAGCTTGTGATAGGTGAGCGCGAGCTGCTCCGGGTCGAAGTCGCGCCCGGCGGCCTGGGCGCCGCCGGCACAGGTCAAACCGATGAGCAACGTGAATGACAGGGCGAACCCAGTGAGATGCGCTTTCATCGGCTGCCCTCCGGTGCCTGGAACTTGCGCAGCGGCGCGCGCTGACCACTCGAGAAGACAAGGATCGGTTGCCCGCCCGGCGCCTCGATATGCAGCGCGAGCCCGCCTGCTAGCGTTGCGGCCGCCACGGCACCGGCGGCGGGTGCCGGATCGAGCCGCGTGGTTGCGGTGTAGATTTCGTCGCCCTTCAGCACGAAGTTGTGCACCCCGTGGAGGAAGGCGAGCACCTGCGCATCCGGTGGCGACGCAGGGTCAATTGTCCAGACATCGCCTCGCGAGGTTGGCAGGGTCGCCGCATCCTTGTTGCCCGACCCGGATGGCGAGCCACCGCAGCCGGCGATCGACAGAGCTGCCAGGGCGGCCATGAGATACCCCGCGCTCGCGCAATGCCGCGCGCTCATGACTTGCACCGGATTTCAACTGCTTCCTTCTGGCAGCGGGTCTCGCCTGTGAACTGCCCCGCCCCGCTCTGCGTGCACACACCTTGCAGCATGCCGCGACCCAGGCTGAACTTGTCGGGGTTCGCGAGTTCAGCGGTCATCTGCTTGTCGTCGAGATCGTTGCAGGTCATCAGCATCGCCGGCAACTCGATCCAGCGCCCCTGATCACAAGCCGTGAGCCCGCCGCAAGCGGCGAGCAATGCAAGCATGCTTTTCATCTGGCAGCCCCCTGTGTCCTTCCCGTGTGTCCACGACTCACAAGACGCAACCCGCCCGGATTTGTCAGGACCCGACTGCCTGACAACCCGCCCCCGGACTCGTCTTTGATTCCATGCGGACACTGCAACGCGACTCCGGTACGCTGTACCGGGGACCCGATTGGACAAAGATCAATTCATGCGGGCCTGCCGCGACGGCGGCAGCGCCCTCGAGCAGGCCATGCGTACGCTCGATCGCGAACATTTTGCCGTGCTCTACCGTGAGAGCCGCCGCACCGTGCGCGACGCCGCCGCGGCGCGCGATCTGGTGCAGGAAACTTTCATCAAGGTCTGGCAGCGCTGCGCGAGCTTTCACGGCAGTTCGGAACTGTTGCCGTGGTTGCGGGCGATCCTGCGACACACGATGCTCGACAGTTTCCGTCGCCACGACCGGGCGGTCTCACTGGACGACGCCGTGCTGACCGCGGAAGTCGAGCAGAAAATCCTCGAGCTTTCGGCGCGCGCCGTCTCCACTCCGCTCGACGAGGTTCAGGTGCGGCAACAGCGCGAGGTATTTCAGCGCTGCTGGGCAGCGTTCGAACGGGATTGCCCGACGCACGCGGCGGTGATCGCCTGGATCGGCGAGGACGGGCTCGACAACGAAGCGATCGCGCAACTCCTGGGCCGCACACCGGGCGCGACGCGCGAGTTCATATCGCAGTGTCGCAAGAAGGCCCGCGTGTATCTCGCCGAGTGGTATCAGCTCGCCTTCGGGGCGCAAGCGTCATGAGCGACCAGGCTGACGATCAGGCCTGGCTCGACGCGCTCGCGGGGCGCGACGCGCTCGCGGGCCGCGAGACCGCAGGCGTGCGTGCGGAGGGCGCCCGCGCCGCGACGCTCAACGAGGCGCGCGCGCTGCGCGCCGCGCTCCACGCGCGCACGCGAGCCGACGAACTGTCGCTGCAGCGCGAGATTGGCCGCGACGAGGAGACTCGCGCAGCACTGCTGCTCGAGCGCGCCCGGCGCGATGAGATTCTCGCGCCGGCGCTCAAGCGCACCAGCGGCACCGCGCCACGGAAGCTCACCGGGCGCTGGGGCGCGTTGCTCGCGGCCGGCATTGCCGGCCTCGCCGTGGCGCTCGTCTGGACGCTGCGCCCGGCCGTCGAGGCTCCGATCATGCGCGGCGCACCTGATGCCATCCATCGCATGGTGGCCGACGATCCCGCGGCGCTGCGCAGCCAGATTGTCTCGGCACTGCGCGATGCCGGCGTCGAGCCAGCGAGCTACGAGCGCTTCGGCCGCGCAGGGCTCGATGCCGACTTGCCGCGCCCGCTTACACCCGCCGTGCGTGCCGTGCTTGAACGCTTCGGCGTTCCGCCTCCAGGGGACGGCGTGCTGCGCATCGAGATCGCCCCCCGCCCGGGCTCGTGATGGCCCGGGCATTCGCACTGTTGCTCCTCGCGGCCATAGCGCCGTGTGCACCGGCAGCGGCGATCGAACTGCCGCCTGCCTGCGCGAAGCAGGCATCGTTCGAGGGCACCGCGATGCCACTCACCGAGTTGCGGCAGCAGGTCGAGAAGGTCGGTGAAAGCGACCCCATGACGGCAGTGCGCATCCTGTGCTCGACCCTCCCGCGCGCCGAGCGCGAATACGGCGCCGACTCGCTCGAATTCGCATGGTGGGTGCAGACGCTCGCAACCCCGTTGATCGCCTACATGGACGAATTCGCCGAGGCAATCCCGCTGCTCCGCTTCGTCACACCGATCTACGAACGGCGGCTCGGGCCGAACGCGCCGGAGATCGCCGAGATCCACGTCGCATACGCGTGGATTGCGTTCCGGCAGGGCCGTCTCGCAGACGCGGGCGATGAATGGGAGCGTGCGCTGCATATCCGCGAGAGCGTGCCGGGTGCAAGGCAGATCGAATTGCAGAAGGCGCTCGTAGGGCTCGCACAGGTGCGCGTGGGTCAGCGGCGGTTCGCCGACGCGCGGACGCTGCTCGAGCGCGCGCAGGCAATACTCGCGGCAAACGGCGAAACGAGCAGCGAAGCTGCCGGCGCGATCGAGAATACGCTCACCAACATTGCGATGCGCGAAGAGGATTATCCTGCCGCGCGGCGGCATGCCGAGGTGCAGCTGAAGATCGAACTCGCGCTGCGCGCACAGCGCGGGCCGGCTCAGCCCGTGACGGCCTACACGCTCTACGGGCAGGTGCTCGAGAAGCTCGATGAGTACGCGGAGGCGGAGAGCGCGCTGCGCGAGGCAGTGCGGCTTGCCGAGGCTACCGATGGCCCGCTGCAGCGGCACTACCGGATTGCGCTCACCCACCTCGGCGCGCTGCTCGGCGCGCGCGGCAAGCCGCAGGAAGCCCTGCCCGTTGCACGGCGCGCGCTCGATGTCGCGGTGGAGCAGCTCGGCCCGGACGCACCGAACCTCGTGAATGTGCTGCTTGATCTCGCCGAGGTCGAACGCACGCTGGGGGAAATGCCGCAAGCATTCGCGCACTACGGACGCGCCGGGCAGCTCATCGCAGCGCATGGCGCAGACGTCGAGCGTCAGGTCCAGGTGCGGCACTACCGCGGCCTCGGTTTGCTCCAGTACCAGCTCGGTGCGTACGACGATGCCCGTGCGTCGCTTGCTGCAGGCCTGAAGGTTGCGGGCGACGACCCGGCGCTGTCCGTCGAACGCGCGGGCGTGCTGCTCGCGCTCGCCCACCTCGATGCCACCACCGAACCAGAGCGTGCGCGTGCGCAGATCGGGCAGGCACTCGCGCTCTACGCCGCGCGCCTGCCCGCCGCCCATCCTGTGCTGCTGCGGGTGGTCAACGACCTCTGCGGAATCGACATTCGCACGGCGCCCGCGACCGCTCCGAATTGCCTCGACGCGCAGCGGCGCCTCGAAGCTGCGCGTGAAGTCGAGCCCGGGTTGCGGTACGCGGTCTACGCCAACGCGAGCGCGCTCGCCGAAGCACGCGGCAACGGTGGCGCGGCATGGTTGCACGCGGTGCGCGCCCTGTCCGCTGCCGCGACCCTCGGCACGCCCGATCCGGCGTGGCAGGCGCAATACCGGCTCGCGACGCTGCTGCATCATCGTGGCGACGACTCGCTGGCGATCTTTTTCGGCAAGCAGGCGATTGACAGCATCGAGAAGCTGCGCGCGTGGTTCGGCGAGGACGCCCAGCAGCTGCAGGCCGGGTTCCTGCGTGACAAGATCGGCGTCTATCGTGCAACGGCCGACTGGCTGATGCAGACCGGCCGGATGGACGAGGGGCTGCAGGTCCTCGACCTGCTGAAAGCCCAGGAACTGTACGATTTCGTGCTGCGCGGGGATACGAAGGCCGAAGCGGATGAGGACCGCGTGGCATTGACCCAAGACGAGCGGCAGCTCCTGACGCGATACACGCGTCTGCTGCGCGCGGATGCGCAGGCGGGCGCGACGATCGACACACTGGCCCACCGTCGCGACGCAGGTCGTATCACTCCGCAGGAGTCGCGCCACCTCGGCCAGCTCCTCCAGGGCCAGGACGCGGTCGAAGCCGCCCGGGCGAAGCGCATCAGCGAGTTCGTCGCCAGTGAAGCCGGAGGCAGCATCGGCACAACACAGCGGAACATCACGACGAAGCGCCTCGCACGCGAACTGCAACGCTTCGGCCCGGAAAGCGCGATCGGTGTCTATCTGCTGACCGAAAGGCATTTGCGCATCCTGGTCGCCACCCGCACGGAACAGACCGAACATCTCATCGAGGTAGACGCCCCGGCACTGCGCCGGGAGATCGGCGACTTGCTCGACGCGATCAGCCGCAGAGAGGACATACGCGTGCGCTCCCGCAAGCTCTACGACCTGCTCGCGCGCCCGCTGGTCGAGGCCGCGCACAAGGCAAGCGCGAAGCGCCTCGTGCTGTGGCCTGACGACGCGCTGCGCTACGTGCCCTTCGCCGCGCTCCATGACGGTCGCAAGTACCTCGTCGAAGACTTTGCGATCCAGATGTATGCCGACGCCGCCGGCCAGCCCGGGCAGGCGGACGGCACGAAACCCGACCTCGAGGTCCTCGGACTCGGTGTGACACGCAGTGTGGGCGGCTTTCAGGCATTGCCTGCAGTCGCCGACGAGCTCTGCGACATCGTGCGCGGCCCGATCACGGGCCTCGAGATCCCGGGCAAAGCATGCCCGGCGCCTGCGATCGGTGATGGCGCGCTTCCCGGCAAGGGCTACGCGAACGCCGCGTTCACGGAGGCGCGGCTTGGCCAGCTGCTCGAGGGGCCGCACGATTACTCGATCCTCCATCTCGGCACGCACTTCAGCCTGCGCCCCGGCAATGCGCTGCGGTCATTCCTGCTGCTGGGCGACGGCGGGCGCCTCACGCTCGACAAGATCAGCGCGCTCGACTTTGCCGGCATTGCGCTCGCCACACTCTCCGGCTGCCAGACCGCCATGGGTGGCGCAGTCGCAGCCGACGGCCGTGAGATCGAAGGTTTGAGCGCGATCGTGCAGCGGCGGGGCGCAAGCAGCGTGATCGCGAGCCTCTGGCGAGTCGAGGACCAGAGCACGGCGAGTCTCATGCGCCGCATGTACGACGAGATGGCTGCGGGCACCGATGTCGCGCGCGCACTGCAGCTCGCGCAACTGTCGCTCGCTGACAGGCATCCGTACTATTGGGCAGGGTTCCTGCTGACCAGCAGCAGCCAATAGCCGGACCGTCAGCTCATGCCCGGGGTTTGCGCTTCATCCTGCTGATACGCAGCGGCTGCCCCATCACGATGACTTTCTGCAGCGCCCGCAGGATCTCTTTCGGCATTCCGCCCGGCAGATCGACGAAGCTGTGCTCGCCGCGGATGTCCACGCGCCCGATGTGCTTGCCGGCGAGCCCCGCTTCGCTCGCGATTGCACCCACGATATTCGCCGGCCGCACGCCGTGCGCACGGCCGACTTCGACGCGAAACGTCTCCATCTCGACGTCGGCAAGCCGCGCCGATCTGCGCGCCGTGCCCTCTCGTGCCGGACGCTCGCGTGCGGGGTGCTCGCGTGCGGGGCGCGGGTCGTGCTCGCGCGGCGCCTGCTGCTCCCGTCTTTCCCGCGCTTCGGGCTGCAGCAGGAGCGGTGTCTTCCCCTGCATCATCGCCGCAAGCGCCGCGGCGATCTCCACCTCCGGAACCTCCAGCTCGCGCGCGAACATCTCGATCAGCGCCCGATAAGGCGCCCCGGCGCCCGCCTCGAGCGCCGCGCCGATGCGTTCCCTGAAGCGCGCGACCCGCTTCACGTTCACATCCTCCACGGTCGGCAGCGACATCGGCTCGATCGTCTGTCGCGTTGCGCGCTCGATCGCGCGCAGCAGATTGCGCTCGCGCGGCGCAATGAACAGGATCGCCTCGCCGCTGCGCCCCGCCCTTCCCGTGCGCCCGATGCGATGCACGTAGGATTCCGGATCGGTCGGCACGTCGAAGTTCACGACGTGACCGATGCGCTCGACATCGAGTCCGCGCGCGGCGACGTCGGTGGCGACCACGATGTCGATCTCGCCCGATTTCAGCTGCGCGACGATGCGCTCGCGCTGCATCTGCGGCACATCACCGTTCAGCGCTGCCGCCGCAAAGCCGCGTGCCTCGAGGCGCTCGGCCAGCTCGACGGTCGCCTGCTTCGTCCGCGCGAAGACCAGCATGCCTTCGAAGGGCTCGACTTCGAGAATACGGGTCAGCGCGTCGAGCTTGTGCAGCCCGCTCACCATCCAGTAGCGCTGCCGAATGTTCGCCGCGGTCGTCGTCTTCGCCCCGATCGTCACCTCGGCCGGCGAACGCAGGTACTTCTGCGCGATGCGCCGTATCGGCGCCGGCATCGTCGCCGAAAAAAGCGCCACCTGGCGTGCCTCGGGTGTCTCGCCGAGGATCCACTCGACATCCTCGATGAAACCCATGCGCAGCATCTCGTCCGCTTCGTCCAGCACGAGCGCGCGCAGCTCACCAAGCACGAGCGTGCCGCGCTTCATGTGATCCATCACACGCCCCGGGGTACCGACGATCACCTGGGTGCCGCGCTTCAGCGCGTGCAGTTGCGGGCCATAGCCCTGGCCGCCGTAGACCGGCAGCACGTGAAACCCTGGCAGGTGCGCGGCATAGCGCTGGAACGCCTCGGCGACCTGGATCGCGAGCTCCCGCGTCGGGGTGAGCACGAGCACCTGCGGAGCGCGCTGTGCGAGGTCGAGGCGCGCGAGCAGCGGCAGCGCAAAGGCCGCGGTCTTGCCTGTGCCTGTCTGCGCCTGTCCAACGAGGTCGCTGCCCGCAAGCAGCACCGGAATGGTCGCGGCCTGGATCGGCGACGGCGATTCGTAGCCGACATCCGCGAGCGCGGCGAGCAGAGGCTCGGGCAAGCCAAGCGCGCGAAAGGTGTTCAACGCACTCCCGGTCAAGGCACGACTGGCACGCCGATCCAGCGCACGTGCAGGACCATGGCGAAGACGACGTACGCCGCAAGGCCGAGGACGATCGCGATCAGGTCATTCCAGCGGCTTGCCGGCGCTGATGGAATCGGGCGTTGCACACGGCTCTTGAACGAGATGCGGTCGAGCACGGCCCAGGCGAGCAAGCTGCCGAACAGCACGACATCGGCGAGGGTACCGTTCGCGAGCAGGTGCGCAACGGCCCACAGCTTCACCGCGACAAGCAAGGGGTGCTGCAACTTCGCCTTGATGCGGCCCGGCAGGTAGGCCGCAAACAGCAGCGGAAGCACCGGCAGCATCAGCAGTGACGTGAGGTGGCGCATCCACGGCGCGGGCTGGTACAGAAGGACAGGTTCCTGGCGCGCGACCCCGTAACCCCAGATCAGCAAGCCGAAGCCCACGATCGAGGCGATCGAATAGAGGGCCCGCCAGCCGTTGCCGAGCGCTGCCGCCATGCGATCGCGCCCGGCCGGCGCGATAATGGAAACCGAGTGCACGCCCAGGAACAAGATCAAACCGAACACGAGCCATGTCATCGAAATCCCCCCCTGTTCCAGCCCCTGCGCATCCTACCCCGGATTCACCCGCAAGCGAGCGCAACAAGCGGCCGATCCTCGAGGTGATCGGCCCGGCCTTCGCACAATCCCGGCGCGTGCTCGAGATCGGCAGCGGCACCGGCCAGCATGCGGTGTTTCTTGCGCGCGCCCTGTCGTACCTCCTGTGGCAGCCGAGTGATCGCGCGGCATGGCTGCCGGCGTTACGCGCGCGCATCGCCCGGGAAGGTCCCGGGAACCTCACCGCGCCGATCGAACTCGATGTCTCGATGCCCCGGTGGCCGGTCGTCACTGCGGACGCAGTCTTTTCCGCCAACACGCTGCACATCATGGCGTGGCGCGAAGTCGAGGCGTTCTTCGCCGGGGTCGGCCGCCTGCTTGCGTCATCCCCGATGGAAGCAGCGGCGGGAGAGCCAGCCGATGCTTGCGCTCGCCGTATGCTCGCCGTCTACGGGCCCTTCAAATACCGGGGTGCTTTCACGACTGACAGCAATGCAGCCTTCGACGAATCACTGAAAGCGCGTGATCCTGCAAGCGGCATCCGCGACTTCGAAGCGGCCGATGCGCTCGCGTGCGCGCAGGGCCTTGTGCTCGCCGCTGATCACGCGATGCCGGCGAACAATCAGCTGCTCGTCTGGGTCCCCGCCTGACCGGCCAATCGCCGTTGCCGCCGTCGCCGCTTGGCGCGCCGCGCGAACATGTTGAGCCCCTCGATGAAGGCTGAAAACGCCATCGCCGCGTACACATAGCCGCGCGGCACGTGTGCGCCGAAGCCGTCGGCGATCAGGGTCATGCCGATCATCAGGAGAAAGCCAAGCGCAAGCATCACGATAGTGGGGTTGTCGTGGATGAACTTCGCGAGCGGATCGGCCGCGAGCAGCATCGCCAATACCGCGACGATCACCGCGATCACCATGATCGGAATATGCTCGGTCATGCCGACAGCGGTGATGATGCTGTCGAGCGAGAACACGAGATCGAGCAACAGGATCTGCATGATTGCCGACGAAAAGCCGATCGTGGCCTCTGAACCCACCAGCACGTGAGATGCCGCGTCCGGATCGACGCTCTGGTGGATCTCGGTGGTCGCCTTCCAGACGAGAAACAGACCGCCCGCGATCAGGATGAGATCGCGCCACGAGAAGCCGTGTCCGAAGGCTTCGAACAGCGGCGTCGTGAGGCGCACGATGATCGCGATCGTGCCGAGGAGCGCGAGCCGCAGTATGAGCGCCAGGGCGATGCCGATGCGCCGCGCGCGGCTGCGATGCTGCTCTGGCAGCTTGTTCGTGAGGATCGAGATGAAGATGAGGTTGTCAATGCCCAGCACCACCTCCATCGCGACAAGGGTGGCGAGCGCCGCCCAGGCGGCGGGCTGGGACAGGAGTGCAAGGAGCTGATCCATGGGCGCACAGGGTATCAGGGCGCGCGCTCGAGACGCACGCTCCCGAGATCGAATGAGGCGCCGCGCGAGCCCGGTGAAAGAAAGATCACGACCCGCCTGATGTTCGACAGATCAAGCCTGCGCCCTTTCGGTCCCTGCCCGATTTCGTCCATTGGAATCCGCCAGACGACCGACGCACCGGCGGGCAGTGTGCGCTCGCGGTTGAAGCGATCCTCGTACTCCGTATTGCGCGGCTGATCGTCGATGCGCACGTTGATGCGGATCGGCGCCGCACCGGGGTTGGCGAGCGCGACTTGCAATGCCTCGTACCCACGCCAGTCGGGCGGCGGCTCGCGGATCGAGAGGCCTGCGTAGGAATCGCCGGTGGCGGTGAAGCGAAGGCGCGGCACGCTCTGCATACGCGAATACGTTCCATCGGCCCCTGGCTCGAGGAACACCTGCCAGGTCGCACGCCGGGCCTCCCAGATTATCTCCGGATGGAGCGCGCGCTGCGCGTAGGCCCAGCCGGTGAAGGCGAGCGGCGCCAACCCTGCCGCGAGCAGCAGCGCTGCGGGAATCCACAATCCGTGCCGCCGGCGGTGGAAAGCGAACCAGGTGAGTACGCCGATCACCCCCCCGAGCAGGTCCCGGCCGACATCGCCCATCGAGGCGACTTCGATGGACGTCGCGCCCGCGAAATAAGGCTGCGCGAGCTCCGTGCCGACGGCGAGGACCGCAACCACGACGAGGAGCGCGACTACGACGAGGAGCGCCACAAGCCCTGCACGCTGCGGTTCCATGAGGACGCAAAGGAGCGCCGCGATCAGCGCGAATGTGAGTACGTGTGCGGCATCGTGGAGCGCGGCGAGCAGCACCGTCGCCTCGAGTAACGGCGGCGCCACCACGATGGCGAGCAGCAGGGCGATGGCGCAGAGGGCGGCGACGCGCATGGGGGCGCCAGTATGCAATAAACTCGGCCCATGCAACGCGTCACCATTTCCCTCGACGATGATCTCGCTGTGGCTTTCGACAAGCTGATCGCGCGGCGTGGCTATGGGAACCGCAGTGAGGCCGTGCGCGATCTCATACGCCAGCGTCTCGATCGCGAGGCGCAGGATCGCGCTCCGCGTGGCCACTGCGTGGCAAGCCTCTCCTATGTCTACAACCACCACGCGCGCGACCTCGCCGAGCGGCTGGCCGAGCGCCAGCACGCCC
>Ga0073903_10001145_pt1 | contig 13948 bp, 12 predicted proteins | sample KloWWTKNB14_bulk_FD_66665 | JGI IMG/M metagenome (GOLD analysis project Ga0073903, IMG submission 66665) | Active sludge microbial communities from Klosterneuburg, Austria, studying microevolution and ecology of nitrifiers - Klosterneuburg... | ecosystem: Engineered > WWTP > Aerobic digester >... | reverse complement strand
GTGGGCAAGCTCAGCCACCAGGACGTGGGCCAGCTCGACATGTACGTGCGCGTGTTCGACGAGCGCGAGCGCGGCTCCGGCGACAACCCCACCATCGGCCTGATCCTGTGCAGCGAACGCAACGCCGCGGTGGCCCGCTACTCCCGCCTGGCCGACGGCGACCAGCTGTTTGCCAGCCGCTACCAAGCCTATCTGCCGACCGAGGCAGAGCTGCAGGCCGAGCTGGCGCGGGAGCGGGCGTTGATCGGTGACGGGCCGACGGAGGCTGGGGTGTGACGGCGGGGGTGTTGGAGAACCTGGTGCTTCTGGCGGAGGCACCCGAGGGTTTGGCCAGGCTACGCGTGCTTATCCTTGATCTGGCCGCCACCGGGCGGCTGCTCGGCGGCGAGACGTCGTGGCGGGCAATCCAGTTGGGTCAGCGGGTGGTCAGCAGCGGCGCAGGCTGGAGCCCGAGTTGCGAGGCTCGCCCCAGAAGCGGTGACGAGTGGGGCGTGCTGAAGGTCAGTGCGGTGTCATGGGGCCAGTTTCAGCCGGGCGAGAACAAGGCCTTGCCCGCGCATCTGGAGCCTCGCCCGGAGCTGGAAGTCCAGCCGGGCGACTTCCTCGTCTCACGCGCCAACACGGCCGATCTGGTGGCACGCAGCGTGGTGGTGACACACACGCCAGCCAGGCTGATGTTGAGCGACAAGATCGTGCGGCTGCGGCTGTCCGACGCCTGCGAACCACGCTTCATCCAGATCGCCAACTCGGCGTCTGAGGCTCGCAGCTACTACGCACGGGTGGCTGGCGGCACCAGCAGCTCGATGAAGAACGTGTCGCGCGCACAGATCCTGGCGCTGCCGATCCTGCTGCCGCCACTGCCCGAACAACACCGCATCGTCGCCAAGGTCGATGAACTGATGGCCCTGTGCGACCGGCTGGAAGCGCGGCAGCAGGACGCCGAGGCCGCGCACGCCCGGCTGGTGCAGGCGCTGCTGGACAGCCTCACCCAGGCCCGCGATGCCGAAGAGTTCCAGGCTTGCTGGGAGCGGGTGGCGGGGCAGTTCGGCACGGTGTTCAGCACCGATGCCAGCGTGGAAGCGTTGAAGCAGACGGTGATGCAGCTGGGCGTCGAAGGACGACTTTGCCCTGGCGTGCCGCGGTCGGCGTGGCGGCTTCAGACGATCAACGAGTTCTGCACAGTGCAAGGAGGCATCCAGAAAACGCCGCTGCGAGCACCGGTGCGGCATCACTTTCCGTACCTGCGGGTGGCCAACGTGCAGCGCGGCCGCATCGATATCGCGCAGCTGGAGCGGTACGAGCTCGCGCCAGACGAACTGGATCGCTGGCGCCTGAATGCAGGTGATCTGCTCATCGTGGAAGGCAACGGCAGCGAGAGCGAGATCGGCCGTTGCGCGATCTGGCGTGGCGAGGTGGATGATTGCGTCTACCAGAACCATTTGATGCGCGTCCGACCCACCGGCGACGATGCCGTCGAGTACTTGGCGCTCTACCTCAACTCGCCAGTCGGTACAGCACACATGCGGCGCCTGGCCATCACCACCAGCGGCCTGTTCAACCTCAGCGTGGGCAAGATCAGAAGCATCCCGGTCGAACTGCCGCCGCCGGCCGAACAACACCGCATCGTCGCCAAAGTCACCGAACTCCTCGCCCTCTGCGACCAGCTCAAAGCCCGCATCGCCGCCGCCCGCGCCAAGCACGCGCAGCTGGCCGAGGCGCTGGTGGCGCAGGCGGTCGCCGCCTGAGAAGGGATGCCCGGCGGCTACAGGCCCTGAAACTTCCTGCTGGACGAGTGCTGCCAGGGGATGCGGAAGCCACCGCCTTCCGTCAGCCTGGCGTGCTCCAGCACCTGCGGCCACCACAGCACCAGCCTTGATGACTTCATCCAGAAGGGCTGCTTGGCCCACTGCGGGTCGAGCACGTAGACCGTGTGGCCGGCGCGCCGCAGGGCCTCGCGCTCCTGCCCTCGGCTCTTGGCGAACTTGTCGATGCTGATGATGTACCAGCCCGGCCCCAGGGCCGGTATCCACTCCAGGTCGGGCGTGCTGCGGCGGAACCTGTCGCTGAGGTGGATGACCTCGTCCACGCCGGGCTCGGACGTGCAGAGCTCGCCGATGGCGTGCGCCAGATCAGGAGGCAGGTTGGCGTCGAACAGGAACCGCACGCCGAAAGGATCAGGCTGCGAGTTGCTGCTCGAAGGCGACGGCGGCCTTCACCTCTTGCGGCTTGACGCGGTAGAGGCGCGCCACGCGCTCGACGTTGTCGCCTTCGGCCTTGCAGGCCGCTGCCAGCGTGTCGGTGGGCACCCCGCCCTCGGCCACGATGGGCTCGCCGAACTGCAGCTGCGGATCCAGCACCACCAGCCGCTTCTTAGGCACCGGGAACCAGCGCAGCGCCGTGGCGTCGGCGCCGTACTCGATGCCTTCCAGCAGGCTGGGCCGAATCACCGCGTCGATGGCGAACTGCTGCCGGCGCAGGTCCAGCAGCTTGGCGTCTTCGCCCGCCCGGTCGACGGCTTCCAGGAAGATCTTCTTGCCGTCGGTGACGAAGCGCTTCGAGTGCAGCGGGTAGTCACCCAGCGTTTCCCGGGCCACATCGATCGTCGCCCGGATGACCTGCAGGCTCACACCCTGCTCGATGAAGCGGGCCACGGTACGCAACTCCAGCAGGTCCTGGAAGCCCAGCACCTGCTCATCGCCGAATTCCTCGTCCTGGGCATGCTGCAGGGTCCACAGCGGACCAGAAACCTTGCGGCCATCACCGTACTTCCAAGAGTACCCCTTCAACCAGCGGCGAACCGTGCGCAACTCCGCCCCCACGAGCCTCGCGGCCCGTGGCAGCGGGTACATGCCTGTACCGAGGAGGGTGGAGGGAGTGTTCATGATTTCGGGGAAGTTTACGCCTCACGCCTGATCGGCCGCCATCGCTTTGGGCGGGGTCACGGGCGCGCAACCCCTTGATCGCCCAGAACCAGCGCGACAGTGACACTGCTGAACCTGAAGTGTTCCAGCGCCTGAGACGAGGTGAGCGACTGGATCGACCGTCATGGCTTGATCGCCAACGCCGATCTGGACGCGCTGTTGCTGGCCAAGCTGCCCGATGTGCTCAGCCCGGAACAAAAGGCCAACATGGTCAAGAACCTTCTCCAGGCCATGCGCCTTGGCGGACTGGTACACCGGCAAGGCCCTCGGGGACAGGGAGATTGGCGACCGGGAGCCGGCCCGGAGGCGCTTGTCTAGATCGGTTGCCGGCGCTTGGCTTGTCCCGGCAGAGTGGAGTCAAGTTATTGATTTGATTGATTTCTAGACGGGGTCCGTCTGGATTTTCTAGACAAAGCCCTATCCAAGGCGTGCCGGGACATTGCCACCGAATCGGACAAGGCCAGGATCAAGTTCAGCCGCATCGACCCGCATCAGTTCGGCCGCGCGCGGCAGGCTGATCAGGTCCTCGGCCAGCGCGCGATAGACCAGGGACTCGAAACGGCGCGGCTGCTCAGCCAGCAAGGGCTCGGGCTCGGCCTTCTTCCAGCCGTGGGTCGCGAACTGGATGTTCATGGACGTATAGCCCGGCTCGGTGATCAGCTGCAGATCCTTCAGCCTGCGCAAGGCGAGCGCCATCGACACGCCGTAGCGGCGCTTGGCGTTCAGCAGTTCGGCCGCCAGCACGCGCGTGCGGCAGTGGCTGCCGAAGTCGGCCCGCACCCGCTCGGCCGGGTACAGGAAGGCACCTGCGAAGCGGTGGCAGCAGGTCTCCTTGCCCTTCTCGGGCATGTCCGCAGGCAGATCCATCACCCAATGTCCCAGCTCGTGCGCGGCGGTGAAGCGGATGCGTTCGCCGGGGCGGCCGCCGTTCAGCGCGATCAGCACATGCTGCTCGTCGTGGGTGGCGGCACAGGCACCGTCGAAGCCGTCGTGATCGTCCAGCAGCGCCACCTTGATGCCGTGCTCTTCCAGAAGCTCGGCCAGATGGGCGATGGCGTCACCGCCGATGGCCCACTGCGCACGCAGCTCCTCAGCGGCCGATTCGGCCTGCTCGAAGCTGCTCACGCCGAACGCGCGCGCGGGCTGCAGGGGCGGCTGGGCGGCTGCGTCCGGCTCGAAGCAACGCTCCAGGCTGGCGTAACGCTCCAGGTGGTCGCGCATCTGCTCGCCGATCTGGTCCTGGCGCTTCTGCGGCATGCGGGCGAGCTTGCGGAACTCCAGCGCCGACAGCTGCACCCCGTCGGGAGGGAAAAAGTACTCCGGCTTGACCGACAGCGCCTTCGCCAGCTGCAACAGCCGGGTCGAATTGGGCGGTGGTCCGCCCGTCTCGAACTTGCTCAGCCCCTGCTTGCTGATGTCGCCGAGACTGCGCGCCAGCGCCTCCAGGCTCAACCCTCTCAGCAGACGCGCCCGGCGGATTCGATCGTGAAGCATCGTGCTCTCCTGGGTTGACGAATTTTAGGTCGACCTAAATTTTGTCAACCATAAAACTGCACCCGCATGTGGGGTCTGAACGTCGGGAACAGCAGAACCGACGTGCAGCCCTCAAATGGGCGACTCGGCATCGTGCCCTTGGGCTCAGTCAGTCGGCGTCGCCATCCCCGACGCCGCCCGCAGCCCGCTTCGCCCCATGCGGGCAATACCCCGGCCGCGGCCCGACCTGCGGGTGCTTGCGGCAGGTGCCTGGCCGCTTGTCGTAGACGCTGCAGCGGCGCGTGGCCTCGTCCAGGAACTGGCAGTCGCCGTTGGCGCGGCGCGCCATGGTGAAGATGCCGTCCTTCTGGTTGTAGCGCTCGACCTGTCTGCTCTTCACCAACCGGCGGGCGATCAGGCGGGGTTCCTCGTGCTCGGCCTCGAAGGCGTCGACCAGGCCCAGGCGCACGAGGTCGGGCAGCCGGATCTCCACCGGCATCGTGCAGCAGTTGGCCGCGCAGCTGTCGCACAGGCCGGAGCGGTGGCGCGTCCAGGTTTCGGTGCGGTCGACATCGACGAGGCTGATCGAGGAGCGCATCGCAGGCACAAAGCAAAACGCCCAGCAGGTTGTGCTGGGCGCTTTTCAAATTTGGTGGCCAAGGGCGGAATCGAACCACCGACACGCGGATTTTCAATCCGCTGCTCTACCAACTGAGCTACTTGGCCGTCGAGCCCGCAACTATAACATCAGTTCCGGGCTTGTCCAGCAAATTCAGGGGCCGGGGTCAGTTGCCGCCCCGTTTGCTGCGCCCGAGGTCCACGCCCAGTTGCTTGAGCTTGCGGTAGAGGTGGGTGCGCTCCAGGCCGGTGCGTTCGGCCACGCGGGTCATGCTGCCGTTCTCACGCGCCAGGTGGAATTCGAAGTAGGCCTTCTCGAAGGCGTCGCGGGCTTCGCGCAGTGGGCGGTCGAGCGAGAAGCTCTGTTCGCTCAAGGGGCCGGTGAGCACCGCCAGGGTCGGCGCAGGGGTATGGTTGACCGCCATGCCCGCCTGCGCTGGCGGCAGGGCGTGCCCATAGCCGGTGTTGTGCAGCGCATGGCCGTTGCTGGCCATCGGCGGCGGTGCGGCGCCGTAGCCGCCAAAGGACAGGGGAGCGGGTTCGCTGGGCGCGAAGTCGCGCTCCAGCCGGGCAGGTGCCATCGCGCTGGTGACCGCAGGGCGGGGCGCGGGTTTGGCCAGGCCCTGCTCGACGGCCCGCAGCAGCTTCTGCAGGGTGATGGGCTTCTCGAGGAAGGCCATGGCGCCGTACTTGGTGGCCTCGACGGCGGTGTCGATGGTGCCGTGGCCGGACATCATGATCACCGGCATGTTGAGTTGGGCGCAGGCGCCCCACTCCTTGAGCAGGGTGATGCCGTCGACGTCGGGCATCCAGATGTCCAGCAGCACCAGGTCGGGTCGCTGGCGCTCGCGCAGCCGCCGCGCCTGGACGGCGTTTTCGGCCAGTTCGACGCTGTGCCCTTCGTCCGTCAGGATTTCCTGCAGCAGGGCACGGATGCCCATTTCGTCATCGACTACAAGGATGTTGGCCATTTAGGGATCAGGACACGCTCACGATGGGGGCACGGTCGCAGCGGGAGAGGCAGGTGCAACCAGGTACGGCTCGCCCGGATCGGCGGACCAACGGGAAAATGATATCGAAACTTCGGCCCCGTTCAGCGCCGATGACGTGCCGGCTTCTTGCGTTTCGTCAGCCAGATTGCCCAGACGGATGCGTGCGCCGTGTTCCTCGACAATCTTTCGGACCACCGCAAGACCCAGCCCGGTGCCCTTGGCCTTGGTGGTGACGTAGGGTTCAAAGGCGCGTTTGAGCAGGGTCTCGGCGAAGCCGGGGCCGTTGTCGCAGACTTTCAGTCGCACCGCGCGCAGCCGGCCTTCACCGTCGCGCAGGGCTTCGGTGCGCAGCTGCACACGGCCGTCGGGGCGGTCTGCCACCGCATCGAGACCGTTCTGCACCAGGTTGTGGATGACCTGCCGCAGCTGGGAGGCATCCCCCAGGATGGGGGGCAGTCCGCTGCCGAGCCCGGCGCGCAGCTGGCCCTGCTCCTGGGGGGCTGCGTACAGGCCGAGCACCTCGCCGACCAGGGCGTTGAGGTCCAGCGGCTGCAGCTTGGCCGCCGGCAGGCGGGCGTAGTCGCGGAACTCGTTGACCAGGGTCTTCATGGCCTGCACCTGAGCGACGATGGTGCGCACACAGCGTTCGAGCATCTGCTGGTCCGGCCCGCTCAGGCGGGGCCCCAGCTTGTGCTCCAGCCGCTCGGCCGACAGCTGGATGGGGGTGAGCGGGTTCTTGATCTCATGGGCGACGCGGCGCGCCACCTCGGCCCAGGCGACGCTGCGCTGGGCGGACACCACGTCGGTGATGTCGTCCACGATCACCAGTCGGGCCCCGTCGGGCAGGTAGGCGCCCCGCAGCAGCAGGACCGTCCGGGCGCCGGCCGACGCATCGACAGGGCCGCCCCCGCCCAGTTCCAGGGTGGCCTGCCAGTGGTCGCTGGCGGCGGCGCTGCCGGGCTCGAGCTCCTGGGCGTGGGCAGTGAAGCGGGCCTCCACCTCGGCGGCCAGTGTGGCCAGGTCGGGCACGTCGGCCAGGAAACGGCCACGCAGGTCGTCCAGCGGCACGCGCAGGATCCGACCCGCCCCGGGGTTGACGGTGCCGATGCGGCCCGCGGCGTCGAAGAGGATGACGCCGGAGCTGAGGTTGTCCAGCAGGGTCTGCAGGTGGGTCTTGGCGCTCTCCACCTCGGCCAGGCTGCGCTGCACGATGCTGTGGCTGTCGCCGAGCTGGCGCGTCATGTCGGCAAAGGCCCGGGTGAGTCCACCGAGTTCGTCGCGCGAGGCAAAGACCTCCGTGCGGCTGAGGTCACCGCGCGCCACCCGACGCACCCCTTCGGCCAGCATGACCAGCGGCCGGCCGATCTGGTGGCCCAGTGCCGCGGCCATGAGCAAGGCGGCAAACACCCCCAGGATGAGCGTGAGCGTGAGCGTGCCGATGTACATCTTGCGCAGGCCCTGCCGCCCCAGGGCCAGCTGCTGGTAGGCCAGGTAGGCGTGCTGCACCCGCAGCGCGTTGCCGGCCAGCTCCGGCGCGATCGGCGTGGTGACCTGCAGGAAGCGGTCGTCGCGCAGCAGCGAGTAGTCCGAGGAGGGCAGCCAGGCGAGTACTCGCACGCTGGCCTGCACGGCAGCGGCGGGCGCGCCCTTGGTGGGGTTGGGACGGTCGTCGTCCAGACCGTCCAGCACGGCGGTGACCCGGCTCTGGCGGGCCTGGCGCAGCAGGCTGGCGCTCGGCCGTGGCGGCAGCAGGGTCACGCCCAGGTCACCGCCGGAGGACGCCAGCAGCTGGCCCTGCGGGCCCAGGAGGGCCACCGACTGGGCGCCCAGCTGCTGGCGCAGCCGCTCCAGCGCCAGCAGGGGGTTCTGCCGCCCCAGTTCTGCCGCACGCTGCTCCACCGCCACCCGGGTCTTCTGGCCCACATCGTTGGCCAGCAGCTGCAGGGTGCCGCGACCGAGGTTGAGCCCGGCTTCGAGGGCGTCCTCCACCTCGACGTCGAACCAGCTCTCGATGCTGCGCGAGACGAACTGGTAGGACACGCCGTAGATCAACAGACCGGGCACCGCGCCGACAAAGGCAAAGATGGCCGCCATCTTCAGCAGCAGCCGGCTGCCGAACTTGCCGTGGCGCATGCGCCGCGCCAGATGACCCAGCGCGATCAGGATCACCAGGCCCAGCAGGATGGCCACGGCGATGTTGACCCAGAGGATCCAGCCGAAATGCCGCTCGTAGAGCTCCCGGTTGCCGGTGGCCAGCGACAGCAGGAAGGCCAGCACCAGGGCGGTGGCACCGGCCGCCAGGGTGGCCACCAGCAAGGTCCAGCGCAGGGAACGTCGGGTCATCGGGTCAGGAAGTCAGCGGCAGTCGGCGGCGGCAGATCAGGCCAGCGGTCGAGACGGCGGCGACCCCTGCAACCCGCAGGGCCCAAGGCCTTCAGCGCTCCGCCGGCAGCGTGATCGTACGCTCGACCGCGAGTTGCCATTCGGAGCGGCCGGCGATGCTGATCTGCAGGGGCCGGGGCAGCTGGTCGGCATCAAGCCGGTACTGGAACACCACCGTGTGGGGGCTGTCGTCCTCCACCACACCCGCCTCCGCGATGCGCCAGCGGCTGGCGCGCTGCACCGAACGCAGGGCTTCAGGCAAGGTGGCATAGGTTTGGGACAGGCCGCCGAAGCTGACCCGGAAGTTGAAGGTCAGCGGCTGATAGCTCAGCCGCCAGGTGCGGCGCACCTCCAGCACCTGCCGATCGAACCAGTACCAGCGCGAGCGCAGCACCTGCACTTCCGCCACGAAGTACAGCGACACGCCGCGCTGCAGGGCCCCTTCGACACCAGCAGGCAGATCGAAGCGGGTGTCGAAGTTCAGCAGCAGGCCCTCCGGGTTGCGCTGCAGTTCCAGCCGAGCCAGCTCGACGGGACTGGCCGCCCAAGACCGATCGGGCAGGCCGGTGGCCATCAGCGACAGCAGCAGCAAAGGCAGGGCCATCCACCTCCGCCGTCCAGGACTGCGCGGCTGCACCGGATCGGGCTGCGCAGCGCTGCGCCGCAGCGCAGGAGCGCGGCGGGCGGATCGACGGACGGGCGGCAGCTTGGGCAAGGCAGGTCCAGCACGGAGGTGCAAAGGATTCACACAGCCCTCGCGCCACCGGGCGGGGTGGAGCGAGGGGGTTGTGTCTCCCGAACGAGATCAGACCGCCTTGTCGAGACGGGAATGAAAAAACCCGTCACCACTCCATCCGGCAGCCCCCTCGAATGACGGTGGATTCTCCGCGAACCCCAGCAGATGCCCTGGGCAAGGGCGTCGAATCCCTGTGGTGGTGCGTTGCAGGAACGCATCAACCTGCGCTTGTCCTTCGGCCCGGAACAGGGAACATGTGGTGAAGACGAGACGACCACCCGGTTTCAACAGGGGCCAGAGGGCGTCCAGCAGGCGGGCCTGGATGCGGGCCAGTTCGTCGATGTCCGCCCGACGGCGCAGGCGCCGCACGTCCGGATGCCTTCGCACGATGCCGGAGGCGCTGCAGGGAGCGTCCAGCAGGATGGCGTCAAAGGGGCGGCCATCCCACCAGGTCGCCACCTCGGCCGCATCGGCGCAGCGGCAATCGGCCTGCAGTCCCAGGCGGTCCAGCGTCTGCCCGACACGCGCCAGTCGCTGCCTGTCCACGTCCAGCGCCAGCAGGTTCAGATCGGCCAGCTCCAGCAGCTGCGCCGTCTTGCCGCCCGGGGCGGCGCAGGCGTCCAGCACCCGGGCACCGGCGGGCAGGTCGGTGGCGGTCTGGCGCAGCAGTTCATCGGGGTCCTCCTGCGGCCGGCCCAGCAGCAGCGGCGCACACAGCTGGGCCGAGAGGTCCTGCACCGACACCCGGCCGCTGAAGAAGCCCGGCAGGCGCTGCACCGGCACCGCCTCGGCCAGACAGACCGCCCAGCGACCGCGCGCCACCGCGCCGGGCAGCCCGGCGGCGCGCAGCTCCTCCACGTAAGTCGGTGCGTCGGTCTGGCGCAGGTTGACACGCAGCCACATCGGCGCGGCGCACTGGTTGGCCCGCAGCAGGGCCTCGGCCTGGTCGGGCCAGTCGCTGCGCAGCTGCTGCACCCACCAGCGCGGGTGCTGCCAGCGCACCGCGGGGTCGCCTTCCTCCAACTGGGGGACCAGCAGCTCCCGCTCCCGCAGGAAGCGGCGCAGCAGTGCGTTGACAAAACCTGCGCTGCCGGCGTAGCGGCGTCGCACCGCGGCGACGGCCTGGTCCACCAGGGTGTGGGGTTCGTAGCGGGCCTGGGCCCCCGGCCAGAGCAACGCCAGGGCGCACACCAGCAAGGCTTCCACCGGCGGCGGCGGGCGGCGGGTGGCCATGTGGCGGGAAGCGGCCAGCGCCCCTTCCAGCCGCCGCATCACGTCGAAGGCCAGAGCCTGAGCCCCCGGGCGGGCGGGCTCGGGGCAGTCCGCCAGGGCATCGCTGAGCGATCGACCGGCCAGCACCGCCTCCACGGCCTGGGCGCAGTGCCCCAGCAGTTGGGCCAGGGGCAGGGAACGCACCGGGCTGGCGGAGGGGGAACGGGCGGGCGGCGGTGGGGCAGGAGAACGGGTCACACCCGCCAGTCTACGGGTGCCGCGGGCTGCGCCTTCGCGCTGCGCTGCAGAGGCGGCTCCACGAACAGCCTGGCCAGCGCGGGCGGCAGCGGGGTGTCCAGCAGGTGGCAGACCATGCGCAGCGCCTCCGCTGCGGCCAGACGCTCCTGCGCGTCCTGCTGGGCGGCCCACACCGGCAGGGCGGCCTCCACCCAGATGCGCGCCAGCAGCGGGCGCCGCATCCAGGCCAGTTCTTCCAGGGTGTGCAGGGCGCGGCCCAGTTCGTCCGCATCCGGTGGGCGACAGGACGGTGGGTTGGGTGCACTGCCCCAGAGTTGCCCCACCACCTGCCGGTACCAGGCCGCGCCGGCCGCCCCGACCTTGGCACCGAGGTCGGCCTGCGGCACCAGGCGCGCCAGGTAGGCGGTGACACTGGCCAGGGCCTGACGCATGGCCAAAGGCAGGCCGGTGAGCTGGTTGGTGTCTCGCGCGCCGCCACGGTGCGGCGGCGGCAGGCCCAGCAGTCGGCGGCGCACCAGCAGCCAGGCCAGGCGGTCGATGGGGCGGATTCGGCCGTCCGCCGTCATGACCCGCCGCATCGATCGCAGCAGCGCATCGCGGCTGGCCAGCGGGTCTTCGGCTGCCAGCCCCAGCAGGCGCTCCAGCAGCGGCAGCCGAATGGCAGCCGGCAGGTGCTCCACCTGCTCCAGCAAGGCCTCGGCCGTGGGCAGGTCCTGCAGCTCCTCCACCCAGGCCTGACGTTCCCGGGCACTGCCCGGTGTCATCAGCAGGGCCAGCAGCACGGCAGCACGTTCACGCTGCCCGGGCAGGGACTGCAGCCGCTCGCAGACCGCCGACGTCGCATCGTCCAGTCGGAGCGGAAGAGGCAGCAGGTGCCCCCATCCACTGGGCACCGGCGACGGCCCACCGCCCGCCGCCGCCTGCTCCGCGGGCGCAGCCGGAGGCGCCTCGCTGGGGGGCGCAGGATCGGATGCGGTGTGGGGGGGGAGGTGGGGCGGCGCGGTCACGGCAGCGGGCAGACGGGACGAACCAGGCGTTCTGGCGCCGGGCCAACCGCTGGTTATGGTGGTGCGTAGGCGGCCGGCTGTCCAGAGGCAAAGTGTTTCGTCTGCAGCCAGGCGCTGCCGAGGATCAGGCCAAAGGTTCAGCCCGGCACCGCAGACAACGGCAGGTCCGGCACCGGATGGAAGCGGAACAGGGCAGCCGCCAGGGTGGTCGGGAAGACCCCCAGCGCGTCGTTGTAGTCCATCGCGGCACGGTGGTAAACCTCTCGCGAGACCACGATCTGGGTGTGCAACTGGTCGCGCTGGCGCAGCAGCTCGGTCACCACCGGCTGCGGCCCTTCACCGGAGGTGAGGTCCTGCAGGGCGTGGATCAGGTCTTCCAAGCGCTGGCCCAGCGCCATCTCGGCCTCTCCCAGGGCCAGCAGGGCAGCCCCCTTCAACGGGCTGGACTGGGCCTCGTCGCAGGCCTTGCCGGCCGCCGCAGCGGCCTGCTCCAGCGCCTCGAACAGGGGGCTGCCTTCGCCCAGAAGAGCGCGGGAAGCCTGCGCCAGTGCCTGCGCCACCGCATGCCGCTGGCGCAGCTGGCTGACCAGGGGACGGAACCCGGTGCGCGCCGCCTGGCGCAGCCGCACCAGGCGGTTGTAGGCCCCCAGCAACCAGAAGGCCAGCACCAGACCCAGCCCCAGCAACCACAACCGCATCGTCTGGTTCATCGCGATGCACCCACTGCGGCCCGCGCCACCCATTGCTCGTGCCCCTGCCGCCGCAGGGCGCAGGCCGGACACTCGCCGCAGCCATGGCCCCAGGGGTGCCGGGCACCTCGTTCACCCAGGTAGCAGGTGTGGGTGTGCTCGACCATCAGCTCGACCAACGCCTGGCCCCCGAGCTGCTCGGCCAGCGCCCAGGTCTGCGCCTTGGTGAGGAACATCAGCGGCGTCTCCACCGTCATCGGTGCCTCCAGCCCGAGCGACAGCGCCACCTGCAGCGCCTTGAGGGTGTTGTCGCGGCAGTCCGGGTAGCCGGAGTAGTCGGTCTCGCACATGCCCCCCACCAGCACCGAGGCGCTGCGGCGGTAGGCCAACGTGGCCGCAAACGTCAGGAACAGCAGGTTGCGGCCGGGCACGAAGGTGTTGGGCAGCCCGTTGGCCTGCAGCTCGATGGCCCGCTCGTCGGTCAGTGCGCAGTCGCTGATCTGGCCAAGCAGCGCCAGATCCAGCAGGTGGTCGGCGCCCAGCTTTGTGCCCCAATGTGGGAACTGGCGGACCAGCTCGTCGCGCACGGTGAGCCGGCACTCCAGCTCGATCCGGTGGCGCTGGCCATAGTCGAACCCCAGCGTCTCGACATGCGCAAAGCGCTCCAGCGCCCAGGCCAGGCAGGTGGTGGAGTCCTGCCCGCCGGAGAGCAGCACGATGGCCGTCCTGTCGGCCCCTCGCCCGGCGGATACGCCGTGCGATCCCCCGAGGGGATCCGGGCCGGCTTGGGAGCGGCCCGGCGCTCGGCCCGGTTGCGGATCGGCCACCATCGCCGGTCTCAACTGCGGCACTCGCCCTGGCCCAGCACCACCCACTTCATCGAGGTCAGCCCCTCCAGCCCCACCGGCCCGCGGGCGTGGAACTTGTCGGTGCTGATGCCGATCTCGGCTCCCAGGCCGTACTCGAAGCCGTCGGCAAAGCGCGTGCTGGCGTTGACCATCACGCTGGCCGAATCGACCTCGCGCAGGAAGCGCATCGCGTTCGGGTGGTTCGTCGTCAGGATCGCGTCGGTGTGGTGCGATCCGTTGCGGTTGATGTGGGCGATGGCCTCGTCCAGGTCGGCCACCACCTTGACGCTGATGATCGGCGCCAGGTATTCCTCCGCCCAGTCGGCCTCGCTGGCGTCGACCACCTGCGCACCCGGCACGTCGGCCAGGATGGCGCGACTGGCCGCATCGCAGCGCATCTCCACGCCCTTGGCGGCGAAGATCGCCCCGATCTTCGGCAGGAACGCCGCTGCGCTCTGTTGATGCACCAGCAGCGACTCGGTGGCGTTGCAGGGGCTGTACTTCTGCGTCTTGGCGTTGTCGGTGACCACCAGCGCCTGCGCGAGGTCCACCTCGGCGTCGACGTAGGTGTGACAGTTGCCGTCCAGGTGCTTGATCACCGGCACCTTGGCTTCGGCGCTGATGCGTTCGATCAGGCCCTTGCCGCCGCGCGGGATGATCACGTCCACGTACTCAGGCATGGCGATCAGGCGGCCGACGGCGGCGCGGTCGGTGGTCTCGACCAGCTGCACCGCGTCGGCTGGCAGGCCGGCTTCCACCAGCGCGGCCTGCACCAGGCGCCACAGCGCCAGGTTGGATTGCAGCGCTTCGGA
>Ga0073903_10001139_pt1 | contig 13977 bp, 12 predicted proteins | sample KloWWTKNB14_bulk_FD_66665 | JGI IMG/M metagenome (GOLD analysis project Ga0073903, IMG submission 66665) | Active sludge microbial communities from Klosterneuburg, Austria, studying microevolution and ecology of nitrifiers - Klosterneuburg... | ecosystem: Engineered > WWTP > Aerobic digester >... | reverse complement strand
AGTCGACTCATGGTGTGCTCCGGATGCCGCGTTGATAAATGGCAAAAACGCGCGGGGCATCGCGGCGGATGCGCTCTACGTCGCCGGACAGCATCGACTGCATGACCAGGCCCTGGATGGTGCCGATGAACAGCGTGGCTGCGGCTTCGGTGTCCAGATCGGGGTCGATCTGGCCCTGTGCCTTGCCCTGCGCGAACAATTGCTGCAGGCGCTCGCCGTAGCGCCCCAGCAGCGTACGCACCATGCGCCGTGGCAGGCTGTCGCCAGTGCGCTGGAGTTCGCCAAACATCATGCGCGGTACGCCAGGATGCTCGGCGATGAAACCGGCGTGGGCCAGAAACATGGCTTCGAGCGCCGCCAGGGGCGTGGGGGCATCTTGTGCGGCCCGCTCCACACGGGCCAGCAACTGCTCGGCCACCCACTCCATCACAGCTTGCAGGATGGCGTCCTTGGAGGGGAAGTGCCGGAACAGCGCGCCTTGCGTCAGATGCATGTGGTTGGCAATGGCGCTGGTGGTGATGTCGCTGGGGTTCTGGGTGGCGGCCAGTTGCACGACCGCCTCTACGGTGGCAGCACGGCGCTCGTCCGCAGGCAGGGGTTTGGCACGGGTGGACAAGGGAGAGGTCTCCATGAGTGAGTAATCAATTACTATCTTGTAAGATATAGGAACTATCGGCAAGGTTTTCGGGAAATCCCTGCGAAGGCCAGGGCCAGGCGTCTGTAGACTTGTTGGCGACCGAAGGCTTGGAGGAAAGAGCCGCTGCCTCCTAGGAGTCTGTCGGGCTTGGAGCGTCGAAAGCGAGAATCGGCTCCAGCGAGGATAGTTTTTGCCGGATTTGCAGCCCCATAGCTCGGCTATGGGGCAAAAAGACGGTGGAAAATGGACCGTTGCGGGCGATTTGCAGCCGACGATTTTCAAGTCCGACAGGCTTCTAGAATGGATCGCGACCGTGTTCTGATTGATCCTATGGCATTGGACTGTTCGCTTAAAGCCTTTCGGCGGGCCCGGTCAGAGCGGAATGGAGTCGTTCAAAGGGCCGAATCAACAGTGGTGTGGATGTGTGGGTGGCGTGTCTACCCGAGGTTCTTTGAAAGGCAACAACATGGGACTGGGCGTCCGGTGCAAAGCGGGGATCAATGGTCTGATGGGCACTGATCCGCACATGCGCATCCGCATGTCTATGGCGGCCGTAGCGTCGTTTTTGATGCTGGCCTGCGCCGCACTGCTCAATTTTCTGGCACTGGCCGGGCTGGCACGCCCGGACGGAGTGCGTTGGTGGACGCTTGTAACAGTGACGGTGCTGGTCACTGTGCTGGTGCTGATCCGCAGTGGTTGGTCACGGCGCCTGCGAGACCCCGCACTGACGCAGTTCCAGATCCGCTATGCACTGGCTTGCAATGCGGTGGGTTATGTCATTCTGGGCGAGGCGCGAGGAATCACGCCGGTCATCCTGTCATTGATTTTGATGTTTGGCATCTTTGGCATGTCGATCCGTCAGATGACCATCAACATGCTGTTTGCGCTGACGAGCTTTGGCGCTGCCATTGCCGTAGTGTTTTGGCTGGGTCTCGCGGGCAATCCCTGGTTGGAGATGGCCTATGCCGTGATGATCTTTCTGGTGCTGGTTGGAAGCACCTTCATCGCCATGCGTATGCAGCACATCCGGCGTCGCCTGACGCAGCAAAAGCAAGCCCTGACCGTGGCGCTGGAACAAATCGGCCACCTGGCGACGCACGATGAACTGACGGGCCTGATCAACCGCCGCCGGATGGCCGAGCTGATGGAGGCCGAGCGCCAGCGCTGCCAGCGCGGGCGCCGACCTCTGGTGCTGGCGCTGCTGGACCTGGACCATTTCAAGTTGGTCAATGACCAGCATGGCCACGCCGCAGGCGATGAAGTGCTGCGTGCCTTTGCGGCCTGTGTGCAAGGCGTCTTGCGCAGCACCGATGTGCTGGCGCGTTGGGGGGGCGAGGAGTTCATGTTGATGCTCTACGACGCCGACGCGCGCGGCGCAACCGAACTGCTGGAGCGGGTGCGCGCCAGCGTGGAGGCCATGGAGATTGACGCAGGAGGGAGTCTGATCCGTGTCACGGTTTCCATCGGGCAGGCGTTAGGAGAGCCGGGAGAACCGGTGGAACGCACCTTGGAGCGCGCTGACCAAGCCCTTTACCGCGCCAAGGAAAGAGGACGCAACCAGGTGGCGCACGACGGCGAAGCCCCTGAGGAAGCAGTGCAAGCCGTGGTGGCACAGTGGTCCTACATATAAAATAGGGCTCTAGCGCTTATCGGTAAAGCGCTAGCAGCTATTAAAACAATAGCAAACTAACGAATTCGCGGTGCGACCTGCATCTGCTCTGGGGTTGTGAACCAGGCAGCGCTTTCACCCATCCGACCCCGTGCCTGGGCGAGTTCGTGTCGGGCAACGCTTCGCAAATGAACTTCGTCCGGTCCATCCATCAGATGCAGCGCGCGGCCCCAGCTCCAGAACTGCGCCAGCGGGGTGTCGGGCGAGAGGCCCATCGCGCCAAAGACCTGCATGGCGCGGTCCACCACACGGGTTTGTAAGCGTGCCGCCACCACCTTGATCGCCGCGACCTGGGCACGTGTGGCCGCTAGGTCTGCGGCATCACCCTCGTCGAGCAGCCAGGCCGTGTGCAGCACCAACAGGCGTGCTTGGTTGATCTCGATGCGTGACTCGGCCAGCCAGTCCTGAACGTTGGAAAATTCAGACTCATAGCGCCCAAACATCTGGCGCTCCAGCGTGCGCTCGGCGGCCAGTTGCAGTGCCAGCTCACATTGGCCGATAGCGCGCATACAGTGGTGCACGCGGCCAGGACCCAGGCGTGCCTGCGCCATCGCAAAGCCCGCACCCCATTCGCCCAAAAGCGATTCCTGCGGTACACGCACGCCCTGCAGCAGGATCTCGCAGTGTCCCTCGGGTGCATGGTGGTGCAGCACCGGAATGTTGCGCAGCACCTGCACGCCCGGGGCGTCCAGCGGCACCAGCACCATGCTGTGGCGGCGGTGGGTGTTGCTGGCGCCGTCTGCGCCCTCTTCGGCATTGCGGCACATCACGATCAGCAGCTTGCAGTGCGGGTGTGCGGCGCCGGTGATGAACCACTTGCGGCCGCTCACCACCAGGGCATCGCCGTCGCGGCGCACGGTGGTCTGCAGATTGGTGGGGTCAGACGACGCGACATCGGGCTCGCTCATCGCAAAGGCTGAACGCATGTCGCCATGGAGCAGGGGAAGCAGCCATTGGGCGCGCTGCCGATCCGTGGCGAAAAGATGGAGCAATTCCATGTTGCCGGTGTCGGGCGCGCTGCAGTTAAAAACCTCCGGCGCCCACGGGAGGCGGCCCATGCTCTCGGCGAGGGGCGCATAGTCCAGGTTGGACAGGCGGGTGCCGGGGTCTTCCGGGCGCAGACCGGGCAGGAACAGGTTCCACAGCCCTTCTTCGCGTGCCAGCGCCTTCAAGTCGCCAAGAAAGGGCGGTGGAAAAACGCCGTCCTGTACAGAGCGCTGCCAGGCTGCGTTGTGGGGCAGCAGGTAGCGCAGCACAAAAGCGTCAAGGCGCTGGCGCAGTTCCCGAGCGCGGGGTGAGAGGGCGAAGTCCATGCCGCATTGTGGGCGGCGGCACTCGCGCCGTCACAACGCAGGCGACAGCCGGGTTTCGCGCGCCAGAACAGGAATGCACAGCAGTACGGCCAGCAGCGCCGCCCCCGCCATGTTGTGCGCCAGGGCCACTCCCAGTGGCAGACCCAGGGTTATCAGCGCCACCCCGAGCGCAATCTGCACGGCGGGCAAGGCCAAAACCAGCAGCGCGACAACGCGCAGCCCACTTCGCCAAGCCAAGGCCGCCAGTGGCAGCAAAAAAGCCACCACCACGAGCCCGCCAGCGCGGTGCAGCGCATGCACCCAGGCCCCTGCCGGGTGGGTGGGCAATGCAGCACTGGTCTGTGGCTCCAGCCACGGGTTGAAGGCATCCCAGGTGCCCGCACCCAGGTCGCAGCCTGTGAGGCCGGTGCAGCTCAGTCCGGCTTGTCCGGCGCTGACCATCCCGCCCAGCGCCACCTGCGCGAGCAATAGCGCAGCGCCCCACCAAGCCCAACGCGCCAGGCGTGACGGCGCGCCGCCGGATGTGGGATGCGCACTGCCGCCCGCCAGCGCCATGCGCACGCTCAAGGCAAACATGGCAAATCCACCGAGCAAATTGCCCAGGGTGACCGCAGGAATGCGGGCGTGGGCCGTCCAGCGCCCGAGCACGGCCAAGAACAGCGCCAACGCCAGCAGGCCCAGGGCCAGCCGTCCCTGGGGCCACAACACGGGCTTTGAAGCCAGGGCCGCCATCACCATTACCAGGACGAGCAGCAGCGCCGTCGAGGCAATGACCCGGTGCGCAAGCCGTGCATTGGCGGTACCAGGGTCGGCCTGCAGGGGCGGCTCGCCCAGTTGCGGCGCGCGCAGTTGCTGTCCGTAGCACTGCGGCCAGGGCTCGCAGCCCAGACCGGCTTTGGACAGGCGAATGTAGGCACTCAGGCTGGTGATGGCCAGCACCAGAACCGCACAGATCCAGGCCATGCGCCGCAGCAGCAGACGCCGCCGACCCGTCGGATCTGCAGCTGAGGAGGTATCGGAGGAGGGAATGTGGGGGGAAACCATGGTGGCACGACACAAAAAGGCACTGTGCGAAGGGAGTGCGCCAGCGCATAAGAAGGAGGTCGCCCCAAGAGCAGCCTGGAGGCGTGTAAAAAATCACGACTTAAAACACCCAATCTATCAAAAATAAGTATTTACCCTGATTTAAGGGTCCTTAACTATTGATCGAAATCATGTTTAACTCGAAGTAGTCGACCGAAAATGTCAGGTACTGTCCGCTATACCAAGGAGAAGACATGAGCCAGCACGACGATGAGAACGAAAAAGTTCCACTTATGCAGCAGCTATTAGACAACCCGTTTCTATTGCTGTTTCTGGGTGTGATGATCCCCATGATCGTATATTCGCTATGGGGCGTTATCGATATCCTGACCATTCCGGTGGCCAAATAAGGGAGTACCGCACATGAGCGCCATTCTTCCCCCCTCAGAGCGGCTGTGGTGGAAACACCCGCTGGACCGTCTCGAAGCCGTCTGGATCGTCATCGCCTTCATCTGGTGCATGGTCATGTTCTTCATGATGGTGTTCTGGCACGTCTACGGTAAGCAAAACCTTGCGACCGAGACCTACAAGACCACTCCCGAAAAGTTCACCGTCGCTACCCAGGCGATGGTGGACAAGTACACCGTTCGCACGGAAACCGACCAGGACATTCCCGTGGTGCACCCGCCTGAAGGCAGTGACATCTACCTGATTGGTCGCCTGTGGAACTGGTGGCCGATTCTGGAGCTGGAAAAAAACAAATCCTACAAGTTGCACCTGACGTCGCTGGACTACAACCACGGCTTCTCGCTGCAGCCCACCAATATCAACATCCAGGTGGTGCCGGGATATGAGCACGTGATCAAGGTCACGCCCAATGAGTCCGGCACTTTTTCCATCATCTGCAACGAATTTTGCGGTATCAACCACCACACCATGGTGGGCCGCTTGTACGTGAAGTAGCAGGAGCAATGACATGACTGCAACCACTTACCGTACCTGCCCCCGTTCGGGCCTGCAATTCGAATCCCAAGCTGAAAAGCTGATGATCGCCAACGCCGTAGCCGCCGTAGTGGCGCTGCTGGTGGGCGGTCTTCTGGCCATTGGCGTGGTGTTGACCCGTTGGCCCGCCGTGCACTGGCTGGCGGCCGACACTTTCTACATGGTGCTCACCGCCCACGGCATCGATATGCTGATCTTCTGGATCATCTTCTTCGAGGTCGCCGTTCTGTATTTCGCCTCGTCCACGCTGTTGCGATGTCGCATTGCCACACCCAAGATCGCTTGGGCGGGCTTTGCGTTGATGCTGATCGGCGCGGTAATGAACAACCTCACGGTGTTCCAGGGCGGCTCCAGCGTCATGATGACGTCCTACGTTCCCATGATGGCGTCTTCCTGGTTCTACCTGGGTCTCATCCTGTTCGCAGTGGGGGCCCTGGTTGCCTGCTTTGTGTTCTTTGGCACCCTGGTCGTCGCCAAGCGCGAAAAGACCTACGAAGGCTCGGTGCCCCTGGTGACCTTTGGCGCCATCACGGCCGCCATCATTGCGGTGTTTACCATCGTGTCGGGTGCCATCATCCTGATCCCCACCTACTTGATGGCCCTCGGCTTTATCAATGAGGTCGATCCGCTGATCTACCGCACCATCTGGTGGGCTTTCGGTCACTCGTCGCAGCAGATCAACGTGGCAGCGCACATCTCGATCTGGTATGCCGTGGCAGCCATCGCTTTCGGTGCCAAGCCCATGTCCGAGCGCGTCAGTCGTGGCGCCTTCCTGCTGTACATCCTGTTCCTGCAGCTCGCCAGTGCCCACCACCTGTTGGCCGACCCCGGCATCAGCACCGAGTGGAAAGTGGTGAACACCAGCTACTTCATGTACTTCGCCGTGTTGGCTTCGATGATCCATGCGCTGTCCATTCCGGGCGCCATGGAAGTGGCGCAGCGCGCCAAGGGTTACAACAAGGGCCTGTTCGAATGGCTGCGCAAGGCACCCTGGGGCAATCCAGCTTTCTCGGGTGTGTTTATCTCGCTCGTGGGTTTCGGCTTCCTGGGTGGTATCTCCGGCGTGATGATGGGTACGGAACAGCTCAACCTGCTGATCCACAACACCATCTACGTGCCAGGCCACTTCCACGCCACTGTGGTGATCGGCACCACGCTGACCTTCATGGCATTAACATACTTCCTGATTCCTGTGCTGTTCCGTCGCGAGATGATCTCGCCTGGTCTGGCCAAGATCCAGCCGTACCTCTTCGGCTTCTCGATGTATTTCTTCTGCCTGGTGATGATGGGCGCCGGTACGCTGGGCGTTTCCCGTCGCCACTGGGACATGGCCTTCAGTGGCGCGGCGCTGGCCTATGAGTGGCCTGGTGCAGCCTATCTGATGATGGGTCTGGTGGGCATCGGGGGTATGGCAGCCATCGTGGGCGGCGGTATCTATATCTATGTCACGGTGGGCTCTATCTTGTGGGGCAAAAAGCTCGATGCTGGCGTTGTGAGCGCTAAGTTCACCCCAGTGGGTCGCGCTGCACCAACGGCGGCGGCACAAACCTATGGCTCGGCAGGTTTCGTGGCACCTGGCACTTTTGTGCTGGCCATGTTCTTCCTCGTGTCCTTCGTTCTCTACTACTTCATCAACTGGAAGTACCTGGGTCAGCTCTGGGGTCTGAGCTAAGCGGGATACTGCGCCATGCACACCACCACGCTCCATCCCACCGGGCGCAGTGCAGCGCAGGTGACGCGCGACGTCATCTCGTTGTTCAAGCTGCGCATCGGTGTGCTGATCATGATTACGGCGCTCGTGGGCATGGCGGTCTCGCCAGGCCCGGCACCCAGCCTAGTGCAGGTGCTTGTGCTCGCGTTGTCGGTGCTGATCGCGTCGGCCAGTGCGGGGGCGTTCAACCAGTATGTTGAACACGAGAGTGATCGCCTGATGGCGCGCACGCGCAAGCGTGCGTTTGCCACCGGGGCGCTGCCCCACCACCCTGCCTGGCTGGCCCTCATGGCCGTGCTGCTGGCGGGTGCTGTGGCTGCGGCCTGGCTGGTGCTCAATGCAGCGGCAGCGCTGTATGTTTTTCTGGGCGCCTTTTTCTATGGGGTGGTCTACACCCTGTGGCTCAAGAGGCGCACGGCGCTCAATATCGTGATCGGGGGCCTGGCCGGCAGTTTTGCTGTACTGGCCGGGGCCGCCGCTATCGATCCGAATCTCGGCCCGCTGCCCGTGCTGCTGGCCTTGGTGCTGTTCCTCTGGACGCCACCGCATTTCTGGAGCCTGGCGATTGCCAACAAGACCGACTATGCCGACGCGGGTGTGCCCATGCTACCGGTCGTCGTGGGCACCGAGCGAGCTGCGCGCATCGTCCTGGGTAGCACGGTGGCATTGTTCGTGGCTTCGCTGCTGCCCCTGGGGTTTGGCGCCGGGCCGGTGTACGCCGTGGGCGCTCTGGTTGGGGGCCTGCACTTCGTGCACAAGTCGTGGCTGCTGGTACGCCAGCCCAGCCGCTCCACTGCCATGGGTTCGTTCTTTGCCTCGCTGATCCAGCTCAGTTTGCTGTTGGTGGCAGCGTGCATCGACGCTTTCATGCGTTAGGGCCGGGAAACCGGGTTTTCATGCGCGCCACAGAACGTCTTTCAAGGCTGCCTAGGGCGGTGCTGTGTCTGGCCCTGGTTCTGTTGGCGCCTGCCGTCGTGCAGGCGTCTTCCCATGGGTCTGACCTGGGGCTGGATCGGGAACAGGCACTGAGCACCAGCCAGGCCGCGTTGGGCCGCGAAATCGCTGACCATGCCCTGCTGGACCGCGAGGGGCGGCCGGTTCGGCTTTCTTCCTACCGGGGCAAACCGCTGCTGGTGAGTTTCATTTACACGGGGTGCTTTCAGGTGTGCCCCACCACTACGCGCTCACTGCAGGAGACGGTCGAGGGTTTGCAAAAAACCTTTGGCTCCAACCAGTTCAATGTGGTGAGCATTGGCTTCAACCAGCCTGATGATTCGCCCCAGGCGCTCAAGGCATTTGCGGCCCAATACCAAATCAACCAGCCTAGCTGGGAATTTTTGAGCCCGTCCATGGCCAGCGTGGGGCCGTTGGCGCGCGATTTCGGTTTTGTCTATGAATCCACACCTGCGGGCTTCGACCATGTGCTGCAGGTGTCGTTGGTCGACGCTCAAGGGCGCATCGTCCGACAGGTTTACGGTGAGAGTATTCGACCGGGTGATATCGGAGAACCCCTGAAACTGCTGCTCAACGGCACGTCGGTAGAGCCTTCTCTGGCGCTGGAAAATCTGATAGATCGTGTGCGCATCCTGTGCACGGTTTACGACCCCAAAACGGGCCAGTACCGGGTCGACTACACCTTGCCCATCCAGATTGCAGGGGGCATCACCTTTCTGATCGCCATGCTGGCGTTCTTTCTCAACGAATGGCGCTCTGCACGGCGCATTGCCCGCACCAAGGAGGCGCGCCGCGCCTGACGCCCGCCAGTTTTCATGCCCTTGCCTGGTTCAGCCTTCGCTCCCGAAGGATCCCCTGTTTCGCTGACGCTTTCGCCGGACACCCGCAGTGCGGCCCTTTATCGGGCTGTAGAGCATGCTTTTGACGCACCGTTCGGCGCTGCGCTGAACCCGCTCAAGCATCTGGGCGCCCTGGGCTTTCTGTTTTTCTGGCTGCTGGTCATCACGGGTGTGGTGCTTTATATCGTGCTTGATACCTCGGTCGAGGGCGCGTATAAATCCATCAACGATCTGGCCCAGGTGCCCTGGATGCTGGGTATCGCGTTGCGAGGCGTGCACCGTTACGCCGCCGATGGGTTCGTGATTGTCATGTTCGCCCACCTCCTGCGGGAATGGATGTTGGGCCGGTTCAAGGGTTTTCGCCGCGTGCCTTGGTTAACGGGCGTGCCTCTGGTGGCGCTGGCCTTCGTCAGTGCAATTGGTGGCTTCTGGCTGAACTGGGATCGGCTGGGCCAGTTTTCTGCCGTGTCCACGGCGGAATGGCTCGATACCTTGCCCTTCCTGGCCTCTCCCCTGGCCCGTAATTTTCTGGGTGGGGTCAGCCTGAACGCCCGGTTGTTTACGCTGTTTGTCTTCGTGCACCTGGGCGTGCCGCTGCTGATGGTGTTTGCCCTGTGGTTTCATATCCAGCGCATCAGCCTGGCCCGGGTCTTTCCGCCACGCGCACTGGCCTGGGGAACGCTGGCTATGCTGTTGATGCTTGCCCTGGTGCTGCCGGTGCGCAGCCAAGGGCCGGCCGACCTGATGTCGGTGCCTGCTTCTCTGTCGCTGGACTGGTTTCTGCTGTTCATCCACCCACTGATCGAAGCCACTTCGGCCCCAGTGGTGTGGGCGTTGCTGGTCATAGTATTTGCCGGGTTGCTTCTGCTGCCCTTCACGCCGGTGCGCCCCGAACCCGTGGCCGTGGTGAACCCCGACCACTGCAGCGGCTGCAGCCGCTGCTTTGAGGACTGCCCCTATTCGGCCATCACCATGGTGCCCCACCCCAACGGGCGACGCGGCATGCAACTGGCCGAGGTGCGTGCCGACCTGTGCGCCAGTTGTGGCATTTGTGTAGGGTCATGTCCGTCTTCGACGCCGTTTCGCAGCACCGAGGTGCTGCTCACCGGTATCGACATGCCGCAGTGGCCCATCGATGCCTTGCGCGAACACTTGCTGCAGGGTCTGGCGTCCATGCCGGGGCCACGCAAGCTGGTTGTGTTTGGCTGCGACCAGGGCGTGCGCAGTCGCCTGGGCGCTCCGGACGTGCTGCACCTGGGCATGGTGTGTGCGGGCATGCTGCCCCCTTCCTTTATTGAATATGCTCTGCGCGGTGGCGCCGATGGTGTTCTCATCAACGGTTGCCGTGAGGGCGGCTGCGAATTTCGTTTGGGCCAGCGCTGGACGCAGCAGCGCCTGACCGGCGAACGTGAACCGCATTTGCGCGGCTCGGTTCCGGCAGAGCGCTGGCGTGTCGTCTGGACCGATCCGGGCGATGAAGGCCAACTGATTACCGCACTGGATGAAATGCGCGCGCTCTGCACGCCCGGAGCAACCCCCCCTTCTTTGGAGAAAACCCCATGAACCGAGCCCTCAACTGGACAGGACAAGCCCTGCTGTATGGCAGCTTTGCCCTGGTGGTTGGCGTCTTCTCGCGCTGGCCCAGCTACCATCCCGTCGCTCAAAATGAGGCGCAGATCAAGGTCAGCTTTATCCACCATGGAGCGCGCATTGCCGAATGCCGCCCCTATACCGCCGAGGAGCTGGGAAAGCTAGCACCAAACATGCGCGCCCCCATGAAATGCGAGCGCGAGCGCTCACCGGTGCGCATTGAGGTTGAAATCGATGGTGTATCCGTCTTAGCGCATACAGCCATACCGTCGGGTTTCTCGCGCGACGGAGCCTCTACTGTGTACCAGCGACTGAATATCCCTGCGGGCGAGCACCGCATCACCGTGCGCATGAAGGACAACATGAAGTCATCGGACTTTACGTATGTGCATGATTCGACCGTCACGCTCCAGCCAGCGCAGGTCATGGTGATTGACTTCAATCCGGACAAAGGGGAGATCGTCCTGCTATGAGTGCGCTGCCCTCTCACCTGCTAGGTGTGCATGCGGGCGCGGTGCGCCCGTTGCCTGCGGCCATGCCCGGGCTGGACTATGAGTTGACGGTGCCGCAGGACGCACGGCGTGCGCTGGCGCGCGGCTGGCTCTGGCTTGGCCTGTTGGCGCTGGTGGGTTCTGGCCTCTTTTCCGTTTTGCTGGTGCTCTCGCGCACACCTTATGTCAACCAGTGGCTGCCCGCGGCCAACTTCTTCCAGGTCTCGCTGGTGTTGCACGTCGATCTGTCGGTGCTGGTGTGGTTTGTTGCGCAGGGGGGCATGCTCTGGAGCATCCACGGCACACAGCGCGGCGTGCGCTGGGGCTGGCTGGCGCTGGGAGTGGCCGCAGCCGGCACGCTGGCCATGACGCTCGCACCCTTCCTGGATCGGGGCGAACCCATCATGGCCAATTACATTCCCGTGCTGGAGTCGCCCCTGTTTCTGGGCGGGCTGGTAGTGTTTGGTGTGGGTACAGCCCTGCTGGTGCTGCGCAGTTTGCTGGCAGCGCCCCGGCTGGGTCTTGAGTATGACGGTCGCGGTGCGCTGGATTTTGGCCTGAGCAGCGCCGCCATCGCTACCGCTGTGGGTCTGCTGGCCTTTGGCTGGTCGTATGCTGTGCTGCCGACTGCGTTGCATGGCAAGGCCTACTACGAAATCCTGTTCTGGGGCGGCGGCCATGCGTTGCAGTTCACCTGGACTCTGCTCATGCTTGTCGGTTGGCTCTGGCTGGCCAGCGCCTGCGGTGCGCGCGTGCCCCTGAGCCCGCGCGTGGTGGTGCTGATGTTCGTTCTTGCCCTGGCAGGCGTTTTCATCACGCCCTATGCCTATCTGGCGCATGACATCACCTCGGTGGAGCACCGCAACCTGCTCACCTGGGCCATGCGTGCAGGGGGAGGGCCGGCCATCGTGCCGGTTGGCTTGGCCGTGGTCTATGCCATCGTTACGACGCGGCTGGAAAGCGACACCATGCGCCCGCTGCGCGCCGCGCTGCTGGCATCGGTGCTGTTGTTTGCCGCCGGCGGGGTGATTGGTATCTTTATCCAGGGGAGCAATGTGCGCATTCCCGCGCACTACCACGGTTGCATCGTGGGTGTGACGCTGGCACTGATGGGCGTGGTCTACAAGACGCTGCCCGCACTGGGCTACCAGGCGCCCCAGGGTCGCCTGGCCACCTTCCAGCCTTGGTTGTACGGCGCAGGTCAGCTGATGCATATCATCGGCCTCGTCTGGTCTGGCGGCTACGGTGTGCAGCGCAAGGTGGCGGGCGCCGAGCAGGTGCTGCGCAGCACGGCTGAAGTGGCCGGCATGGGCCTGATGGGCCTGGGAGGACTGATTGCGATCATCGGCGGACTGCTGTTCGTGGTGGTGGTGGCCCAGGCCATGAAACATACGCCCGCTGCTGCGGGCTCCAACGGGACGATACGATGATCAAACAATTTCAGGCCATGCTGCAGTGGGTCTTCTTGCGCGTCGAGGGTTTGTTCAACGCCGCCTTTGGCGACCGCATCAACCCCTTCTACCACCTGGGGGCCATCACCTTCTTCCTGTTCTGGGTGGTCGGCGCCAGCGGCTTGTACCTGTACATCTTTTTTGAAACCGGACTGTCCGTTGCGTATTCCTCGGTGGTGCACTTGACCGAGAACCAGTGGTTCGCCGGCGGCATCATGCGCAGCGTGCACCGTTATGCGTCCGACGCCATGGTGCTGACCATGGTGTTGCACATGCTGCGCTATTTCGCCTTCAACCTGTACCACGGCTTTCGCTGGTTCTCGTGGGTCACCGGGGTGATGCTGATCTGGATGGTTTACGCCACGGGGATTAACGGCTACATGCTGCCCTGGGACCAGCTGGCGCAGTACGTCACCGTGACCAGCTTCGAGTGGCTTGACTGGCTGCCCAGCTTTGGCGGCACGTTGATGCGCAACTTTATCTACTCCTCGGCCGTGGGCGACCGATTCTTCACCTTGCTGTCGTTTATGCACCTGGGCCTGCCCCTGGTGGTGCTGATGGTGATGTGGATCCACGTGCAGCGCGTGCCCAAGGCGCGCACCACGCCGCCGCGCCCCATCGTTATCGGCCTGCTGCTGACGATGCTGGTCCTCTCCCTGGTCCTGCCGGTGCACAGCCAGGGTGGGATTAGCAACCTGGCCCAGGCCGTGACCACTGTCGAACTCGACTGGTTTTACCTGGCCATTTTTCCGCTGCTGACCGAATGGCCGCTGGGCCGTGTCTGGGCGCTGGTGGTGGGTGGTTCGCTGGTGCTGGCGCTGCTACCCTGGTGGCCGCCCCGCTTTCGCCGTGGAGCGCAAACCACCCACCAGGTGGTGGTGCGCGGCGTAGACGGTGCGAGCACGGAATTCAGTGTGCGCGAGGGCGAAACCATTCTGGACGCCGGGCTGCGCGAAGGCCTGGCTTTGCCTTATGAATGCCGCAACGGCGGCTGTGGCCTGTGCTTGTGCAGTGTGGAACATGGCAACATCGACCATCGGCCTTACCAGCGCAGCGCACTGTCGGATGCGCAAAAGGGCCAGGGCAAGGCACTGATGTGCTGCGCCGTGCCGCGTGGCGATGTTGTGATTGACGTTGAGGGCTTCACCGGTGCCGCAGCCAAGGCGGCCGAGGTGCACACCGCCACCGTTGCTCACCTGGAGCGCCTCGCCGACGATGTCATGCGTGTGCTGCTGCAATTGCCCGAGGGCAAGGCGTTGGATTTTGTTGCGGGCCAGTACATCGACATCCTGCTCGA
>Ga0073903_10001136_pt1 | contig 13993 bp, 11 predicted proteins | sample KloWWTKNB14_bulk_FD_66665 | JGI IMG/M metagenome (GOLD analysis project Ga0073903, IMG submission 66665) | Active sludge microbial communities from Klosterneuburg, Austria, studying microevolution and ecology of nitrifiers - Klosterneuburg... | ecosystem: Engineered > WWTP > Aerobic digester >... | reverse complement strand
CTGAAGGCCGCGCCTACAGCCGTCATCCCGCGCGAAAGCGCGGGATCCATACAATCGCCCGCGTATACTGCCCGCCTCACTTTGCGGTGCCGCATGACGCGGCTTCCAACAACTTGGGGCCTCTGCTCCCAGGTTCACAAAGGAAAACCATTCATGTCAACTCTTTCTCTTGTCGCGCGTCTCGGCGCGCTGTGTCTGGGCCTGGTCATCGGCCTGCCCATCCTGACGATTTCGGCTGTATCCGCTGACGATCCGATGGCCTACGACTGCGCGAGCCAGAGCGCCATCCCCCAGCCCGAGTGCGCCGCTCTGGTGGCGCTCTACAACGCGAACCCTGGCGCCAGCTTCAACGCGAACTGGCTTCAAACCGGCAGCTCGCCCTGTGACTGGACCGGGATTACCTGCGCCGGCGGTTCGGTGACTGAGATACAACTGACCGGCATCGGTCTGACCAATATCCCGGCTTCCATCAACGCCCTGACCCAGCTCACCCGGCTCGGCCTCGACCAGAATCAGCTCAGCGGCGCGCCCACCCAGATCGGCGCGCTGAGCGCTCTTCAGTTTCTCGACCTGTCGAACAATCAGATGGTCAGTGTGCCGGTGTCGCTTGGCAACCTGACGAACCTCAATCAACTCTGGCTGAACAACAACCAGCTCGCCAGCGTCCCGGCCGGGATATCCAACCTCGTCAGCCTGACCGTGCTGTCGCTTCATCAGAACCAGTTGACGGCAGTGCCCAATGTCCAGGCCCTCGTGAGGCTCACCACGTTTTCGCTGAACGACAACCAGGTCGCCGTCGCCCCGATTGGGATTGGCAGCCTGCTCAGCCTCACCCAATTGCCGCTCAGCCGCAATCTGCTCGTCACCGTCCCGGCTGAGATTGGCAACCTGACCGGCCTCACCAGCCTGTCCCTGAACGAAAATCAGCTGATTGCCGTGCCGGGCACGATTTCCGGCCTGGCCCAACTCAGCATCCTGGATCTCTCAAACAACCAGCTCTTGACGGTGTCGAGTTCCATCGGCGCGCTCAGCAACCTGACCGAGCTCTACGTGGGCGCCAACCCGATCACGGGGCCGCTGCCCAGCGCCCTGCTCGCCCTAAACCTGATCGAAACATTCTGGTTCCAGGACACGGGGTTGTGCGTGCCGAACACGCCCGCGTACACAGGCTGGCTGGCCGGGATCACCACCGTCAACGGCACGAATGCGACCTGTCTTGCGCCCAGGGCGTTTCTGCCCATTGCGCTCAACCCCTGATTCGGGTAGCTGCTGCGAGAGCGATATCCCCCGGCGTACGCCGGGGGATATCGCTCTCGCGGCGGTTTTTGGTCCTACCGGTAAAACGTATACCCGTTCGCGATTGACTGGGCGAGCAAAGCCAGGGCGTGCGGGGCGAGCCCCATCCACACGATCGTCACCGCCGGCGCGATGACGCTGAGGTGCAGGGCACGGGCCTTGAGCCGGCCCCAAACGTCACCGATGAGCTGGCGCAAGGTCTCCAGCCGGCTGGCCGCTTCCATCTCAAGGGTGGCCGGGGCGTCCTCGGGACTGGGCGTGGGCGAGACCTCGAGCAGCGCGCCCAGCCCGCGCACGACCGCGATGCCGACGCTGGCTGAGGCCAGGATCGACAGCATCATCAGTTCCTGATCGCCAAGGGCCAGCGAACGGATGGACATCCAGCGTGAGACAAAGCCGATCGTGCCCGGCAATCCGGCGAGCGACAGCCCGCCAATCCCGATCGCCAGGGGCGCCCAGACCAGCCGCCGCCCGGCCCCGCGCAACGTGTCGAATTCATCACTCCCGAACTCCTGACGGAGCAGAGACACGCCCAGCGCCAGAAGCCCGAACGAGATCGCCCGCGCTCCAATCCCGATGGCAATGGCTTCGATCGACAGGACCGTGCCGAGCCCGGCCTGGATCAGCAGCGCCCCGATCTCAACTGCCAGCCCGCAGGCCATCACCCGCCCAAACGAGCGCTGGGCCCAGGCCGTCAGCCCGCCAAAGGCCAGCATCAGGATCCCGCCGAGGTTGGCCGCGCTGACGATCAGCGGGCTCGTCCGGAACCACTCGTATTCCTGGCGAAAGGACAGGAACAGAAAGGTGATCGCGCCGAGATAGACCGTCGCCAGAAAGGCGGTCACCAGCGGCGGCGCGTCGCGGGCGACCGGGTGGGTCCAGGTGAAGACCGGCAGCGCGCCAAACAGCAGGGCAAACCCGATCAGGAGAAGGGTGACTGCCGGCGCATACGTCGCCGCGTCGGGGGCAACCGCCTGGGTTGCCTGGGCGACGACATAGCCAGCCCCCAGAAAGCAGGGCAGGGCCAGGGTCACGATGGTGAGGAAGCGCAGCGCGCCCAGGGTCGCAACCCGATGCTGCTCATGGGCCTCCTCGCGTTCGACCTGGATCATCATCGCGGCCAGCGAGGCCGCCACTTCGAGCGCCAGGGCGCTGAAGACGAAAGGTCGGATCATCAGCGCGACGCTCAGGGCCGACAGCATCGCCAGCCCGAGCGGGACAAACGTCCAGCCCTGGTTCGCCCGGACCGAGAGGGGAAAGATCAGGGCAGCGGCGCTGAAGATCAGAATCAGCGCATAACGGTCGAAATCGCGCACTCGCAGGGTCCGCCCCAGGATGGTCAGGGGCGCGTTGAGCTCGATCTGATAGCTGCCGATGGCCAGAACCGTGCTGCCGCCGGCCGCCGGCAAAGCCAGCAGCAGGATGACAAACAGGCAGGCCCCGACCGCGATGGGGAGCTCGAAGATGCGCAGACCGCGCAGGGCGAGCGCCGGGATGGCGGCTGCCAGCGGGACGGCGATGATGAGCAGTGCGACGGGGAGCATGGTGAAGGCTTAGGTCGGGGCCCGGGCCCGGTCGGCGACGTCGGCCAGGGTGAGATACGACAGCGCCACGCCCAGGGCCAGGGTCATAAAGCCGAGCAGCACGGCCACGCTGACGCTTGGCTCGAGCGGGGCGTAGACCAGCTCGACGCCCGAGATGAACATCAGCAGCCCGATCCCCGCGTTGAGCGCTTCCGAGGCCGTGGCGGCCAGGAGCAACGCGGCGCCGATCAGGACGTAGGCGCTCAGGGCGACATCGGGGGTGGCCTTGGGCGGGGGAAAGCGAGTCGCCGCGCCAAAGGCCGCGGTCAGGACAAAGGCCGTGGCGACCGCCCGCAGCAGCACCTGGGCGGGCACGCTTCGCCAGGATGGATGCAGAATGCGCTCGACGGCGACCGACTCGCCGCGCGCGGCGCGCTGGTCATCAGCCCGCTGGGCGGCGATGCTTAGCGACAGACAGACCAGGATGCCGGCCAGAATTTTGATGACGGCGACCCCGGACTGCGACACCCGGGCAAGCATGATTCCCACCACGACATACTGGCCGATCAGGACAGGCAGGGCCAGGCGCCAGTTGCGGATCAGCGAAACGACGATGGCCGATGCCACCAGCGCCACCAGCAGCGGGCCGGTCGCGAGTTGCGAGAGTCTTTGCAGCAGAAGCGCCAGATCGGACACGATGGTGATTATCGCGTATCAGGCCATCCCCCACGCCTGGCGCAGGATATTGATCAACAACTCGGGATAGGTCCAGCCCACCGCCCGCGCCGCGATGGCGGTCAGGCTGTCCTGGTCGTCCCGCCCGGGGCGGCCGGGCCCAGTCATATTCGGCTTCATGTTGACGTCAAAGAGCAGAAACTGACCGGTCGCGCTGGCCCGCACGTCGATGCGAATGGGCGCCCGGGCCCCGATGAGATCGGCTGCGCGCTCGCAGTGGCGCAGGACTTCGGCGTAGCGCATGCCCATCCGCTCCTCGGCGTCGATGAGGCGGCTGTTCGCGCTCACCGGCACTCGCCCGCTGTAGGGGGCGATGCCATGCTCGTGGCTCAGGCGGACCACCGGCGGGAGCGCCCAGTGCTGGCTGAAGCGGGCCTCGGCGATCCCGACCTCGTAGCGCCCGGGCGGCAGCACGGTCAGCGTGGCTTCGATCCCAGGCAGGTATTCCTCAGCCAGAAAGACCTCGCCATAGCGCCCCGAATCCAGCAACTCCCCCAGATGGGCGCGCAGCTCGACCGGGCCGGCCACGACCTTGACCCCCTCGCTGCCCCGCCCGCGCAGAGGCTTGACGACCAACGGATAATCGACACCTCTTGGCAACACCGGCCCCACCGTGAGGGCTTCGGCTCCGATCCGGAACGCGGCGGCGACCGGGAGACCGTGGGTCCGTAGAAGCTCGTTTGTCGCCCACTTGTCATCAAAGCGCTCGACCAGTTCGGCCGGCTGGCCGACCACACGGATGCCCTTCTCGCGCAGGGCCAGGGTGATCGGGTGGGTGGCGTGCAGGACGGTGTTGGCCCACAGCGCGCGGGCTCCGCGCTCGATGGCCTGGCGGATGCCAACAGCGGTGTCGGCGAACGTCCAACCGGTGTCGTGCTCGGGTGGCGGGTCGGCCTCGGGCGTGATAACGGCGAGCCCGGCCTGGCGCAGGATGAAGGCGATATCGGCCCCGCTGTCGCGATAACCGCCGCGTTTCATCGGCTTGCGCGCGCCGCGCACAGCCGGGGCGGGCTCGGCCTGGTGCAGCACGGCGACGGGCTGAGGGGGCGCTTCGATCACTCTGGAAGTGTATCCGGAAGCGAATGCCCTCGCCCCGGCTGCGCCGGGGCGAGGGCATTCGCTTCCGGAAAGACAACCCTGCGGCGCATGATCGCGAAATGCGTGTACAACAGGACACAGGAGAATCCCATGACCACCCCCCCCACTGACTATTCCCGCATGTTCGATCTGACCGGCCGCGTCGCGCTCGTGGTGGGCGCGGGCAGCGGCATCGGCCAGGCCAGCGCCCAGGCGCTCGGGGCCTTTGGCGCCCACGTGATCTCGGCCGACGTCAAGGCCGACACAGCCGAGGCCACCGCCCAGGCGATTCGGGACGCCGGCGGGCAGGCCAGCAGCCTCGTCCTCGACATGCGCAGCCGGGCCGAAATCGCCCGCGCCCTGGCATCGGCCCCGGCACCGGACATCCTGGTCTCGACGCCCAGCATCAATGTGCGCAAGCCGGTGCTGAGCTACACCGAGGACGAATTTGACCGGGTGGTCGGGCTGAACCTCAAGGGCACCTTTCTGCTGTTGCAGGAGGTGGCCCGCGGGATGGCCGAGCGCGGGCGGGGCAGTGTCATCGTGTTTTCCAGCATCCGCGGCGAGGTCGTCGAACCCGGGCAGGGCGTGTATGCGGCCACCAAGGCGGGCGTGCGCCAGCTCTGCCGGGCCATGGCTTCCGAGCTCGGCCCGATCGGGGTGCGGGTGAATCTGATCGCGCCGGGCGTGGTCGAGACCCCCCTGACCGCCCAGATCAAGAACAACCCGGCCTGGTATCAGGCCTACGCCGAGAAGGGCGCGCTGCGGCGCTGGGCCCAGCCCAGCGAGTTGGCCGGCGCAGTCGTGTATCTGGCCTCAGACGCCAGCTCGTATGTGACCGGCAGCGTGTTGTATGTGGATGGCGGCTGGATGGCCCAGGACGGGCGCTTCACCCCGCCGCTTTAGCGCCATGCTCACCGCCCTTGAAAAACGGGCCCTGGCCCTCATCGATGACGATGAACTTGTCGCGTGGACTCAGGCCCTGACGCAGATCAACAGCGTTTGGCGGCCCGAGTTGGGCCTCGGCGAGGAGGAAGCCGCCCGCTGGGTCGAGGCGCGCTGCCGCGAGATCGGGCTCGAGACCTGGTTCGAAATGGTCCAGCCCGGCCGGCCCAACGTCATTGCGCTCCTGCGCGGCGTGGTCACAACGGGTGAAAGCCACCCATTGCCGGTCGACGCCCCGCCTCTGCGCGGTCCTACCCTCATGTTCGAGGGCCACACCGATGTCGTTACCGAGGGGGATGCTCAGGCCTGGACCACCCCGCCCTTCAGCGCGACCCTCCGCGACGGGCGGATCTACGGTCGGGGCGCCAACGACATGAAGGCCGGCCTGGTGTGCGCCCTGGCCGCCCTCAAGGCCCTCGTCCGCAGCGGAGTTCGCCTGCGCGGGAATGCCCTGCTTGGCGCGGTATGCGACGAGGAAGGCCGGATGATCGGGATCAAGGCCTTTGTCGATCGCGGATGGGCCGATGTCGTTAGCGCCGCGATCGTGTGCGAGCCCGAGGAGAACCACCTGTGCGTCGAGCAGAAGGGCGTCATGTGGGTGCGGGTCGTCATCCGGGGGGTGATGGCCCACGGCGCCATGCCCCTGACCGGGGTCAACACGGTCTATCCCATGGCCCGCTTTCTCGATGCCGTCCACGCCCTCGAGGAGCGCGAAATCGTGCGCCACCCGCGCTCGCCGTTTTTGGGGCAACCCAGCATCACCCCAACCATCCTGCGTTCGCCCCCACCCGGGATGGGCGAGCCGCAGAACAACGTTATGCCCGGCGCGACCGAAGTCGTCCTGGACTACCGCCTGATCCCGGGTCAGAATCCCGAGGCCCTGGTCTCCCAGACCGAGACCCTGCTGCGGGCCGCCATCGCCGTCGATCCGCGCCTGACCGGTGACCTGACCGTCTTTGAAGTCCGCCATCCCACCCGTACGGATCCAGCTCACCCGATCGTGGCAGCCCTGGCCGCCGCCCACCTCGACCTGACCGGCGGCGCGCCCACCTATGGCGGCGTGCCCGGCTCCACCGACGGGACCATACTCAATGCTCGCAAGGGCATCCCCATCGTCACCTGCGGGCCGGGCGATATCTACGTGCCGCATCACGTCAACGAATGGGTGAGCGTGGAAGAGATCAAGCTATCGGCTCGAATGTATGTTCTGGCGGCATTGCGCTTTCTGAACGCGGGGTCGCCATGAACAACGATCTGACCGATGTGATCGGTCTGAAGGTCGGGCATTGGACTGACCCGGCCAACGGCACGGGCTGCACCGTGGTCCTGTGCCCGCCCGAGGGCGCCGTGGCCGGGGTCGATGTGCGCGGCGGCGCGCCGGGCACGCGCGAAACCGACCTGCTTGATCCGACCTGTCAGGTCGAACGGATCAATGCGATTCTGCTGGGCGGGGGCAGCGCCTTTGGCCTGGCCGCCGCCGATGGCGTGATGCGCTGGCTGGAGGAACGCCGGATCGGTTACCCGGCCGGGCCGGCCATCGTCCCGATCGTTCCGGCCGCGATTCTGTTTGACCCCTCGGCGGCGTTGGGCGGCCGGCGGCCCGGGCCCGGGGCCGGCTACGCGGCCTGCGGCGCGGCGGCCAGCGGCCCAATTGGGCAGGGCAATGCCGGGGCGGGCACGGGTGCGACCTGTGGAAAAGCGTTGGGCATGCAGGCTGCGATGAAGAGTGGGCTGGGCAGCGCCAGCATTGCGCTGGCCAATGGGGTCGTAGTCGCCGCCCTCGTCGCCGCGAATCCGTTGGGCAACATCCAGGACTGGCGCACGGGCGTCACATTGGCCGGCGCGCGCGATCCAGGCGGCGGCTTCGCCGACCCGGTCGCAGCCCTGGGGGCGCAGGGACAGGATGTGGCGCGGGCGTTTGGCGGAACCAACACGACCCTGGCCGTGATCGCGACCAACGCCAAACTGAGCAAATCGGCGATCACCCGGGTAGCCCAGATGGCCCAGGACGGCCTGGCCCGGGCCATCCGCCCGATCCACACGATGATCGACGGCGACGTGGTCTTCGCCGTGTCGTGCGGGGATATGAGCGCGGACGTCAACCTGGTCGGCGCGCTGGCCGCCGATGCGCTGGCCGACGCCATCGCCCATGCCGCCCGAGCCGCCACGCCCGCGTTCGGTCTGCCCTGCGCGAGAGACTTTGCCATCCAAGCGCCTCGGAATCCCTGAACCGCGAAGCGCCAACGATCGCCTTCTGGATACGCCACCTTGCAGGAGAACGGGAGAACGGGAGAAACAATTCCTTCTCCCGTTCTCTCGTTCTCCTGCAAAGGGCCCTGGCGCAACTCCCCCGTCTTGGCAATTCCCCGGTTGCAGACTAAGATCGGGCGTGGCTCAATTTCGGGTCACTTTTTTCAGGAGGCATCATGCAAGGGTCAGGCAAGTCAGCGAATCCGTGGACGTTTGGCACACGCGAAATGGTGTTGGCCGCGATCTTTGGAGCGATGGTGATCGCCCTGCAAGTCGTCGGCATCGGCTCGATCCCGGTTCCGAATCTCAGCGGCGCGATGACGACGCTGCTCATCCCAGTGATCCTGGGCGCCATCATCGGCGGCCCGATCGTGGGTCTGATCGCCGGTCTGGTCATGGGCATCATGTATCTCATTCTGCCGGCCACCGCGGCGTTTGGGCCGATCACCCTGATCGTCCCGCGCCTGCTGATGGCCCTGGTGGCGTTCTTCGTCTACCGGGCGCTGAAGGGCAGCAACACGATCGTTGCCGCCGCGGCCGCGGGCGGGTTGGGCGCGCTCACCAATACCGTGGCGGCGGTCGGCATCGCCATCATTCTGGGCCAGGTGCCTGCCTCGATCATCCCGGCCGTCGTTCCCCAGGCGCTGATCGAGATGGTTGGCTGCGCCATCATCATCCCCATCATCGTCGTCGCCGTTGATGCGGCGATGAAGGCGCGCCGTTAGGTCTTTGGAAACGATATATCCCCCGGCTCCGCCGGGGGATATATCGTTTCCAGCAATAGCTAGAGTAGTCGACAGCGCTCCAGCAGGGCGCGATCAGCCAGGACCGCATCCGGCTCGCCGTCGGCGACGATGCGGCCGGCGGACATGACGACGACCCGGTTGGCGTAGGCGCGCACAAGCTCAAGGTCGTGGGTGGCGAAAACCAGCGCGTCAAACTGGCCGGGCCGGGATAGATCATCCATCAGGCGCAGCACGTTGTCGGTATCCTGGCCGGCGGTCGGCTCATCGAGCACCATCACCCGGGTCCCCATCGCGATGACGCAGGCCACGCTCACCCGCTTTTGCTGGCCAAAGCTCAGGGCGAAGGGCGAGCTCTCCATCCGGTCGGCCAGATTGACCGCCTCGGCGGCCCGGACGATATTCCGGGCAATTGCATCGGCGTTTTGCCCAACGTTCTTCGGCCCGAAAGAGAGCTCCTCGCGCATGGTCGGGGCGAACAGCATCACCCCCGGATTCTGAAAAACGTAGCCGACCTGCTGGGCGATCTGGGCGATCGTCATCCCCGCGGCATCGGTTTCGCCAATGCGGACCCGCCCGCTGCTGGGCCGGTGCAGGCCGATGAAATGCCGGCACAACGTGCTTTTGCCAGCGCCATTGGCCCCAAGCAGGGCGATGATGTCGCCCGCACGAACCGTAAACGAAACGTCGCTCAGCACGTGCGGGCCCGTGCCGTGCCGAAAGCTGACGGCGTCAAGCGTGACGAGCGACCGGCCGCCCGGATCAGCCGGCGCGATGGCGCGGCGGGCGGGTGTGGCCGGGCTGGGGAAGCCCGCAGCCGGGCCGTCGTAGACCAGCGCGCCACCATCCAGCAGCACGCACTGGTCGGGGTGGGCGGCGAGCACATACGGGTGGCGGTGCTCGACCACGACCACTGCCACCCCCTCGTCGGCCAGTGCCCGAAACAGCGCCATCGCCTCGCGAGCCGAGGCCGGGTCAAGCGAGGCCAGCGGCTCGTCGAGCAGCACCGCCCGCGGGTTCATCGCCAGCACGCCCGCAATTGCGACTTTCTGCTTCTCGCCGCCGCTGAGTGAAAAGGTCTTCCGCTCGAGCAGGCCGGTGATGCCCAGCCGCTCGGCGATGTTGCGAATGCGTTCGTGAATCTCGTCGCGCGGCAGGGCCACATTCTCCAGACCGAAGGCAAGCTCATCCTCGACATCCGTCGCCACGAGCTGGCGCTCGGTGTCCTGCAATACGGTGCCAACCCGCCTCGAGACCTGCATCAGGGTGAGGTTCGCCACCCGCTGGTCGTCGAGCAGCACCGCGCCGGTCAGCGCGCCGTCAGGATAACGATGCGGGATCAGGCCGTTGATGCAGCGCATCAGGGTGGTCTTGCCGCTCCCGCTCGCGCCCGCGACAAAGGCCAGCTTCCCGGACTCAAAACGGGTCGTCACGTCGCGCAGCACCGGCCGCTGGTCGCGGTAGGCGCAGGTCAGATGCTCGACGTGGATGCTCATACCGCGGGCAGGCCGATCCAGCCCAGACTCAGCGCCGCGGCGAGGGCCAGCCCAAGGACACTGAGGACGATGAGGACGAGGTCGCGCGCGCCGTAGCGCAAGGCGCGAATCCATGACCGTCGCCGGACCGCGCCAAAGCTGCGCATCTCCATCGCGTCGGCGACGTCGGTCGAATCGACCACGCTCCGGACGATGACAGGGATGACCAGCGGCGCAAAACGGCGCACCCGTTCGGCGAAGCCGCCTTTGGGCTTATCCAGCTCGAGCCCGCGCGCGCGCTGGGCGTCCATGGTCTGGGCGAAATCGCGCGAGAGGGTTGGCACATAGCGCATCATCAGGTTCATGGTGAAGGCGAGTTTGTCCGGCGCGCCCAGCCCGCGCCACAACACCCCGTAGTCGCGCGGGTTGATGGCCCGCACGGCGACGATGGTGGCCAGAAAGGTGGCGAAGAGCTTGAGAGCGTTGACGAAGGCGTATTCGACCCCGCGCCCGGTGATGAGGTTGAGAACAGTAAAGATCGCGACGATAACAAGCAGGGCGATCCAGGCCTGGCGTGTCTCGCGCCAGGTCAGGCGGGCCAGCAGCGCGATGGCGGCGGCCACGGCGATCAGCCCGCCCAGGACCAACGGGTGGGTGATGAGCAGCACGCTGGTGGTGAAGCCCAGGTAGAAAATCACCTGGGCCCGCGGGTCAAACGATTCGACGACCGAGCCGCGCGGGGTGTAGTCGAACGAAATCATGGACGTTTGTATGTGACGAGGACCCGCACGTGCTGGCTTTCCTTGCGGTTGCCGGCTCGATCGTAGGCGACCGCCCACACTTCGGCCGTGCCCGAGAAGCCAACCGGGATCGTCCACTTGACGCTATAGGGGGCGACCGTCTTGATCGAGAAGGGTTTCTCGTCCTTGTTGGCGAAGAATTCCACCCGGTCGATGGCGACGTTGTCGGTGACGACGGTCGTCACGTCGATCCACTCTTCCTTGGGCGCCTCATAGAAATCCCCGGCCAGAGGTTGGGCCACTCGCACATTCGGCGGGATGGCATCAACCGTTACGCGCACCAGGGCGTCAACACTCTTGCCATCCTGCTCGATCCGGGTGAGTTTGAGGGTGTAGGGCCCATTGCCCATCCCGGACAAGTCCCAGCGCTCGAGCACGTTGTTGTCGACCTGCTCGCCATGGTCGGGACCGATCTGTTGGAACTTGTCGGGGGCGGGGCTGAACCCAGGGGCGAAGGCGAGTTTATAGCCCACCCAGTTGCCGCCCTTGGCGTTGCCCCTGATCTCGATCGGTTCCGTCGCCACGAGCGGGCTGACATAGCTGCCGTCCGCAGGGGTGGCAATGGCGACCTCGCCCTGGGCGATGGTGCTGCCGGCCTGGGCGTCAAATTCGAACGGCGCGAGGGGATAGGCCGCTTTTTCCGCATCTGACCATTCGCCAATCCAATCCGCGGCCTGGGGCGGAAAGACATACATCACCCTTTCCTCGACCATCTCCGGCGGGGTCCCGGGGCCGGCCAGTTTGCCGGTCTCCTTGTTGATCGGGAACTTCTGCACGACGCGACTGACCTGGGTCGGCTCGGTGCCCTTGACGAAAATCTCGTTTACGCCCGGGCAGATTCCGTTGGAGGCCAGCCCGTCGATCTGGCAGATGCCCCGGTCGACAATGCCGTCGGGACGGGTGAATTTAGTGTTCGGCGCGTTCTTGTGCAGCGCGTTCATGACATCGACCCAGATCGGCGCTGCGCCCGTCAGCCCGGTGACGCTGCGGTCCATGGACGTATTGTCGGTGTTCCCCACCCACACCCCCACGACGTAGTCGTTGGTATAGCCCATCGTCCAGTTGTCCTTGTTGTCGTTGGTGGTCCCAGTCTTGACCGCGGCGGTGCGCTTGCCGGCCAGGTCGAGCTTGTCGCCAAAGGCGGCGGCGCGCGCGTTTGGATCGGACAGGACGTCGGACAGGATGTAGGTAAGCTGCTTGCTGTTCGGGCCGAGCAGGTCGGGCTTGAGGGCCGGCTGGTACTGGTAGAGGACCTTGCCCTTGGCGTCTTCGACCCGCAGAATGGCGACTGGATCGAGCTCGCGGGAGCCGGCCTTGCGCTGCGAGGCGGGCCGGGGTGTGCCGACCATCGAGCCGCCGTTGGCGAATACGTTATACACGTAGGTGAGGTCCAATAGTTTGACTTCACCACCGCCCAGGGTAAGGGCCAGGCCGTAGAATTCGAGGCCCTTATTGAGGTCAGTGATGCCGAGCTTGTGTGATAAGCGGAGAACATTCCCAATCCCGGCCTGGTTGAGCGCATCGACGGCGGGAATGTTGTAGGAGCGGGCCAGGGCCTGGCGCATGCGGACCGGGCCGTGGTACTTCCTGTCGTAGTTCTCAGGCACATACGGGATGTCGCCGCCCGACGGGAAGGTGTTGCGGACATCCCAGAACATCGTCGCCGCGCTCTTGCCCTGACGCAGCAACTCGAGATAGGTGATTGGCTTGAAGGACGAGCCGGGCTGGCGCTCCGCGGTCGCCACGTTGAACTTGCCATCGATGGTGTCGTTGTAGTAGTCGACGCTGCCGAGCATGGCCAGGATCTCGGCCGTGTCGCGTTTGAGCACAACCAGTGAGGCGTTGTTGGCGTTCTTGCCGGATTCCTGAAGCGCGGCGATCTGCTTTTGAGCGAGTTTTTGCACTTCCTCGTTGATCGACAAATCGAGGGTGGTGTAGATGCGCAGGCCGCCCCGGTTGACCAGATCGGTGGCCGCGTCGGAGGTGATCCCGAGGTGATCGGAGAGCACATCGACAACGTGATCGCGGGCGTACACCGCGAAATGCGGCGCCTGGATGTTGAAGCGGCTCTGGCGAGTGCGCAGATTCAGCGACTGCACCCGCGCGTCATCCGCCTGTTGGGGGGTCACCGAGCAGTCCTTCACCCCGGCATCGGTGCCCTCAACCATGGCTTGCAGGATGATCCCCTGGCGGACCTTGGCTTCATTGGGCTTGTCGTACGGATTCTGGGCGGGGAATTGCGGGATCGGGGCCAGCGCGGCGGCCTCGGCCAGGTTCAGGTCGCGGGCGCTCTTGCCGAAGTAGACCCGCGCGGCGGCCTCGATGCCATAGGCCAGGTTGCCGTAGAAGTTGGTGTTCAAATACCACTCGAGCTGGGTCTTCTTGTCGTAGCGCCGGTTGACTTCAATCGAGATCAGGGTTTCGCGGATCTTTACCTCGGTGGTGCGCTTTGGCCCTACCCGTTCCTCGATCGGGGTGATCGCGTTTTTGACCAACTGCTGGCTGATGCCCGACGCGCCCTGGGTGACGCCGCCCTGCAGGTTATTCAGCACCGCGCGGGCCAGACCGCGAATGTCGACGCCCTCGGTTTCGTAGAAGCGCCGGTCTTCGCTGGCGACCACGGCGCAGCGCAGAAACGGCGAGATATCGTCATATTTGACCCATTGCCGATCTCCGGCGCTCTCGTCGAGAACCTCGTAGAGGAGTTTGCCGGTCCGGTCGAGGATGCGGGTAGTCTGGAAATCCTGCTCAACCTTCTGCAGTTTGCTCGGGTCTGGCAGGTTGCTGGTAAGGGTGTTGTAAACGGCGCTTGCGGCGGCGGCGACGGCCACGGGAATGGCGAGCGAAACCGCGCCGGCGACCACCCCCAGGACAATGAGCACGCGCAAAATGCGCATTGGTCCACTATTTCGGACCTTGTAGCGACGGCGCTGGCGCAGGCGGATCAGGTTCGTCGATCTCATGAAACCGGGATCATATCGTATTGACGGGGTTTATCCACAGATTCACGAAGATTCAGGTCAATTCACTCATGTTCTAGTCCGAGTCATTTGCGGACAAATCTGCCGGCGAAATCGGCACCGATGCCGCGGATCAGTCGGTTGTGATCAATGATCTATCCGCAGATTACGCAGATTTCCGCCGATTTC
>Ga0073903_10001135_pt1 | contig 13994 bp, 11 predicted proteins | sample KloWWTKNB14_bulk_FD_66665 | JGI IMG/M metagenome (GOLD analysis project Ga0073903, IMG submission 66665) | Active sludge microbial communities from Klosterneuburg, Austria, studying microevolution and ecology of nitrifiers - Klosterneuburg... | ecosystem: Engineered > WWTP > Aerobic digester >... | reverse complement strand
CCACCACGGGGGTGGGATTGTCCCAATGGACGTAGTCACAGGTCGAGGATACGCAAGCCAGACGGGTCTTGCCGTCGCGCTCCTGCTCGGTGACTGGGCTGCCGCACTGCGGGCAGAATGAGAAAGTTGCCATGATTCTGAATTACGCGTCGGCCATCCGAGATGGAAAACCCAGCGCCTCGGCCATGGCGCGATGGGTGCGAATCGCGAGAGCGGGGCCATCATCACCCGGCGCGGAGACCACCGGCGAAAGCGGCGTAGCGGTGGCCGTGATTGCCGGTCCAACGTAGCGAGCCAGCTTCCACAGCGCCGCCCACATCGTTTCGCCGTTCCGCCAATCCCACAGAATCACATCGGGCCGGCTATATTGAATGACAACGGGCAGGATGGACTTTCCCGACTCGATCGCGATGTCAAAAGCGCCGTAACGAAAGGACTCGAGCGTGCCGCCCGGTCCAATTCCCCCTTCCGGAAACATGACGAGCGCCGGATGCGCCGGGGCGGCGCCAATCTGCCGGCGCGATTCCGCTCGTGACGCTTTCTCGCCGCGATCGACGAAAACGGTGCCGATGGCCGTGGCCACCATCCCGATCAGCGGCATCGATTTGTTCTCGATCGCGCTGAGAAATCGCAGCGGCAGGGTGTGGACCATCATCAGAATGTCGAAATACGAGATGTGATTCGGGAAGATCAACCCGCGGTGGCCCCGAATGGCGGCGGGATCCGGGCAGCGGTAGCGGACATTGAAGACGATCATGGCCAGACGGGCGGCCAGGGTGGTCAGCCACGCCGCAATCCGCGCGCCTCCGAACTCGACCGGAATCCAGATCGTCAGCACGATGAGCAGGCTGAAGACAACCAGGACGAGCATGGCAACGCCAAAACGGGCCGCCCCAGCGACCGCGGCCAGGATCTTCATGGACTGTTTCAGGCGAGTGCCATTCAGGCCGGCACGCCCGTGGCGATGACGACGTCGCCAAGGCGGCGGGCCGGCGATGGGATCACGATTGGCGCCCCGAAGGCCGCCCCGCGCGTTCCGCGCGGATAGAGCGCCCAGCCCTTGTCCAGACAGCGCTGGCGCGCGCGTCGAAACGCGATTTGTATCGCATCGGACTTGACGTGCAGCTCCGCCCCAAGGTCGTACGGCAGCAGCTCGGGCCGTTGCGCCTCAACCACGCCCTGATCCTGCAGGAAGATCTTGAGTACCCGCCGGTTGGCGTCCGAATTCGCCCAGCCGCCCTTGAAGAACGTGCGCAACCCGATGTACTTGCTGACCGTGATGCGGTCGTCGATCGGCACATGCGCGTTATAGATGACCAGATCACCCATCGGCAGATGCACTTCGAGGAGCGAGAGATTCGGCATCCACCACTGCACAACTGTCTTAACCGGGGCAGGCTCGCGGCGATACAGGCGGCCCCAAAGGCCGCGCGAGGGTTGGGGGGTGAGATGAATCGTTGCCCGGGCCGAGTTTTCATTCGGCGTCTCGACAACGTAGTCCTCAATCTCGGGCTGGTCAGGGTTTCCGAACGAGCCGCCGTGCACAAAAGGCGTATGGGAAGCGTCCACCCCGTTCTCAAGCACCCGGGCATAGAACGCCTTCCAGTGGAAATTGCCCTCGACCCGGGCGTACTTTTCCGGCGCATCGAAATAGGGCAGATCGGGGATGGGCAGGCGCTCGGCCTCGGGCAGGTCACCCATGAAGCCAAAGATCAAGCCATAGCGCTCTTCCGCCGGATAGGCGTCGACCACCCGCCCAGGCGCGCCCACGAGCGTGCCATCTGAATGGATAACCGCATCGCCTTTGACGCAGCCGATATCGTCGCCTTGAATCTGGCCCTGTGAGAGAGGGGCGCCGCACATTGGACAGGTGTCCTGAAGAAGAACCGCTGTTCCGTTCGCGCGACGATAGGCAACCAGTTTCTGGCCAAGAATGCCCAATTGGATCGGCTTATCTCCGAGCACACTGCTAAATTCGATGCCGTACCACAGGTTTTTGAGCATGACTCCTCTTTGGCGCGCCGCCGGCCCACCGCCGCGTCAGGCAAACGCACGAGCCGCATTCTATGCGGGTTCGCCCCGGGTCGCAAGGCTGGGGATTGGATCGTTGCGCCAAGGCCAGGCGTGGCCGGCCTTCAGCGGCGCGTCCGCGAACTGAGCTGCGGGTTGCGGCTACGGAGCAGGGCTTCCGACCGTCGCGTACTCAAGCCTCAGCAACCGAGTCGACGACACCATACCGGCCGCCTCCAGGGTGCGCTTTGAGGCGTGGTTGAAGTACCAGCACCCGGCTACCGGGGCAATCCCGACGGCACGGCACTGCTCGATCAAGTAGCGGATCGTACGGCGTCCTATCCCGCGCCCGCGCATGTCATCGCGGGTGAACATCCCGATGCTGGCCTGTCGATCGAAAAGACGGCTCGGCTCGATGACGCCGATGGCGATCAGTTCGGTGCCGCGATAGCCGAGCCGGACCGCGCCGTCGCCAACCATTTTCCCCGCTGGCTCCAGGAAGTCGCCGCTGACGGCGATGATTTCGGCGAGATCGGCGGGATGGGCAAGCCTGAACTGGACATCTTCGGCGAATTGCCCGTCGGTATCGCCCCCGGGCAGCGTCGAGAAGAAACACGCCTGCTTGTGAACTGCCGCGCACGCATCCAGCGCATGGCTGAGAAAGAACTCGTCACAGGTCGGCGCAAACGCATTGGCGATCGCGTGCCGGCTCAGGATCTCGGCATAGGCGGTCTGGGCATACCGCCGGGCGGTTGGCGTCAGATAGTACTGGGTTACAAGACTCCCGCCGTGGATGGCGTAGAAACCGAGCGCCTGCTCTCCGTCCAGGATCCGAAAACACATCGAGTCGAGAATATGATTCTCCAGATACGAATCAATCGGCGAAGACAGCGCGCGCAGGTAGGCGCCGTATTCTGGAATCGCTTCACGCAAGCAGGGTTCAAAGCGCAGGGAGGGACTCATGCGGCGCATTATCCATTCGGGAGAGGCGTCGCGCAGTGGCCGCGGCCCCGCGCGCTGACCGGATTCGGGTACCATCTCATTTATGCGTTGGTATGTGCCGCCCCTCCTGGCTTTCATGGCGTGCGTTGCGCTGGCCATCGCCGCGGGCATGGCCACTCCGGACTTCGCGGGTTGGCGTCCAGCGTTCTGCGAGGGGGGCGCCTGCTTTTGCGAGGCGCCGCGCGCGGCCGGCTGGGCCCAGCCCAGCAACACCTACTCGAACCTCGGCTATGTCCTGGCTGGGCTGCTGGCGCTCGGCTGGTCGGGCAGCCAGCCGCTGCTCCCCGGTGGCGCCAACCTCATGCGCCGCCAGCGCGCCTATGGCCTCGTGTTTGGGGTTGCCATCGTCGTGATCGGGCTGGGTTCGCTGTTCTTCCACGGCACATTGACCTTCGCTGGCCAGTTCACCGACCTGCTCGGAATGTATCTGCTGAGCAACCTGCTTCTGGTCTACAACCTGGCCCGCCTGCTTAGGCTCAAGGGCGGAATGTTTGCGGCCCTCTACGTCGGGCTTACCGCCGCCTTTGGCGGGTTAATGTTGATCGCCCCCGAAACACGGCGCTACACGTTCGCCCTCGGCATCGCGAGCGCCCTTATCCTTGAGGTCGTGCTGTATGTCCGCCAACGCCCGAAGATGGAGCCACCCTGGCTGCTCTCGGCGCTGGCCGTTTTCGGGCTGGCCTATGTCGTGTGGACGCTTGACGGCACACGCGCGTGGTGCGACCCAACCAGTTGGCTGCAGGGACATGCCGTTTGGCACATCCTCGGCGCCGTGTCAGCCACTCTGGCCTTTGTCTACTACTGGCGGGAGAAAGATCGATGAATCGAGAGTGGCGCGTGTTTTCGTTGTCCGGGCTGCCCGTGTCGATTGTGCCCGGCTTCTTTGCCGGCACCGGGCTCACCATCCTGGCCCTCACGGGAATCGGTCGGTTCGGCCTCGGCTTTGGCCTGGTCGCGGCGCTGACCGGGGCGGTCGCCGCCACGGCGCTGATGTGGCTTTCGGAGCTCGTCCACCAACTCGGGCATGCCATCGCCGCCCGCCGCACCGGGCACCCCATGACCGGTATCACCCTGGGGCGCTATCTTGTGCTGGGCACATCGGTGTATCCCGCCGATGAGGGCGAGTTGCTTCCGACCGTGCACATCCGGCGCGCCCTGGGCGGGCCGATCGCGAGTCTGATAGTTTCCGCCGTCACGCTCCCGATCGCTCTCGCCCTGCGGCCAGCCGGCGGCGCGGATTTTGCAGTCGCGGCTTTTGTGTTTCTGTTGAACTTCGTCGCTTACACCCTGCAGATCGCCCTGCCTCTGCGCTTCAACGATGGCGAGGTTCTATGGAAGCATCTCCGCCGCTAATATGCCGAGAACAGCAGGCATCGGCTTCGCCGATGCCTGCTATTCTCGGCAGCCACCATTCCTGAGTGTTTAGTCCTCGGCGGGGTCGTCGCCGTCGTCCTCGCCGGCTTCTGGCTTGGTGACCGCCGCAGCCTTGTTCGCCTGACCGGTGGAGATGCTTTCGCGGACCTGCTTATCAATCCGGGCGGCCAGCTCGGGGTGCTCCTTCAGGTAGGTCTTGGCATTCTCGCGGCCCTGGCCGATTCGGATGCCATCAAATATGATGAAGGTCCCGCGCTTGTCGATGACATTGGTGGCGATACCAACGTCGATCATGTCGCCGTTGGTGCTGATGCCTTCGTTGTACATGATGTCGAACTCAGCCTCGCGGAAGGGTGGCGCCACCTTGTTCTTGGTCACCCGAACCTTGGTCCGGCTGCCGGTCACATCCCCGCCCGACTTGATGGCGTTGATCCGGCGCACGTCGAGACGGACCGACGCATAGAACTTGAGGGCCATGCCTCCCGTCGTTGTCTCCGGGTTGCCGAACATGATCCCGATCTTCTGGCGCAGCTGGTTGGTGAAGATCACGGCCGTGTTCGAGGTCTTGATCAGGCCGCCCAGGCGGCGCAGGGCCTTGCTCATCAGGCGGGCCTGCATGCCGGGCTGCATATCGGTGATCTCGCCCTCGATCTCGGCCTTGGGCACCAGCGCCGCGACCGAGTCGATGACGCAAATGTCGATGGCGTTTGAGCGAATAAGCTGCTCAGCAATGTCGAAGGCCTGCTCACCCGTGTCAGGCTGCGAGATCAACAGGTTATCGACATCGACGCCGCATTTGGCGGCGTAGATCGGATCCATCGCATGTTCCATATCGATGTAAGCCGCCATCCCGCCCGCCTTTTGGGCCTGGGCAACAACATGCTGGCAGATGGTGGTCTTGCCCGACGACTCCGGCCCGTAGATCTCGGTAATGCGTCCGCGCGGCAGGCCGCCCACGCCCAACGCGATGTCCAGAGCCAGACTGCCGGTCGGAATCACATCAATCTTCATGTGGGTGGCCTCGCCCATGCGCATGACCGCGCCGTCGCCGTGCGCCTTCAAAATTGATGCGAGCGCGATATCCAGCGCCTTCTTCTTGCCTGCCTCGGTTGCCATGTATGTCTCCTTCATTGGGATCGTTCTCAGACCGCCGCGCGCCAAAACCATCCCGTATTCACGAATAGAACGCTTGTTCTATTCGGATTATAGCCTATTCCCACTCGAAAAATCAAGGGGGGGAACGGACAGTTTTTGAAGGTGTCAGGCGACTGTCAGGCAGGCAGTCTCATCATCTGGTCGCGCTCGGGCCCAACGCTAAGCACGCTGATCCGGGTCCCGGTCAGAGCCTCGATGCGGCGGGCATAGCTCAGCGCCGCGTCCGGCAGGGCGTCAACGCTGCGCGCCGCGGCGATGTCTTCCGTCCAGCCCGGCAGTGTCTCGTAGACCGGCGCAAGCCGGGCCATCGCATCGGCGTCCTCGGGGAATCCCTCGAGCCGGATACCGTCGAGGGTATATCCGGTCGCAATACGGAGTTCGGGCAACCCGCTCAACACGTCCATCTTGGTCAGGGCCAATTCGGTGATGCCGTTCAAACGGACCGCATGCGCGACGGCCACCGCATCGAACCAACCCACCCGCCGCGGGCGACCCGTCGTCGAGCCGTACTCGTCCCAGGCGTTTTCGCCCGTTCCGCGCAAGCGTTTTGCCTGGTCACCCTCGAGCTCGGTCGGGAACGGGCCGGCCCCGACCCGCGAGGTGAAGGCTTTGGCGACCCCGACAACCCGCGTCACTGCCTGGGCAGGCAAACCCAGACCGGTCAGCACGCCGCCAATCGTCGTCGATGACGACGTGACATACGGATACGTGCCATGGTCAATATCGAGCAGCACGCCCTGGGCGCCTTCTGCCAGCACCTCGCCCCCTCGCGCCAGAGTAGCGTGAATGAGCGCAAAGGTGTCCGCCACAAACAAGCCCAGCGCGGCGGCGGCTTCGGCATACTCCGCACCGACCCGGACCGCGTCAAGCGGCGGCGCGCCGTATTCGGCCGCCAGGGCCCGGTTGACGTTGGTCGTATGGGCTTCGACCGCCTTGCCAAATGCGGCGGGATCGCGCATTGCCCCGGCCCGCAATCCAACCCGCGAGGCCTTGTCCATATAGGCAAAGCCGATCCCGCGCTGGGTGGTGCCGATGCCGCCTCGGGTGCGCTCGCGGGCGGCGTCCAGCGCACTGTGCCCGGGCAGGATGATGTGGGCGGCTGGGCTGATCCGCAGACGCGCGGGCGTGACGCGCAGGCCGGCGGCCTCGATTTCGGCGATCTCGCGCAACAGGTTGCGTGGATTCAGCACCACCCCGTTGCCGATCACATTGATGCAGCCCTCGCGAAAGATCCCCGACGGCACGGCGTGCAACTTCACCACCCGCGATCCGATCGTGATCGAATGCCCGGCGTTGTCGCCGCCATTGAAACGCGCGACCACGTCGGCGCTTGACGCAAGCGCGTCGGTGATCCGCCCCTTCCCCTCATCGCCCCACTGGGCGCCCAGCAAAACGGTTAATCCCATTTTTCTCCTTGAAGTGCGGGTTATTCTGGAGGACGCTATCCTCCGGAACAATCTGCCTGCGCTACACGCCCATCGCGCAGCCATCGGCGCGCGGATCGCTCCCGCCCCACAAAACCCCATCCGGCTCGCGCCGGATAATCTGGCCGCGCCCGAACAGTGAGCGGGCCAGGCCCGACACCTCGTAGGCGTCGTGGCCCATCGCCTGCAGACGCGCGACTGTTTCCGTGCCGAATCCAGCTTCAACGGCCACCCGCCCATCGGGCCGGCCGGGCTCCAGACACACCCGCGGCCGGTCAAGCGCAGCTTGTGGATCCAGCCCATGATCGATCATATGCATCACGACCTGGGCATGCCCCTGCGGCTGCATGAAGCCGCCCATCACCCCAAACGGCGCGTACAGGCTGCCATCCGGCCGGGTAAGCATCCCCGGAATGATCGTGTGATAGGGGCGTTTGCCGGGCGCAAGCGCATTCGGATGGCTTGAATCGAGGCTGAAGTTGTGACCGCGGTTTTGGAGTGTGAAGCCGCACCCCTCCGGCGTGATGCCCGTCCCAAAGCCCATGTAGTTGCTGTTGATGAATGAGCACGCGTTGCCCTGGCCATCGACGGCGCACAGATAAACCGTGTCGCTCCCCGCCACAGGCGAGCCGCGCCGGGCGTCAACGGTCGCGCGCTCCGGGTGAATGAGCGCCCGCCGCTGGGCCGCATATGCCTTTGAGAGCAGGCCCTCCAGCGGCGCCGGATTCGTGGCTGGATCGGCGACATACCAACGCGCATCAGCAAAGGCCAGCCGTAATCCTTCGACCAACAGATGAGCCCGATGCAGCTCATCGCCGGAACCCGGTTCAAAGCCTTCCAGGATGTTGAGGGCAATCAGTGCGGTCAAGCCCTGTCCGTTGGGCGGACACTCCCACACCCGATATCCGCGATAGGTCGTCGAGATGGGTGCCTCCCAGGTCGTCTGGTGGGCGGCAAGATCGGCCTCCGTCATCACCCCGCCATATCGCTGCACCGCGGCCGCAACCCGTTTGGCGATATCACCCCGGTAGAACGCCGCGCTACCACCAGCCGCAACCTCCCGAAAGACCCGAGCCAGGCGCGGATTTCGAAAAATTTCGCCGGCCCGCGGCGCGCGACCGGCGATGAGCATATCCTCGCCCCGCCCGCGCAGTTGACGCTCCGCCCCGCGTTGCCAGGCGTAGGAAGTGAGCGGTCCAATCGGGGCACCCTCCTCCGCCATCCGGATCGCAGGAACGAGCACATCGGCGAGTCGCATGCGCCCATGCCGGGCGAGCAGATCCTCCCAACCAGCGGCTGCCCCGGGCACCGTGACCGCGTGACCATGATATGGGTCCGCAATCTCGTCGGACGGGGTGGCCAGCCCCTGCCGGCGAATCAGATCGACGGACACTCCAGCCGGCGCGCGGCCCGAACCATTCATCGCCGTCACAGCGCCGGTGCTGGCGTCAAAATACAACGCAAAACAATCGCCACCGATTCCGGTCGAGCCGGGCTCGACCACATTCAAGGCGGCCGCCGCGGCCACGGCCGCGTCGGCGGCATTGCCGCCCTGGCGCATGACATCGAGGCCGGCCGCGGTCGCCGTGGTCGCGCTGGTGGCGACCATCCCACGGGTCGAAAGGGCCGGCGAGCGGCGCGAATCAAACTGAAGATCTGTCATGTTGGGATTGGGCGGCGTGAGCGCGCCGGCCTGGGCGATTGTCGCACAGGGTTAATTTCTCTCCAGAAAGCGGTGTTGGGGCGCCTCCGCCAGCGCGCGTAAACGATAATGCTCGCATTCATGCCCACAACGGAAACCGACACCCCCACCCGCCTGCGCCTGACGCTCGACTCGCTCGCCCCGACCGGAGAAGCCATCGGCCGGGCCGACGGCATGGTTATCTTCGTCCCCTTCGGGCTGCCCGGTGAGACCGTCGAGGTCGAGATCACTTTTCGCCGGCGCAGTTTTGCCCGGGGTCGCTTGCTGACCGTCATCACGGCCGCGCCCGAGCGCGTTGCCCCCGCCTGCGCGCACTTTACCGTGTGCGGCGGCTGCGACTTGCAGCATATGCCGTACCCGGCCCAGCTGGCCTTCAAGACCGGGGCCGTGCGCGAGCAACTCATCCGACTGGGCAAGTTCGCCAATCCCGATGTGCGCCCGTGCGTGCCCAGCCCACGTCCGTTGGCGTATCGCAATAACATTCAGTTCGTCGTCTCGGGCCAGGGCGGCTTTGGCTATCGGGCCGAGGGCAGCCACCAGGTCGTCGCCATCGACACCTGCCCGATCACCGCGCCCGAAGTCCTCGAGGCCGCCCGCCAGGCGGTCGCCACCGGGCCCAAACCCGGAACGGGCCTGGAAGTCCGGGCCGGGCTGACCGGGAGCGGACGGTCGGCCATCCTGCGCCGGGTGCCCGTGGCCGAGAACAACCCGCAAGCCGTCCTCGACGAGCCCCTCAGCGAAACCATCGGCGACTTCGAATACCGTTTCGCCGCCGATTCATTCTTTCAGGTCAATCCATTTGCGGCCGGGGCACTGGTGGCCGAAGCCATGGCTGCCGCCGATCCGCAGCCGGGCCAGCGCGCGCTTGATCTGTTCTGCGGCGTGGGACTGTTTACCCTGCCGCTGGCGCGCCGGGCCGGCCAGGCGCTGGGGGTCGAAGTCAATTCGGATGCAGTCGACTTCGCCCGTTATAACGCGATGCGCGGCGGCCTGACCGAGCACGCGGCTTTTGTCCGGGCGAGCGCGCTGGCAGGGCTCAAGCTCGAAGCCGTTCGTGCCCAACGCTGGGATCTTATGCTGGTCGATCCGCCCCGGGCCGGGCTCGATCGGCCGGTGCTGGACGCGATGCTTGCTCTCGAGCCCCAGCGCCTGGTATATGTGTCATGCGACCCTGCCACCCTGGCGCGCGACGCGGCCCTGCTCGAGGCGGGCGGCTATTCCCTGGCCTACGCCCAACCAGTGGACGTCTTTCCGCAGACCCGCCACGTCGAGGTCGTGGCGCGCTTCGACCGGACTAGCGTTTCTGAACGCTGAACGTCAGGGTGACGGTCTCAAAATACTGGCCGCTTGGGTCGAGGGCAAGCCCGCTCACTTTGGCTTCGACCCGCAACGCGGAAGTGACGATTTCGACCACGCTGCCCTCGCGGGCGATCACGGGTTCGCCCTTGGCAGCCAGGCGCGCGCGCCAGACCGGATCCGCCGAGGCGCCTTCTGTGATGAGAACCTTGGTCGTTGTGCTGAAAACCTGTTTGTCAAACGCCCACACGCCCAGGGCCGGCACACGGCGCGGGGCTGCGTCACCCACGCGCTCAGCGACGCTGGCCCCGCATTCGCCCATCAGTTCGCCAAGCGTCCCTGCAATCTGATAGTCCTCTTCGAAATTTTCGGACTCAGGCGTTGTATAGGTATATGTCGTCGGCGGAAATATCGTGAGCGGCCGGGCGGTCGGACTGCCGGCCATGGGTGGCTGGGCAAAGACCTGGGTTGGCATCGGGCCTGAGGCGAGGGTCGCCGTGCCCGCCGGGCTTGCAGCCGAGCCCGTAAAGGCGTTTGCGGAGGCAACAACGGATCCAGCCGCGGCAGCCCCAACCGGCATCGGCATTGAGCCGGAGGATTGAGCGGGCGGGTTCACGATCGTGACGGTCGACGAGGATGTGCTTGATTCCGGTCGCGCGCTCCACGCCGCTGGTTCTTCGAGTGGATCGAGGTCATCCTCGATGATCAGCGTGTCATGGCTGGGCTCGGGCGGCGCCTGGGTGTATTGATTCACCGTGACGTTGGGATTGCCAGGCGGACCATCCAGCAAGGCATCTAGTTCGGCCGCTCGTCGGTCAGCGCGATTGCCAAGCAGCTTGATGATCAGGAACGCCAGCGCGGCGAGGACAAGCAGGATGATGAACCCGGCAATCCTCGGCACCAGCCGGTTGGCTTCCGACGGACGTCCAAACAGCGCATTCGCCTGCGGCGCATCCTTGACGTTGCGGTCGATGTCGGAAGCAAGCGCGCCGAGCTGGACCTCGTCCTGCAGGACAAAGCGGCTGTTCGGACCTTTGCGATTCTCATCCGCCACTATTCGCCGGGCGCTATTGAGCATGTCCACCGCTCCGGCAACGGTCGTGTCGCCGCTTGTCACACCCAGGAAATCGGCGGCTTCGCGCAGGGCGCGCTGCCGGTCGCGGGCCGTTGCATAACGATTGGCGATTGAAACCACGTAGAGGTCGCGGTATTGCGGGTTCACCCCGTCATAGGCCAGCGACCGGGGGGGCGCATCCTGCAAAACGAGCTCCGGCGGCGCCCAGGCATAGACAATGTAGGCGCCGGCGAAAAAACCGATCAAAAGCCCGGACAGGATTGAGGCCAGCAGGACAGGACCGCTTATTGATTTGGGCATACCTAAGATTCTACTCACTTCACCGCGATCCTGCGAAATGTCCCCGAGCGAGCCATACCGCCCCGGCCTGCGTCGGGGCGGTATGGCTCGCCGGAAAAACCCCAACCTTAAAAAGGATCACCGCCCCTTGACAAAACGCACGGCCATCCGTATGCTCATGCGTCAACAACCGAAGATCAGATCGAACTCTTATCCAGAGAGGCAGAGGGACCGGCCCAATGAAGCCTCGGCAACCTGTTCACAAGGTGCCAAATCCGGCAGCGACCGCGAAAGCGGGTTAGGACTGGAAGATGAGAGACGGCATGAGCATTGCGCAGTGTTCTCGCCCTCTCGTCATCCGACGGGAGGGCGAGTTGCTTTTCGGGGCAAATCCAGCGGGACGCCAGCGCGGCGGACCGCGAAATCGCTTTCGGGCGAAAGGAAACACGACGATGTCAGATCACACGTACCACTTCGATACGCTCACCTTGCATGCGGGCACCCAGCCCGATCCGGCAACCGGCTCGCGAGCGGTGCCGATTTATCAGACCACCTCCTATCAGTTCAAGAACACCGAGCACGCCGCCAACCTGTTCGGGCTGAAGGAATTCGGCAACATCTACACCCGGATCATGAATCCGACCAACGATGTCGTCGAGCAGCGCCTGGCCGCGCTTGAGGGCGGTGTCGGCGGGCTGGTGCTCTCGTCGGGCCAGGCCGCCCAGACCTTCGCAATCTTGAACCTGGCCAAGCCGGGCGACCACATCGTGAGCTCGACCTCGCTCTACGGCGGGACCTACAACCTCTTTCACTACACCCTGGCCCGCCTGGGGATCGAGACGACCTTTGTCGATCCGGGTGATCCGGAGGCCTTCCGCCGCGCGATCCAGCCCAACACCAAGGCCATCTACGGCGAGACCGTCGGCAACCCCCGGCTGGACCTGTTCCCCTTCGAGGCCGTCGCCAAGATCGCCCATGAGAATCACCTGCCCCTGATCATCGACAACACGACGGCCACCCCGTATCTGGTCCGCCCGATCGAGTGGGGAGCCGACATCGTCGTGCACTCAACGACGAAATACATCGGCGGGCACGGCACCTCGATCGGCGGGATCCTGATCGACAGCGGCAAATTCGACTGGGCCGGCAGCTCGCGCCATGCCGAGTTCAACACCCCCGACCCGAGCTACCACGGGGTGGTCTATTCGGCGCTTGGCCCGCTGGCCTATATCCTGAAGGCCCGCCTGACCTTGTTGCGCGACCTGGGTTCGTCGCAGTCGCCGTTCAACTCGTTCCTTAACATCCAGGGGCTCGAGACCCTGAGTGTGCGGCTGGACCGGCACATCGCCAATGCCAACGCGGTGGCGGCCCATCTGGCCACCCACCCCGCGGTGGCCTGGGTCAACCACCCCAGCCTGCCGAGTTATCCGCAGCAGGCGGAGCTCAGGCGCATCGCGCCAAAGGGGCTGACTGCGCTGATCGGCTTCGGGATCAAGGGCGGGCGGGCGGCCGGGCGCGAGTTCATCGACCATCTCAAGCTGCTCTCGCATGTGGCCAACATCGGCGACGCCAAGTCGCTGGCCATCCACCCGGCCTCGACCACCCACTCGCAGCTCAGCTCGGAGGAGCAGCTCAGCACCGGCGTCACCGACGACTTCATCCGGCTGAGCATCGGGATCGAGGACGTGCGCGACATCATCTGGGACATCGATCAGGCCCTCCAGGCCGCCGTCGCCTCGGTCAGCAACGGGCACATCGCCGAGAAAGTCGCCTAGCGCGCGTAGGGGCGAAGCATGGCCCGCGTAGCGGGCTTTGCTTCGCCCCTACAACGAGGTGGATGATGGTCAAAACGAAAATGCTCCTGGCGGGGATCGGTTCAGATGCGGCCCAGTTCTACACGATTCTGGAGGCACGCCTGGGCGAGCACGCCATCAACGTGCCATTCATGCTGAGGGCGACGTGCGAGCCCGGGCTGCTGGCCCGGTTGAATGCGACGTTCCGAATCGGTGACGAGCTCGACGTCACGCTGGACGAGAGCGAGCCCGGGGCCGCGCCACGGATGAGGCTTCTTTCCGTCGGATAGCGCTTGCGCTGGAATTCTCCGGAATCGGTATGCCCCGGCGTACGCCGGGGCATACCGATTCCGGATATGATCTGATTCGCGACAAGGGTGGCATGTGACCGATCTGATCGTCCAAACAGAGTACTTTCAATATGCGGGGCGGCTCGCGCTGCAAAGCGGGGCCGCCCTTGACGGTTTCACCCTCGCTTTCGAGACGTATGGCCGGCTGAACGCCGAGCGCAGCAACGCCATCCTGATCTGCCACGCCTGGTCGGGCGACGCGCACGTGGCCGGCCGTTATGCGACCGGCGAGGACAAGCCCGGCTGGTGGGATGACGCGGTCGGGCCGGGCAAGGCCTTCGACACCAACCGCTATTTCGTGGTGTGCTCAAACGTGCTCGGGGGATGCTCGGGCAGCACCGGCCCGAGCACGATCAACCCGGCCACAGGCAAGCCCTGGGCCCTGTCCTTCCCGATGGTGACGATCTCGGACATGGTCGAGGCCCAGCGCCTGCTAGCCGATCACCTCGGCATCCCGAGTTGGTTGTGTGTGAGCGGCGGGAGCATGGGCGGGATGCAGGCCCTGCAATGGGCGGTCGCCTATCCGGCCCGCGT
>Ga0073903_10001132_pt1 | contig 14014 bp, 9 predicted proteins | sample KloWWTKNB14_bulk_FD_66665 | JGI IMG/M metagenome (GOLD analysis project Ga0073903, IMG submission 66665) | Active sludge microbial communities from Klosterneuburg, Austria, studying microevolution and ecology of nitrifiers - Klosterneuburg... | ecosystem: Engineered > WWTP > Aerobic digester >... | reverse complement strand
CCAAAGGTCATGGCGACCGAATGCAGCAGCGTAGGAGACACGGCGTAGGTCAGCCCCACCCCTCCCCACACGCGATCGCATTGCACCAGCGCCCACCAGGCGCTGGTACCCACAAGCACGACGACAGCCAGAAAGAACGCCAGACGGTGCGGCGCACTTAGCAGGTGCCTGCCGTGCCAGGGAGATGTCATCCACAGCTACCCATATGCCCGCACTGGGTGCAATAGTCGCAGCCGTCCTTGCGAATCATGGCGTGCGCCCCGCACTCGGAGCATTTCTTGCCCACCATGGCCGGAGGCATGGCGACCTTGACTTCTTCATGGGCAGACACCACACCATGCGAGGGCACCTGGCTGGTGTTGCGCTGGTCGATGATCTGCTGCACGGCATAGGCGATTGCCGCCACTTCCGAGTCGTGCCACAGGGGCACGCGGGTGCCATCGGCCTTCTGGTAGGTTCCCAGGCGCACGGGGCCACGGTCCCAGGCCACTTTGCGCATGTCACGCAGGGCGCGTTCCAGAAAGCCCCCGCGCGCGGCCAGCGACAGCAGGCGCATGCTGGAAGTGATCCACTGCTGCGACTCCCCGCTTTGACCCAGGGGCATGAAAAACTCGATGGCGCGCTGCACCATGCCTTCGCCATTGGGATTGGCCAGCGGCAGGAACGACACGACGAGGTACAGCGTCTTGTGGCCTTCCTGCGTCCAGTACTCGATCTTCTCCGCCACGGCCGGCAACGCACCTTTGGGACGTTTTTCGATCACAGCCCGCATGGGATCTGCGCGATCAGCTATCAAATCAGGAGCAGCCTCCACCTTGGGCGTGCCGGTATCCAATACCGCCCCGAGGATGGCATTGGGCCGGTACGTGGCCAGACCCTTGAGACGGGCGCGCCACGCCTGCTGGTACAGGCTCTTGAAGTCGTCGTACGGGCACTCCGCGGGCACATTCACGGTTTTGGAAATCGCGGTGTCCACCAGGGGCTGCACCGCTTCCATCATGGCAATGTGGCTCGACGCCGTCATTTCCAGGGCCGAGACAAAGTAGTCAGGAAGCTGGTTGATGTCGCCCCCCAATTCCCGGTACACGCGCCAGGCATGGTCTTCCACGGCGTATTCACGGGTTGTGCCATCGGCCTCCCGCTTCTTGCGCCGGTACACCCAGGAGAACGACGGCTCAATGCCGTTGGAGGCGTTGTCCGCAAACGCCAGGCTGACCGTTCCCGTAGGCGCAATCGACAGCAGGTGGCTGTTGCGGATGCCATGGGTACGGATGGCTTTTTTGATGTCTTCAGGCAGACGGCTGGCGAAGGTGCCCTTGGCAAGATAGCCTTCGGCCTCAAACTTCGGAAAGCTGCCTTTTTCCTGTGCCAGTGCCACCGACGCGGTGTAGGCCGCATCGCGCATGCAGGTGCCAATGCGCGTTGCCATAGCCCGACCTTCCGGGGCGTCATAACGCAAACACAACATGGCCAGCGCATTGCCCATGCCAGTAAAACCTACGCCAATGCGCCGCTTGGCTGCGGCCTCGGCACGCTGCTGCGCCAGCGGCCAGAAGGTGACATCAAGCACATTGTCCAGCGCCCGCACCTGGGTTGCCACGGCGCGTGCGAATCCGTCAAAATCAAATGCAGCCTCCCCGCCCATGCCAAACGGATGCGACACAAAGCGCGGCAGGATGATGGGGCCCAGATCGCAGCATCCATAGGGTGGCAACGGTTGCTCGCCACAGGGGTTGGTCGCCGCAATATCTTCGCAGTAGCTCAGGTTGTTGTCTTCGTTGATATGGTCCAGGAACAGGATGCCCGGCTCGGCAAAGTCGTAGGCCGACTTCATCACGGTGTCCCACAGCTCGCGCGCGGTCACGGTCTGGTACACCCACAAGCCGTCGTCCCGCTGAAACGCACCCTGTGCCAGCAGCACGGCGCCCGGACGGGCACGGTGCACCAGCTCCCATGGCAAATCGGCTTCCAGCGCCTGCATGAAGGCATCGGGCACACCCACGGACACATTGAAGTTGTTCCAGCGCCCCGGCGTGCGCTTCGCCGTGATGAATTCGAACACATCGGGATGGTCCATACGCAGCACCCCCATCTGGGCACCGCGGCGCGCACCGGCACTCTCCACGGTAGAGCAGGACTGGTCAAAGACGTTGATATAACTGCAGGGACCGGAGGCCATGGAGGCAGTTCCCTTGACGTCTGCGCCCCTGGGGCGAATGCGGGAAAAGTCATACCCCACGCCACCGCCACGCCGCATGGTCTCCGCCGCCTCTCGCAGTGCTTCGTAGATGCCAGGATAGCCGTCATCATCGACCCCCTGGATGCAATCGCCCACCGGCTGCACGAAGCAGTTGATCAGCGTGGCCTGGATGGAAGTGCCTGCGGCACTCATGATGCGCCCGGCGCCAATGGCACCTGCGCGCATGTTGTCCAGAAACAGGGCCTCATAGCGCTCACGCTCGGCCGGCGCTTCCGCACTGGCCAGCGCCTGGGCGACCCGACGGTACACGTCCTGCGCCGAGGTTTCCCCTGCCTTGAGGTATTTCTCCCGCAGCACATCTTCACTGATGGGCTGGGGGGGCATGTTTGCATGGGTCATGGTGCCTTGATCTCGTTTCATCGCCAGTGTGTTCCTTCTAGATGTTCCACGCCGCGCCGCCTGTTGGTTCACCCAACTGCGACGCCCAGCCCGGAAAATTGATTTTCTGTACTTCGGGTGACACCACTTTGAGGTAGGTCATCGACCCCCTGTTTTCACAGGGACAAAATTTGTCCGTCGTATTCCACGTAAGGCTGGTAGGGGCCGGTACCACTGTGGTCCGACACCGATGCGGCGACAAAATCGCCCTTCTGCGCGTCAAACACATGGATCTCACCGTCTTCGATGATGTAGTACCAGCCGTGCAGGGTCAGGGTTCCTGCCTCGACCTCTCTGCGCACCATGGGATAGGCCATGAGGCGCTCCAGTTGCAGTACCACGGCGCGTTGCTCGGTTCGGCTTATCGCCTCCGGACTGGGCTGCACGGGTAGCAGCGCCTCGTCAGCGAGTTTCAACCAGGCTTTGAGCGCGACCGCCTCTTCCGGTGCACCTTCATAGGCCACGCGAATGGCACCACAATGGCTGTGACCGCACACGATGATACGCTCCACCTTGAGGCTCAGGACCGCAAATTCGATGGCGGCCATCGTGCCGTGCAGTCCATGCGAACCATCGTAGGGCGGAACGAATGCGCCGACGTTGCGAACAATGAACAGTTCACCGGGCCCCGCTCCCGTCAGCAGGTAGGGTACCAGCCGTGAATCCGAGCAGCCGATAAACAGCGTCTTGGGATGCTGGCCGTCAGTCACCAGATCCTGGAAGCGCTGCTGGTGCAGCGGAAAATAATCGGAATGAAAGCGCCGCAAACGCAATAGCAGTTCGTCAGGCGCCGTCAGGTTATCAGTCATTGAACCAGGGGGGTGTCAGAAGACTCCAGCTCCACACCTTCCACCAGGGCATCTCCCGCCAGCAGGGTCATGTACTGGTGCAGTGCCTTGGCACGGGACTGCATGGCCAACTGGGCCGCAACGCGTTCGCGCACCTCATCGTATGGCAACTCCTTGCCTTTGCGACGACCCAGTACCTCGATGATGTGAAAACCGAAGCGAGTATGAATCAGCCGGGGATGCACGCCCATCCCCCAGCTGGAGTGTTTCTGGTGAAACAGCTCGTTGGCCAGTTCGGGCGCGCAGTCATCCGGACCGATCCAGCCGAGATCGCCACCCTGGGTACTGGTGGGACAGTTGGAGAGTTCGCTGGCCAACTGTGCAAAGCGCGTCTCGGGCACATCCTTGCCCAGCAAGCTGAGCAGGGCTTTTTCGGCATGCACCGTGAGGGCATGTACGTTCACCCCCGGAGTGACGGCAAACAGGATGTGGCGCACATGCAGCGCCTGCCCCACGACGAACTGCGCCTTGTGCGCGTCGTAGTAGCGACGGCATTCCTCTTCGGTCGCTTGCGGAATGGTGACTGACTGGTCCACCATGGTCTCGATCACCTTGCGCTGCTCGTCACCCAACTCTGGCGCCATCAAGCCGGTATGCCTCGGCAGCAGCCCCAGTTTGACGGCTTGCTGGCGAAGCAGTTCGCCGTAGGCCAGCTCACGCAGTTCTGCGACATCCGGTTTCTTCCCGGGTGCATGCAGCGTAATACCGTTGATGCTGGCTACTGGCGTGTCCAGCTCCGCGGCGGAAGCGGCACACTGGCATGTGCTGCTGCCACAGCCAGTGATGGTTGACATGGGTGCTGCGCTCATGGTCACTCCTTGCTTAGCGCAATGTGGTCTGGGTGCGGCTCATGGGCTGCTGCTCGGTCAGACCGATGCGGCGGCTACGCACCACCTGGTACGGACGCACCAGATAGGCTGCAGCACCGAAGCCGCTCCAAACGTGCACCAGGCGGGTGAACGGGAAGATCAGGAAGATCGACATGCCCAGGAACATGTGCATCTTGAAGATGAAGCCCGCTTCAGCCAACAACTCGGGAGCCCCCGTGCGGAAGGTCACGATGCGCTGCGCCCATTCGGCCAGCTTCATCATCATGCTGCCATCCAGATGCTGTGCAGACATTGGAATGGTTGCCAGACCCAGCGCCAGTTGCAGCCACAGCAGCACCAGCAGCACGATGTCGCTGGTTTTGGAGTTGGTGCGAATGCGCACATCGCTCAGGCGACGGTGCAGCAGAATGGTCACGCCGAGAAAGCCCAGCACGCCGAACACACCACCCGACACCATGGCCACGACCTGTTTTGAACCTGCACTGATGAAGTTTTCGTACAGGAAGTGGGGCGTAAGCATGCCAAAGGTGTGGCCAAAAAACAGGAACAACACACCCACGTGGAACAGGTTGCTACCCCAACGCAATTGCCCGGCGCGCAGCAGCTGCGAGGAATCGCTCTTCCAGGTGTATTGGTCCCGGTCAAAGCGCATCAGGCTGCCCAGCAAAAAGATGCTGAGGCAGATATAGGGGTAGTACCCAAAAAGGAAATGATCAAGGTAACTCATGCTGTTACTCCTTGCTTGGAGGTGTTTTTACGAACAATGTGGATAGGCTGGGGGTCGCCTGGACGGGCCTGACCCTTGGTGCTGCAACCGTCAAACGCTTCTGGCTCCTGCCAGGCATCGTCCAGCGCTTCGTCGGCTTCAAAAGGTACCGCTTCCACGCGCTGACCCGTGATTTCCAGCACGGCCGCCACCACAGCAGCGTACGGGCTGTTGCGCTTGAGCAGGGCACTGAAAATGGTGTTCAGGATATGCGCCATCTCGCCCAGGAACTCTGCGGCCAGTTTGGGCGGCTGCGTGGAGGCGAACTCCAGCACCACGCACAGATGATCCGGCAGCTCCTCAGGCGACAGGAACAAACCCGCTTTTTCATAGGTCTGCGCCAGGTCGACCATGGCTGGGCCGCGGTCGCGGGAATCGCCGTGCACATGCTCGAACATGTGCAGGGATGTTGCGCGGCCACGGTCGAAGGTTTCGACGTAGCGCGCCTCGGCTTCCATGGTGTCCAGTCGCAGGATGTCTGCGGCCAGTGCATGCAGCTCGTCGCGCCGGGCAGCCGGCACCACAGCTTCCTTGTCAATGGCGGCCAGCAGTTCGGGCAGATGGTTCCGCAATGCCTGGTCAGGGTAGCCCAGGAATTGCGCGAGTGCGCGCAGGGTGTAGCGGTTGTCTTTCATGCCGTTCTCCTTGTGCTCAGACCATGGACTTGATGGGGATCGTCCGGGCCTTGGTGCCGCCGAACAGGCTCGTCTCCGAGGCCCCGTCCGAGCATCCATTACCAAACGAGAATCCGCAGCCACCGCGCAGGTCGAAGGCATTCTCTGCATATTCGCGGTGCGACGTAGGAATCACGAAGCGGTCTTCGTAGTTCGCAAGCGCCATGATTTTGTACATGTCTTCGACTTCTGCCACCGTGAGGCCCGTTTGCTCCAGCACGGCCAGGTTTTGCTCCTGGTCCACATGCTTGCTGCGCTGGTAGGCACGCATGGCCAGCATGCGCTCCAGGGCTTTCACCACGGGAGCGGTGTCGCCAGCGGTCAACAGATTGGCCAGGTACTGCACTGGAATGCGCATCTGGGCAATGTCCGGGATCTCGCCATTCACGCCAATATGCCCGGCATTCGCAGCCGAGGTAATGGGCGACAGTGGCGGCACATACCAGACCATGGGCAGCGTGCGGTACTCGGGGTGCAGCGGCAGTGCCACTTTCCACTCGACCGCCATTTTGTAGACCGGGCTGTTACGGGCGCCGGCCATCCAGGCATCAGGAATGCCATCCTTGCGCGCCTGGGCAATCACCTCGGGGTCGTTCGGATTGAGGAAGATGTCCAGTTGTGCCTGGTACAGGTCCTTCTCATCCGGTACGCTGGCCGCTTCCTGAATGCGGTCTGCGTCATACAGCACCACGCCCAGGTAACGGATACGGCCCACACAGGTCTCGGAGCACACCGTAGGCTGGCCCGCTTCAATACGTGGGTAGCAGAAGATGCACTTCTCGGCCTTGCCGGACTTCCAGTTGTAGTAAATCTTCTTGTACGGACAGCCCGAGACACACATGCGCCAGCCGCGGCACTTGTCCTGGTCGATCAGCACAATCCCGTCGTCTTCGCGCTTGTAGATCGAGCCGGAGGGGCACGAGGCTACGCACGCGGGATTCAGGCAGTGCTCGCACAGACGCGGCAGATACATCATGAACGTGTTTTCGAACTGACCGACCATGTCCTTCTGGACCTTGTCGAAGTTGGCCAGATTGGCGTCCTTGCCACGCTTGGAGAACTCGCCACCCAGGATTTCTTCCCAGTTGGGGCCCCACTCAATCTTCTCCATGCGCTTGCCGGTGATCAGGCTACGCGGACGTGCGGTGGGCGCCGCCTTGACTTCAGGTGCCGATTGCAGGTGGTCGTAGTCGAAGGTGAACGGCTCGTAGTAGTCGTCGATCTGCGGCATGTTGGGATTGGAAAAGATGCGCATGAGCAGCTTCCACTTTCCACCCTGGCGGGGCTCGATGGAGCCATCGGACTTGCGAATCCAGCCGCCGTTCCACTTGTCCTGGTTTTCCCAGTCCTTGGGGTAACCGATACCGGGCTTGGTTTCCACGTTGTTGAACCATGCGTATTCCATGCCGGGACGGGTGGTCCAGACGTTTTTGCAGGTGACTGAACAGGTGTGGCATCCGATGCACTTGTCCAGGTTCAGCACCATGGCGATTTGCGCGCGTACTTTCATGTTGTGTGCTCCTTCTTAGGCCTGAATGGTGGGAGTTGCAGACTCGCCATCGAGCCAGTCGATCTTGCGCATCTTGCGCACCACCACGAACTCATCGCGGTTGGTACCGATGGTTCCGTAGTAGTTGAAGCCGTAGCTGAACTGGGCGTAGCCGCCGATCATGTGCGTGGGCTTGGTCGTGATACGGGTCACCGAGTTGTGAATGCCGCCACGGGTGCCGGTAATCTCGGCGCCGGGGGTATTCACAATTTTTTCCTGTGCGTGGTACATCATGACCATGCCAGGGTTCACGCGCTGGCTTACCACCGCACGGGCTGCAATAGCGCCGTTGGTGTTGAACAACTCGATCCAGTCGTTGTCAGCAATGCCTGCCTCTTTGGCGTCGTCTTCACTGAGCCAGACGCAAGGACCACCACGACTCAGCGTCAGCATGATCAGGTTGTCCGTGTAGGTGGAGTGGATACCCCACTTTTGGTGCGGCGTGATGAAGTTCAAGGAAATTTCCTTGTTGCCATTGGGCTTGCGGTCCTTGATACCGACGACCGCCTTCAAGTCGACCGGCGGACGGTACGAACTGAACCCTTCACCAAAAGCCACCATCCAGGGGTGGTCGAGGTAGAAGTGCTGGCGACCGGTCAGGGTGCGCCATGGAATCATTTCATGCACATTGGTGTAGCCGGCGTTGTACGACACGGTCTCGCTCTCGATACCACTCCAGGTCGGGCTGGAGATGATCTTGCGCGGCTGGGCCTGCACATCCCGGAAACGGATTTTCTCGTCTTCGCGGTGGATGGCGAGGTGCGTGTGGTCGCGTCCGGTGATCTTGGACAGTGCCTCCCAGGCCTTGACCGCCACGTGGCCATTGGTCTCGGGTGCCAGTTGCAGAATCACTTCGGCAGCGTCAATGTCCGTCACGATCTTGGCCATGCCTTTGGACACGCCTTCGGTGTGGACCTTGCCGTTGAGGCTCTGAAGCTGCTGAACCTCCACTTTGGTGTCCCAACCGATTCCCTTGCCGCCATTGCCGGCCTTCTCCATCAGCGGGCCCAGGGCCGTAAAGCGCGCAAAGGTGTTGGGGTAATCGCGCTCAATGACTGCAATGGTGGGTGCAGTCTTGCCGGGAATGAGATCGCACTCACCCTTCTTCCATTCCTTGACGTCAAAAGCCTGGGCCAGTTCTGACGGGGTGTCATGCATCAGCGGCGTCAACACCACTTCTTTCTCGACACCCAGGTGGCCTACACACACTTCACTGTAGGCTTGGGCGAAACCTTTGTAGATTTCCCAGTCGCTACGGCTCTGCCATGCAGGATCCACCGCCGTGGACAGCGGATGGATGAAGGGGTGCATGTCGCTGGTGTTGAGGTCGTTCTTCTCGTACCAGGTGGCGGTGGGCAACACGATGTCCGAATACAGGCAGGTGGTGCTCATGCGGAAGTCCAGCGTGACCAGCAGGTCCAACTTGCCTTCGGGCGCCTTGTCGTGCCATTGCACTTCGGTCGGCTTGGCTTCCTCCGCACCCAGGTCTTTGCCCTGCACGCCGTTGGTAGTTCCCAGCAGATGCTTGAGGAAATACTCATGTCCCTTACCGCTGGAGCCCAGCAGGTTGGAGCGCCAGACAAACATGTTGCGCGGCCAGTTCTTGGGGTTGTCCGGATCTTCGCAGCTCATCTTCAAAGAGCCGTCTTTCAAGGACTTGACCACGTAATCTTTGGTGTCCATACCAGCCGCCTGCGCGTCTTTGACCACCTGGAAGGAATTGGTTTCCAGTTGCGGTGCGCTCGGCAACCAGCCCATGCGCTCGGCACGCACGTTGTAGTCAATCAGGCTGCCACCGAATTTGGACTTGTCGGCCAAGGGCGAGAGAATCTCTTCCACCCCCAGTTTTTCGTAGCGCCACTGGTCCGTGTGCGCGTAGAAGAAGCTGGTTCCATTCATCTGGCGGGGTGGGCGCACCCAGTCCAACGCAAACGCCAGCGCGGTCCAGCCGGTCTGTGGGCGCAGCTTCTCTTGTCCCACATAGTGGGCCCAACCGCCGCCGCTCTGGCCGATACAGCCACACATCATCAGCATATTGATGATGCCGCGGTAGTTCATGTCGCTGTGGTACCAGTGGTTCATGGCCGCACCGATGATGACCATGGACTTGCCCTTGGTCTTGTCGGCGTTGTCGGCAAACTGGCGGGCCACGGCGATTACCTGGTCGCGCTTGACGCCAGTGATCTTCTCCTGCCATGCGGGGGTATAGGGGGTGTCGTCGTCATAGCTCAGCGCGGCGTTTTCACCGGCCAAACCGCGAGCAACACCGTAATTGGCGACCGTCAGATCGAACACGGTGGCCACCAGTGCATAGCGCTCCTCGCCGGCCTTGCCGAGCTTGATGCGGCGCACCGGCACCTTGCGTACCAGCACGTCGTCTACTGCTTCGCCCTGCTTGTTGGCGTTGAAGTTCGGAGTATCGATACCGCCAAAGTAGGGGAAGCCAACGTCGCCGACTTCGTAGTCCGCTGCACTTCCGTCTTTGGCGCCTTCCATCAGGCTCAACTTGAGCTTGACTTCTGCATCGCCGCGGGCTTCCTTGCTTTCCAGGTTCCACTTGCCCATGTCCGACCGGCCTTCGGCACCCCAACGGAAACCGATGGAGCCGTTGGGCAGCACGATCTTGTCGTTCTCGTCAATGGCAACCGTCTTCCACTCGGGGTTGTTGTCCTGGCCGAGCTTGCCGTTGAAATCGCTGGCGCGCAGGTAGTGGCCAGGCACCATGACCTTGCGGCCGTCTGGCAGGGTGCGCTCTTCGAGCTGCACCAGGTTCGGCATGTCGGTGTAGCGTCGTACGTAGTCGTCAAAGTAGGCGCTGCGCTTGTTGAAGTAGAACTCTTTGAGGATGACGTGGCCCATGGCCATGGCCACTGCGGCATCGGTACCCTGCTTGGGGTGCATCCACAGGTCGGCCAGTTTGGCGACTTCGGAGTAATCGGGCGTAATCGCCACGGTCTTGGCACCCTTGTAGCGCACCTCGGTGAAGAAGTGGGCGTCAGGTGTACGCGTCTGCGGCACATTGGAGCCCCAGGCGATGATGAAGTTGGAGTTGTACCAGTCGGCCGACTCGGGCACGTCGGTCTGCTCACCCCACACTTGCGGGCTGGACGGAGGCAGATCGCAATACCAGTCATAGAAGCTCAGGCAGACACCACCGATCAGCGAGAGGTAGCGGCTACCGGCCGCATAGCTGACCATGGACATGGCGGGAATCGGCGAGAAGCCCATCACGCGGTCGGGACCGTATTTCTTGGCGGTGTAGACGTTGGCGCTGGCGATCAACTGGTTCACTTCCTCCCAGGTGCTGCGTACAAAGCCACCCAGACCGCGCTGCTTTTGCCATTCGCTACGGGCTGCGGTGTTTTCCACAATATTCGCCCAGGCGTCAACCGGACTCTTGGACACGGCCAGCGCTGCACGCCAGTGCTGCAGCAGGCGACCACGCACCATCGGGTACTTGACGCGGTTGGCGCTGTAAAGGTACCAGGAGTAGGACGCACCGCGCGCGCAGCCACGGGGCTCGTGGTTGGGCAGGTCGTCGCGGGTGCGGGGGTAGTCGGTCTGCTGGGTTTCCCAGGTGACGATGCCGCCCTTGACGTAGATCTTCCACGAGCAGGAGCCCGTGCAGTTCACGCCGTGGGTGGAACGCACGATCTTGTCGTGCGCCCAGCGATCGCGGTAGGCGTCTTCCCAGGTACGGTCTTCACCGGTGGTGACTCCGTGCCCATCGGAGAAAGACTCTTTGGGAGAGGAAAAGTGGGTGAGTCGATCGAGAAAGTGGCTCATAAGATGACCTCAGTGGACGAATTTTGACTAAATAGGGCCTTGGCCCCCGTAAACATTGCTCTTATAGCTATTATTTTCATAGTGATCAAGGATTCTTGATTTCTGAATCTGCGCGCAGGTAGAACCACCAGTTGAGCACCAGGCACAGGGCGTAGAAGATGGCAAAACCGTACATGGCGAACTGTGGAGTGCCGGCCTTGATCTGGGCACCGATCACCACCGGAGCGATGAAAGCGCCATAGGCAGCGACCGCGGATGTCCAGCCCAGCACCGGGCCAGTCTGCTGGCGGTCGAAGATCACACCAATGGTGCGGAAGGTGGAGCCATTGCCAATGCCGCTGGCAGCAAACAGCAGCACGAACAGCCACATGAAGGTAGAGAAATACTGCTCGGGTGTGGCGGAGCCATAGGCCTGCATCATCACGTAGCCCACGGCACCGGAAGCCACCACCATCACGCCAGAAATCACCTGCGTCACGATGGAGCCACCGACCTTGTCGGAGATCCAGCCACCCACGGGACGGATCAGTGCGCCCACAAAGGGACCAATCCAGGCATAGGTGAGCGCCGAGGGGGCGTTGGGGTTCTTCAGGGTGTGCTGCATCACGCCGGCGGCGTCAGGCACGTGGCTGATGCCGAAGATCACGGTGATGGACAGGGGCAGCGCCATCGAGAAGCCAATGAACGAGCCGAAGGTCACGATGTACAGCAGCGTCAGCGACCAGGTGTGCTTGTTCTTGAAGATGGCGTACTGGTTGCCGATATTGGCCTTCATCTCGCCAAAGGCAGCCAGCTTCATGACCAGCAGCACGGCCACGATGATCAGGGGCAGTGCCACCCACATGTTGAGCAGGCCCAGGCCGGTAGGGGCTGGCAGGTAGAGGTACAGTCCCAAAGCACCAACCACGCAGGTGATGCCCCACAGATACAGAATCTTTGCGAACGCTGCCAGGGTGCCGCCGTAGTTGGGCGACAGTGTCAACAGGTTGTTCATGCCGAACCAGGCGGCAATCACCAGCGGCAGCAGGATGGCGGCCCAGATGAAGCCCGCGTTCTGGATGAAGGTGGGGGTACCCGCCACGATCTTGCCCAGAATCCAGCCACTGTCCTTGAGCAGCACCATGGAGCCGCCGGCAGCACCGCCGAACAGGCCAACGGTCATCACCAGCGGAATGAGCACCTGCATGGTGGTCACGCCAAAGTTGCCCAGGCCCGCATTGAGGCCCAGACCGGTGCCCTGCAGGCGCTTGGGAAAGAAACTGGAAATGTTGGACATGGAGCACGCGAAATTTCCGCCGCCGATGCCGGACAGGAAAGCGCAGGCCTGGAACACCCACAGCGGCGTGTTCTTGTCCTGCAGTGCAATGCCGGTCCAGATGGCTGGAATCATCAGCAGTGCCGAGGTCAGGAAGATGGTGTTGCGTCCACCCGAGAGCTTGATAAAGAACGATGCCGGGATGCGCAGCGTGGCCCCCATCAGGCCGGCGATGGCGGTCAGGCCGAACATGTCAGCGGGCTTGAACGGAAAGCCCAGATTCAGCATCTGCACCGTGATGATGCCCCACATGCCCCACACGGCAAAGCCGACCAGCAGGTTGGGAATGGAAATCCACAGGTTACGGTAGGCCACCTTGCTGCCGGTGGTTTCCCAGAAGTTGTTGTCCTCTGGGCGCCAGTCCTGGATGTCAGCGCTGGAATAGGTTTTTTCACTCATGATGCATTCCGGTTGGGGCTATTTAGTTTTGAAGAGAGAGGTTCTTGGCGTTCTTGCCCATGACCTCGGAGCCCCGAACCTCGGTCCAGTACATCCAGATCAATGAGACCCACACCACGCCATACAGGAGCATGAAAGCGCTGGAACGAATGCCAGTCAAATCCATCAGTGCGCCGAACATGATGGGCAGCACAAAGCCGCCCAGACCGCCAGCAAGACCCACGATGCCGCTGATGGCGCCAATGTTGTGGGAATAGTCATCGCTGATGTACTTGAAGACACTGGCCTTGCCGAACGCCATCGCAATGCCCAGGATGAACATCAGAGCGGTAAACATGTACACATTCAGTCCCACGTGGTAGGTCACCGGGCCATTCACGGTGGCGATGGTGAAATCGGTTTGGGGGTAGGAGAGCAGGAACAGGCAGATCCAACTCACCCACATCACCCACCATGTCACGCTGTGGGCGCCATATTTGTCAGAGAGCACACCGCCGAAAGCACGCAAGACGCCACCAGGCAACGAGAAGCATGCTGCGAGCAAGGCGGCGACACGGATATCCAGGCCAAACTCACCCACGTAGTACTGCACCATCCAGAGCGCCAGTGCCACGTAACCACCAAACACAATGCTGTAGTACTGGCAGTACTTGATGACCTTGGGGTCTTTCAGCGCCTTCATTTGCTCGGCAAAACTGACCGTGTTGGGCACCAGGTGCTTGGGGTCGCTGTAGCTGAAAAACCAGAACAGGACCAGGGTCCCCAGCATGATGGCTGCGTAGACCTGCGGCACCATGACCCAGCCGAAGGCGACCAGGATCACGGGGGCGACAAACTTGTTCACGGCTGAGCCGGAGTTGCCAGCACCGTAGATGCCCATCGCGGTACCCTGGCGGTTCTTGGGGAACCAGCGCGCCACATAGGGGGTGCCGACCGAGAACGAGCCACCCGCCAGGCCGACAAACAATCCGATCGTCAGGAAGTGCCAGAACTCGGTGGCGTAGCTCATCATCCAGATGGCTGGCACCGTCAATGCCATGAGGATGGCCATCACGATGCGTCCACCGAACCGGTCGGTCCAGATGCCCAGTGGGACGCGGATCAGCGATCCCGTCAGCACCGGTGTGGCCATCAACAGTCCGAACTGGGTGGAGTTCAGATTGAGCATCTTCTTGATGGGGATGCCGATGACGCCGAACATCATCCAGA
>Ga0073903_10001121_pt1 | contig 14058 bp, 11 predicted proteins | sample KloWWTKNB14_bulk_FD_66665 | JGI IMG/M metagenome (GOLD analysis project Ga0073903, IMG submission 66665) | Active sludge microbial communities from Klosterneuburg, Austria, studying microevolution and ecology of nitrifiers - Klosterneuburg... | ecosystem: Engineered > WWTP > Aerobic digester >... | reverse complement strand
CGGCGGTCGGGTTGGCGACACTACCCATGCTCACCGTGAGTACCGTACGAGCATCGCGCGCGCGCCAGTCGTCGCTGCGCAGACCGCCGATCAGTCGTCGCCGCTCGTCGAGGCGCCACACGATCTCACCATAGACGCTGTCGCTGCGGAAGCGCGCATCCTCGACCCGCGCCATGGAGGCGTAGGGACGCATCGTCTCGTTCATGGTCGAACGCAACGTGTGGCGATTCTCCTGCCGCTCGAGGCCGAGCGTCGCCGACAACGTGGGCGTGAGCACGAGATCGATCTCGGTGCGCGCGCCGCGGGTGCGGCGATCCGGGTTCGAAACGCTGCGGCCCGGCATCATCGTCGTGGGCACGAATTCGCGCAGGCTGAAGTTGTCCATTACATGATCGGCGTAGTTGTAGAACGCCTGAGCCTCGAAGCGCGCCACGTGCGCCGACAGGCGGCGCCGTTCGAATCGCAACCCGACGTTCTCGCGATCGAACGCGGCCCCGTCCATCATGCGGTCCGCATAGGCGGCTTCACCGTCGCTCAGCACGCTGGTGAGTTCGATCCGCGTGTCGTCATCGGGCGTCCAGCCGAGCGCGGCGTTCGCGCTCCAGCGGCGATAGGCCGAGTTGACACGGCGCCCTGCTCCGTCCGTGAAGTCCTCCGCCTCGGAGCGCGTGCCGGTCAGCCAGCCGTACACCACGGGCGTGCCGAGTCGCAGGTCGCCGACCACGTCGTTGCGACCGAAGCTGCCGCCGAGCAGGCTCGCGTGCGCCTCGTAGCCGGGCTCGAGGAACCTCTCGAGGTTGCGTTCGAAGGACACCGAGGCCGCAGAATTGCCGGGCCCATGCCGCACGGTCTGCGGGCCCTTGATCACGACGATGCGGTCGTAGGCTTCCGGAAACACATAGGCGGTCGGCGGGTCCATGCGCATACCGCACCCGCCGAGCACCTGTTCGCCATCGATCTCGACGTTGATGCGCGACGCGGCCATGCCGCGAAATACTGGGTCGCCGCCGGCGCCACCCTTGCGGATCACCGAGAAGCCCGGGACAGTCTTGAGATAGTCCGCGCCGTCGTGCGCCGGCACAGGCTGGCGCGGCGCGCGCGCATCGGTGACGACGACAAGCGGTTCGTGCATGCGTGCCGCGGTGACGACAACCTCGGAAAGCTCGCGATCGCTGGGGGTGGCGGCCGCAATGCCAGCCGGCAGCAGGACGAGCGAGGCGAACCACAGGGCTCGCATCGCGTCGGAACGGTTCGACATGAAAAAAACTCCCTGGCTGCCCGTCATGCAGGGACCGCGCGCGATGGCGCAACGCCCGCCGACGGGGAACCTGAAACTGGATCTGGTGAAATGGCGCCCTTGCGGCGCCGGGTTTCAGGCGGGGAGCGGCGCCGGCGGACCGCGTGGGGACTGCGCGCGGACGATGGCCGGCACGTGCACGCAAGCCGCAGCGACGCGCACGAGGGAAACGAGGATGGTGGGCGTGGCTCCCTGCATTGACGGCGCCGATGGGGGCGCCGCACCGGATGCCAGGGAGAACAAGCAGGCGCCGTCGCCATGGACCCGCGGCGTGGGCGGACCCGGCTCGTCGGGCGGCAGCGTGATCGCGCGGAGGCCGGTCGCGGTGCACAGCTGCACCGTCAGGCTGCCGCCGGCGTCCTGGCCCGCCATGAAGCCGGCGGGCACGAGCGCACGCATCGTCATCGAGACGATGAGAATGGCCCAAGCGGACCGGGCCGACGACAGGCGTCGCGGGGAGATCATGCACGGCGAAGACTATCGGGGCGCTCCGATTGGTTCAATCCCCGCTTGCCGCGCAGGCCTGAACGGTCAGCGCGCGCTCCGCGGGGCGAGGTTCAGCCCGGCCCGTGATACGGCAATAGCGTCGGCGGCACCCAGTCCGGATCGATCCGACCATCGACGATGCCGATGCGGCGATCGGCTCTGCCGGCAAAGGTGGCATCGTGTGTCACGGCGATCACCGTCTTGCCGCGTTCGTCGACCAGCGTGCGCAGGATCTTCTGTACGGTCGCAGCCGAGCCGGAATCGAGATTCCCGGTGGGTTCATCGGTGAGGATGACGAGCGGATCGTTCGCGAGCGCACGCGCGATCGCCACACGCTGACGCTGGCCTCCGGAGAGCTGGCCGGGCCGCTTGTGCGCGTGCCCATCCATTCCAAGCATCGACAGCAACTCGCGGGCCCGTGCGGCCGCCGCATCGCGATCGAGCAGGCCCAGCCGCATCATCGGCAGCAGCATGTTGTCGAGAACGGTGAATTCCGCGAGCAGGAAATGGAACTGGAACACGAAGCCGAGTTTGCGCAGGCGCGCGTCGGCGAGCTGGTTCTCGTCGAACGAAGCAGTGTCCTCGCCGTCGAGTTCAATACGTCCCGAGGTCGGTACGTCCAGCAAGCCGAGCAGGTAGAGGAGCGATGATTTCCCCGATCCCGATGGTCCCATGATTGCAACGAACTCGCCCCGATCGATCGTGAGACTCACGTCATCGATGAGGGTGACAGGCACCACACCGGGCAACGTGCGCCGCAGATGTTCGGCCACGAGCAGTGCACTCATGTCGCGCCCCGGAGGATCGAGACCGGGTGCACGCGCGCGCCCTTGCGCGCCGGCAGGAATGAGGCAACGACCGTCGAAACCATCGCGAAGCCGAAGGCGATCAGGAATTGATCGGGGCTGCGGTCGAGCGGCAGATGCGTCAAATCGCCCGGCATTTCGGGGACACGGATGCTGATTCGGCCGAGGACGTGCATCAGCCCGAGGCCCGCCAGCAAGCCGCCGAGGCTCCCGCAGAGTCCGACGATCACGCCTTCAGCCACGAAAATGTCGCGGATATCGCGCGCGTGGAACCCCATGGACTTCAGGATCGCAATGTCGCGTGTCTTTTCCATCACGATCGTCGAGATGGTGTTGTAGATGCCGAAGGCCGCGACCAGCAGAATCGCAATGACCACGGTGTACATGATGATGTTGCGCACCAGCAGCAGGCTCATGATGTCCTCTGAGGCCTCGATCCAGGACAGTGACTTGTAGCCGATGCGTTGCTCGATCTGCCGCGCCACGTCTCGAGCGCGATACGGATTGTCCAGCTGGATGATGAAGCGGTTGACGCGGTTCGGGCGATCAAGGAGAGTTTGCGCGCGCTTCAGCAGCACGTAGCCTTGGGTCTCGTCGACTCCGGCGTTGCCGGTGCGGAAGATGCCGACGATCTTGAGCGTGCGGATCACGCCTTCCGAGGTTGCGACCGTCAGGTTGCGCCCCATCGCGAGGCGGAATTTGTCGATCAGCCCTTGCCCCACGACGATGCCGTTCGGATTCGCAGTCAGCGCAGCGAGCGAGCCGGCAGTGAGTTTCTCCTCGATCGTGGTCACATTGACTATCGTCGCGGGGACTACGCCGTTCACCGTCATGCCCTGCACGCGACCGGCGAAGGTGAGGACCACCGAACCCGTCAGCACCGGCGCCACCCGCAGACCATCGATCGATTCGATGTAGCGCAGCTTCTCGCGGTAGTTGCGGATGCCCCGCACCTCGCGCTGCGGCTTCACGCCCTGAATCGCGATGACGGCATCAGGCCAGCGCTCTTCGGCCGGCTGCAGATTCGCGCTGCGGAAATCATCCGATACCGTGATGTGCGGACTGTTGTCGATGAGACGCTTGATGAAATCCTGCTCCGAGCCGCGCATCAGCGCCGAGACGGCGAGGAAAAATGCCGTGCCGAGCACGATCCCCGAGAGCGACACCAGCGTCTGGCGCTTGCGTGCGAGGATGTGCGTGACGGCGATACGCAGCGCGAGCGCCATCGTTGCCTATCGGCCCGCTGGTTTCGCCCGCACGCGCCGGGCCGCGCGGAGCGTATCTGTCGGCTGCGCGACGACGAGATCCCGTTCATCGATCCCGGAGCGGATTTCCACGCCCTTCTCGCTGCGGATGCCGGTCTGCACGGGGAGCCCCGCGATCTGCTTACCGCGTACGACCCACACTTGCCCATCCACCAGTGCCGCCGCCGGCAGCAACAGCGCCGTCTCGTGCCGCGCGATGATGATGTTTACCTCGGTCGTCATGCCGACGCGCAGCGGGGTCTCGCCGTGCAGACGGACCCGGACCCGATAGCTGCGCGTCGTGGCATCCCCCTTTGCCGTGATCTCGGCGACCTCGCCGTCGAAGACCTTGCCGGAAAAAGCATCGGCATGAATCACCACCGGCTGGCCGACGGCCACGCGCGCGATGTCCTCCTCGTCGACATCGGCCGTGATGCGCAGCGGTGCCTTCGTCGCCATGTAGAAGATCGGCTGGTTCACGGCGATGTACTGCCCGACCTCACCGTCGCGCCGGATGATCTGCCCATCGGCGGGCGCAACGAGTGTCATGAATCCCAGCTGTTTGCGGTTGCGTGCCGCCGCCGCATCGGCCGCCTGCAGATCGGCCAGTGTGCGGTCGCGATCTGCGCCGCTGCCGAGACCACGCTGCACCAGCATCTCCGCGCGCTCGAAGGCCTGACGCGCATAGCGGGCACGCGCATCGAGTTCATCCTGTGCGGCCTCGAGATCCGCAGTCTCGAGTCGCGCCAGCACCTGCCCATTGCTCACCCGCGCGCCCTCATCGACCGCGAGCTCGACCATGCGCCCCGCGATCCGCGGCGCGATCGGCACCTGAATCGTCGGCTCCACGATCCCCGTCCCGTACACGGCCTCGATCGCATCGCCGCGCGTCGCGTGAACGACCTCAACGACGAGGGGGCGCGCCTGCCACCAGAGCGCAGTGCCGGCTCCGGCGGCAGCGAGCACGATGAGGACGAGGAGCGGGCGGAGCCGGACACGCATTGGTCGATTGTACCCAGCCCAGACGGCAGGCCGTTGCGAACTTCACGACTAAACCGCAGGTATCCACTGCCTGAGTTGCGGCAGCGACGACCGCGCTCGCGTCGCCAGACGTGCTTCAGGAAGTGCTTATGATTGCCCGAATGATTGTGTCCGCCGTGCCCCCCGTGTAGGGTACATGGAATATCACACTGCCACTGCGACACGACGCTCGACAGCAAGGCAGGGTTTTTCGACGCAGTAATGGTTTTCCCGGCTCAACGTCGTCTTTATGGAATCGTCATGAAATATCCCAAAGTGGTGATCGTCGGCATTGTCGCGGGTCTGATCGTGGTGTCCGCTTTGGTCGTCGCGGAGAAAGTACGAGCGGCCGGCCCTCCCGTCGTCGGCAAAGCGCCCGCGCTGGCCGTGGAAGACCCGGCTATACGAGCGCTGAAGGATCGCGTGAAGGTGCTGGAAAATGCGTTGGAAAATGCGCTGGCGAATGCCGAGGCGCGTAACAACACATTGCAGGATCGCATCAAGATCGTGGAGATGAAACTGACAGTCGTCGAGGCGAATGGAAAAGGCAATGGGAAATCGCTGTCGAGGCTGTGGGACTTCTACGAGAAACACACGCATCCGTTCGTCGCTATGGAAGTGGGGCTCCACGTGATGCAGATCAATGGATCATCCGTGCCGCTCGCAATCAGTCCGAGCAGGGAGCTCTTTTTCACTCGCGCTCCCCGCGAACAGCCTTGACAAGGAGCTCCGATGAGGACTCGATCATTCGCCGCTATCCTCGCCATAATCGTCTCGGTGGCCTTCCCGGGGCCTGCTGACGCGGCACCCCCCGGTAGCCAGCCCGTCTTGCAGCAGCCTGCGCCTGTCATCACCAAGCCGGTTCAACCGGTGCCGGGACAAATCAGTTCCAGGCCCGTGGTCAGGATAAAGGAGAAGCAGGCGGCGGCACTGACCGTCACCAGCGCGTCGGGCGCGCCGGGTGAAAAAGCGACTCTCGAGGCGACCCTCAAGTCCGGGCAGACGCCGCTCGCGGGAAAGATGGTCACCTTCCAGATCGAGAGCAAGGGGAAGTCCAAGGTACCCGGCGGCAGCATCCAGGTGGGCTCCGGAGCGACCAACGCGGCCGGCAAAGTCGCTGTATCGATCAGCGTTCCCGAGCTTGCACGGGGCAGCTATGAATTAACGGCGTGGTTCTCCGGCGACGAGTCCACGCTCGAAGCGAACGCCCAAGCGAGCTTCCTTGCGAAAAAGGCGAGCACGAAGATCGATCTCACCGTGCGCTGGCAGGAGGGTACGCCTTTGGTGTCGATGAGCGGCCACGCCATCCTGAATGCCGCGCTCGTGCGCAAGAGCGACGAGAAGAGCCTCGACCGGCGCGTCACCGTCGTCATGGAAGGCTACACCTATGTGCGCGACGCGCAAGGCTTCGTGAAGGGCGACCCCATCCTCACCCACCAGTCGAGCCGCGAGTTCATGAGCAACTCGGATTTGATTGTTGAACCATTGGATGGGATCAAATGGAAAGTGGCTGTGCGGTACGACGGTGACGACAGCAGCTTGCCGAGCACGACCACGCTTTCGTACGTGAGACCGAAGGAATCCGGGCCCTGATCTCGCGGCTCGGAGCGCCGATGCCGAGGTCGGCTGAACCGCCGCGAGATCGTCAAGTTGGCGGAAGGGGTGGGATTCGAACCCACGATCCCCTTGCGGGGATGCCGGTTTTCAAGACCGGTGCGTTCAACCGCTCCGCCACCCTTCCGCGCCGGCAACAGGTATGGTCGCAAATCCGGCCGGCCTGACGCCAGTGCTGCCGATCAGCCCTGCGCGGAGCGCTGCGGCGGTTCGAAGATCGCCGCGAGTACCTTCGCGAGCGCCGACTTCAGCAGCTTGCGATCGAGATCCGGCTCGCGCGCCTCGCGTACCTTGAGGCCTTCAATGAGGCACATCAGCATGAGCGCCCGCTCGGCGGCGACGGCTTTCGTGACCCCGTAGCCGCCCTCCTCGCGACTGCGCACGAGCGCGCGCACGAGGGCGTCCCGTACGCTCGTATCGGAGGCGCGTGTGGCCGCGGCGATCTGCGGATCGCGCGTCGCCTCGGCCGACATCTCGAGAAAAAGCGGTGCGCTGATCCGCTCGCCATTATTCTCGCCAGACGCGTTGTACGAGCCCGCCATCGCCCCGGCGAGGTCGGCGGTCGCGTGCAGCTCGCTGATCCGCTCACGCACCACCTCGAGCTGCTGCCCGATGATCGCGAGGATGATCTCGTTCTTGCTGCGGAAGTAGCGATAGATGAGCCCGGGGCTCATCGCGGCGGTCTCTGCGATCGTCGCCATGCTGGCAGCATGAAAACCGCGCTCGACGAAGCACTTCTGCGCAGCGCACAGGATGCGCTTGCGCTGCGCCGCTGCGCGCCCGTCGCTCCCGCATTCCGTGGCCGCCTTTTCCATCATCGCGTCGTCTCGTTCCAGCCGCCCCCGAGCACCTTGTAGAGCAGCACGCGATTCGCCTGCTCCGCAAGCTGCGTCGCGATCAGCGACTGCTGTGCACCATAGAGTGTGCGCTGCGCATCGAGCAGCACGAGAAAGCTGTCGCGCCCGCTCTCGTAACGCGCGCGTGACAGCTCATCGGCGCGCTTCGCGGCGGCCACCAGTGCTTCCTGTGACGCTTTCTGCTCAGCGAGCGTCTGAGTGAGCGCGAGCCCATCGGCCACCTCGCGAAAGCCGCTCTGGATGGTCTCCTCGTACTGCGCGAGCGCAATATCCCGATCCACCCGCGCGGACTTGAGGTTCGCGAGATTGCGACCACCGGTGAAGATCGGCAGGTTCACCTGGGGCGAGAAGCTCCAGATCCGTGTCCCGCTGTCGAACACGCCCGAGAGCTCCTCACTCGTGTAGCCTGCGCGGCCCGTGAGGCTGATCGACGGGAACAACGCCGCGCGTGCCGCGCCGATGTTGGCATTGGCCGCGCGCAGCAGGCGCTCGGCCTGCCGCACATCGGGCCGGCGCAACAGCACTTCGGAGGGCAAGCCCGCGGGCAGCTCTCCGAGGCCGCTCACGCGCAGATCAAAGTGTGACGGCAGTAGCGCCTGATCGATGGGCGCGCCCGCGAGCAGCGTGAGTGCGTTGACATCGCGCGCGACCTGCCCGCTGTAGCGGGCGGCGTCAGTGCGCGCCGTCTCGACTTCCGTCTCGGCCTGGCTCACGTCGAGCGCAGACACGGCGCCGAGCTTGTGTCGCTCGCGGGTCAGGGTGAGTGCCTGCTGACGGTTCTCCAGAGCCTCTTGCGCCACCCGCTGCAGTTCTCGGTCCGCACCGAGCGTGAGATACGCATTGGCAACTGCCGCGACCAGCGACAGTTGCGCGGCACGGCGCGCCGCTTCTTCCGCGAAATAGCGCTGCAGCTGCGCCACCGAGAGGTTGCGCACGCGGCCGAAGAGATCGAGCTCGAATCCCGCGACGCCCGCGGTCACGCTGGCGTCTTCCGTGACCGGCAACGCCTCGCCCCCCGCGCGCGTCACGGCGCCAGTTGCGACCAGCGAAGGGACACGTGCGGCGCGCTGGATGCGATACTGCGCGCTCGCCCGTTCGACGTTGAGCACGGCGACGCGCAGGTCGCGGTTGTTGGCAAGCGCGAGCGCGATCAGCTCCTCGAGATTCGGGTCGACGAAGAAATCGCGCCAGCCGACGTCGGCGACAGCCTTGCCATTCACCGGCGTATTGTCGGTCGTCGGCGTGTTGTCGGCAGAGGTGGTCACGGGCTGTGGCAGCTGCAGCCCCGTGCCGGTCGATGGGGGCAGTGGCCACTGCGCCGGAATGCCGGATTTTTCCACCGGCAGCTTCGGGACGAGCGCGCCGCACCCGACGAGCAGGATGCTCGCCAGTGCTGCAGCCAGAAGAGATCCGCTACGCATGGACAGCACGCTTGCCTCCGAACAGGCGCTGCACCAGCACATAGAACAGCGGAATGAAGAACAGCCCGAGAAAGGTGCCTGTCAGCATGCCACCCACGACACCCGTGCCGATGGCACGCTGCGCACCGGAGCCAGCGCCCGTGGCGATGGCGAGTGGCATCACCCCAAGACCGAACGCGAACGAAGTCATCAGGATCGGTCTCAGGCGATCGCGCACCGCGTGCAGCGTCGCCGCGGCGAGGTCCATGCCGCGCTCGTAGTTCGCTTTGGCAAATTCCACTATCAGGATCGCGTTCTTGCTCGAGAGACCCACTGAAGTGAGCATCGCCACCTGGAAATACACGTCGCGCTCCATGCCGCGCAGTGTGTTGGCGAGCACGGCGCCGAGGATGCCAAGCGGCGCCACCAGCAGGATGGCCGTGGGCACTGACCAGCTCTCATACAGGGCAGCGAGGCACAGAAACACCATCAGCAGCGACAGCGTATAAAGGAGCGGCGTCTGTGCGCCGGCCTCCCGCTCCTGGTAGGAAAGTCCCGTCCACTCGAGAGCGTATCCGGCCGGCAATTGCGCGACGAGACGCTCGACCTCGGCCATCGCCTCGCCACTGCTCACTCCCGGCGCGCCCTCGCCGTTGATCTCGACGGAAGGCGTTCCGTTGTAGCGTTCGAGCCGCGGCGATCCGTATTCCCAGTGCACGCTCGCGAAGGCGGAAAACGGCACCATCTCGCCCACGTTGTTGCGCACGGACCAGAGCCTGAAGTTCTCGGGCACCATGCGAAACGGCGCATCCGCCTGCACGTAGACACGCTTGACGCGGCCACGATCCAGGAAATCGTCGACATACTGGCCGCCCCAGGCCGCGCTCAGGGTCTGATTGATGTCGGACACCGCAAGGCCAAGTGTGCCTGCTTTCTCCACATCGACGACGACGCGCAACTGCGGCGTGTCTTCCTGGCCATTCGGGCGCACGTTCGCGAGCAGCTTGCTCTGCGCCGCCGCTCCGAGGAACTGGTTGCGAGCCGCGATCAGCGCGGCGTGACCGAGGCCGCCGTTGTCCTCGAGGTAGAAGGCGAACCCCGACGAGCTGCCCAGTTCCGGTATGGCCGGCGGGGACATCGCGAAGACGAGCGCATCCTTGATCTGGCTGAGCGCCACCATGGCGCGCCGGACCACGGCCTTGCCGCTCATCTCCTCCCCCGGCCTCTCGTCCCAGTCCTTGAGCTTGACGAAAGCCGTGCCATTGTTCTGGCCGCTGCCGCCGAAGCTGAAGCCCTGCACCGCCATGATGGACTCGACCGTCCCCTTCTCCTGCGTGAGGAAGTGCTTTTCAAGCTTCTCCATGGACTCGAGCGTGCGCTCCTGCGTGGCGCCCACAGGCGCGCTCACGCGCGCGAGAATCAGGCCCTGATCCTCGTCGGGCAGGAATGCACTCGGCAAGCGCAGGAAGAGCACCCCCATCAGCACGACCAGCACCCCGAAGACAGCCATGTAGCGTCCGCCGCGCGCCAGGATCGAACGCACGCCGCTCTCGACGCCCGTGCTCGCCCGCCCGAAGAACCGGTTGAACCAGCCGAAGAAACCCGAGTCGGCGCGGGCGTGGCCACGCTCGACCGGCTTCAGCATCGTCGCGCACAGCGCCGGCGTGAGCACGATCGCGATGAAGACCGAGAGCGCCATCGCGGCGACGATCGTCGCCGAGAACTGGCGGTAGATCACGCCGGTTGCGCCACCGAGGAAGGCCATCGGCACGAACACCGCCGACAGCACGAGCGCGATGCCGACCAGCGCGCCGGTGATCTGGTCCATCGACTTGCGTGTCGCTTCGAGCGGCGAGAGACCCTCCTCCTCCATCAGCCGCTCGACGTTCTCGACCACGACGATCGCATCGTCGACGAGGAGACCGATCGCGAGCACCATCGCGAACATCGTCAGCATGTTGACCGTGAAGCCCATCGCGTTGAGCACGGCGAAGGTGCCGAGCAGCACGACAGGCACCGCGATCGTCGGAATGAGCGTCGCACGCAGGTTCTGCAGGAAGAGGAACATGACGAGAAACACGAGAGCGACCGCCTCGAGCAGCGTTTCGATCACGCCGAGGATCGACGCCCGGATGAACGGAGTCGTGTCGAAGGCCTCGGTCGCCACGAGTCCCTGCGGAAAGAAGGGCTGCAGCTCCTTGATCGTCCTGGCGACGCCCTTCGCCGTATCGATCGCGTTGGCGCCGGTCGCGAGCGACACCGCGATGCCGGTCGCAGGCTTGCCGTTGTAGCGCGAGATGGACTCGTAGCTTTCCGACCCCAGCTCGACGCGCGCGACATCGCCCAGCTTCAGCTCGCTGCCGTCGGGATTGCCACGCACGATGATCTGCCGGAATTGCTCCGGTGTGCGCAGCCGCTCCTGTGCCGAAATGGTCGCGTTCAGCTGCTGGCCGGCGATCGAGGGCGTACCTCCGACCTGTCCGACGGCCACCTGCGCGTTCTGCGCCTGGATGGCCGTGATGATGTCCTTGACGGAGAGGCGGTAGGTATAGAGCTTGTTCGGGTCGAGCCAGATCCGCATCGCGTACTTCGAGCCGAACACCTGCACGCCGCCCACACCGGGCACGCGGCTGATCGGATCAACAAGATTCGAGGCGACGTAGTCGGCGATATCGACGCGATCCATCTTGCCGTCTGCCGAGATGAACGCGAAGATCATCAGGAAGCCGGACCGCCCCTTGCTGACCACCACGCCCTGCCGCTGGACTTCCTGGGGCAGGAGCGGCATGGCGAGTTGCAGCTGGTTCTGCACCTGCACCTGCGCGATGTCGGGATTGGTCGCATTGCTGAAAGTGAGCGTGACGGCGGCGCGGCCGCTCGACTCGCTGGTGGCCGACATGTACAGCAGGCCGTCGAGCCCTTTCATGTTCTGCTCGACGATCTGCGTCACCGAATCTTCCAGCACCTTGGCCGACGCACCGGGATAAGTCGCGCTGACCGTCACCGTCGGCGGCGCGATCGACGGATATCGTTCGATGCCGAGCTGCGTGATCGCCAGCGCACCGGCAACCATGATGACGATCGCGATCACCCACGCGAATATCGGGCGGTCGATGAAGAAGCGTGCCATGAGCTCAGCCCTGCGCTTCGGTGGCCTGCACCGGCGAACCCGGGCGAATCTTCTGCAATCCCTCCACGATCACGCGATCGCCGGCGGTGAGACCACCGTCGACCAGCCACTGGTCGCCGACCGTATGCGAGACCTGCACTTCACGCAGCTCTGCCTTGCCGTCCTTGCCGACGACCATTGCGGTGGTCTTGCCCTTCGGGTCGTGTGCGACACCTTGTTGCGGCACCAGCACGGCATGCTCGCGGATGCCGACACTGACCACGGCGCGCACGTACATGCCCGGCAACAGGAGGTGTTCGGGGTTCGGCACCAGCACGCGCAGCAGGAAAGTGCCGGTCGACGGATCCACGGTGACATCGGCGAACGTGAGCTTGCCGTCATGCGCGAACGTAGTGCCGTCTTCGAGCACGATGGACACCGGCACCGTGCGCGCAGCGCTCGACAGCGTGCCCGCAGCCAGCTCACGCCGCAGCGCGAGCAGCTCGGTGCTCGAGGCGGTCGCATCGACGTAGATCGGGTCGAGCTGCTGCACGGTCGCGAGCGGCTCCGCCTGGTTCGCCGTCACGAGCGCTCCCTGCGTCACCGACGACTTGCCGATGCGCCCGTTGATCGGCGAAACGATGCGCGCATAGCCGAGTGCGATGCCGCTCGAGCGCACGTTGGCCTGCGCGAGCTTCACATCCGCCTCGGCCTGCAGCAGCGCCGCGGTCGCATCCTCGTCGTCCTGCTGACTCACGGCGTCAACCTTGGCGAGCTCGGCAGATCGCTGCGCGTTCAGCCGCGCCGAATTCAGTGTGGCCTCCGCGCGTGCGAGCGATGCCTGGGCGCTGGCGTACGCCGCGCGGTAGCTCGAATCGTCGAGCTGATAGAGCGGCTGACTCGCCTTGACGGCACCGCCTTCGGTAAAGAGACGCTTCTCAATGATGCCGCTCGCCTGCGGCCGCACCTCGGCAATCAGGTACGGATTGACACGCGCCGGTAACTCGCGCGTGAGCGTGACCGGCCCGGACTTGAGAGTGACGACCGTAACGGGCTGAGCCGCTGGTCCTTGCGGGGCCTTGGCGTCACCGCAGGAAACAAGCAGAGCGCCCGCGACGATGAAGAGCGCGGTGGCGCAAGCAGGAAAGAAACGGGACATGACAGCCTCGGAACAAGCAAGCAGCAAGGAGCGTGCGGAGAATGAATGATCATTCTCGGCGTGTCAAGCCGTTACCTCCACTACTTTCCGTTGAGGCTATAGCGGCCCGGGCCCAGCAGCGCAATCGCCAGGGCAGCCGCGAGATACATGCCCTGCAGCTCGAGCGCCCAGCCCCCGCTCTTCGCAAGCCTGAAAAGCTGGTCCGTGTGCACGAGGCCCAATGCAAAGAGCATGTTGATCGCGATGACAGCCGCGCCGATGCGCGCGTGCCAGCCGGCGATCACGGCGAGCGGCGCGAGGACTTCGCCGGCATAAACCGCATAGGCGAGCGTCGCAGGCAAGCCGGCGGCCGTCACGGAATGCGTGACGAAATCGATTCCGCCCCGCAGTTTCGCAATACCGTGCAGCAGGATGAGGGCGCCGAGCACGACGCGCAGCACCAGCTTGCCGGAATCTCCGCTCATCGCAGCTCCTTCATGCCGCCCATGTAGGGCCGCAGCACATCGGGGATCGTGACACTGCCGTCCTCACGCTGGAAGTTCTCGAGCACCGCCACGAGCGCGCGGCCGACGGCCACGCCCGATCCATTGAGAGTGTGTACCGGCTCCGGTTTGCCCGACTCGGGGTTACGCCAGCGCGCCTGCATGCGCCGCGCCTGGAACGCCTCGCAGTTGCTGCACGATGAGATCTCGCGATACTTGCCCTGCCCCGGCAGCCACGCCTCAAGATCGTAGGTCTTCGCGCTGCCAAAGCCGATGTCGCCCGCGCACAGCGCCACGACGCGATACGGCAACTCGAGCGCCGCGAGCACGGCTTGCGCGTGCGCGGTGAGTTCCTCGAGCGCCTGCGCCGAGTCGGCGGGCCGCACGATCTGCACGAGTTCCACCTTGTCGAACTGGTGCTGGCGGATGAGCCCGCGCGTGTCCTTGCCGTGCGCACCGGCTTCCGAGCGGAAGCACGGCGTGTGCGCAACCAGGCGCAGGGGCAGGCGATCCGCGGCAACGATGCAATCGCGCACCAGATTCGTCACCGGCACTTCGGCCGTGGGAATCAGGAACAGCGCCGG
>Ga0073903_10001119_pt1 | contig 14061 bp, 12 predicted proteins | sample KloWWTKNB14_bulk_FD_66665 | JGI IMG/M metagenome (GOLD analysis project Ga0073903, IMG submission 66665) | Active sludge microbial communities from Klosterneuburg, Austria, studying microevolution and ecology of nitrifiers - Klosterneuburg... | ecosystem: Engineered > WWTP > Aerobic digester >... | reverse complement strand
GCGGGGGCATGTCGTTTCTGAAATGGTTTAGGTGGCCGGGAGAGCCATCCGGCGCTGGCGCGCCCAGTTGACGACCCACGCGACGGCGAAGAACAGCGAGGCGGCCAGCACGATTGCGGCCCCGCTGGACACCTCGAGGTAGTACGAGGCGTACAGCCCGGCGAAGACGCTGGCGACCGCGAAGGCCGTCGCATACACGATCATCCGGGGCAGCCGTTTGGTCAGCAGGCTGGCCGCGGCCGCCGGCGTAATGAGCAGGGCCGTCACCATCAGCACGCCCACCGTCTGCGCTCCGGCCACGATCGTCAGCGCCAGCGTGATCAACAGCCCGGTTCGAATTGCATTCACCGGGATGCCGATCTTGCGGGCGTGGGTCGGGTCGAAGGAGGTGACCAGCAGCTCCTTGAAGAACAGGAAGATGGCCGCGGCGACAAAGAGCACCAGCAGCCCGGTGAAGACCAGATCGCCCCCGGTGACGCCCAGGATGTTGCCGAACAGAAAATGTGACAGGTCGCGGGCGTAGCTGCGGGCGGTGCTGATGAGCAGCACCCCCAGGGCAAGCGCGGCGGTGAAGACCACCCCAATGGCGGTGCTGTCGCGCAGCTTGCCCTCGCGGCTGAGCGCGCTGATGATGGCGGCCGTGACCAGAGCGGAGACCAGGCCACCGAGAAAGAGATTGCCCTGGGCGATATAGGCGATGACGACACCCGGCAGCACGCTGTGCGAGATCGCGTCGCCGATGTATTCCATCCCGCGCAAGACGACAAAACAGCCCAGCAGGCCGCACACGATCGCGACCAGCAGACCGGCCGCCAGTCCACGTTGCATAAAGCCGTTGGCCAGGGGTTCGAGCAGAAAGTTAGCCATAGGCTTGGCGCAGCACGTCGGGCTGCATGACCTCGGCTGGGGTGCCATCCGCGACGACATTGCGATTGAGCAGGATCACCCGGTCGGCAACATCGCCGGTCACGACGCTGCCCAGGTCGTGGGTGGATGAGATCACAGTCATGCCCTGCTGCTGCAGCTCGCGGATGAGATCCATGATGCTGCGCTGCGAAGGCGCGTCAAGGCCGGCGAAGGGCTCATCGAGCAGGAGCAGCCTCGCGTGCTGGGCCAGCGAGCGGGCCAGGAAGGCGCGCTGTTGTTGCCCGCCGGACAGGTCGCCGATCGAGCGGCGGGCCAGTCCGGACAGCCCGACCTGCTCCAGGGCGGCATCCACCGCGCTGTCATCGTCGCGCCCGGGCCGGGCGAACCAACCCAGGTGCGAGTAGCGGCCCATCATCACCACGTCGCGGACGGTGACTGGGAAGCGCCAATCCACATCCGTGCGTTGGGCAAGAAACGAGGTGTGGGGGTGGCAGGTGTCGATGTTCGTCTCGAAGACCTGGGCCATATCCGGGTTGGGCGGATGGAGCAGGCCGGCGATGATCTTGAGCAGGCTGCTCTTGCCTGCCCCGTTCGGCCCCAGCAGGGCCACCCGCTCGCCCTGGCGGATGCAGAGGCTGACGCCCTCCAACGCGGCGCGCGTCCGGCCGGGGTAGCGGTAGGTCAGGTTAGTCAGACATACTGCATGGGCGATCGCCGACATGTCGTCGGTGTGAATGTGGCGGGTGTAGTAGAGGCGGGACATGGCGTGGATCAATCCCGAGGCGCGAACACCCTAAGGGTTGGCCCCCTTCCGCTTTTCCCCGCCGCAAACCCATGCGGGCCAACCCTTAGGGTGTTCGCCCTGGAATGCGTGTGCCATCTGGCCATCATCTTGGCGCCCCCACGATCGTCACTGTGTTGTAGCGAATCATGTCAATGTAGGTCGCAGCCGGGCCCGTCGCGTCGCTGAGCGTGTCGATATAGAGCGCGCCGACAAACGCCACGCCGGCCTCCTTGGCCACGGCCTCGGTCAGCTTGGGGTTCAGTCCAGCCTCGGAGAAGACCGCCTTGACCTTGTTGGCCTTGATCAGGTCCACCAGGCGCTTGACGCTCTGGGCCGACGGCTCGGCCGCGGCGCTGCTGCTGCTGGCGATGACGGCCCCCACGACCTTGAAGCCATAGCGTTCGGCGTAGTAGCCCATCGCGTCGTGGGTGGTGACCAGCACCCGCTGGGCTTCGGGGATCTTGCCTGTTTCAGCCTTGACATAGGCGTCGAGGTCTTTGAGTTTGGCGACATAGGCATCGGCGTTCGCGTTCACCGCAGTGGCGATGGAAGGATCGAGCGCGGCGAGGCCCTTCGCGACGTTACGGGCGGCCTGTTGCCAGCGCGCAGGATCCATCCACACGTGCGGGTCCCTGTCAAATTCCGATGCAAAGGCCTGATCGATGGCATTGAGCGGGATACCTTCGGCCGCGACGATGATAGGGCGTTGTCCGCCGGCGTTCTGGATCAGTCGGGTCAACCAGGCGTCCTCGTACTGCGCGCCCACGACGATGATGGCGCCAGCCCCAGCCACAGTTCTCGCGTCGGTGGGGGTCGGCTCGTATTCGTGCGGATCGCTGCCCGGGGCGACGATCGAGACGACGCTGGCATTCGGGATGCCGACAACGAGGTTTGCGACCAGATCACGAACCAGCGGCGTGCTCGCCACAAGCCGCAGCGTTTGAGCGGCCGGTGGCGCTGCCGGCGCGGCGCCGCAGGCGGAAAGCGCCAAAGCAGTGATCACCAGAAACAGGCGGCCAACGCTCATTGCCCAGCCTCGGCGCAGTTCGAACATTCCAGCCACATTTCGCGCGGCAGAACGGGCAGCGCTTTTGCCCCAGCCCCGCGCTCAAAGACAGGGCGATAGAGCACCTCGCCTTTGCGATGGCGCTCGCCGCAGGTATGACAGGCCTCGGGTTTATCCAGCACAAAAGTGGTGTAACCGGTAATCACCCAGCCCATGTGGCGGGTGTGGGCCGCCAGGCTCTCCAACGCGGCCCGCACGGTCTGCGACTTGTTGCCGGCGTAGTAGGTGCTGGAAAGCGTTTCCAGCAATTCGACAGTGGCGTCATCGAGGGTGAAGTTCAGGCGTTGCATGATTTCGCTCAAAGTGTAGACAGCGGATACACACTGAGTATACACTCACGGGGCCGACCGACCGGGGCCTTCGAGGCCCCGGCTGAAAAGACAAAGGTCTCCCTCTTGCCGATGACGTTCGACGGCGAATTCAGCGCAATCGCGGGATCCATACCCCCAACCCAACACCGTCATCCCGCGCGATCCCTTCGACAGGCTCAGGGCGAGAGCGCGGGACCCATACCGCGGTGCGGGCGATATCGCGGACCCCGACCACGTGGGTCCGATGGCATCGGTGCGGGCGACACGGCCGGGATGCGGGCGAAGCACCCGCTCGTACGTCAGGGCGGGCATGGATTCGAAGGCGGGTGCTTCGCCCCTACACATATCGCGTGACCCGTTATCGATCCAAGCCGCGCAAACGGCGCTCGGCGTCGGCCAGCCGCCCGCCACTCACCCCCGCATCGCCCGATAGCGCCGGATCAAGGCGTTGGTCGAGCTGTCATGGCCGAGCTCGCCATCGCCCGCCAACTCCGGCAGGATGCGGGTGGCCAGGGCCTTGCCCAGCTCGACCCCCCACTGGTCAAACGAGCCGATGTCCCAGATCGCGCCCTGAGTGAAGACGATGTGCTCGTACAGCGCAACCAGCGCGCCCAGAATGCGCGGGGTCAGCCGCTCGGCCAGGATCAGGTTCGAAGGCCGATTGCCCTCAAAGGTCTTGTGCGCGACGAGCGCCTCGGGCGTTCCTTCCGCCCGAACCTCGGCCTCGGTCTTGCCAAAGGCCAGCGCTTCGGCCTGGGCCAGCACGTTGGACATCAGCAGATCATGATGGGCGCCGAGCGGATTGAGCGAGCGGGCGAAGGCGATGAAGTCGCACGGGATCAGCCGGGTGCCCTGGTGGATCAACTGGTAGAACGAGTGCTGGCCATTGGTGCCGGGCTCGCCCCAGTAGATCGGGCCGGTGGCGTAGTCGACGACCCGTCCGGCCAGCGTCACATGTTTGCCATTGCTCTCCATCGTGAGCTGCTGCAGATAGGCCGGAAAGCGCTTGAGATATTGGTCGTAGGGCAGGACCGCCACCGTGTGCGCGCCCAGAAAGTTGGCGTTCCAGATGCCGAGCAGCCCCATCAACACGGGCAGGTTATGTCCGTAGGGCGCGGTCCGGAAATGCGCGTCCATGCCGTGAAAACCGGCCAGCATCTCCCTGAATTGCTCAGGTCCGATCGCCAGCATCGTCGACAGCCCGATGGCCGAGTCCATCGAGTAGCGCCCGCCCACCCAGTCCCAGAAACCAAACATGTTGGCCGTGTCAATCCCAAACTCGGCGACCCTGGCCGCGTTGGTCGAAACCGCCACAAAGTGTCTGGCCACCGCGGCCGGATCGCCCAACGTCGCGAGCGCCCAGGCCCGGGCTGTCCGGGCGTTGGTCATCGTCTCCTGGGTGGTGAAGGTCTTTGACGCGACGATAAAGAGCGTCTCGGCCGGGTCGAGGTCACGAACAGCCTCAGCAAAGTCTGTGCCGTCAACGTTGGACACGAAACGGCAGGCCAGGTCGCGGGCGGCGTAGTGGCGCAACGCTTCGTAGGCCATCACCGGGCCGAGGTCCGATCCGCCGATGCCGATGTTGACGACCGTTCGAATGCGCTTGCCGGTGTGGCCCGTCCACGCCCCTGAACGCACACGCTCACAGAAGGCGGCCATCCGATCGAGCACGGCATGGACGTCGGGGACGACGTTGCGGCCATCGACCCGGATGTCGGCATCCCGCGGCGCGCGCAGGGCGACATGCAACGCTGCCCGGCCCTCGGTGAGGTTAATCTTGTCGCCCCGGAACATCGCATCGATGCGCTCGCGCAACCCGCTCTGCTCGGCCAGCGCGATCAATAGGCGTAACGTCTCCTCAGTGACCCGGTTCTTGGAGAAGTCGAGATACAGCCCTTCGGCCTCGCGGACAAAGCGCGTGCCGCGGGCGGGATCCTGGGCGAACAACTGGCGCAGATGGACGCCTGCTTGCGCGGCAGCGTGGGAGGTGAGCGCGCCCCAGGCGGGGCGCTCGGTGAGGGAGTTTGTAGAAGGGTTCATCGTGTATTTTCGGAGTTGATTGTCCCCGGCTCCGCCGGGGACAATCAACTCCGCCCAATTTCGTCGAGATCAGCAAATTGCAGCGACCACAGATGCTGATACAGCCCGCCCGAGGCCAGGAGTTCGTTGTGCGTCCCCTGCTCGACGATGCCGCCGGCCTGCAGCACGACGATCCGGTCCGCCCGCTGAATCGTCGACAGGCGATGGGCGATGACAAAGCTCGTTCGCCCGCGCATGAGCCGCTCAAGGGCTTCCTGGACCAGGCGCTCGGACTCCGAGTCAAGCGACGAGGTGGCCTCATCCAGGATCAGGATGCGCGGATCCTTGAGCAGCATCCGGGCGATGGTGACCCGCTGGCGCTGGCCCATCGACAGCTTGACCCCCTTCTCGCCCACGACCGTGTCATACCCGCCCGGCAGGCCGATGATGAAGTCGTGGGCGTTGGCCGCCCGGGCGGCTTCCTCGATGGCGTGCGTGCTGGCGTCGAGCCGGCCGTAGGCGATGTTCTCGCGGATGGTCCCGCCAAACAGAAAGGCCTCCTGCGGCACCAGCCCGATCTGCTCGCGCAACCCGCGCAGGTCAAAACCGCGCGAGTCCCGGCCATCGATGAGAATCCGCCCGGCCGTGGGCTCGTAGAAGCGCGGAATCAGGTTGACCAGGGTGGTCTTGCCCACTCCGCTCGGACCGACGATGGCGATGGCCTCGCCCGGACCGGCCCGCAGCGCGATCCCGCTCAATACCGGCTGCCCGCCGTCATAGCCAAAGGCAACGTCCTCGAAGACGACCTCGCCTCGGAGCGGGCCCGGCATCACCGCGCCCGGCGCGGCGAAAGGCTCGGGCGCAGTGTCGAGCATCTCAAAGATCCGCCGCGCGGCGCCAAGCGCCTCGCGCACCCTGGCATACAGCCCGGCGAATTCGCCCAGTGGCCCGGCCACCATGAACATGTAGAAAAGAAAAGCGACCAGCTCGCCCGGGGTGAGCTCGCCCCGCGCAACCTGGCGCCCGCCAAACCAGAGCATGAAGGTTAGCGCGCCAAAGCCCAGAAAACTGATCAGCGGGACGAAGACCGCCCGCACCCGGGCCCGCTGCATGGCCGTGCCGTAGGCAGCCTCGACTCGCGATCCAAAACGCGCCCGCTCGAAGGCCTCGCGGGCGAACGACTTGACCACCCGGATCCCCGACAGCATCTCCTCGAGGGCGACTACGGACTCCGCCAGGCGGTCCTGAAACGCGGTCGACAGACCCTGCAGGCGGCGGCCAAAGAGCAAGCCCGCCAGCATCACCGGTGGAATCAGGGCGAAGATGACCAGTGTCAGTTGGGCATTCATCACCAGCATGAGGACGATCCCGCCGGCCAGGCTGATGGTCTGGCGCAGCAGGCTGAGCGGGGTGTCGGTCAGGGCCTCCTGGGTGACGGTGACGTCGTTGCTGATCCGCGACACGATCTCGCCGGTGCGGCGCTCGGCGAAGAAGCGCAGGGGCAGGGTCTGCACCCGCTCATGGATGTCCAGGCGCAGGTTGGCGATCAGGCGCTGGCTCACCCCGGCCATGAGATACGAGTGGCCGACCGAGAGCAGGCTTTGGATGACGAACAGGCCGAGCAGGCCGAGGGCGATCTGGTCAAGCTGGACGGCGCTGCCGGTGACAAAGACGCCATCGATCAACCAGCGCACCGCCGCCGGAAGGGCGAGGGTGACCGCGCTGGAGAGGGCGAGCAACACCGCGGCGACGGCGAGGGTTTTCCAGAACGGGGCGATCAGCCCGATGAGGCGACGCAGATCGGCCCGGGTCGCGGGCGAGGGAGGTTTGAGTTTCACGGGCACGAGGAATCTTACCCGCATGCTTCCTGCGAGGTCGCCCGGGGAGTGCGCCTGACGTATCCCAAACAGCCGTGTCTACCGGTCCATTCGATCGATCTGACCACTTATCGCCAAGTGAGGGAACGACTCTGGCCAAGGGTACGGGTTCCACGTTGATGGCGCAAGTGGTGAGTATGTCTTGGCTCATAACGTTGTCGTCTTCACGCACACCCCACATAATTGTCATCCTGAGTGCGCCCAACAAGTTTTCGCCGGGACGAACGTTGCGGGCGCACGAAGGACCCCTATTGCCTATCACCAGACATGCGCAAATCGGCAGCAGCGAAATGACGCCGATTCGTGCTTCATCCTGCCGTACGTCACAGGGGTCCTTCGCGCGCCCTTGACGCGTGTGTATGCGAGCGCTCGAAGGGGCGCGCTCAGGATGACACGGGTGGGGGTGTGCGCTGCCTGTGGCCTGAGCAGTTACGATTTGCGCCGATATCCTTTGTCCGAATCGGTCAGAGTAATTGCCAAATGCGCGACAATACGAAAGGAATGAAAACCGTAACCATCTCGCCCAAGCACCAGATTGTGATCCCACTTGCGATTCGTCAATCGCTGGGCATCAGGCCTGGGCAGAAGATGCTGGTTCTGCAGGCTGAAGGTCGGATTGAGCTGATTCCCGTCGTGAAGGCAAAGAAGTTGCGTGGATTTCTGAAGGGCATCGACACGTCCGTCCAGCGCGATGAAGACCGGTTTTAGGTACGGCGAAGACCTTGCGGGTCTTCGAGACCCGCGAGGTCTCATGGACTCACTCAGCCCGGCGCCACGAATCGCCCCCAGCCGGGCGCGCCGACAACGTCGTTGCCCCGGGCGACCACCCGCCCGCGTACGATCGTCATCGCAATTGATCCCTTGACCGGCAGGCCGTTCCACATCCGGGCCGCGCCCGCCGCCCGCGTGCGCCATTGGCCGACATCGATGCGGCTCTCTCCGCGCAGATCGACCAGGGTGAAGTCCGCATCCGACCCAACCGCGATCGCGCCCTTGCGCGGATACAGCCCGAAAATGCGGGCGGCGTTCGCGCTGGTCAGATCTGCCATCTGCGACAGGCTCAGCCGGCCGTCGATGACGGCGGTCAGCATGAGCGGAACCAGCGCCTCGATCCCGGGCGCACCGGGCGGAGCGGCCCACATGTCGTTCCAGTGCGGCTCCTTCTCCGAGGCCAGAAACGGCGAGTGGTCACTGCACACGAAATCGATCTCGCCGCGCTGCAGGCGCTCCCACAGTCCGGCCACCAGCTCGGCGCTGCGCAGCGGCGGATTGGTCTTGGCATACGGGCCGTGCTCCTCAAACAGATCCTCGGTGACAAACAAGTATTGCGGACAGGTCTCGACCGTTACCGCCTGACCGCGCCGGCGGGCCTCGGTAATCATGTCGACGCTGTGCGGGCTGGAGCAATGCACGATGTGCAGCCGCGCGCCGGCCGCCCGGGCAAGGGTCAGGCACTGCGCCACGCAGGCTTCCTCAACGATGGGCGGGCGGGCCCGGCCATGGCTGCGCGGGCCGTTCTCCCCGGCCGCGCGCGCATCGGCGCTCAGCCGGTCGATGAGCCAGGCATCCTCGGCATGCACGGCGGCGGCCAAACCGGTGGCGGCCACGGCCTGCAGCGCCCGGAAATAGTCGCCCGGGTCGGGGCAGCAGATCCCGTTGAACTCGCGCTCGCGCCCGACCGGGGTGCGGGTGCGGAAGCTCTTGAAGGCGCACGCGCCCGCGGCGGCCAGCCCGGCGATATCGTCGAGGTTGTCGCCAGCCGCGCCGCCATACAGGCCAAAATCGATATAGGCCTTGGGCGCGGCAATGGCGACCCGCGCCTGCAGAATCTCGCCGGTGTGGACCGAGGGGGTCGAGACCGGCATCTCGAGCAATGTGGTGATGCCACCCGCGGCGGCGGCGGCGGTCCCTGAAGCGAAGTCCTCGCGCTCGTTGCGGCTGGGGTCGCGCAAGTGGGTGTGGGTGTCAATGACCCCCGGCAGGACGATCAGCCCGCTGGCGTCGATACCTTCCGCCGCGTCGCTCAGCGCGCCCGCGGCCGTCAGCGCAACGATCCGCCCGTCGCGAATGGCGATGTCGAGCCGGTCCACGCCAGCCGGTGTGACGACCGTCGCGCCCGTGATCAGTGTGTCCGCCTGCATCGTGCCTCTCCTTGGCGCCCGCGGCGCCCCACGCGTCAAATCCCGAGCCCGGCCTGCCCCGGCGGAGCCGGGGCAGGCCGGGCTCGGGTATTAGGCAACATCCAGCAGCTTCAGCCGCCGCAGAATATCCTTGAGATCAGCCAGCGTCCCTTCATCCAACCCCGCGCTTGGCGCGCGCACGAGGGTCGTATTCAGCGCCCCGCGCCAGTGATAGATCACCTTCCGGATCGCCAGGTTGATCAGCGGCTGGTTCTCAAAACGGATGAGCGGGCAATAGCGGAAGAAGACGTCGGTCGCGCCGTCGATGTCGCCCGTCGTATAACGATTGTAGATATCGACCAGAATCTCGGGAAACCCAAACCCCGTCATGGTCCCCACCGCGCCGCGCTTCATTTCTTCCAGGAACATCATCCCGCCCAGCCCGCCAAAGACGCGCAGGTCGGGGTTGGCCGCCAGGGCCCGGGCCACCTTGGGCGGAGACGGCTCATCCTCGAGCTTGAGCCAGCGGCAGCGCGGAGCCTCGCGGGCCAGCGCGGCAACGAACTCGACCGACATGTAAACCCCGACGCTGGTTGGATGATCCTGCACCACGATCGGCAGATCAATGGCCTCGGCAACGCTCAAGTAGTGCTTGCGCACGGCCGGATCATTGACCGGCCGGGCCAGGCGGGGCGGCGCCACCATCACCGCCATTGCCCCCAGCGCCTGAGCCTGGCGCGAGAAACTGATGCAGCGCTCCGTCGCGTCGTGGGAGGTCCCGACGCAGATGGGAATGCGCCCATCGGCGGCGGCGACAAAGGCCGCCACGCTGCGGGCCCGCTCGTCATCCGAGAGCTTGGCGCCCTCGCCCATCACCCCGAGGATGGTCATACCGTGCACGCCCAGCCCGACCACGAAGTCGGTCAGTTGGCGGATGCCCGGCTCATCGAGGCTGCCATCCGCCCGCCAGGGCGTTGGCACGATGTTGTATATCCCCCGCAGGAAGTCGTCGCTCATGTGTCTCCTGAGTGCGTGCCTGGTAGTCCGAATCCTGATCCCCCGGCGGAGCCGGGGGATCAGGATTCGGAACTCTCAGCCCTGAGTCACTCGCGCATAGTGCCGCTTGCCAACCTTGAGCACCACCGGCGCCTTGAGGTCCAACGTTTCCTTCCAGTCCGCGACCTTGCGCCCGTCGACGGTGACGCCGCCGCCCTCGATCAGCCGGCGCGCCTCGCCCTTCGACTTGGCGAGTTTGGCGTCGGCGATGACGTCGACGATGTTGGCCGAGCCGGTCACGGCGAAGACCGGGATGTCATCCGGCACATCCTTATCCCTGAACCGCGAAACAAAATCGTGCTCGGCCCGCGCCGCCGCATCGGCGTCGTGGAAGATTGCAACAATCTCGCGGGCGAGTTCCATCTTGATGTCGCGCGGGTTGATCGATGGATTCGCGATCCGCTCACGAATATCAGCCAGCATGGGCGGGGTATAGCGGGTGACCAGCTCGAAGAAGATCAACATCGCCGAGTCGGGCAGGCTCATCACCTTGCCATACATGTCCTCGGGCGTGGACAGGATGGGGATGTGATTGCCCAGCGATTTGGACATCTTCACTATTCCGTCGGTGCCGGGCAGAATCTTGACGAAGATGCCGATCTGCGGCTTCTGTCCAGCGGCGTCCTGGAGCTTGCGTCCGGCCGTTAGAATATTGAAGAGCTGATCGGTCCCGCCGACCTGGACATCGGTCTCCTGCGCGACCGCGTCGTAGCCCTGCATCAAGGCGTAGAAGGTTTCATGCAGGTAGATCGGGTCGCCTTTTTGCAGGCGCTGGGCAAAGTTTTCACGGCCCAGGAACTGCTGTACGGTGAAGTTCTGGGCCAGCCGGATGACATCGATGAAGCTCAGCTCGCTCAGCCACTCGGCGTTGAAGCGCACCCGAGTCCGTTCGCGGTCCAGGATCTTGAAGGCCTGCTCGCTGTAGGTTCGGGCATTGTGGGCGACTTCCTCGCTGGTCAACTGCGGGCGGAGCTTGTCCTTGTCGGACGGGTCGCCCAGCAGGCTGGTGTAGTTGCCGATCAGAAAGGTCACCTCGTGGCCGAGCTCCTGAAACTGGCGGAGCTTGCGCATGGTTAGCGTATGTCCCAGATGCAGATCGGAAGTGCGCGGGTCGTAGCCGCAGTAGATCTTGAGCGGGCGTCCGGTTTTCTGGCTATCCTCCAGGCGCGCGCGCAATTCGCGGGTCATGGCGGCGGCGGTCGGCGCGTCGCCATATTCGGTGCCCTGCATGAGGAGGGCGACCTGTTCGTCGAGGGTCATGTGCGATGGCATAGCGCCAGCGATTGTATGCGAAATGCGGGCATGTTCGCTGCACGAAAGAAATCTATCCGCAGATTCACGCAGATTCTCGCCGATTTCGTTTTGAGGGACTCGGCATTGCCTCGCGCGTACGACCCCCAAAAAGGAATCTGCGCCAATCTGCGTGAATCTGCGGACAGAAAACTTGGTGCCAATGCGGTTGAGACAGGCACCGGTCCTTGTGCTAGTCGAAAGATCAATACCCGCGCTCGAAGTCAACCTCGGTCGGCATGCGCTTTCCGGTGACGTAATACTGGTAGTTGTCGATGAAGATGTCGACGACCCGGGACTCGTAGTCCGGCGCCATCCCGGAGACGTGGGGGGTGAGGATGACGTTGTCCAGGTCCCACAATGGGCTCGAGGAGGGCAGTGGCTCGGTCTCAAAGACGTCCAAGGCCGCGCCCGCGATGCGGTGCGTGCGCAGGGCCTCGATCAGGGCCGGCTCGTCGATGATTTCGCCGCGGGCGATGTTCACCAGATACGCGCTGGGCTTCATCAACGCCAGAACATCCGCGCTGATCATCCTGCGCGTCTGCGCCGTCAGTGCCGCGACGATGACGAGGTAATCGGCCTCCGCGGCGAGTTTGCCCAGGCCGTCACGCTGGAACCAGGTCACGGGCGGTTCGCCGGGCGCGGCAGCGCCCACCACGGCCTGTCTCCCACGCATGGCCATGATCCGCATGCCAAGGGCCGCGCCGAGAGTGGCGATCCGGTTGCCCACAGCGCCGTAGCCGACCAGGCCGAGTGTCGCCCCGTCAAGGACATTCGTCCGATAGCTGCGCCGGTTAATGGGCCATCCCCCGGGCCCCCCCGATGCGCGCCAGTGCAGGAGTTCCGAAAAGCGATGAGCCAGATTCAGCATCATCATGAGGGCGAACTCCGACATGACGACCGCATGGGTGCCGGCCGACGTGGTCAACCGCACCCGGCCGCCTCCGAAAATCGGCTGGCCGATGACGTGGTCGATCCCTGCCCAGTAACCCTGCAGCCAGGCAAGGCGGGGCGTCTGCTCGGGAAGCGGAAGCTTCCGGCTGTCGCTGACGAACAAAATGTCGGCTTCAGCGAGCGCTTCAGGCGACGCGTCAGCAAGGCTTGCGCACCGGCTGACGATGGCGCCGGGCATGCCCGCCTGCAGACGAGCGAGGCTGGCATCGGAAAAGGGATGGAGGAGCAGCACGTTCATTTGAAAAGCGAGGGGCGAGATCACAATCCCCGCGCTCCGCGCGGGGATTGTGATCTCGCCCCTCGTTATTGGGATCGCTTCTAGCGAATGGCCTTTTCGGTCTTGGCGTCGAAGATATGGATGTTGTCCATGTTGAACGCCATGCTGACGCTGTTCCCAACCCGGCCCTTGCTGCGCGGGTCGACCCGGGCGAGGAAGTTCTTGTCCTGCGCATTCAGATACAGGATGACTTCGTTGCCCATCAGCTCGGTCACTTCGATCTTGGCATCGACCATTTCCTTGTCAATGCCGACCGGGGCGAATTCGGGGTCGTGCACATCTTCGGGGCGGATGCCGAAGATGATTTCCTTGCCCATATGGCTCTTGAGCGGCGCATGCTTGAAGCCCGGCACCTTGACCCGAAAGATCCCGGTGTCCACGTACATCTCGCCGTCGCCACCGGTGAGGGTGCCCTTGAACATGTTCATCGACGGGCTGCCCATGAAGCCGGCCACGAAGATGTTGTCGGGCTTGTCATAGAGCGACTGCGGGGTATCGATCTGCATCAGCACGCCGTCCTTCATGACCGCAATGCGCGTTCCCATCGTCATCGCCTCGACCTGGTCGTGGGTGACGTAGATGAAGGTCGTGCCAAGCTGCTGGTGCAGTTTGCTGATCTCGGCGCGGGCCTGCACGCGGAGCTTGGCGTCCAGGTTCGACAGCGGCTCATCCATGAGGAAGACCGCCGGGTTGCGGACGATGGCGCGGCCAACCGCCACGCGCTGGCGCTGGCCGCCGGAGAGCTGCTTGGGCTTGCGGTCGAGCAGGGCCTCGATGCCGAGGCGCTTGGCCGCTTCCTTCACCCGCTTGTCGATTTCGGTCTTGGCCACCTTGCGCAGCTTCAGGCCGAACGCCATGTTGTCATAGACCGACATGTGCGGATAAAGGGCGTAGGACTGGAACACCATCGCAATGTCACGATCCTTCGGGGGCACGTCGTTGACGACGCGGTCGCCGATGTAGATCTTGCCGTCGCTGATTTCCTCCAGGCCCGCCAACATGCGGAGCGAGGTCGTCTTGCCGCACCCGGATGGGCCGACGAAGACGAGAAACTCCCGATCATTGATCGAGATGTTCAGGTCGGATACGGCGGTGACATCGCCGAATCGCTTGTACACGTGCTCAAACACAACGCTAGCCATTTAGCTGCCTCCAGATTGACTTTCCAGCGAATATGGTAATTTGGTTTGGTAATCGCCGGACAGGGAGCATTGTACCCGGGACGCCATATCGCGCAAGCGGCCATTGTCCTGACGCCAAAGCCCGGCCACCCATCCTATAATCCAGCCTCCGATGCGTGTCACCGTCGTTCTGCCGACCTACAACGAGGCCGAGAACATCTCCCTCCTGCTCCCCGAACTTCTGGCGCTGCCGCTCAGCATCCTAGTGGTGGAAGACAACTCGCCGGACGGGACGGGCGATATCGTGGCCGAATGGGCG
>Ga0073903_10001116_pt1 | contig 14077 bp, 15 predicted proteins | sample KloWWTKNB14_bulk_FD_66665 | JGI IMG/M metagenome (GOLD analysis project Ga0073903, IMG submission 66665) | Active sludge microbial communities from Klosterneuburg, Austria, studying microevolution and ecology of nitrifiers - Klosterneuburg... | ecosystem: Engineered > WWTP > Aerobic digester >... | reverse complement strand
TTCCTCAGATGCTGCACCGGAACTCACATAGGTGTACTGCGCACCGAAGAGCAGGATCAAGGTGGAGAAATAGGCCCACAACATTACGATCACGACCACGCCGCCTGCGCCATAGGCATCCGCAGCACCGGTCTTGGCTATGTAAAGGCCGATCAAGAACTTGCCCAACGTGAAGAGCACCGCTGTGAAGAGTGCACCCACCCAGACCGAATGCCACGGAACTTTAGCATCCGGCAAAAGCTTGAATACGAATGCGAATACCAAGGTGACCACTCCGAATGAAGCGGCCATTCCCAGTATACCGAACAGGATATCCTCCGCTGGCACCCAGCTCCCGACGCGTTCCCCGACATTCACCAGAACGGCATCGAGAACCAGTGACATCAGGAGTAGAAAACCGAAGGATGCGATCAGTGCCAACGAGATCATGCGGCTACCGAGGTAGCGCCACACTGCGCGGCCCTTTACAGGTTCAATGCGCCACACTTTATTCAAGCCCCGCTGCAATGCCGCGAAAGCAGTTGTGGCACTCACAACCAAAGCAAGAACGCCTAGGATCTTTGCCAGAATGCCGCTGTGTTGTTTATCGGCTTGTTCCACAATGGTCTCTAGTTGATCAGTGGTATCACTGCCAATGAACGACCCGAACTGGGAGTAGATGGCGGTCTGCACCTCGTTCGCGTCATAGAAGAAACCAGCAATGGCCACTACGATGATGATCACACCCGGCAGCGCGAAAATTGTAGTGTAGGCCAAGAACCCTGCTTGGGTGAACGGGTCGATCTCCCCGAACTTGGTTACGGTGGTCTTCAGGTTTTCCCAAAAGCTTTTCGCGTTCTGCTTGAAGTTCATGTCTGTTGAAGAAATAGTTTTTAGGAGCGCCTTGCGTTCGGCTAAAAGTATGCGTTGTGGATCTCTTCCGGACCTGGACTTCAGGAACTTCATCGAGTTCATCAAATTCAGAACCATTCGGGGTAACGGGGAAGTGTACGCTCCTCGTAAAGTCAACGCCGACCTTTCCATCTTCTTGCTATTACCCATTTCACGAGACAAGTGTGCAATATCCTCCACATTCCAGATCCACGAATGCGCTGTTCGGGCATCGGCATGATGTTGGCGTTCTTCAGAGAAAAACAACTGAACAATGGGCGATAAAAAACAACTGATGGGCGAGGAGGCCATCAAGAAATTAAAAGAGATCGTGGATCACCAGACCATCTGCATGATGGTGACGGATCTGAAAGAAAGCATTTCCAAAAGTCGCCCGATGAGTGTTTCGGAGGTTGACGATAGCGGCAATTTCTGGTTCCTAACACTACGCACCAGCAGCAAATACATTTCACTGATGAAGGATCCACGTACGGATCTTTATTTCTCGAACCCATCGGATCAGGAATTCCTTACGATCAATGGCACGGTGGAATTCTCCAACGATCGCGAGCGCATCAAGGAACTGTTCAGCAAATGGGCGGAAGCATGGGTGCCCGAAGGCGCCGAGGATCCAGACCTGCGGTTGATGAAAGTAACACCACTGGACAGCTACTACTGGGACACGAAGGATGGGAAGATCGTGGCCGGCATCAAGATCATGGCTGCCATTGTTACAGGCAGTAAAGATGATGGAGGTATAGAAGGTCGCCTGCGCGTTTGAGCCTGATCCAATTCTTTGTTGAAGACCAGTGCGGCAATGGATGGCTGCACTGGTCTTTTGTTTTGGAGTGAATGCGTTGAAGCTACTGCATGATGCTGCTGCGTTCTTCAGATCATGCGAGTATCTTGTTGCCGGGTCAGAACGTGCGACATGAGAAATGCCATTCTTCAGCTGTTACTTCTAGCATGCGCCACCGCAAAAGCGGAATGCCACTATTCCAATTACGCCCTCGCGTTAAAAGTGACCATGATCACAGGTCAAGAACTTACATGCTACCGCACGATAAGCGCGTGTTACCTGAATGTGGATTCGATCCACAGTAGCCCGTATTTGAAAGCGCTCTTGTTCAACACTGATGGTGCGACGGACAGTACGTGGTGCAGGTATAGAGCGACATATCGCTACTGCGCCGAAGGGTTGATCGATTGCGCGAAAACCGACCAGGCCATACTGTATCACCTGTTCGATCCCTTCCAACTGGACAGTGCAGCGACAAGTAACATAAGTGTGGAGGCCTACGAGCGCGTGTCGGCATTGGAGTGGCTCTCCAGCGACCTACAGGTCAGTGATACGGTCCTCTTCCATCAGCGTCCGACCCAAGTGATCGCGTGTGCAGGCTACCTGTGTTTTCACCAGATCGCGGCGTATAGGCATAGCAGCGAGCTAGATGTCCTACTGCCGGAAATTGTACAATTGAATGCGGAAATTGCCGAGTTGGAAGATGGGGAAGAAGATGCATACGATGAACGCATGTTGCTTCTGATGGATCGCTTGCGCAAAGCAGACGGACTGATCGTACTATCAGGCTGTTCGGACTAGCTGCGAAGGCTAAGCCATTCAACACAGCCTCATCCAGATCACATGCGCGATGTAGAACTTGTGGGGCGCACTGCGCGGTAGCGCATTACCCATTCACGCACTACCTTCAACTCCTTCAGCTGGCGCTCACGTTCGGACTTCCATGTACTGTCGGTACTAGCTTCAATAACGGCCAAGGCGCGGTCCACACGATCCAGACTCTTTGCCAATTCAGTGGCGCGCTTTTCATCGGCCTTGATACTTGGTTCTTCACGGCCACCCAGGTTCAGGCGATCCCGTACACGGCCCAACTCGGCCATCAATGGTAGGCGGATCCTGTGAAGATCTTCAGCCAAATAGCTTCGCTCCTCAGCAGGTGTGGTGGCTGGTTCACGTGTGTTGGCCTCTTTTCGAATGATCAGCCCTCCTTCTTCCGTATAAAGCCGCGTGTCGAAGTGAACGGGAACCTGATCGGCGGGTGCAGCATTACCGATCTCGAAATTCTCCGAGTCGGCCATCACGTTCTCACTCAGCCCAATGTCCCGATCATTCATGCTCACGCTGTTGTTGTCAGCATTCGAACATCCCATGATCAACAGCGCTGTAATGGTCACGACGGAGATACCGGGAGAAGTGGTTTTTCGCAACAGTGTTTTCATACCGATCCGTGCCGCAACCTTCGCGCCACGTGGCATCGTGCGTAGACCCACCGGTTAAGTTGCCACTTGCGGAGCGGAACTGCCCCAGATCGGGGCATAGGATGCCTCACGGATCCTATCCATGGAAGTGGGTAATGCTAGCGCGATGTTCAATGTGTATCTGTCCTGAATGGATCGCATCGCTACCTCAACTAAAAAGACCCCGGTTTGGCCGGGGTCTTAACTAGCGTGTTATGTACAGAATTGCTTATGCTCGCGATCAATGCACCACGTTCAAGGAAGTAGCAGCAAGCGTACGTCCGGTAAAGAATCCTTTAGTGATATCGCCTACCACCGCAACACGATCCCCAACATGTACTGCTGGATCACCGGTCGCTTCCTTTGTTGCTCCTGACAATGCGCTTGTATCTACGGTGACCATGGTTCCTGCATCGTTCACCACGAACCCGTCATTGGTCAACTTGGTAACACTACCATACACGACAGTGCCCGTATAAAGTGCGGGCATGAATGTCGCTACTTTGGCGTCGGCGCCATCGCTTGTGCACGCATAACTTTTCTGGCTATCCAGATAAACGGTCCGTGCGTTGATGGTGGATGCTGTGAAAAATCCTTCATCCAGAATGCCATACACCGTCACTGCTTCGTTGGCAATGAACTCATGCGGGTTGGTACCATCAGGGTCAACGCTCACTTTGATGGTACCGTCTCCATAATCAAGCATGAAACTTCCAGTGCTGGTGCTTTCAACGGTGCCGGATATACCGATCCAACTACCATCCGTAGCTTCTTTCACAGGAAGTTCTGCACTCTCCGGGGTCTGTGCGAACAGGGATGTAGTGAATAGTGCGGCAATCGCGAAACAGGTCAATTGCGTTCTCATGGGTCTGGTGGTTTTAATTAGTGAATGTTTCCAGTGATCATGCCAACAGCATTCCGATCTTTAGGCCGGATGTCCTTCTGCTCCGTAGTGATCGCAGAATACTGCCAGTACCGGCGGGCTCAGTCACTATAAAAGTTGATTCGCGCGGACCTTGGCGTAGTTTTCGTCGTGGCATGTGGTCCACAGCTTGGGGCAGTTGACCCTCATTTGGGTCCGTACACTGAACGCCGTTGGAAATACGTGCTGAACAGCCGCACCATCATCCCTTACCGGCATGTGCCTTTCCCTCCGCGATCTTCTCATCCACCTCTTCATCCTCATCCGGCGAAAGTGGTTCCGGAGTATCGCCATTGTTCACCAGTGGGCGGTACTCCATAGCGATGTACATGGGGAAGTGATCGGATCCACAGGGTGGTAGGCGCTTCAGATCCAACAACACAAGGTCCTCGCTGTGGAAAATGTGGTCCAAAGGCCAACGGAACAAGGGTACTTTTGCATGGAAGGTATTGTAAAAGCCACGGCCACGGCGGGGATCCAGCAGCCCACTGGTTTTCCGGAACAGGTCGGATGTGGTGGACCAGGCCACATCGTTCAGGTCGCCAGCAACGAACGTGGTACACGGCGCTTCTTCGATCTCACGGGCCACGAGGAGCAGTTCCGCATCGCGCTCTTTTGCCGTTCTGTTCTCACCGGGTGCAGGGGGCCGGGGGTGCACGCCATACACGAGTACGGTTGCGCCAGAGGGTAATGTTAACGTGGTGCGTATGGATGGTACATCATCCTCCACCAAATAGCGCACTTCAGTGTTGGTAAGTGGGAACCGGGAGAACAGATGCATTCCATACAAATTATCCAAGGGCACTTTGATAGTATGCGGTCGCGTGCGCTCAAGCGGTTCCAACGCGGCTTCCCACCAGGCATCGGACTCCAACGTCAACACAAGGTCAGGATCGTGTTGTTCCACTACGCGCAGGAAAGCAGCAACATCGCGATTCGGACCCAGCACATTGGCCGCGATCAAGGACAATCGATCCTGCTCGCTTTTAGGCACACCGCGTATGGACATCACCGGTGCGAGTGGCGTGTACGGGAACACTTTTCGACCTTGATGGATCATGCTGATGGCCAACAGGAAAAGAGCTGCCAGCTCCGGTTCGCGCAATGGCCCGGACACGGCGAAGAGCATGATGGCCAGCACACCAAGCACGATCAACTGTGCACGGGGCAGATCGAACATGCGTATCCACCAGCGTTGCTTGTTCACCAAGGAAGCTGCCGTTATCACTACCACGAGCGCAAGAAGGATCCAGCCGGTCGTCCGCATGGTCAAAGGTGCGAACATTCGCGCAAAACTTGAACGGGCTGTACCCCATGAGTATGATCTTCCCCAAGTGAAATTACCCTGTGAGTATGGCATTCCACATTACCAAGGCCATTTCTGGCTTTGGTATGACCTGGCATGGCATTGGCTTAAGAAATTGGAGAACGAACTGAATTTGCTATGGACTCTTTGAACATCCGCACCGTTAACATGATAGCGCACACGGCCCTATTGGTCGGACTTACAGCACTGGGTCTCCTTGTTACGGTGACCTTGTTCGCACAAGAAAGTGTCATCCTCATACCTACCAGTTCCACCACGATCACCGTGGATAGCGCGGGAGGGATCGAGAACGTCACAAGAATTCACAACGCAGAAAGCACTAGTACCAACTGGTCTATATTTGAACAGTAAACTCACCCACTAACCAACCAACAAACCCATGAAAAACAGTGTATTAACAGCCGCATTCGTTCTCCTGAGCACCATCGGCTTCGCACAGGATAAGTCCTCCACACTTGTAGCTGCTCCGAAAGAGCCGGCCAAGATGGAAAAATCAGGTCACGGATGCATGATGGCCGATTCAAAAGCCATAGCCGACCTGAAATTGACCGCAGCGCAGCAGACGAAAGTGGAGTCCATCCTAGCGAATTGCAGTAAGGAGTGCAATGGCATGAAAGAAGGTGATGCCAAGAAAGCGGAGACCATGTCCAAGTATCAGGACGAGATCAAGAACGTGTTGACACCTGAGCAATTCGTTCAGTGGAAAGCAAGTTGCGATGCTTCAGAGAAGGAGCACAACATGATGCACAAAGAGCACATGGATTCTGCAAAATAAACGAAGCGGCAGTTGCTGCTTATGTATGGAAGCCCCGCATTGCGGGGCTTCCGTCGTTTTAAAGTGTCCTGTGTTACCCAATACACTTGCACCCGAAAGGCCAAGGTGTTTCTTTGCATTAGTTCCCCTGGTTCATGAACAATGGGTACGGTTCAGCGAGAATGAAGCAACACGTTCATAAGAGAATGGTGGTGCCGCGGCCATGTGCACGTAGCACCCGGAACAGAACGAATAGATCGAAATAATACCATCAACTTGCCATAGAAAAATGAAATCGCTTTATACAGTACTACTTCTTACCCTCTCCAATATCTTCATGACGTTCGCTTGGTACGGACATCTGAAATTCAAGGAAATACCCTGGTTCAGCAAATTGGGACTTCCTGCTGTTATTCTCATCAGTTGGGGGATCGCCCTCTTCGAATACTCGGCTCAGGTTCCTGCTAATAAGCTCGGTTTCATAGGCAATGGTGGACCGTTCAGTTTATGGCAACTGAAAGTGATCCAAGAAGTAATAACACTCGTCGTCTTTACTGCATTCACACTTATCTTTTTCAAGAACGAGACCCTGCGGTTGAACCACGTGATCGGATCCGGCTTTCTGGTTCTTGCTGTCTACTTTATTTTCAAGAAATGAGCAGGTGAAGAAAGAGGGAAGTGGAATTTAAACCTCCGCAGGGTCTCCCGTGCATTTGACGGGGACCCTGCGTTCATACCCAAGAACGCAGGGTCCCGAGGCGGAGACCCTGCGGAGGTTTAGGTCTCCCGTGCATTTGACGGGGACCCTGCGTTCATACCCAAGAATGCAGGGTCCCGAGGCGGAGACCCTGCGGAGGTTTAAGTGATCACTGATAACCAGTACCTCGCATTCAGGTAATAGGATCGTTCGCGGTTCCGTTGGCAATGGCAAGCTTGGCATCACACAGGGATGCACGAGGAGCATCGCCGTAGTGACCAGTGTATGGTGCTCTCGGAAACGTTGTTAATGGGCGCCGTATGATCGGCTCCTTGGTCCAGCAGTGCAGTTCCAAACCATCTGGTACATTACCTTAGTTCCCGTGGTTGAAGCCACGCCTTTTGCAAAAGGGAGCTAAGCCGCGACCTTAAAAATGAGCGAGGTGATCCAGCGGCTGTTTGATGGTGCGGGATACTTACCATTGTTATGGGTCCGATCGGTATCATACAAAACCTCGATCATGAAAAAGATCAGTTGTGTTATTCTGTATTTATCGTTCCAAGTGAATGTTCTTTATTCTCAGGAAACAATTACGATCAATGTAGACCCTTCTACAACAGTAGGTACACTACCTCCACTATGGCGTGATCATTACGAGGTGCATTTAACGCTTGGATATGGAGGCAACCCAACTTGGCTAGGGCCACATACTTCCTTGTTATCAGATCCCGATCTTGGAGCTGAAATGGCGCGGCTAGAACCGCGTTTTATTCGTGTTTCAAATGGTAGAGCAGACAATCCGCCGGATACGAGTTATTACTCCAGTTCCACAAGTGTCCTGAAGGAACTTCCGTATGAATTCTATAAAGGAGGCAATAACCTAACGGATGCGGACGATCTATCCAATTATGATTTTTCCTACATCGATTCCTTGATCACAGTTGTTCAGTCGTTCGGCGCAGAACCATTCATTACGATGGATTACATGCCGTTCGTTCTTAGCTCTGATACGACCCCGAATTATAATGGACTGATAGGCTTTGTTTACCAACTGGCTTATGATAATACCATACGTAACGCTCCACCTGAAAACAATGCTGTGTATGGCAGAGTGATGTACCAATTCATTAAACACTGTTATGATTCCTATGGTGTCACCTATTTTGAACACTGGAATGAACCCGATCAGAATTTCATCATGGAACATTTTTTCTGGTCAGGGACGAAAGAACAATTGTATGCAGCTTATGAGGCGATCGCGAACGAGGTCTCTGCAGACGCCAGCTTGGCGAATGCCATAAAATTGGGTGGATGTAGCTTCGCTCTATACTCTGGCGATCAGATGGTACCTCTGTATTTCCTTCAACAGGTCCAGACCAATTCAGATAAACTTGATTTCCTTTCTTTTCATCCTTATTCAGACACTCAGTTAAAAGGAGGATATGACAGTACGAAAGTTGCACTCGTTAAAAATTGGCGGGATACGTATGTTCCGAATGCTGAATTGATAAATGCTGAATGGGGGCGCATCGATCAGAACACGGATACGTGGGGAGGCTTGAATTATGGACTGCACAAAATGGAACACACCATTGACATGCTGAATAGAGATGTTGCCATGTCCTTTGAAGTTTGTTTGTTCGACCCCGAAACGTCCACGGATAATTACACCTATTTAGGCATGTACCGTGTTGGACCCATCGTGCCAAAACCAGCAGCTTATGTGTACTATAACATGAATAGGATGAACGATGCTGTCAACCGATTGCCGTTGACCATTGATCCAGGCATGTACGCATTGGCTGGAATGACGACCACAAGTGATAAGATCGTTGTTGTATTTCCTGCACCAACCCCTACTTCCGGAAATAATACCGTGCACCTGAATTTAGCTGGTCTGCCTTGGGGGGCTGGTCCGTTCCATGTGGACAGGTATGAACTAACTGACCAATCGTATCAGTTGGGAGTAATAAATAACCTCACACATTCTTCCGCTCAAAATGGAGCTACTTTTTCTGACACGGTCGTCTATGCTGCTGATAACAATAGTGGTCGCTTTATTATCTGGGAAATTTATAGTGATGGGTTGTCGGGTATTGGATCAGGACCGGAACCCACTAAGTTCTTGATCCATCCGAATCCTGCTACGGACAATTTCGAGATCCAGTTCAACGAACTACCAACGACAGCATACACCATCACGATCAGTGATATGCTAGGGAACCAGGTTTATCTTGAAGCGGTGAACAACTTGGAAAAGGATCACACCATACATGCCAAGTTGAACAACGGGTTTTATTTTGTACGCATTCCTGTAGATGGGAAGGTCTATTCATCCAAGATCAGTGTGAGGTGATCAGAGCACAGGAATTCACCGAGCAGAAAGCTTAGAACGGACATTAAACATCCGCAGGGTCTACCGTGCATTTGACGGGGACCCTGCGGAGGTTTAGGTTCAGGGCGAATGCCACAACGCTGATGCACAAGAGAGCTATGTTATGCTCTTTCAAATGGACGAGTAACGAGGTGCTCAAGTTGATTTTTGATCGTGCGGCATATCTACAATTGTAACATACAAGATCGTTATCCATCTTTGTAAAGGACGATACGATCAAATAAAAGATCAGTGATCACTAATGGAGCAAAATGAAAGCGCACAGAGATCAACCGGGCCGGGTGCGACACCATTCGTACAGACTTATTTTCACGGAACGAAGGCGGAGTTGAAAATAGGCGACCTGATCAAAGCGGGTTTCAACTCAAACTTTGGAAAAAGGATCAACGCGAAATATATATTTCTGGCAGCAACATTGGATCCTGCAATTTGGGGGGCAGAACTAGCAGTTGGTGAAGGGCGAGAAAGAATTTATTTAGTTGAACCGACAGGAGCAATTGAAAATGACCCTGACCTAACAGACAAGAAATTCCCGGGAAATCCTACGATGTCCTATCGTTCGAAAGAGCCATTCAGAGTTGTTGGAGAAATTACCATTTGGCAAGGGCACCCACCGGAGCAGGTCAAAGCAATGAAAGATGCATTAGCTGCACTGAAACAGCAAGGGGTCAATTCATTGAACGATGAATGATCTTGGACGATGGAGAACAATGGACTTACTAAACCTCCGCAGGGTCTCCCTTGCATTTGACGGGGACCCTGCGTTCATACCCAAGAACGCAGGGTCCCGAGGCGGAGACCCTGCGGAGGTTTAAGCTTCACCCAAGAATTCGCAACGGTCAAAAGCCTAACAAGGAAATGAAATTCAACACGTCCATCCCTGAAGCGCTGAAAGTATACTACACGGCTGAATTGGATCACTACCGCATTCAGTACGCAACCGGTAATTTGAAAGGTGCGTGGCGTCATTTGGAACGAGCGCACATCATCGGACAGAACTATCCGTTCGCGCATACGTTCGTGCATTGGAAAATGCTCCAGTTCGGGATCAGGATCAAAAGCGGAAAAGAGATCATGGGGCAAATTCCACGTCTGATGGTTGGAGGTGTGAAATCCTTCGTAGGTAGCGTTCCGGTCGGAAATCCCGGCGGAGCGAATGTTCCACCATTAAAGCCGTTCCCGATCGATAAGGAGCTGGAGGACATCTTTCGGAAAGCGGGACTGCATGCAGCGCATTGATTGAACCATTATACTACACCCTGAACCTAAACCTTCGCAGGGTCTCCCGTGCATTTGACGGGGACCCTGCGTTCACGCCCAAGAACGCAGGGTCCCGAGGCGGAGACCCTGCGCAGGTATAGACGCCCAAGAACGCAGGGTCCCGAGGCGGAGACAATGCGGAGGTACAGAAGGACTGGTCATTCAGCACTGCGCGGATGAACGCGTGATCAATTGAACTGGACCACACCTTTCCAAAGAATAAACCTTAAACCTTCGCAGGGTCTCCCGTGCATTTGACGGGGACCCTGCGTTCATTCATTCCCACGAACGCAGGGTCCCGAGGCGGAGACCCTGCGCAGGTATAATGGCGTGGGATCGAGGCTACATTTACGTTCACGATCTTTACACTTCATATTGAACATACAGTTGGAAAATTCCATGAAGCTCAGATCACGAGCACGAACTTTTTACATTACCGTAGTGATCCTGTTGATAGCGACCACGTTGGCTGCCTTGTATGATGGAGGTTACCACATGGAGGGTGGTGCAATAGCAGGAATTGCCGGTGCAAGTATCATTACATCGTTCTTGCCATTTTTCATTTCAATGCATTTGTTCAAAAAGCACGCATTGAATACTAATGGAAATGGACACTTCAAAATGTGGGGTGCAGTGATCTATTTCTTCTGTTTCCCGGTTAAGAGTTTGATCATCTATTTGAATTTGGCTTTACTGATAACTGGTGGAGATGGCTGGTCGTTGGGGTAATTCCCAAGGTGTGCGCCGTACAATAGCACGTGCGAAAAAGTGTGGCACGTTAAACCTCCGCAGGGTCTCCCGTGCATTTGACGGGGACCCTGCGTTCACGCCCAAGAACGCAGGGTCCCGAAGCGGAGACCCTGCGGAGGTTTAATAGCACGTGCGAAAAAGTGTGGCACAGCAGAGCGCATAAATTTGTGATCAACGGAACAGTACCGCACCCTAACTAACAACACCAACACGGACCAACACGAATGGAACAGAACGAACTACTGGGGGTAACGGACAAAGAGTTATTGGAACAAGCAAAGAAGATAAGGTCAGCGAAGACATTGAATGCTGGGCTTATTGGTATGCTCATCGGTATTGCGGTGTATAGTGTAGTAAGGAACGGGCTCGGTTTTCTGCCCTTCATTCTGGTGATCGCAGCGGTCGTTCTCGTCACTAAAGGGAAGAAGCAAAAGGAAGTTGAAGTACGCGTGCAGCAAGAGATCAGCAAGCGTGGGCTGAAATAATGAAAGATAGCGCACCGCAACGATCGGTTCGAGATCCGGTTTGATGATCTAGTATGACATTGGTTTAATATCAAGATCGTGGAACGGATCTCATTAACCGTAAGATCTAATCAAAGTGGCCACTTTACTTGCATGATCAGAAGTTCACTCCAAACGTTTTTGTATTCAAGCTCGTTGTCGGCCAATTGAAATGAAAAAAGTCCTTTGTGTAGTGGTCGTCCTAGTTGGTATGACCTCCTGCTCAGATCAAGATCTGAAACAAGAAGTTGACCATTCGGCTACATCTGAAGATGGTCGTGACAGCATTTTGAACAACTATCAATTTGTAGACTCAATGAACATATGGCCTGATCAGAAATTTCTCCTAGCAATACGAACAGAACCGTACGACCATAAATTGTTCATTCATGTTTACCATCGATCTGACACTGAGTTAAGATCGGTGCAATCTTTTGATTCTTTGGACATACAATTTTCAGAGGCTGTTCCTGTATTTGAGGATCTCAATTCAGATCTATCCATGGACTTTAAGGTTCCTTATGGCACTGGTGGCAGAGGCTCTGATCAGTTCTACTACTTATTCGTTCAGGATCCAACAACTCATCTCTTGACCAGGATCAAGAACTCATACGCGAAGCCGAACCTTTGCTATGACACGGTCCGTCAGACAATAACATCTACTGCTTATTGGGCTGGAACTTCTTTCGTCGACTATGTGCTGAAAAATGATTCACTCATTCCAACTGAGGGAGTGGATGTTTACTTCCAACCACCAAATTGGACAGTTCGTGAATACTACTCCTTCGACCCTAAGGGCGAACAAAGAATTACCCGACGTGATAGCGTTCATGATGACAGTGAAGGACTTTATTCGAGAGAGACAGGTGGCCGCCGAAGTTTATCAGGAACCGATCAGAACATGGTAAAGAATTCACTACCTTGTAGACACGATCATAACAGAACAACAGCATGAATTTCAATCCGTGGCATAACGTCAGTATTGGTGACAACCTACCCGGCGTAGTGAATGGCATCATCGAGATCCCGAAAGGGAGCAGGGCCAAATACGAGCTGCATAAGGAAAGTGGCATATTGAAATTGGATAGGGTCCTGTTCTCTTCGGTGTACTATCCGGCGAATTATGGATTCATCCCACGAACGTATTGCGATGATAATGACCCCTTGGATATCCTGGTGCTTTCACAGATCGAGATCGTTCCAATGTGCATCGTATCAGCGAAGGTGATCGGCGTTATGCGCATGGTCGATGGTGGCGATGCGGATGATAAGATCATTGCTGTTGCGGAAGGCGATACCAGCGTGAACCACATCAATGACATCTCTGAACTACCCGCGCATTTCATTTCTGAAATGAAGAACTTCTTTGAGAACTATACGAAGTTGGAAAAGAAGGAAGTGGTGGTGGAACAATTCCAGAACAGGAAAGTTGCAGAAGAGATCCTGCTGAAGGCAATGGACGATTACAAGAAGAAGTTCGGAGCGTGACCGCAACAGTGCACATGCTGTTCCGGCAAAGGAGGGTACAACGTGATCGCGCTCACGCTATCACCTAGTCCATGTCCGTCAACTTCACCGGCTCGAAGTCGGAAACTTTACAGCGCATTAGTTGCGCCATCCGGATAGCTGTTTCAAAGTACAACGGAAGTTCACCGTACTCCAGTCGCATCAGGTGATCCTCCGGTACACCTAAGTGATGCGCCAGTAAGGAGCGTTCCCATCCGTACTTCTTCCGTAGTTGCCAGATCCGATAGCCGAACAGCGCATCGTTCTCTGGGGTGGTCATCTTTTTGCTCATAGGAGAGGAGTATGTGCAGACCCGGTAGTTGAAATTCCGGGCTCCTACAAAGATCATCAATATTTCGGATATTCATTCGATCAAAACCTTCACAGGGTCTCCCGTGCATTTGACGGGGACCCTGCGTTCACGCCCAAGAACGCAGGGTCCCGAAGCGGAGACCCTGCTGAGGTTTAAGGATAGCGATGGACATTGGCCAGCATTGCATGTGCCGCGTCCATGTGCAACTTTGCACACCCCAATGACCAACGAACGGACCGCAATACGGACCACCTATTTCAGCATCGTAGGCAATACGGTCCTCGCAATAATAAAAGGAGCTGCCGGTTTTTTCGGGAACTCGTATGCGTTGATCGCGGACGCCATTGAATCGACCACGGACATTGTTGCTTCCTTTCTGGTGCTCTTCGGTTTGAAGTATGCCAGTAGGCCGGCAGATAAGAACCATCCGTATGGTCACGGACGTGCAGAACCGTTAGTGACGTTCCTGGTAGTTGGGTTCCTGATCACCTCTGCGACGGTGATTGCGTATGAAAGCATCAAGA
>Ga0073903_10001110_pt1 | contig 14107 bp, 8 predicted proteins | sample KloWWTKNB14_bulk_FD_66665 | JGI IMG/M metagenome (GOLD analysis project Ga0073903, IMG submission 66665) | Active sludge microbial communities from Klosterneuburg, Austria, studying microevolution and ecology of nitrifiers - Klosterneuburg... | ecosystem: Engineered > WWTP > Aerobic digester >... | reverse complement strand
CCTACGAGGAGCGTCTGCAGCAGGTGCGCGAGCGCGGCCTGGGCATCTGGGACATCTACGCCCGCTGCCGGCGCGAGGGCAGCCTGGACAGTGCCATCGAAGACGCCGAACTCAACGACCTGCCCGGCCTGTGCCGCCGGCTGCCTGCGCTGCAGGCGGTGGCGCACAACGGCGGCGAGTCGGCCCGGGCCATGCGCATCACCCGCGCGCTGGGCCTGCCGGTGCACCGCCTGCCCTCCACCAGCCCTGCCAACGCGAGCTGGAGCTTCACACGCAAGTGCGCCGGCTGGCGGGAGGTGTTCCTGCTCTACCATCTGGCATGAATTCGGTCTTGAACAATCTGCCGGGCAGCCTCGCGGTGGGAGCGGATGGCCGGCGACGCGAAGCCTCCGGGGTCAAGGGGCAACAGCAGCGGGCCGACGGCTCGCCGCGGCGGCGCAGCAGCCGCGATCTGCCGCTGCCGGAGGCAACGATCTCCGAGCTGGACGGCGTGCGCTACCTGCACCTGGGCCACACCCCCTGGGTGCAGGGCGCCATGCGCATCCGCCGCCCGCGCAAGCTGGAGCTGGAGTACGTGCAGCGCCTGATGGTCTGGCTGCTGCTGCACGATCCGGAGCAGTGGACGCAGCTGCGCTGTGTGCACCTGGGGCTGGGCGCCGGCGCGGGAGTGCGCTTCACCCATGCCGAGGTGCAGGCGCGCCACAGCACCGTGGTGGAGATCAATCCGCAGGTCATCGCCGCCTGCCGGCAGTGGTTCCGCCTGCCCGCCGACGAGGAGCGGCTCGCCGTGCTGCAGGCCGACGCCGGGGCCTGGGTCGCCGAGCCGGCCCGGCGCGGCATGGCCGATGTGCTCTGTGTGGACCTCTACGACCACGATGCGGCCGCGCCGGTGCTGGACGATGCCGACTTCTACCGCCACTGCCACGACCTGTTGGACGATGGCGGGGTCATGACGGTCAACCTGTTCGGCCGCAACGCCAGCTTCCGCCGCAGCGCCCGGCGCATCGCCGCAGCCTTCGGCGACGGGGCCCATGCCGGCACGGACGAAGGCCCGGGTCCGCGGGTGTGGATGCTCGCGCCCACCGAGGAGGGCAACACCATCGTCATCGCACAGAAATCTTCCGTGATGCCTGAGCGTGAGATCCTGCTGCAGCGCGCCGCAGCGGTGACCGAGCGTTTCGGCCTGCGGGCGGCCAGGTGGGTGCATGCGTTGCAGCCGCTCCAGCCACCGACCTCTGCCTGACCAGCGCGGAACCCTTCGTTGCCCATGAACTCCAGCCACCGTCCTCCCCCCGCCAGTCGCCCGACCGCACCGGCACCGGTTGCCAACGCGGCGACGTTGGACGGTCCGCTGAACTGGCGTCAGGTGGTGGGCTGGATGCGTCACGACGGGCTGTTGGCCGAGGCCGAGGCCGCCGCACTGGTGCAGCGCCTGGCCGCTGGCAGCTCCAGCCTGCATCCGCTGGTGCGTTTGGCCGGAGCACAGCTGCGCGACGCCCGTCCCGGTGCCCATCACGGTGAGGCACTGGACCTGGAGGCGCTGACCCGCTGGCTGGCGCAACGGCTGAAGCTGCCCTACCTGCGCATCGATCCGCTGAAGGTGGACGTGGCCAGGGTCACCGAGGTGATGTCCGCCGCCTATGCCGAGAAGCGCCGGGTGCTGCCGGTGCAGGTCGGCGCCGGCGAGATCACCGTGGCTACCGCCGAGCCCTTCGTGCTGGACTGGGTGAACGAGATCGCTGCGCACACCCGCAAGCAGGTGCGGCTGGTGCTGGCCAACCCGCAGGACATTGCCCGCTTCACCACCGAGTTCTACTCGGTGGCGCGTTCGGTGCGGGCGGCGCAGAAGAGCGGCGAAACCAGCACGACGGTCAACTTCGAGCAGCTGGTCGAGATGGGCCAGCACAAGCAGCTCGACGCCAACGACCAGGGCGTGGTGCAGCTGGTGGACTGGTTGTGGAGCTACGCCTTCGAGCAGCGCGCCAGCGACATCCACCTGGAGCCGCGGCGGGATCAGTGCAGCATTCGCTTTCGCATCGACGGCGTGCTGCACACCGTCTACCAGCTGCCCACCACGGTGATGGCTGCGGTGACCGCACGCATCAAGCTGCTGGGCCGCATGGACGTGGTGGAGCGCCGGCGCGCGCAGGATGGCCGCATCAAGACCCGCAGCCCGCGCGGTGACGAGATCGAGATGCGCCTGTCCACGCTGCCCACTGCCTTTGGCGAAAAGCTGGTGATGCGCATCTTCGACCCGGAGGCCGCCGTCAAGCCGGTGGCGGACCTGGGGTTCGATCCGGGCGATGCCGCACGCTGGGAAGCCCTGATGGCCGCGCCACACGGCATCGTGCTGGTCACCGGGCCCACCGGCAGCGGCAAGACCACCACGTTGTACGCCACCCTCAAGCGCCTGGCCACCGACGCGGTCAACGTCTGCACGGTGGAGGACCCGATCGAGATGATCGAGCCCGCCTTCAACCAGACCCAGGTGCAGCCGGCACTGGACCTGGACTTCGCCGCCAGCGTGCGTGCGCTGATGCGCCAGGATCCGGACATCATCATGGTCGGCGAGATCCGCGACCTGGAGACCGCCGAGATGGCGGTGCAGGCCGCGCTCACCGGCCACCTGGTGTTCTCGACGCTGCACACCAACGACTCGGCCAGCGCGGTGACCCGGCTGCTGGACCTGGGCGTGCCGTCCTACCTGCTCAACGCGACGTTGATTGGTGTGCTGGCGCAGCGGCTGGTGCGCACGCTTTGTCCGCACTGCCGCCGGCCCGACGAGGCCCTCAGCCCGCAGGCCCTGGCGGCTGCGATGCCGGGCTGGCCGGCCGCACCGCTGCTGGCGCCCTGGAGCGCAGCGGGAGCCTTCCGGCCGATGCAGGCGGTGGGCTGCCCGGCCTGCCGCAATACCGGTTACCGGGGTCGCAGCGGGTTGTTCGAGCTGCTGACCTTTGATGAAGGGGTGCGAGCGGCTGTCACCGACACCCCGGACCTGGCCGAACTGCGTCGGCAGACGCTGCGCTGTGGCCTGACGCCGCTGCGCCTGGCCGGCCTCCAGAAGGTGGCGCGTGGCCAGAGCACCCTGGACGAGGTGCTGCGTGCCACGCCGGATTTTCCGGCGGGGTTGGCGCCCATGCCCTCCTGACGGCAGCCCGGGCGCGCTGCGCCCGGCCCTGTCCGGACCCTGCTGCCTGCTAAGTGGTATCCACAGTCGGCCGCCGGAGGGCGCTGCCTAGAATCGCCGCGAACCGTGGAGTGGGCGATGTCCGTGCCCTGCGTCACGGACGATTCGTCTGAGGAGACTTCATGAAGATCAAGAGCCAGAAGGATTTCTGGTCGGGGCTGATGTTCATCGTCGTGGGCATCGCGTTTGCCTGGGGCGCCTTGAACTACAGCTTCGGCAACTCGGCACGGCCTGGGCCGGCCTATTTCCCTTTCGGTCTGGGCATCCTGCTGGCCATCCTGGGCGCGGTGGTGCTGTTCGGTGCGCTGACGGTGGAAACCGACGACGGTGACCCGATCGGCAAGTGGGCCTGGAAGCCGCTGATCATCGTGGTGCTGTCGCTGATCGGCTTCGGCCTCGCGCTGCCCCGCCTGGGCCTGGTGGTCAGCCTGCCGCTGCTGGTGTTTGCGGTGTCCACTGCAGGTGACGAGTTCCACTGGAAGGACGCGTTGATCAACGCCACGATCCTCACCGCGTTGTCGTATGTCGTGTTCGTCAAGGGCCTGAGCCTGACGCTGCCGGTCCTGCCGGCCTTCCTGAACGCCACCGGCAGCTGAGGGGCCTGACACATGGAACTGCTCAACAACCTGGCGCTGGGCTTCGGCGTTGCGTTCACCCTCACCAACCTGCTGTATGCCTTCGGCGGCGCCGTGCTCGGCACCCTGATCGGCGTGCTGCCGGGCCTCGGCCCCGTGGCCACCATCGCGATGCTGCTGCCCAGCATCTACGCGCTGGACGCCACCCCTGCACTGATCATGCTGGCTGGCATCTATTACGGTGCACAGTACGGCGGCTCGACCACGGCGATCCTGATCAACGTGCCCGGCGAGGCCTCCTCGGTGGTCACCGCGCTGGACGGTTACCAGATGGCACGCAAGGGCCGCGCCGGTGCCGCGCTGGCCGCAGCTGGCTTGGGCTCGTTCTTCGCCGGCACCGTGGGCACGATGATCATCGCTGCCTTTGCGCCGCCGCTGACCGAGTTGGCCTTCAAGTTTGGCCCGGCCGAGTACTTCAGCCTGATGGTGCTGGGCCTGATCGGCGCGGTGGTGCTGGCCTCGGGCTCGCTGGTCAAGGCGATCTCCATGATCCTGCTGGGCCTGCTGCTTGGCCAGATCAACACCGACGTCATCTCCGGCGTGCCGCGCTACAGCTTCGACATTCCCGAACTGACCGATGGCATCGGCTTCGTCACCATCGCCATGGGTGTGTTCGGCTTTGGCGAGATCATCTCCAACCTGGGTCGGCCGGCCGAACACCGCGAGGTCTTCACCAAGGACGTGAAGGGTCTGTGGCCGACCGCGCAGGACTTCAAGGATGCCGCTCCGGCCGTGCTGCGGGGGACGACCCTGGGCTCCATCCTGGGCGTGCTGCCCGGCGGCGGCGCCTTGCTGGCCTCCTTTGCCGCCTACACGCTGGAAAAAAAGACCCGTGGTCGCGCTGACCAGGTGCCTTTCGGCCAGGGCAACATCCGCGGCGTGGCCGGCCCCGAGGCGGCCAACAACGCCGGTGCGCAGACCAGCTTCATCCCGATGCTGACGCTGGGCATCCCGCCCAACGCGGTGATGGCGCTGATGGTGGGTGCGATGACCATCAAGGGCATCCAGCCCGGCCCGCAGGTGATGACCAGCAATCCGGACCTGTTCTGGGGCCTGATCGCCTCCATGTGGATCGGCAACCTGATGCTGGTGATCCTGAACCTGCCGCTGATCGGCATCTGGATCAAGCTGCTGACGGTGCCCTACCGCTTCCTGTTCCCGGCCATCGTGGTGTTCTGCTCCATCGGCCTGTACACGCTGAACAACAACAACTTCGACGTGTTCATGGGCGCGGGATTCGCCATCGTCGGCTACCTCTTCTACAAGCTGGGATGCGAGCCGGCGCCGCTGCTGCTGGGCTTCATCCTGGGGCCGATGATGGAGGAGAACCTGCGCCGCGCGCTGCTGCTGTCGCGCGGTGACTGGACCACCTTCATGACCCGCCCGCTGTCGGCCGGGCTGCTGATTGCTGCGGCGCTGATGATCGTGGTGGTGCTGCTGCCGTCCATCCGCAACAAGCGGGAGGAAGCCTTCCAGGACGAAGGCTGAAGCAGCGCGGCCGCCCCTGCACCGCGGATCCTTCGCAACACGACCCCACCCCCGCGGTGGGGTTTGTCGTTTCTGCACCGTCATGCCAGCTGCAGGCATCATGGTTGACCGACTGCCGCCACTCCGATGAGCTCCGAGCCTCCTTCCCCCGAACGCCCCGCGGCGCCCCCTGCGCTGGTCGATCGCCTGCCGCCCACGCTCAAGCCGCTGGTCGAGCCGGTGTTTCGCATGCTCTGGCTGGCCTGGCTGGCGGCCAACATGACGATGTGGATGAACGATGTCGCAGCCGCCTGGCTGATGACGCAGCTCACCGACAGCGTGGTGATGGTGGCGCTGGTGTCGGCCGCCTCCACCGCGCCGGTGTTCCTGCTCGGCCTGCCCAGCGGGGCGCTGGCCGACATCGTTGACCGTCGTCGCTGGTTTGCCAGCACGCAGCTCTGGGTGGCCTGCGTGGCGGTGCTGCTGGCACTGCTGTCGCTCAGCGGGGGCTTGAATGCGCCGCTGCTGCTGGCGCTGACCTTCGTCAACGGCATCGGCCTGGCGATGCGCTGGCCGGTGTTCGCGGCGATCGTGCCGGACATCGTCTCGCGCGAGCGCCTGTCCGGCGCGCTGGCGCTGCAGGCGTTGGCGATGAACCTGTCGCGGGTGATCGGCCCGGTGGTGGCCGGTGCCCTGCTGGCGGCGGCAGGCACCGCGGCGGTGTTCGTCGTCAACGCGTTGTTGTCGCTGGTGGCCTTCGCGCAGATCCTGCGCTGGAAGAGTCAGCCGCGCACCAGTGCGCTGCCGGGGGAGCGCTTCGTCGGGGCCATGCGGGTCGGGTTGCAGCATGTGCGGCAGAGTCCGCGCATGAAAATTGTGCTGCTGCGCGTCTTCCTTTTCTTTCTGCAGAGTTCGGCCATCACCGCGCTGATGCCGCTGGTGGCGCGTCGGCTGGGCAGCGGTGCCGGTGGTTTCACGCTGCTGGTGTCGTCGATGGGTGTGGGCGCCATCGTGGCCGCGCTCACCGTGCCCAGCCTGCGCGACCGGGTGCCGCGTGACCGCATCGTGGCCATCGGCACCTTGGTCATATCCATCATGGCCGCCGTGGTCGCCTGGGCGCCCAGCCTCTGGATTGCCGCCACGGCGGTGTGGGTGGCCGGCATCGCCTGGATCAGCACCGCCAACACGCTGACGGTGTCTGCGCAGTTCACCTTGCCAAACTGGGTGCGCGCCCGTGGCATGTCGATCTACCAGATGGCACTGATGGGTGGGGCCGCCAGCGGGTCTGCGCTGTGGGGACAGGTGGCAGGCTGGACCGACGTGCCCACCGCGCTGCTCTCCGCTGCGCTGGCGGGCCCGTTGCTGGCGCTGCTCACCCGGCGCTTGCGCCTGGATGCCCACCAGGACGACGATCTGCGCCCCGCACCTCCGGTGGAAGTGCCTGCACCGGTGATCCCGCTGGAGCCGCAGGAAGGTCCGGTGATGGTGACGGTGGAGTACCTGATCGAACCCGCGCAGGCCGAGGCCTTTCATGCCGTGATGCAGGAGACCCGCCGTGCCCGGTTGCGCCAGGGCGCCTTGTCCTGGGGGCTGTTCCGCGATACGGCGCAGCCCGGGCGCTACATCGAGTACTTCCTGGACGAATCCTGGGTGGAGCACCAGCGCCGGCTGGAGCGCTTCACCGCGGGTGACGTGGAACTGCGCCAGCGCCGCGCGGCCTTCCACCAGGGCAGCGAGTCGCCGCGGGTGCAGCGTTACATCGCGGAGACGCTGGATTCGGCCTGATCCTTCTGCAGGGCAGCCGAGGTGCGTGCACCGGGCCTGGATTGTCCTGGCCTGGATGAGCAGAGGAATAAACTTCCCGACCCATCAGAACAAGAAGCCGTTGACCACCGCCCATGCCACCGTCCCGACGTGTTTTGCACCCAACCTCGGTCACGGCCGTGACTGCGCCCCCCGGTCAGTCCGATGCCCATGCGGGGACCGTGGTGCAGCCGGTCTCGACAGGATTGACCACCGTTCGGGGCGGGCGCAATCGCCTGACGCTGCTGGATGTGGCCCAGGCGCTCGGGGTGAGTCGCACGACAGTGTCCAATGCCTTCAATCGGCCTGAGAAACTGTCGGTGGCACTGCGCGAGGAAATCCTGGCTCGCTCGCAGCAACTGGGGTACTACGGGCCCGATCCGACGGCCAGGGCACTGAGGCGGCGCGAGATTGCAGCCGTCGGCGTGGTGTTTCACCACGATCTGTCGTTTGCCCTCACCGATCCGACTGCACAAGCCTTCCTCGGTGGAGTGGCCGCCGAACTAGATCGGCGCCAGCTGGCACTGCACGTCATTCCCAAGATGGGGCGCCGGGTGATCTGGGCCGCGGCATTCCAGTCGACCGCGGACGGATTGATCGTACATGCCGAGATCGGTCCCAGCGTGGTGCGCGAACTGCAGACCATGTCCAAACCGACCGTGCTGGTCGATGCGCAGGTTGAGGGTGTGCCTTCGGTGCTCACCGATGACCGACAGGGCGCAGAAATGGCCATGCGGCATGCCCTGCAGTCCCGCCCGGACCGGGTGGTGATCCTGGGATTTGAAGTCTCTGCGCGACGGAGGTCGCAGGCCACCGCCGGCAGTGACCCGCCGCGCAGCGGATATGTGGGGGATGAACGCATGGTCGGCTACCTTCGGGCGGCAGAAGCGGCCGGATTCCCTGCCGACCGACTGCACTGGGTCGAAGTGGATGACCATTTCCCCGATGCCGCCGGAGATCGGCTGCTGGCGCTGCTCCCGCGCCTGCCGATCGATGCCCGGGTGGCGGTGGTGGCCATGACCGACCGCATGGCCCTGTCCGCCCTGGAGGTGACCGCCCGTTGGGGGAGGCCGAGCCCGGTGGCCGTGGTGGGTTTTGACGACATCCCGGCTGCCGCGGTGGCCGGACTCACGTCCGTCCGCCAGGACAGCCGCACGAAGGGAGAGCGGGCCGTGCGGCTTCTGCTAGACGATGCCGGCGCGACGTCGGCACCGGTGCCGACCGAACTGATCGTTCGCAAGACCTGAGTCAGCCGCACTGTGTCGGGCGCCGGCATTGCCGGATCTGCCGCTGGCCTGACTGCTGTATAGACCGCTGAACCTAAATCCAGCAGTTCTTTGCTGCCAATCGGCTGCTGAGGGAGCACTGGCGCGGGTTTGGCCGGTGTTGGCACACTCACCCGATGGGTGAAGCAAGACGCAAGGCGCTGGCGGCGCGTCCCGGGGTCGGCGCAGACCCGGCCGAGCCGCAGGTGGTGGACACGTTGGGCGGGCGCATGCACGTGCGCTGGGACGAGAGTGCGGCGGCCACGCCGCACGGCCAGTTGGTGTTCTTTGCGGAGTTCCTGGCCGCCACCGGGGTCTTCGAGCGCTGGGTGTCGAGCTGCCCGCTGAGCTACCGCAGCGGCAACGCGCCGGACAAGCGCGACGTGCTGGGCACGCTGATGCTGGGGCTGCTGGCAGGACACCGGCGCTACGCGCACATCACCGCGCTGCGCGGCGACGCGGTGGCCGCCCAGGCACTGGGGATGAACAAGGTGGTCAGCGAGGACGCGTTGCGCCGGGCGCTGGAGCGCATCGACGAGGCGGCCAGCGCGGCGTGGCTGCGCCCGAGCCTGATGCACTCGGTGCGCGAGGCGCTGGACAGGCCGTGGGTGCTGGACATCGATGCGAGCATCAAGCCGCTGTACGGGCGGCAAGAAGGCGCGGAGATTGGCTACAACCCGAGCAAGCCGATGCGGCCCAGCCACGTGCTGCACACCTTCTTGGTGAGCAACCTGCGCCTGGTACTGGACGTGCAGGTCAGTTCGGGCAAGCAGCACACCAGCGGCCATGCCAAGGCGGCACTGGGGCGGCTGCTCGATGAACTCGGCGACAAACGCCCGGCGCTGGTGCGCGGGGACTCCGGCTACGGCAACGAGGGCATCCTGCTGACGCTGGAAGAGCGCCGGCAGCCGTACCTGCTGCGGCTGCGGCAGACGAAGAACGTGCAGCGCCTGGTGGCCCAGCAGTTCGCCCGCCAGGACTGGAGCCGGCCGGACAACCAGGGCTGCCAGATGGTCGAGGCGCAGTTGCAGCTGCACGGCTGGAGTGCCAGGCGGCGCGTGGTCATCGTGCGCCAGCGCATCCGCGGGGGCATCGCGCGCGAGCGGCGCGTGGACGGCAAGCAGCTCAAGCTGGATCTGGCCGGGCCGAGCGTGCACGAGGGCGACAAGCTGTGGGAGTACGCGGTGCTGGTCACCGACGTTGCCTACCCGCTGGAGTCCGTCGCCCAGCTCTACCGGGACCGCGCGGATGCGGAGAACGCGTTCGACGAGCTGAAGAACCAGTGGGGCCTGGGTGGGTTCACCACGCAGGACATCAACCGCTGCCAGACCGTGGCCCGTGCGTGTGCGCTGGTCTACAACTGGTGGAGTTGGTACTGCCGAGCGGCGCACCCCACGGGAAGGCTGGAGGCGATCACAAGCCGGCCGCTGCTGCTGGCCGCGGTGGGCAAGGCGGCCAGCCACGCCAACCAGACCACGCTGTACCTGACGCCGATGCACGGCCGCGCCGACGTGCTGCGAAAGCTCCTCGCCAACATCGGCACGGCCCTGCAGCACGTCAAGGCTGCTGCGGAGCAGTTCAAGGACCTCGACCGCTGGGGCTGCTTGCTGCGCTACATCAGCGACCGCATCGCTCCGGTCATCGGACCGCCGAAACCGTTCCAGGGGCTGCCGGCGGTGGGGTGACTGCCGGATTTAGGCTGAACAGAAGAAGCCGCCCGAAGGCGGCGTGCGTGTTTCAGCGGCGGCGCAACAGCGGTTGAGGTCGCCTCATTCGACCACGAAGACCACGGCCGTGCGGGCCGGCACCGAGAATACACCCGTGTTGGCTTCGTACGTGGCGGTCTGGGCCCGCCGGTCGGCTGCGGCGCTGGCCCGGTGCACCGGGTGCAGCACGAAGGATTTGCCCTTGAGTGCATCCAGGGTAAGCGTCTGCGCCGTCTTGTCCACGTTGATCAGATAGACCAGTTCCTTGAAGTTGGCGCTGGCGTAGCCGTTGCCGTCCACATGACCAACCAGCACCGTCGGCACCTGATCCGGGCCGGTGTTGTGGAAGGTCAGGCGCGACTGGATGTCCTCGGCGCTGCGCAGCCGCAGCAGCGTGGTGCTGGCGCGGATCCTCAACAGGTCACGGAAGGCATCGCGGGTCCATGCGATTTCGGTGCCGGTGGGCTTGATGGCGGTGTTGCGCAGCAGTGGCGCGATGATCGACCAGTTGTCCCCGTTCTTCTCCTGCACCGGCAGGCCGACACCGAAGTAGTTGTCCTGGTAGGACCAGTCCAGCCGGTTGAACCAGTCGCCCGAGTTGTAGCTGTCGCGGTCCATCGACTTGCTGCGCAAGGTATCGATGCCGGCGTGGAAGTAGGCGATGCCCTGGCTGAAGCTGTTGATCGCGGCTCCGAGGATCTGCACCCGCGCGCGGTCCTCTCGGCTGGTGGTCGTCGGCAACCGGTAGGCGTTGATGTCGAACAGCGTTTGGTTGTCGTGGTTCTCGACGTAGTTCACCACCTCGCCTGGAGAGGCGACGTAGCCGGCGGGTTGACCGTTGTAGTTCACCTGCTCCAGAGGAATGCGCACGTCCCAGTGGGTGTGCAGGGTGTAGCTGCGGATCGAGCCGGCCAGGCCCACCTTGATCATGTCGCCAGACCACATCAGGTCGTTGCGCGTCTTGTTGGCGCCACTGCCGTTGTCGTCGTAGAACAGACCGTTGATGAAGCCCTGATTCTTCACCAGCGACTCACCACCGTCGAAGGGGCTGCCGCCGCGCACATGGTCACGGGCCCGATCGCTGAAGGTGCCGATGCCCGAGCCGTTGAGCTCCAGCTGGCTGGCCTGACGGAAGCGGGCGTTGTTGGCCACCTCGCCGAAGTTCCAGCCTTCGCCGATCAGGTGGATGTGGTGGCCGGCTGCGGCATTGACGGCGGCCTGCAGCTCCTCCATCACTGCCCGGGGCTGATGGCCCATCAGGTCGAAGCGGAAGGAGTCGATCTTGTACTCCTTCGCCCAGAGCACCGCGGAGTCGATCATCAGCTTGGCCATCATCCTGTGCTCGGTGGCGGTGTTGTCGCAGCAGGTGCTGCGCTCCACGTCACCGGTGGCACTCAGGCGGTGGTAGTAGCCCGGCACAACCCGGTCGAGCACAGACTTGTCGTTCTGACCGCTGGCGGTGGTGTGGTTGTAGACCACGTCCATGCCCACCCGCAGGCCTATGCGGTGCAGTGCCTGGACCATTGCGCGCAGCTCGCGCACCCGTGCCGCACCGTCGTGAGCGGTCGAGGCAAAGCTGCCTTCAGGAGCATTGAAGTGATACGGGTCGTAGCCCCAGTTGAAGCAGTCGCTGTCCTTCACGGCGGTGACGGCGGCCTGCTGGTCCTGCCCGTCGGGCGGGCCTCCGGTGGCCACTGCCGCACAACCTGCTTCGGGCACCGTCGCCAGGTCGAAGACCGGTAGCAGGTGCACATCGGTCAGGCCGGCATCGGACAGTGCCTTGAGGTGGCGCATGCCCCTGCTGCCGGTCTCGGTGAATGCCAGGTACTTGCCCCGGTTGACCGTGGAAACACTGAAGTCGTTGGCGGAGAAGTCCCTCACATGGAGTTCATAGATCACCACGTCGGTGGGCTGCGCCACCTTGCTGGGGCGGGCGGTGCTGTCCCAGCCGCTCGGCTTCAGTGCCGCAGAAGACAGATCGGCCACATAGCTGTACTTCGAATCGGCTCCCAGGCTGACCGAGTACGGGTCTGACACCAGGTTGCGCACCAGACCGACACCACGGGCGAAGACCTCGACGATGTAGCGGTAGTACTTGCCACTGAGGTTGGCCGTGGAATGGGCCGACCAGACGCCGGTGGCCGTGTCGAAGGTGGCCGGCAGGATGTCCGAGGCCCGGCCCTCGCGGTCGTACACTGCCACCGACACCTTCTGTGCCGTGGGGGCCCAGAGCTTGAAGCCGGTGCCGCCCGAGGCGATCTTCACCCCGAGGTCGGGCACCGCCGCGGCTGCGCCATACAGGTCATCGAGCACACCGGGCAGTTGCGCGGTGGTGGCGTTCTGTACCTTGCCTTCCGCGTTTTCCTGGACCACCACCAACTGGCTGCGCAGCAGTTCGGCCACACGTGCCTGATCGGCCGTGCGCACCTGCAGCACCACTCCGGCGCCTACGAAGCGGAAGCGTTCTGCCACCACAACCGGCAGGCTGCCGGCGAAAACCTCCAGCGTGATCGAACCGTCGGCGCCGCCGACGCTGCCGTCCTTTTCGGCGGTGATCTGCCCGCGCGCCGAGTGGTAGAGCTTCCAGGTGCCGCTCACGCTGCCGTCGGGCACCTGGATCAGGGAACGATCGAGCCAGTACGCGCGGGCATCGCGGGTGGAAACCTTGCGCAGATCCGGTTTGGCGGTGTAGACGGTGGCATCACCCTGCACCAGCCAGATCTGACCGACCTTGCCGGTGATGTTCAACGCGGCATAGGCCACACGAATGTTGTTGTCGCGGCCGTCCTTGTTGTTCGGGTCGCCGCCAGCGGGCTTGCCGTGGATGATGAACTCCAGCGCGGTGCGGCCGGCATCTGCCTGCGGATTGAGCACCGGGATGTCGAACACCACCTCGTCGCTGCCCGCGGCGTAGCCGTTGAATTCGGAGAATGCCAGTGCGTCGTTCCAGTTGTTGATGCGCGCCTGTGCGGCGGCAGACAGGCCTGCCAGGTTCAGTCCGCTGCCATCCCAGATGTGCACACCCCAGTCGGTGTAGCGAGCGTCGTTGCGGGTGTAGTGCACGCGCAGCGTCTCGATGTCCGGAGTGGCTGCTCCGAGCGGATTGCTGGTGTAGGTGGTGTTGTCACCTTCGATGCGCCAGATCTCGTTGGCCCCGGTCTTGAGCGTGTAGCTCTGGTCGGCACCACCGTGGTCCTTGTTGTCGCCCTGGTGGAACAGATAACCCACCGCGCCGCTGGCGGCGTTCAGCGGCACCTGGTAGATGGCGCCGAAGGCATCACTGCCGGTCGGGTTGTGTCCTGCGTTCCAGCCCGGATCACGTCCTGCGCCCCAGGTATGGATCTGCCAGCCGGCGTAGTCGCCGGAGGCACGGCGGTAGTGCACCGTCAGTGTGGTGCTGCTGCCGCCACCACCATCACCTCCAGCCGAAGGCACTGCGGCCAGCACGGTGCTGCTTGCGCCGTAGGCCTCGGCCAGGTTGCCGGTTTCGTTGCCGCTGCTGCCGCCCCCGCAGGCGCTCAGCAGTGACAAGGTGAACAGCATCAATGCACTGAGGACGCGTGTCCACAGCGCGGTCGCAAGTCGAGTCATGTGGATGTCTCCGTGAAGGAAAGCTCTGGTACGCCCGAAGCCGGCGGTGCCGCGGCGAACCTGGCGATAGGTTCAAACGAGGTGAATGTTACTGAAGTATTGCTACACAATGCACTGCGAGCTAACCCCAGTCTTTGTGTTGACAAAAGACAAGATGATCCGGAACTGAGATTCTTCGGATCACGAAGGAGTGTTTTGTGATGTGTAGCTGCACTACATTTTTTGCGCAGATGCAATCAACCAGGCGAGCGATCAGGAGCGCAACCAGGTTGACCAGCGCGATGGTGCTGGCGGTGGCGCTGGCCGGTTGTGGTGGTGGAGCAACGGGGAGTTCGGCACCGGCTGCCGAGCCTGCGGAACAGCCGCCGGTGGCTGCCGATCTGACGCCCGTGGTGGCGCGCGACGGCGGCTCGGTTCTGCCTGTGCAATGGCAGGGCGGGGCCTTCATGCAGA
>Ga0073903_10001105_pt1 | contig 14147 bp, 12 predicted proteins | sample KloWWTKNB14_bulk_FD_66665 | JGI IMG/M metagenome (GOLD analysis project Ga0073903, IMG submission 66665) | Active sludge microbial communities from Klosterneuburg, Austria, studying microevolution and ecology of nitrifiers - Klosterneuburg... | ecosystem: Engineered > WWTP > Aerobic digester >... | reverse complement strand
ATGAAGGCCCGCGCCGAGCGCTATCTGGGCGCAATTGAGTCATCGTTCGTGCAAGGCCAGGGCACGAGCGAGCGTCGACATCACGAGATCAACCTTGTCTTTCAGCTTTCGAGCAGTGTGATTGCCCGCCGCGCGCGACTTGAGGCCGCTGAGGAAGGCATTGAGTTTTTCTGGAACCCCACCCACAATCTCGGGGAAGTGAACCTGCTCCCCAAACCGCTGCGGCTCCTCATTCCGCGATGGTCTATTGGTAAGATTGAGCCTTGGGCCAGCGATATGGCCCGAATGTAGGCGACGAGAGAAGGAGCAAAGAAGGCCCATGGCATCCCCGATCAGTCCGGAATTGATGAGTATCCTGCGCTGTCCGTTTTGCGTTTCGACCGCGACGCGCGTCCCCGGCGAGGATCCGGGCAAACTCGAGCTGTACAAGGATGCCTGGCTGGTCGAGCCGGTCTACGGGCGCAAGTACCCGATCCGGGATGGTATCCCGATCATGCTGGTCGAAGAGGGTGACAAGTGGATTGGGGTCAAGGTCGAGGATCTGCCCGTTCCCCCACCCGCGGAATAGTCCGGCTGAACCGGATGTCAAGGGCGCGCGCCGGCAGGCGTGCGCTGCAGTTTACGGCCTGACGCCATGCTGCTTCGACCGTTTCGGGCGCTGACCATCCTCCTGGCCTTTGCCGGCCTGCTCGCTCTGATCTGGGCGGCCAGGGCGACGCCGCGCGCGACGACAAGCGCCGGCGCAATCACGCCAGCGATGAATTTCGCCTATGTGCGCCTGACCGGGGTTGTCGTCGATTTCCCTGCGGTTGAGCCCGATGGCAGCTATCTCTCGTTTCGGGTGGCGGATGCCGATGGCGTCGTCCGGGCCCAGGCCTACCGGGCGGCGGCCTCGGCGCTCCTGGCGGCGAGTGCCATTCCGTCGCCGGGCGATGAAGCTCAGATCGAGGGAACGCTCCGGATTCGTGATGGCGAAGCTGCCCTGGTGGTCAATAGCGCGGATGGCGTGGTCCTGACTCGCAGGACGGCTGACCTGATCGGCCTGGCCGGGCTTGATGGACTGCCCCTCGGCCAGCGGGTGGCCGTAATCGGCCAGATCCGCCGCGTGCGCGAGGCGGGTGCGTTGCGCATTCTGACGTTGCGCGATGGCAATGCCGAAGCGGACGCAGTCATGAGCCTGGACCTGCCGGGCGGCGAACAAGAAGCGCCACCGATTTTGGGAAGCTGGGCGCGCGCCACCGGTGGGGTTGGCGAATACCGCGGCCGGCGTCAGTTGTTGCTCATGCCGGGCGGGCTTGCTCCAGCGTTCGCCCCCGCGCCAGTGCCAAGGCCCGTTTCCGCGATCAGCCGCGTACTGCTCGGTGACTGGGTCACCACCCAGGCGCGCGTCTCGCGTTTGGCCCCGTTCAAGGGCGGGATTCGAATCGGGCTGGCCGGCGACGAGGGCAGCGAACTGACCATGACACTCTTTGACAGCGTTTGGACGGCGGTACCGTTTTCAGAGACCCTCGCGGCCGGCGACCCGCTTGTGGTCTCCGGGCGTTTGACAGAATACCGAGGGGCGCTTGAATTGCAGCCTGAAATTGCGCCCGATATCGTTCTGGCGGGGCGCTGACAAGAGTTGCCGCGATGACGTCAGGGTAGCCGACGGCATTGCGGTCGGCTACCCTGGCGTCATCGCGGGGGAAAAGCTGCCGGGGAGCGCCTAATCGGCAACCAACAGATCGACGTCGAAGACCTGGGTCTGCACCGCATGTCCTTCGGCATACACCCGGATTCGCTGGATGACCTGCGCATCGCGCAATTCGCCAAGCAACAGGTTCTCGGATTCGAATGACTCGCGCGCGTTGAGGGTTTTGGCCACGTGCCGTGTCGTCGGGTTGTCGCGCACAACATCCGGGAGATCGGGCGTCGGTGTGCCATCGGCATAGAACCCCTGGAACCACTCGCGCTGGGTGCCCGCCCTATCAATGAAGGTGATGTTGACCATCAACGGGCACTCCGAGCCGAGATTGCCGCATACTTTGATCTGTTGCGACAGGATCTTGAAGTCGATTCGAAGGCGTAACGAGGCCCGGCCGGAGACGTTCTCTCCAACGATCTGAAAGACGCCGGTCCGGCCCCAGTTCAAATCGTTGCCCAGGCGATCCAGCACAATTGAGGACTCGCCGCCAACCAGCTCGAGGCGGACCCGGCCGTCGGTGCCGGAGGCGGAGCGAATTTCGGTCTCCCAGGGCGTGTAATCCCCAACAAAGAGGTTGTTCCGAATCAGGTTTCGCTCTGGGGCGGCTTTGGCCAGTGCCTTGCTCTGATCGTTCAACGCCGTGCGTTCGCTCGCCGCCAGTGACAGCGGCGCAATACCGGCCCGATTGGAGTGCGCGACCAGCGATCCTTCCCGGCTGAGCACACGCGCTTCGCCCCCCGCCACCTCCACCGTGAAGATGCCTTCGCCCAGGTTGAGGTATCCGTACGGGGTCAGGATGGTGACGGCGGCGCCGCGGGTATTGCGCGGACGCACGCTGAACTGCGCGCGCCCGGCCGACATGATGAGGGTGACTTCATCCCGGGCCCCCGAGATTGCGAAGCGCGGCGTGCTCGCCCGCCATATCTGGATCCGCGCTCCGGAATAGGCCTGGGCGCTGACCAGCGGTTCGCGCTCTCCGGCCGGCGAGATCGTGAGCAGCCCCTGCGATGACGCATCGGGATCGACGATGACGGTGCTGCCCTCGTCCAGTTCGCGGCCCTCCAGGCTGACCACCCGCGCGTCGCGCTCGGTTGCCGGCGGGGAATATGTTTGAATGCGTCCAGCCTGCAGGCGAACATAGGCCGCCGCGCTGACCGTCGATTGGTTGAGAACCGAGGAAATCGCGGCAGGAACGCCTATTGCGAGCGCGACAAATGCCGCGAACGCAGCGAGAAGCACCGTCCAGGCAAGTCGTTCGGGGTTATTGCGCATGTCGCCGCACGGTTACCGGGTTGCCCATTTCCAGCGACTCGAGCGAAGAGGTTGGCCGCGTTCGATGTGGCTGACGGCGACCTGACCGCGATGGTGTTCGACCAGGGTAGACACCAGGGCGGCAATGTCGGCGGCGTCATCCGAGACGTCCTCAAGCGTGAACCGGTCTTCAACAAAGCGCGTGTCGAATTGGCCGGCCTGAAAACGCAGGCTGCCCACCAACTGCTGATGGAAGGGGATGTTGGTCTTCACCCCCATGATGCGGAACTCATTCAACGAGCGTCGCATGCGCAGGATGGCCTCGGGTCGCGAATCGCCCCAGCAAATGATTTTGGCGATCATCGAATCGTAGTAGGGGGTCACGGCGAAACCCTCATACACGCCGGTCTCGACCCGCACGCCCGGCCCGGTCGGGAATTGGATGCGGGTGATAACGCCAGTGCTCGGGAGGAAGTTGTTGAACGGATCCTCGGCGTTGACCCGGCATTCAATCGCCCAGCCGGTCTGGGTGATATCTTCCTGCCGATAGCGCAGCTTGCGGCCGCGCGCGATTCTGATTTGTTCCTTGACGATGTCGATGCCGGTCACGCGCTCGGTGACGGGATGCTCGACCTGGAGACGCGTGTTCATCTCCATGAAGTAGTAATTGCCGTGCTTGTCGAGCAGACACTCAATTGTGCCGGCGTTGGTGTAGTTGACCGCCTGCGCGGCTCGGACGGCCATCTGTCCCATCCGCCAGCGCAGGTCGGCGTCGAGGGCAGGCGAGGGGGATTCTTCGAGGACCTTCTGGCGCCGGCGCTGCAGGCTGCATTCGCGTTCGCCGAGGTGGATGATGTTGCCGAAATGGTCGCCGAGGAGCTGGAATTCGATGTGACGGGCACCCTCGATCAGCTTCTCAAGATAGACCGCGCCATCCCCAAAGGCGCTCTCGGCCTCGCGCCGGGCGCTCTTGAGCAGGCCGGGCATCTCTTCGAGCGCGCGCACTTCGCGCTGGCCTTTGCCGCCCCCGCCAGCGCTGGCCTTGATCAGCAGCGGGAAGCCGATGCCTGGGGCAAGCGCGAGCAAGTCGTCATCGCTGAGGTTGGCCTCGCCCTCGGTGCCCGGGACGATATTGACGCCGGCTTCCTTCACGGTCGCGCGCGCGGTGGCCTTGTCGCCCATCTTGGCGATCGCCGACGGAGACGGGCCGATAAAGATGATGTCGGCATCGGCGCAGGCCTGCGCGAAATCTTCACGCTCCGCCAGAAACCCGTAGCCTGGATGGATCGCATCCACGCCCGACTTGCGCGCGACATCGATAATGCGGTCGATCCGCAGATACGAGTCCCGCGACGGCGCGGGTCCAATCAGAAAGGCCTCATCCGCAAGCCGCACATGGAGAGAATTCCGATCGACATCTGAGAAAACGGCGACGGTGGCGATCCCCAATTCGTGACAAGCGCGGATAATGCGAACAGCGATCTCACCACGATTGGCAATCAAGATCTTCTTGAACATGCGCGGCTAGAATACCACGGACACACCCATGCCAAGCGACATTCGAATCGTCAAGCCGACTGGCTCCCTTGTGCGCAACAGCCCAAATGACCGGGGCATTCAGAACATCACCGGAGCCGCCCACTACGGCGATATCCTGCGCGGGGCAGAGTTGCGCGACGGGTGGTGGGTTCTCGCGGGCAGCCGCTACCTGCCAGCCGCCGACGCCCAGGTGGCGGCTCCCGGCGTGAATCCAATGGGCGCGCGCGGGACATCCACACCGCGCTATTTTCCGCTCAGCCAGCGCGACCCGCGTTGGAGCGGGCAGTTGTTGGGGAACACCAACGATCCTGCGGTGACGATTGGCGACTATGGCTGTCTGTTGACCTGTTTCACAATTCTGATCAACTCGGCTCTGGACAAGCCCTTGATGCCGAACGAGGTCAACAATCTGCGCAAAGGCAACGGCGGGTATCTCCCGCCCGGGCCGTATGGCGGCTATGCCGCGCGCTTCAACGTCGATGATGAAACGCGCGGGGCGGTCAAGATCGGCTGGTTTTCGGAGCGTTACGAGCAGGACGCGCCAGCGGAGGTGGTGCAGCGCGTTTTGACCCACTTGAGCGATGGCCAGGCCGCAATCCTTGAGGTTGACTTCTTCCCCTCTGACAGCGTCGATCCGAAATACCCGCCTCAACCGGGGCGCCAAATGCACTTCGTTCTGGCGCTTCCGGCCAATTGGGCGGGCCGCGTGGTCCAGGCGGGCGCGGCGGACAAGGGCATCATGATCATCGATCCATGGGATGGACAGATCAAGACGCTGACGCCGCGCTATGGACAGACCCTCGCGCGCGGCATCGTCCGAGCCGTGCTGTATGAGAACTGGATCGACATTCAACCTCAGCCGATGCCACCCGGCCAGCCGGCGCCGCAACCCGCGCCCGCGCCGCGGCTCCCGCCGCCGATTCAGCCGCAGGACATTGGGCTGGGCGTGCACACGATCACCATCGGGCGCAGCGCGCAGGAGGCGTTCCGGGCAGGGTGTCGCTGGTTTACGGTCTGTGACAGTTTCGATGTGGCGGCCGATCTGGCGGGGAAGGGCGCCTTTGTGCTGGCCCGCCGAATCTGGCCGAACTGGCTGCCTGAGCCCGAGCAGTTCGTCAAGACGCTTGGGACCCTCGCTCCGGGCGTGGCCTATCTGGGGATGAACGAGACCGACTCGATCGGCGACTCGCCGGACGCCATCCGGAAACGGGCGGCGTTTGACATCGCCGTGGCCGAGATCATCCGAAAGCAAAGCCGCGGCAAGGCGCGTTATGTGGGCGGCGGATTCGCCACCGGCACACCCGACCTGACCAACCCGGCGATCTGCGCGGCCATACGAGATGGCTATTCGGCCGCCTACAACGCGGGTACGTTGCTTTTCAATCAGCACAATTACGCTGTCACCAAGGATGGCGCGCGCAGCCTCTTCGATGAAAGCAGCATCGCCTGGTGGGCGCGGCGCTGGGAGATGTATTTCACCCGCTGCGGTTTTGATCCACGGGTGCGCGGTATCGTCTCCGCCGAAACGGGCGTGGATGCGGGCAAGGGCTTTTCAGGGTTGGGCTATACCCGCCAGGAATTTAGCGCCTTTGCCCGGCGCTGGCGCGAGGTCATGGCTCGCCCGTTGCTGATCGACAATCAGGATGAGCTGGCGCGCTCCGGGCGCGTGCCGCGCTCGGAGTTTCCCGGGCGCTGGAATTCGCCCTATCTGGGCGGATCGATTTTCCATCTAAACCCGCAGGGGACCCAAGCGTGGGCGGATTTCAATATCAGCGCCTATGTCGAGGTGCTGCGCGACGAGATCTGGCCCGCGCAAGCCCAGCCCGCCGGGCGGGTTTGGGCCTGAGACGACTATCGGGAAACAGGGGCGAGAATGAAATCCCCCGCGCGAAGCGCGGGGGATTTCATTCTCGCCCCAACTTCTAGTGCAATACAAGGTATATCGCGCAGTGCTAGTTGAGCATTGACGCCCAGGCCCGGGGTGGATACCATGCCTGACACATTGACCGGTTGGGCTGAACCTTGCGTGTTGCTTGATGTGAGCAAAACGGTTCAAGGCCTATCTCGATCGGCGCCTTGTATCACACATGCCGTATCAACCTGGCGATCCTGGATGGCTGCTTGTCGCAGCATTGGTGGCTGTATTGGCCGCGTTCCTGCTTGCGCTGCCGGCGCTTGGTCTTGTGGCAGGCAAGGCCCGCGCATGGCGCCGCGAGGCCGACCGCGCGATGGCCACGGCTCGCGCCGCAACCGAAGAACTGGACCGGGCGTTGCGCGCAACGCAGGAGCGCACCCGCGAGCGCGAGTCCTATCGCGCGCAGTGGCAGGCCGCCCGCGCGCTGTTGACCCAAACCCAGGCCTCGCTTGATGCCGCGCAGCGGCGCGGGCTTGATCTTGAGGCGGCATCGCACTCACTGCAGACCGACGGCGAGCGCGCGCGGGCGATCGCCCGGGATGCCGAGCGCGCGGCGGGCGAACGTCACGCGACGATGCAGCGCCTGGCCGCCCAGGTCGGCGAGCAACAAGCGCGGCACGATCAAGCGCAGCGGCAGCTATCCGAAGCTCAGGTTCACGCAACCCGGCTCACGATTCAAGTCAAAGACCTGAGCGCCCGCTTTGAACGCGCGCACAAGCTTGGGGTGGAACAGCAACAGGTGATTTCCAGCCTGACCCAGCAGTTGTCCGTGACCCAGCAGTCGCTGGCCCGCAGTCAGCACGATCTGGCCGGTTCCGAACGGACGGCGGCGGTCTTGCCGGTGGCCGAAGCAGAACGGCGGCGCGAGATTGAGCTTCGCGATGCCCGGATCGGCGAGTTGCGCGCCCAGCTCGCCCAGCGTGACCGCGAACTCGAGGCGGCCCGCCGGGACGCGGTGGAGCGTTTGTCCGCCATCGCCCACATCACTCAGGAGGCCCGCCAGGCGCGCTCCACCTCCGAACAGGCGCGCCTGTCCGTGTCCGAGTACGAACGGCTGCTTGAACGCGCAACCCGAGACATGGAAGCCGCTCAGGCCGGCGTGCGCGGGGCCGAAGAGCGGCTCGCGGGTCAGGAAAAGATGATCCAGCGCCTGACCCAGCAAATTGCTGATGCCGGACGCGCGGGCGGTCAGGCGGAGCTTGCCCGCCAGCTCGCCCAGGCCCAGCGCGATCTGCAGCGCGCTGAACAGCAGTCTTCACAACGTCTTGCTCTCGCCGATCAGCGCTCCCGGCAGGTGACCGACCAGACCGCCCAGATTGAACGCCTGCGCCAGAAACTCGCCGAAGTCGAGGCCCGGGCCGAGGACGCCACCCGGGATGCCGCGCAGCAACGCGGCAGCGCCGAGGCACTCAGCCGCGACGTGGGGGAACTGCGGGCCGCACACAAGGATGCGCGCCAGGAGCTGGCCGATTTGCGGCCGAGCTTTGCCGTGGAGTCGAACGAGGCCGCGTTGCTGGAGCGCGTTCAGGCCCAGAGCAAGCGCGAAGGCGAGCCCGTACTGTCGCTGCTCGCCCGTGAACTGCGCAAGGCCCAGGCTGCCGCCGCGCAAGCCGAGGAACTGGCCGGCCATCGCGAAGCGGCCCTGGCCAGCCTGAGGCAGCATGTGACCAGCCTGCAATCCACGCTTGACAAGGTTCAGAATGAATCCGCCGATCGATCTGGGACGAGCGAGCGCCTGGCTGCCCAGGTCACCATGCTGAACCAGCGGCTCGAAGCGGCGATCAAGGACGCCGCGAACCAGCGGCAGCTGGTCGAGCGATTGCGCAAAGCCGCGAACGGAGCGCGCGAGTCGGATGTGTTGGAAATGATGCGCGAGCCGCGCCCGGAACCGCGCAGCGCCACCAGAGCATCGACTGCGGACACGCAACCGGCCCGGACGACTGGCAAAGCGGAATCACCCCCGCCGCGCGAGCGCGAAGATCTGGACGTGCCGTCCTTCCTGCGCGGGTCGCGCGACGCGGAGGACTTCGTCCCGCCTCTGCCTGGCGCGACCACGGAGTTGTCCCTGACAAATGGGGTGGTCATGGCGAAGTTTCCTGGCCTCACACGAGATATGGCGGGCAGGCTGTTGTCGGCGGGCATTCGGACCGTCGACGACCTGCGCTCCGCTTCGCCCGAGCGTTTGCGTGACATGGTGAAGGCGCCGTTCTACAAGCGGCCGGACTTCGAAGGTTGGATACGGCAAGCTCGCGTAATGGCGGAGGACAGACTGGGAGCATAGCGCGCCGGCGGGGGTCCACTTGCGCCTTCGATCTCGCATGCTACAATACGTCTAGTCTGGCACTAGGAACCCGTTCATGAGCAAAGCCGCCGCCTCTCCATTCGACCGTGGTGAATGGCTCACCGTGCGCGAAGCCGCTGCTGAGTTCGGCTACAACCAGGAATATGTGCGCCAGCTCGCGCGCGATGGCGCGATCGAGGCCCAGAAGCTCGGAACGTCACTCCTCATCAATCACGGTTCGTTGCTGGACTATCGGGCCGGCATGTCGGGGCAGCCATCGCGGCGCGGCACGCAGGCCAGGGTGACCGAGCCGCCGCCGCGGCTGCAGACGATGTCGCCCACCCGGCCGCAACCTGTCGCGCCCCCGCCCATGGCGCCCGATCCGGCGCCGGCGGCGGATCCGCTCACGTATCCGGGTCAGATCGACGACGAGGCGCTGCGCGCGCGCAATCAGGCGGCGATTCTGCTGCTTGAGCGGCTTTCGGCGCCGACGACCGACGAGGCAACCGCACAACGGGAAACGTTAACTTATCTTGTCAAGGCGCTGGACGGCGAGCGCGCTGATTCGCGCAGGCTCTTCCCGAGCCCGGCGCGCCCGCCAAAGAGACCGTGAACATCGTAGACACCCGCACAACGCTGTTCGTCCTCGACGCCGGGATGTTGAGCCTTCTCACCAATCCGACCGCGTCGGCCGCGGCGTTGGAGTGCCACCGTTGGACGCGCGATTTGCTGCGCCAGGGCGGGCGTTTTGCGATCCCAGAAATCGCCGACTATGAGGTGCGCCGAGAGCTGCTGCGGACCGACCGCATGCGGGCGCTTCGAGCGCTGGATGACCTCAAGGCGGTGATGTTCTACCTGCCCTTGAGCACCAGCGCGCTCTTGCGCGCCTCGGAGATCTGGGCGGCCGCCAAGAAGTTCGGCCGGGCCGATCTGGGGGTGGGTGTGCGCGAGGGCGCGCTGGATATGGACATCATTCTGGCCGCCCAGGCGCTGGTGGCCGGACGCGCGAGCGGCCTCAACCCGGTTGTGGTGACGACCCATGTCGCGCACCTCGGGATTTTCGCCCAATCGGACGAGTGGCACAACCTTCGCGTGGACGACCGGCCATGACGTTTTCGTACACCGCCGCGTCCGACCTGCGCCGGGCCTGGCCAAATTTCGAGCTCGACCTGCCGCTTGAGCCATTGCCAGGCGGCGCCGTCAACCCTTTTTACGTCGAACGCCCCGAGAACCCGGTGGCCCGGCTCGAAGAGGAGCTTGGCGCGCCGTTTCGCCTGCCGCCGAAGTACTTCTTCTCGGGCAACCGAGGCTGCGGCAAATCCAATGAACTCCGCCGGGTTGCCGCAAATCCGGAGATCCGGTCCAAGTATTTCCCCGTCCTGTTCAGCATTCGCGACGAAGCGGATGTCAACAATCTGGATTACCGCGATGTGCTGCTCGCGATTGGCGGCCGGATGTATCGCGAGTTCAAGGCCCGCGGCGGGCGCATCCCTGATTCCCTGGAGAGCGAGCTGGATCACTGGCGCGGGCAGGTGACCGAGGAGATTGTGCGGGCGCGCAAGATGCCTTCCGTGGATGTGGATGGCGGCCTGGACGTGTTCTTTGCCCGGCTGGCAACCCGGGTGAAATTCGAACCCAGCACGCGCCAGGAGTTGCGCCAGATCATCGAGCGGGGGATGAGCGAGCTGGCCGAGGCGATTGACCATATCGCCGATGTCATTCAAGCGCAGACGAAGAAAACCCCGCTCATCCTGATCGATGACCTCGACAAGATGGACGCCCCCGCAGCGCGGGCCATTTTCCACGGTCACCGCGAAACGATGCTGCAGCCGAACTTCGCCATCGTCTATACGGTTTCGAGCTCGCTGTTCTACACGCCTGAATTTGAGGCGATTCGCGACCGGGCCGTGTTTCTGCCCAATGTCAAGCTGCGCAAGCGCGGCTCGAGCCGGCGCGATCCGGTCGGCTACGACGTGATGCGCGAGACGGTGCGCCGGCGGCTCAACCCCGACCTGATCTCCACTCGGGCACTCGACGAAGCCGCCCGGATCAGCGGCGGGGTATTCCGCGAACTGATGCGGGTGATTCGTTTCGCGATCACCCGCGCGCATCGGATGGGGCGAATCGAGATCGACCATGTGCTGGGCGCCGAGGCCGAGATCCGCGGCGAGTATCGGCGTATTTTGACCGCCGAGCAGCGCGCGGTCCTGAAACAAGTGCATGCGCGCAATCGACTCGATGACCCGCAGCAACTTGCGCCGCTGCTGCAGATGCTGGCGGCGATGGAGTATGCCGACAGCGAGCCGTGGTGCGACGCCCACCCGGCCCTGGTCAGCCTGTTGGATGAGGATGAGCCGCGCCCCGCTCCGGCGCTGCCCGACCCGCCGGCCGTTGACGCGCCGCCGGCCGAGGCCTCCGCCCCTGCGCGCGCGCCGGCCAAACCGCGCGCAACGCGGCGCGGCGTCTGAGCCACCGCACAAATATCGGAGGCGACATCCCCGCCCCGGCTTACGCCGGGGCGGGGATGTCGCCTCCGAAAACAAACTCTTTGACCTGGTATCAGGCCGGCGTAGCCATACCCGCCACCTCACGCGCCTGGCGGATCCAGTCGGCGTAGTCGGGCTTGCGCCAGCGCGGCGCGCGGATGACGGCGTCAACCTGATCAACCGAAGCGTTGGCCAGATCGGCGACCGATGAAATGCCGCCTTTTGTCAGGGTAAGCGCATACATGACACCGATACCGTTGATGGCCTGAAGCTGGGAAAAGTCACCGGCCTCTTCGACCGTGTTGGGGATGGCGGCGGCAGGAATGACTGGCTCGGGCGCCGTGTCGACAACAGGCGCGGGAGCAGGGTCGGAGATCGGCATGGGCGCGGAATCCAACGTTGAGGACGCCATACCAAGCGAGGCGCCCAGCGCGGCGACATTGTCGGCCAGCGAAGCGAGTTTGCCTTCCACGCTCTCGGTTGCCTGGGCCAGACTGCCGGTGGGAGCGTACTCCGGCTCGGGCGGAGACGCGACGGTCAGGCTGCCGTCGGCCGGTGGCGTCGGGCGGGCGGGGATGTCCTCCAGAGTGGCTGCATCGGCCATGCGACGGCGGAGCGCCTGCATGTAGGAGCCGAGCGCGGAAACGCCTGACTCGAGTTCAGAGGCCGCGTAATCGAGCTCGACGATGCGCGAGCGATAGCGGCTGATCTGGGCATTGGCGTTGGCCAGCAGGGACTGCCGTTCGGACGCGGCGCTCTGCGTGTCCGCCAGCCGGGCTTCGAGCTCGGTAATGTGGAGATTGGCCTTATTGAGCGCAATCTGCCGCTCCGTCGCGACCTTCTCGAGATTGACATTGGCGACCCGCAGGGCGTCGGTTTGGGCCCGGCCTTCCTTGACCTGGTTGCCCAGGTCCTCGACTTGTTTCTCGGCAGCCCGCCAGGCGGCGCGGGCCTGATCGAGCTGGCGTTGGAGCGACCGGATCTGATTCTCAAGCAGGTTGAGCTCCTGCTTGCGCGTGTCAAGCTCGCCGAGGGCGCGCTCGCGTTCGTTGACGGCCTGGCTGCGGGCGACTACGGCAGCTTCATTTGCAAAGCGGATCTGCTCAGACTCCGCTTTCGCCGCGCGAATCGTCCGATTGGCGGTCAGACGGCCGGCGGCAATTCCGGCGCCCAGCAGGATCAGGCCAAGCACCGCCACGAAGACCGCGGCGGGAATCTCGGGAGCGCCCTCTTGAAAGAGCGGACGCGCACCGGACGCGATGACGAGGATGAGGTCGGTCATGGGTTGCTCCCTTTTGCAGTTGTGGGCGGCTCGCCGTCGATGCGCAGCCGCACAATGTTGCCCAGCACGTTGAACCAGAACGGCGCGCCCATGCTGACGGCAATGATGGTGAAGGCGATCCCGGCCAGTTTCGCCAACCATCCTTGCAGAGTGATCGGGGCCTGGCGTGGATCGGCAGCGGAGCCGGGTTTTGGCTGCCAGCCAACCGGCAGATCGGTCAGGTCGATGCGGGTGAGGGCGTTGTTGACGGCAACAAGTGAATCAAACGAATTGCCTGGGATGGCGCTGCGGACCGCCTCGGCGGCGGCGGCGGACACCGCGCCGCGAACTGCGGAATCTCGATGCAGCGCATTCGCGACCATCAGCATGTCGGCATTGGTGATGAGGGCGAGCACGATCGCGACTCCGACCGTGATCTTCTGGGCCAGCCGCTTGTACCAGCCCGCCACGCGCTCCATGGAATCGTTGAACCACTTCTCCAGGTTTTCCTTGATCTTGCGCGCATCGCCGGCTGCATCGTCGATCAGGCTGATCAATCCGCGTTTGATGTCGTCGTACTCGGGAGGAAGCGACACGACGACATTGCCCAGCTCAGCCATGAGTTTCTGGCGATCGGGGGCGTCGGGGGCGACCGTATCGACGATGCTGTCCATCAAAGCGGCCGAGAATACGCTGGCGGGCAGGTAGGGGGGCCTGGGTGCGCGGCGCAGGATGCGATCCAGCGTGGTCTGCTTTGTAAGCGCCGTGACGAGCGGATGCGCGTACACTTGGCGGGCCAGGCGCTCGCCCGCGGGATCGTTCAGCATGCTTCGCACGCCCTGCTCGAGGGTGCGGCCGCGCAGCGAAAGAAAGCCCGCGATGGATTCGTTGAGCATGCTGGTGACCAGGCTCAATGCTAGAAAAAGAAAGACGACGCCTATGACGACATCCAATATGGTTGATCCAAACATCGTGGCCAAATTGTAACGTCCTATACCGGGCGCGCAAGAGGGAAGTCAATGAACCTATTATGGGGCAAGATTCGGCATAGTATCGGGCTAGGCCTGGATCTTCTGTATCCGCCGCGTTGCGGCGGCTGCGGCGCGACGGGGCAGGGTTGGTGGTGTCCGACGTGCTCAGCCAGCGAAGCGGCGCTTGGCGCGGAGGGCATTACACGCGCCATGCTCGACGATGGCCGGCCGCTGCTCGAAATCGCCTGGGCGCGCTTTGCGCCGCCGCTTCGCGAGGGGATTCACGCCTTGAAATACGGCGGCTCACCGCAATTGGCGGGCCCATTTGGAGAGCGGATGGCCCGGGCGTGGCAGGACGGCGCCCCGGATTGGGCAGCCGACCTGGTCGCGCCCGTGCCGCTGCACGCTGCCCGCCAGCGCGAACGCGGCTACAACCAGAGCGAGCGTCTGGCCGCGGTCGTGGCGCGCGTCATTGGAAGTCCGCTTGAGCGCGCGGCGATGGCGCGCCAGCGCGCCACCGCCCAACAGGCCCAGCTCGACCGAAACGCTCGGCAGGCCAACGTGGCGGGCGCGTTTTTCGCTCAGGCGGCCCGGGTGTCCGGGCGGCGCGTTCTGGTGATCGACGACGTGTACACCACCGGAGCGACGCTCCGGGCATGCGCCGATGCGCTCTACCGGGCGGGGGCTGCCGATGTGGCGGCGTTGACCCTCGCGCGGGCCTGAATTCCTTTCAAAAACAAGCTGCCGGGCGAAACCCGG
>Ga0073903_10001102_pt1 | contig 14168 bp, 9 predicted proteins | sample KloWWTKNB14_bulk_FD_66665 | JGI IMG/M metagenome (GOLD analysis project Ga0073903, IMG submission 66665) | Active sludge microbial communities from Klosterneuburg, Austria, studying microevolution and ecology of nitrifiers - Klosterneuburg... | ecosystem: Engineered > WWTP > Aerobic digester >... | reverse complement strand
CCCATTTGGCGAGAGCACAATCCCCGCGCTTCACGCGGGGATTGTGCTCTCGCCAAATGGGTCTAGTAACGATACACGGCCGCGATCGCCAGCCCAAAGGGCATCTGCTTCGCAGGCAGCGCGTATGCGGTCCCGCGATGAAGCAGGGTCTGGCTCGCGGCCAGATCCATTAATTCTTCCGCGTCGTCGTGGTCGGGATGCGGGCTGTAGCCCATTCGCGCCATCACATCACCGGTGATCGGGTCGTACTGTCCCCACGCGAATCGACTTTCATCCAGAAGAAGCGCATCCACCCGGCCCTGGACCGCCGCCCGCAAAATGTCGTCGAGGTGGGCCGATGCGCGCGGTGTTTGGACGGCGTTCTGGAACTGCCGGCTCGCGTCCAGCGCGCCCTGGCCGGACTGGGCTTCAAAGACCGCCATCGCTTCCGCATGCGCCTCGGACGTCGTCATCCGGTCTGGACTGCCCAGGATGCTCTCGGTCATGACGTGCGGGTGCGAAGTGATCTCGCGATAGATTGCCAGCAGCGACTCAACCCCCATCAGCAGCAATGGAGCCTTGTCATCCCGGAGCAGCCCAACCACGCCGTCATCGACCTGCTCAAGGAAGCGCCGCAACTGCTCCTTCTCATCCACCAAAGTGCCATATGAGATTGCAGTGGCGCCACCTTGGCCACCGGCCGATGGCACGGACCGCGCGCCACGTTCGTGGCGCATCGGATCGGCCGGGCCGGCATCGGCCAGGCTGCGCGGCACGCCCGTCAGCGCGACCTCGTCGATGCGCTCGCGGGTGACTTTGAACAGGCGCACGTTATGCTGACTCAATGCCAGCACGTTCCCGCGCGGATCATTGCCCAAAGCTGGCAGCAGCGGCCGAATCACGAAGCGCGCGCCGGTAAAAACGCGTTCGGCCGGCGGAAACGGCAGATCGATGTCCATTGGCGCGCCGGCGCCGATGAAAAGGGCCAGGCCCTTTCCAGCACGATTCCAGAATCCGTTGTCGCGCAAATCCGCGCGGCTGTGGGCCAGAAACGCCGCCGCTTCGTTTTCGCGCGCGCCAAGCGCGATGAGTCGGGTCTCGGCCTGTTTGAGCAGGTTCTTCAGCGCGACTTGATTGCGCAAGGTGCCAATCGCGCCGTGCTCCAGCGGCAGGTAGGCAGACACGTACGCGCCCGTTGGCTGTTCGATCAAATGGCGGAGCGTGGCATTCGAAACTGGGTTCATCGCGACCTTCTCTGGCCTTCGGGCACAGGTGGCCGACATGCAAATAGCGCCATGCGGACGCCGGTCTGAAAGCCCACTCGGATCCTTCGGGGTTCCTCGCCTGGCGAATCTCGCCTATGGTCATTATGGGCGCGATGGGCGAATAATGCAAATGACAGCGCAGGATCTCGCCACGGGCCATTTGGACCGCTTCTATAATCCTGCCATGAGCGCAGATAGGAAATTTGGCTTCAACACTCTGTCCCTGCACGCCGGACAACGCCCGGACCCCACCACCGGGGCGCGGGCAATGCCGATTTACCAGACCACCAGCTACGTGTTTGAAGATATCGAACACGCGGCCAACCTGTTTGCCCTGCAGCGATTTGGGAATATCTATACCCGGATCATGAACCCGACCACGGCCGCTTTTGAGGAGCGGGTGGCGGCCCTGGAGAATGGCCGGGGCGCGCTGGCGCTCGCCAGCGGGCATGCCGCCCAGTTCATCGCCATCGCCACGCTGATGGAGCAGGGCGGGCATATTGTCGCGAGCAAGTCGCTCTACGGCGGCACCCACACCCAATTCGATATCACCCTGCGTAAGTTCGGTATTTCCACGACATTTGTCGATCCCGCCGACCCCGAAAACTTCCGGCGCGCGATCACGCCCGCCACCCGGGCCGTCTACGGGGAGACGATCGGCAATCCGCGCGCCGATGTCCTGGACCTCGAAGCGGTTGCCGCCATCGCGCATGCCAGCGGGGTGCCCTTTGTCGTCGACAACACCTTTGCCTCGCCGTATCTGTGCCGCCCGCTCGACTGGGGCGCCGACATCGTCATCCACAGCGCGACCAAGTTCATCGGCGGACACGGCACCAGCATCGGCGGCGTAATCGTTGATGGCGGTAGATTTCCGTGGGACAACGGCAAGTTTCCGGGCATGGTCGAGCCCAGCCAGGGTTATCACGGGATTCGATTTTTCGAAACGTTTGGCGACTTCGCCTGGATTATGAAGGCCCGGGTCGAATCCTTGCGCGACATTGGCCCGGCCCTCAGCCCCTTCAATGCCTTCCAGTTTCTGATGGGTCTCGAGACGCTCGGTTTGCGCATGCAGCGCCATGTCGCCAACGCCAGCGCGGTGGCCGCCTGGCTGGCCGCGGACCCGCGGGTGGGGTGGGTGAACTATCCGACCCTGCCCGGCAATCCGAGCGCCGCCCTGGCCGCAAAGTACCTGCCCCTGGGCGCTGGCGCTGTCTTCACCTTCGGGCTGAAGGGCGGCTTCGAGGCCGCCAAGGACTTCATCGGGCGCCTGCAGTTGTTCAGCCACCTCGCCAACGTCGGCGACGCCAAGTCGCTGGTCATCCATCCGGCCAGCACCACCCACGCCCAACTCAGCGCGGCCGAGCAGGAGACGGCCGGGATCTCACCCGATTTGATCCGCCTGTCCATCGGGCTTGAGGACATCGAGGACATCCTGTGGGATCTTGACCAGGCGATGGGAGCGCGCGCATAACTGACATGGCCAAGCTAATAACGACCGCAGCCGAGCGGTTCCAGATTCTCAGCGATTACAAGCGCATCGCTGTTGTCGGCCTGAGCGCCAACGCATTTCGGCCCAGCCACTTTGCCGCAATCTACATGATTGCCGAGGGTTACGACATCATTCCAGTCAATCCACGCGAAACCGAGATTCTCGGCCGAAAGTGCTATCCATCGCTGCTCAAGCTGGCCGAGGCCCGCCCAAACAGTGTCGACATCGTCGATGTCTTTCGCAACCCCGCCGATGTGCCGCCCCTCGTCGATGAGGCCATCGCCATTGGGGCCAGGGTGCTGTGGCTGCAGTTGGGCGTCATCAACGAGGCTGCCGCCGAACGAGCCATTGCGGGCGGTCTGGATGTCGTCATGGATCGCTGCGTCAAGATCGAACATGCCCGCTTTTTTGGCGGCCTTAACCTGATCGGGCTCAACACCGGCGTCATCAGCGCGCGCCGTCTGAAGAAATCGTAGATGCGCCAACACCATGTTATTCGGAAGCGATATTCCCTGCGAAGCAGGGGATATCGCTTCCGAAACAACATGTCCGCGGTGAGGTCCTAACCAGAATGACAACTCTCCGACATCTTTGGCGCCGCGCAGGCATTGCCGCGCTTCTGTTCGTTGCGCTCGGGCTGCCCGCGCCGGCGTCCGCCGCGACCGAAGCCCAGACGCCCCCAGTAGCGCGCCTGGAGCCCGCGCCGTGCGCGGTGATGTTGAAACGCGAGACCAGCAGCCCGCTCGATGCGATCTTCCCGGCCGATATCTCGGGGATCGAATGCGGCTATGTGGCCGTGCCACTGGAGCACGCCAAGCCGGACGGACCCTCCATCAAGCTCGCGGTGGCCATATTGCGCGCTACCGGTGCCACTCGCGATGCGGATCCGTTTGTCATGCTTCAGGGCGGGCCGGGTGGTGGCACGATCGAGACGTACGTCACGGTGATGGGCGCCAACCCGTTGCGCGCCACCCGCGATATTGTGCTCTTCGATCAGCGCGGCACGGGGAAATCGATCCCTGCCCTGAAATGCCCCGAGTCAATTGCGTTGACCCGGGCCACGATAGAGCAGGCCCAGGACCACCAGACCGCCTCCCGTCTTTCCTGGGAGGCGACCCAGGCCTGCCACGACCGATTGGCTCGCGAGGGCGTCAACCTGTCGGCCTATGACAGCCTGGAGAACGCCGCCGATATCGACTCGGTGCGCCAGGCGCTCGGCTACGGCAAGGTCAACCTGTATGGCGTGTCGTATGGCACCCTTCTGGCGCTGCATGCCATGCGGCGCGAGCCGCGGATCCTGCGCTCGGTGATCCTGGACGCGGTCGTCACCCCGCAGGTCAACTTTGTGATCGAAGCGACTCGGGCCGAAAACCGCGCTCTGACTGAGTTGTTTGCCGCCTGCGCTGCCGATGCCCGCTGCGCGGCGGACTATCCCGCGCTTGAACGGGTCTATCTTGATCAGATCGAACGCCTGTCGAGGACGCCGGCCCGCGTGCGGTTGGTCGATCCGGCGACGGGGGCTGTCTACAACGCCGTCATTGATGGCGATATTTTTCGCGGGCTGATCTTCCAGGCGCTCTACGCGACCGAGCTCATCCCGCTGCTGCCGGGGATCATCTTCGAGATATCGAACGACTACTTCGGTACGTTGGGCAACGTCGCCAGCCTGTTCGCCTTCGACCAGTCGGTGGCCAGCGGCATGTACATGTCGGTGATCTGCGCGGAGGATGCCGACTTCCGGCCGGCCGATGCGGTTAGCGCCGACATCCGGCCGGCCCTGACGCGTTACGCCGTGCAGGATGCGGCCGATTTCCAGGCGGCCTGCCAGCGTTGGAATGTGGATCTGCTCCCGGCCTTGGTCGACGAACCGGTGCTCAGCGATGTCCCAACCCTGGTGCTCAACGGCCGCTTCGATCCAATTACGCCGCCGGCCAATGGCGGCGAGGCGGCCCGCAGCCTGAAACGCGCGACCGTATTGACCTTCCCAAACACCGGGCACGGCGCATTTCAGTCGGAGCCTTGCGCGTCAGCGATCGTGGGCGCGTTTGTGGCCAATCCCGAGGTCGCGCCTTCCAGCGCCTGTATCACGGGCCTGAGACCGCCCCGCTTCGTCACTCGCGGCGAACTGTTGCGGGTACCGGTCTTTGGCGAGCTGTTGACCGCGCCTGGGCGCGACCGAACCGCGGAGTCGACAGCGCTGGGCATCGCGCTTTTATTGATGCTGTCGGGTTTGTTGCTCCTGCCGTTGGGCTGGCTGGCCCGCACTGTCCTGAAGAAACATCACCCCAGCATCCAGCCCCCGCTCCTGGCCACCCTCATGCCGTGGGCGGTCGCCCTCAACGCGATGCTGCTGCTCGGCTTTCTGACCGGCTTTCTTATCGCGCCGATTTTCGATCTGGGGGACGGCCCATATACCTTTCTGGTCGGCTTGGGCAGCCAGTATCAAACGCTGTTTGTCTTGCCGTGGATGAGCCTCGCTCTGACCGGCCTGACCCTTGTTGGCGCGGTCAGCGGGGTGACCAGCCCTGCCTGGGGTCTGCTGCGCAAGCTGTATCGCGGCGCGCTGGCGGTCGCGTCGCTCATCGCGGCAGCTGTGCTACTGGTGTGGGGTCTGATGGGTGTCTTTCTCTCGCCTTGACCACCGGGCTCCCGGAGACGGCATGCCCCGGCTCCGCCGGGGCATGCCGTCTCCGGGAAATCAAAACAAACCCACAACCCGCCCGTCGATGAGGTCGACCCGCTCAAAGGCTGGATGGGCGCTCAGGCCGGGCATTGTCCGCATGTCTCCGCACAACGGATACAGGAAGCCTGCGCCCACGCTCGCCCGGATGTCGCGGACTGGCAGCCGATAGCCGCTCGGCGCGCCGAGTTTGGTCGGATCGTGTGACATGCTCAAGTGGGTCTTGGCCATGCAGATCGGCAGGCGGTCGAAGCCGAGTTTGGTGAATTGCTCAATCTTGCGCTCGGCCTCGGGCGCGTAGTCCACCCCGTCGGCGCCGTAGATTTCGCGGGCAATGGTCTCGATCTTCTCCTTGATCGGGATGTCCAGCGCATAGAGGAACTTGAACGCGGATGGCTTCTCGCAGGCGGCCATGACCGCCTCGGCCAGCGCGATTCCGCCGTCGCCGCCGTCGGCCCAAACGGTCGAGTTGTATGCGCCCTCGGCCCCCGCCTCGATCGACAGGCGCTGGATGAGCGCGATTTCGGCCGGCGTGTCGTTCGAGAACGCGTTGATGGCGACGACGACAGGCACCCCATACTTGCGCGCGTTGGCGATCTGACGGGTCAGGTTGGCGCACCCGCGTTCGAGGGCGGGCAGGTTCTCCTGGGTGAGCTCAACCGGCAGCGCCTTGCCAGCCACGATCTTGCCAACCCCACCGTGCATTTTGAGCGCTCGGACCGTGGCAACCATCACCACGCAATCCGGCGTCAGGCCCGAGTAGCGGCACTTGATGTCCATGAACTTTTCCATGCCCATGTCGGCCCCGAATCCGCTCTCCGTCACCACATAGTCGGCGAGCTTGAGCGCGAGTTGGTCGGCGACGATGCTGCTGTTGCCGTGGGCGATGTTGGCGAACGGTCCGGCATGCACAAAAACCGGCGAACCCTCCAGGGTCTGCATCAGGGTCGGCATCATGGCGTCCTTGAGCAGGACGGTCATCGCGCCGGCGACTTTGATCTGCTCCGCGGTGACCATGTTGCCCTCTTTGTCGAGGGCGACCACGATCTTGCCCAGCCGCGTCCGCAGATCTTCCATTGAGGTGGCCAGGGCCAGAATCGCCATGACTTCCGAGGCGACGCTGATGTCATAGCCCGTCGCGCGCGGGATGCCGTCCTGGGGCCCGCCCTGGCCAATCAGGATGGCCCGCAGGCTGCGATCGTTCATGTCGACCACCCGGCGCAGGCCAATGCTGTCGGCATCGATGTTCAGCTTATTGCCGTGGAAGAGATGATTGTCCACCGCCGCGCACATCAGGTTGTGGGCGGCGCTGACGGCGTGGATGTCGCCGGTCAGGTGCAGGTTGAAGTCCTCCATCGGCACGACCTGGGCATATCCGCCGCCGGCCGCCCCGCCCTTGATTCCAAAGGTCGGTCCCATGCTGGGCTGGCGGATGCAGGTGAAGGTCTTGCGCCCCAGTTTGTGCAGGGCCTGGGCCAGGCCGATCGTGGTGGTGGTCTTGCCCTCGCCCAGCGGGGTGGGGGTAATGGCGGTGACGTCGATGTAGCGTCCGTTGGGCTTGTCCTTGAGCCGGTCCCGCACATCCAGGTGGACCTTGGCCTTGCGGCTGCCATAGTATTCAAGGTCGTCTTCGGTGAGACCGATGCTGGCCGCGATCTGACGAATGGGCAGGATTTCGGCGGCTTGGGCGATATCGAGGTCAGACGGAACGGGGCGAAGGATTTTGACAGGCATGCCAAAGATCATACGCCTGTGGGCAGTTTTTGCTATGGCCAACCGGCCAGCGATCTCCCGTCCCACCGGTCAGGTCCTGACCTGAAGGGTGAGATTACGATCCCCGCGCGGAGCGCGGGGATCGTAATCTCGCCCTCGGCCCCATCCGCCGGATGATCCTCCGGTGAGAGCCGCGTCGGCGCGCTTGACGGCAACCCGTTCAACGGCTAAAGTCAACGAGTTGGGGAGTAGCCGCCCGTTTTGTTCGGGCCCGACGATCGTCAATACGGCAGCCGATTGGCTGCCCGGTCGCCGGGAAGCGCCGCGCTTTTGGCAAGACCATCACGACACCGCATTATGTCGCGATGGCACGCTATCGCGACAGCAACATCGCCCGGAGGCCGCATGCAACCCAATACTCACGCCCAGGACGTCGATACTGTCCTGGAGTCAACCAAGGTCATCGCCACAACCGGCCTGACCCAGGCCGAGGCCGGCAGGCGGCTGGCTGAATATGGCCCGAATCTCCTCATCGAGAAAGGCGCCAAGTCGCCCTGGCGCATTCTGTGGGAGCAATTCACGGCCACGATGGTCCTGATTCTCGTAGGCGCGGGTGCCCTGTCTGTCCTTCTTGGCAAGGCCAACGAGTCGATCTCGATCTTTGCCATCGTCATTCTTTTCGGACTGCTCGGATTCTTCCAGGAGTACCGGGCCGAGCGGGCCATGGCCGCACTCAAGCGCATGTCCGTCCCAATCGTTCGGGTCCGCCGGGATGGGACGGTTCGCGAGCTCGCCGCCAGGGACCTGGTTCCTGGAGACATCGTCCTGCTCGAGGCAGGCAATGTCGTCCCGGCCGACCTGCGCTTGATTGAAGTCGCCAACCTGCGCATTCAAGAGTCAGCCCTTACCGGCGAGTCGGAGGCCGTAGAAAAGGCTACCGCCGCCCTTCCGGCCGAGACAAGCAACCTCGGCGATCGGCGCAATCAGGCCTTCATGGGCACCGTGGCGACGTATGGCCGCGGCGCCGGCGTCGTCATCGCCACGGGCATGCGGGCTGAACTGGGCCGTATTGCCGCGCTGATCCAAAACGCCACCAACGAGGCCACCCCGCTTCAAACCCGCCTGGATCGGCTCGGCAAGTGGCTGGCCGTTGCCGGAGCCGCCATCGCCGTGCTTGTGCTTCTCATTGGGGTTTGGCGCGGCGAGACCGTCCAGGAGATGCTGCTGACCGCCGTCAGCGTCGCTGTCGCCATCATCCCCGAGGGGTTGCCTGCCGTCGTCACCTTCACCCTCGCCCTGGGCGCGCGCCGCATGCTCCAACGCAACGCACTTATCCGCAAACTGCCCGCGGTCGAGACCCTGGGCTCGGTCACCGTTATTTGCTCGGACAAGACCGGCACGCTGACCGAGAACCGGATGACGGTTGTTGTACTCGACGTCGCCGGCCATCGGGTCGATATCGACGAAACGATGCGTCAGGATGCGCCCTCCTACACCCCGGGCGAGAAGTCCTTCGCTGCCGAAGCTGAGCCTCTGCAGATCCTCCTCGCGGGCGGGGCGCTGTGCAACGATGCGCTCGTCGAATGGGATGCGGCCGCCTCGAGAACGCAAACGATTGGAGATCCGACTGAGGGTGCCCTCCTCGTTGCCGCCGGCCGCGCCGGCCTGACCCGCGAGGCGCTTGCGCTGCTCCTGCCACGGGTTGCTGAGCTGCCCTTCGACTCTGACCGCAAGCGCATGACGACTGTTCATGCCGTAATTGACTCGGCCGGGTTGCCCGACCTTGCCCGTGCCCTCGCTGTGCTCGGCGCGCCGGCCGGCCACATCGCCTTCACCAAGGGTTCGGTCGATGGATTGCTGGCGATTTCGACCCGGGTGTGGATGAACGGCGCCGCAGTGCCCATGACGACGGACTACAGCACCCGCATCGAGCGGGCCAATGCGGGCCTCGCGGCCAATGGCATGCGCGTTCTGGGTGTGGCATTCCGGCCGCTTCCCGGGTTTGACGCGCCGTCACTGGCAATGGAGAGCGAGCTGATTTTTGTCGGTTTCTTTGGCATCGTCGACCCTCCCCGAGCCGAGGCGCGCGAGGCAGTCCGGGTCGCCCGTCAGGCCGGGGTTCGGCCGGTGATGATCACCGGCGATCATCCCCTGACAGCGCGTTACATCGCAACCGATCTCGGCATTCTTGCCCCCGACGCCAGCGTGGGTCCAATGACCGGAAAGGAGCTGGCGGCGCTCGATGACGCCGGCCTTGCGGCGGCCGTGGAGCGCGTCTCGGTGTATGCCCGGGTCGCCCCCGAACAGAAGCTGCGCATCGTCGAGGCGCTCCAGAAGCGCGGGCATATCGTGGCGATGACCGGCGACGGTGTCAATGACGCGCCCGCCCTGAAACAGGCCAATATCGGGGTGGCCATGGGCATCACCGGCACCGACGTGACCAAGGAAGCGGCTGACATGGTGTTGCGAGATGACAACTTCGCCACGATTGTCGCCGCCATCGAAGAGGGGCGCGCGATTTACGACAACGTGCGCCGCTTCGTCAAATTCTCGATCGGCGGCAATATCGGCAAGGTCGGCGTCATGCTGATCGCGCCACTGCTGGGGATGCCGGTGGCGTTGCTTCCGCTTCAATTGTTGTGGCTGAACCTGCTTACGGATGGCTTGCTCGGCCTTGGGATGGGCTTCGAGCCGGTTGAACGCGATGCCATGCGCCGTCCGCCAGTGTCGCCGAAGGCTGGTATTTTCAGCGGCGGTCTGGGCCTTGGGGCGGCCTGGGTGGGCGTGCTGCTGACCATCCTGACCCTTGGGATTGGCTTCTACTACTGGGCCAATGGCCGACCCGAGTGGCAGACGATGATGTTCACGGTTCTGGCTTTTGCCCAGATCGGTCAGGCGCTTGCTGCCCGTTCTCACCGTCAGTCGTTGTTTCAGATCGGCCTGGGCGGCAACAAGCCGCTTCTCACCACGATTGCGGTTGTGTTCGTCGGGCAGATCCTCGCGCTCAATCTGCCCGTTCTGGAGGACTTCTTCAAAGTCCAGCCCCTGGATGTCGGCGACTATGCCCTGGCGCTTCTGACTGGCGTGGTTCTTTTTGCCGCCATCGAAGTGGAAAAGGCCTGGCTCCGCCGGAAATCCTAGTTCTTAGGCGAAAACAAAACCGGGGTGGCTGTTGTCAGCCACCCCGATTTGAACCATTTGAAGATCGTCATCGCCGCCCCGGCGTACGCCGGGGCGGCGATGACGATCTTCAATAAACGCCTACTTGCTCTTCGGCGCGTTTTCCTTCAGGATCGCGTTGGCTTTGGTCACCGCGGCATCCAGCGCAGCCTTGGGATCGCCTTGGCCCTTGACGGCGACCGCAATCACCATCTCGTTGATAGCGGCGCGGACGGGGTCATAACCGGCGATCGGGGCCTCGATCTTGCCATACGGCATCGCCTCGGTGAACAGGCTGGCGAAACCCTCGGCGGCCTCGGGGTAGTCGGCGAAGCGCTTGTCCTTCTTGGTCGCGTCAACGACGCCGGTGGCGGCGCTCGCGCGGACCGGGAAGTAGCCCGAGATGTTCGAGAACTTGGTCGTGTTGTCCTTCTCGCCGAATGCCTTCATGAACAGCCACGCCGCCAATTCCTTTTCGGGCGTGTTCTTCATGACCGACCAGGATGCGCCGAACAGGTTCGTGGCCGGTTTGGCGTTATCGGCCTGCGGGAAGCGGGTGACCGTCCACTTCATCTTGGCGCCCTTGGCCACTGCATCAGCGTAGAACGGCAGACCGGCCTGTGACGATGTCACAAACAGCAGCTTGCCGTTGGCAAAGCGGGTCTGGTCGCCGTTGCGCTCAGAAGTGGGCAGCTCGACGCCGCAACCATTCTTGAACAGGCGCTGGATCAGGCTAAGGGCCTCAACGCCGGCCGGGCTGTTGAAGTCATAGGCGCTGGCGTCCTCCTTCAGAATCTGGCCGCCATTCGCGAACACGAATGAGGCGAAGTTCGACGCGTCGCCGCGCCAGATGAACCCATACTGCTCCTTGGTCTTGTCCGAGGCCTTGCACGCCATTTCCTCGAATTCCTTGAGGGTCTTCGGGGGGGCGCTGTAGCCCAAAGACTTGAGCATGTCCAGGTTCACATACAGCGAGTCCATCGAGCGCTGGGTCGGGAAGCCGAGCACTTCGCCGGGGAACTGGGGCGCGCGATCGCTGTCGATGAAGGCCTTGTAGTAGTCCTTCGTGTCATCGGCGGTCAGGCCGTACTTGGGGCTATCGAGGAAGGGCTTGAGGTTCACAGCCTTGCCAAGATCGCGGTAGGTGGCAGCCTGGTTCTGATAGGCGATGACGACGTCCGGCAGGGCGGCATTGGCGGCGATCGCGCCGTTCACCTTGTTGAACACGTCATCGTAGCTCGAGCCGGCATTCTCAAGTTTTACCGTGATGCCATACGGGTTCTTGGTGTTGAAGTCGTTGACGATCTCAAACACAACGCTGTAGGTGGCGCCGGTGTAGCGGTGCCAGAACAGGATTTGGGTCGGCTTGTCCTTGGTCAGAACGATGGAGTCAACTTCGGCTGCCGTCTTTGGCGGGTTATTGACGACGGCCTTGGGAACGTCGGTGGGTTTGACGGGTGCTGGGGGCGCGGCCGTCGGTGCGGCGGGCGCAGCGGCGGCGCAAGCCGAAAGCAGCATTGCGGCGGCCACGGCGAGCGGAAGAACTTTCTTGAAGCTCATCGTATCTCCTCTTTTGTGAATGGTCGCGATCTGGCGTTTCATCGTCGGGAACCGGATCGCGGCCTGCTTTGGGGTTTCCCCCTCCTGCAATATACACTCATTGCGGCGGCGGGGTCCAGCGCAACAGTACTAATGCCGTAATGGAACTCTGTTTGATTTTCGCCGATGGACCTCCTCCTACTTCAGGCCACTTTTCGCGACGCCTTCAACAAAGTATTGCTGGGTGAAAAAGTACAGGATGATGATCGGCACAACGATGAGAACCGCAACCGCCATTGCCAATTGGCCTTCTGCGCCGCCGTCGGTCTGCAGGAAGTTCTGAAGCGAGACGCTGAGCGTGCGTTGCTCGAGCGTGCGCGTGACCAGTTGGGTCCATTTGAACTCATTCCATGAGCCGATGAATTGGAGCAGTCCGACGGTCATGATGGCCGGCTTCGCCAGAGGTGTCATCATCGTCGTGAGATAACGCATGTGGCCCGCGCCATCGATCCGGGCCGCGTCGAACAACTCCTTTGGAATCTGCATGAAGTATTGCCGCAGCAGAAAAATCGCGAACGCGCTTGTCATGAAAGGGATCGTCAGGGCCATCGCCGTGTTCTGCCAGCCCAACCTCGGTATGAGTGAGATCAGGACATCCTGCCCGATCGCCGCTTCCGCCGACAAAGGCTCGTACATCATGATGACCCGCGGGACCAGGACCAGCTCCTCCGGGATCATCAATGTGATCAGCACGATCACAAACAGAATGTTGCGGCCTGGGAACTCGAGCATCGCGAACGCATAGGCGGCGAGGGCCGAGGTCGTAAGCACGCCAAACACGGTGACCACGCTGATGCCCAGCGTATTGATGAATTGGCGGACGAAGAGCGGAATCCCGGTGAGGGTCTTGTAGTCCGAACTTCGATCGATGCGATCCATGGCCTCGGCGAAGTTGTTAAAGGCCGGCGCCGAATCGCCAAACGGCGGCCACGGCCAGAACGATTTGCCGATGTTCTTGAGATTACTAAAGTCAACAAACGAGAAATCGCCAAAACTCTTGATTGAACTCAGGAGCATCCAGACAAAGGGGGCCAAGGCGATGACGCCCACCAAGACCAGGACGATATACAGCAGCGGATTGGCCCGATTGAGGTTGTTGATCGGCGCTCGCGCTGGTGCAGGGGCGGGAGGGGCTAGATTCATGGGGGTGCCAGGCCTAGTAGTTCACCTTTCGGTTGCCATACCACTGCTGGAAGATCGTGATGCCAAGGATAAGGGTGAACAACAAAAACGCCAGCGCCGACGCGTAGCCGGCGCGCTGGAATTCATACATCTGCCGGTAGGTCAGGATTGCCGCTGTGTTGGTGCCGTTTCGCCCCTGGGTCATCACCCAGATGTGGTTGAAGGCCTTGAAGGTTCCGATAATCGTCACCAGGATGAGGAAGAACGTCGTCGGCGACAACAGCGGAAGCGTGATATGCCGGAAGAGCTGCATGCTGCCCGCGCCGTCGATCTTGGCCGCTTCATACATCTCGTTGGGGATGTTCCCGAGGCCGCCCAGAAAGATCGTGGTGTCGTAGCCGACAAACACCCAGGTGGTGTAGATGATGACTGCCACCATTGCGAGGCTGGGTCCAGTGACACCCTCGGGCAGCGTGATTCCGGCTGCCTGACCCATCAGCGTGAAAATGCCCTTGTCCTCCAGAAGCCACTTCAGGGGCTCCCCGCCGAGCGCCTTGATAATCGAGTTGATTAGCCCAAGATCGGGGCTGTACAGACGCGCCCACACCGCAGCCGAGGCCACCGTCGACGTGATGTAGGGCAGGAACATGACGACCCGGAAAATCGCCCGCCCGCGCAGCTTTTGATACAACACCATCGCCAGCAGCAACGATAGACCAAGCTGGATCGGGACACTGATAAACGAATACGTGATCGTGGCCGCGAGCGATGGCCACATTTCGCTGTCCGGAGCAAGCGCCCGGGCGTAGTTGTCAAACCCCACCCACTCTCTGAAGACCACCCTGAAATTCGCCAGGCTGATCATGAAGCCGATCAGGACCGGAATGAGGGTGAAGAAGATGAGCCCGATAAGCGCCGGCGAGAGCAGCCCGTAGGCCAAAAGCGCTTCGCGGGTTTTTTTGCTCAGGCTTGGCTTGCGGCGCGGCGCGCCAGGATTCAATGTCGCCACTCACTACCTCCAATGCTGTCAGGCTCGATCATGCGCGGGGCGTGTTAAGCGCCGCTGAAGCGGCGTTGCAATATTGTAGCGTATCGACCTAAAAACATCCAGCGAGATCACCCTCCCCGCGCTTCGCGCGGGGAGGGTGATCTCGCCAATGAC
>Ga0073903_10001100_pt1 | contig 14184 bp, 13 predicted proteins | sample KloWWTKNB14_bulk_FD_66665 | JGI IMG/M metagenome (GOLD analysis project Ga0073903, IMG submission 66665) | Active sludge microbial communities from Klosterneuburg, Austria, studying microevolution and ecology of nitrifiers - Klosterneuburg... | ecosystem: Engineered > WWTP > Aerobic digester >... | reverse complement strand
CTGCTCATCAACCCCGTACAGGCACGCCCGGAGGACACCCGGTTCGACCCCGTCCGGGCGATGCACTTCGTCGAGGTGGCCGCTGCCATCGTCCTACGTCGCCGGGCAGACCCGTGGGCTGGCCCGGGGGTTCACCTTGCGGAGCCTGACCCCTCGACGGCGACACTCCCGGCGGTGGAGGATGCGGTGACACGGCTCGCAGAGGCACGGGGGAAAAGGCCCACGGCGGTCACTGTAGAGGTGGAGCCCGAGCTCTACCCCGAACCAGAGCCCACGCCCGCACCGCTGCCTCAGGAACGCCCCCCAGCACCTGTGGCCCCACCGCCTGCACCACCTGTTCGTCCGCCCCCTGTGGCCCGTCCTACGGTCAACACGGAGTTCCCGGACGAGGGCATGATGCTTGGGGGAACTTCTCCTTCACCTCGGGAGGGGGTGGTGCCCGCAGACCCGTGGGCACCGAAACCAAGAACCAACGTCGTGCCTGCGGGTGCGAAGATCAAGATGGGCGCATGATCCAAGCCATTCTCATCATTCTCCGTGCTGCACAGGACCGCGCTCACCGGGCCGTGGTCCTTGTACCGGAAGCCTGTTACGAGGAGTCCCTGAAGGCCCTGGGGTGTCTGTATCCGTCCAACACCGGGCGGACCGCACAGATGCCCAACGGGGAGCTCGTGTCCTTGATGACCCCGGGGAGCTCCGTGGAGGAGGCGGGCCAGAAGTTCGACTTGTACCTGTCGGGGTGGGGGAAAGCAACGCCCCAGGAGGAGCGGGCGATGCTGAAGTGGACGGCGAAGGCTTCCGCCGTCTACAACGAGATCAGTTGAACGTCTTCTGAAGGTTCTTCTCGAACATGTCGAGGCACTCTCGGTTGTCGAGGACGAACCTCAGGTACTCGACCATTCGCATGGAATGAGCGTACTCATCGCTCTCTTCGTCCTCTGTGAAGATCAGGAACTCCACCTCCCCGTCAGCACGGATGACCACCGACACGTCCCCTTCTCCGAGTTCCAGGGTTCCAGCTTCCTCAACCTCGTCCTGTGCGTCGCTCATGCCATAACGGGCCGATAGGTAAGGTAGGGCATGGCTGGTAACTGGTGGTTCGACAACCAAGGTCGAAACAATCTCGCGGGGATCCCAGGTGACCCGGACAATCCTGCGATCCTCACCGACGACTGCATCGTAGACATCCTCATCAACATCCCTGTTGCCAAGAAGGATTTCGAGGCGCTCGTCCCGAACATGACCGCGGACGAACAAGTGCGCCTGAACGGTCTGGTAGCTCGGTACCCAATCACCCTTCAGCCCTTCCCGTTCAACGACCAAGAGGTTGAGGACAACTTCATGCGGTCGCAGAACACCCCTGGGGTGCATGACCCGAACAACCGTCGGAGGCGTCGATGAGAGCCCTGCTCCTGGCTACGCTCCTCTTTGGCTGTGCCCCCATGGTGTCTCGGGACCGTGCCGTGTACACCGCGGAGTTGAACTTCATCGACCGGGTGGTCCGTGAGGGTGCCCCTGCGAACCGTGAGGTCGTGGCGAGCGGCTGCACCTGTACGGGAGCCGGGGTGTGGCGTACAAGCGCCCCCTGGGTGACAGACGCCCAGTGTGCCCACCACGCCGAGTGGTGGACGGTGTACGTTTCCCGATGGTCCTGGCACCGCAGCATGATGATGTTCAACGCCGGGTTGACCACCACCCGACCCGGCCCTGCAAGGGACATCCCCCCTGTGACCTGTGACCTCCCGGCGGTGTCTCCGTGAGCCCCCTTGCCACCCAACTCCTGGTGAGTCTCCGCAACCACCCCATCCGGGAGCCCTGGGAGAGAACGATCACGGACGTGGCGGTGTCGGTGCTCACCCGTGAAGGCATCCGTGGGCTGGGCATGTTGGCGGTCACACCGGAGAAGCTCCATGACCCCGGCACACTGCTCACCCTTCGAGAGATGAGCGAGCTCATGTCAGTGTTGGAAAATGCAGAGGCCGACCGTGTGGAGCGGACCCACGAAATTCTCAGGGAGATCCTGGCTTTCGCCATGAAGGCGGCAGAGGAGCTCCTGAAGGCTGCGCTTGGAGGTTTGCTGTGAAGGGAACTATTCGCCGGTATCTCACGGAGAAGCACTACGGCTTCATCACCTCCGAGGGGGGTCCTGAGGTGTTCTTCCACCTGTCGGTGTTCTCCTCGGACACTGACGGACCACCGCCCATCACGGGCGAACTGGTCGAATACGAGGTGGGTGAGGGCACCCGTGCTGCCAATGTGGAGCGTCTGGTGGTCCCTTCGTCCCATGTGGGGACCGTGGAGTCCTACGACCCTGTGAAGGGCTACGGGTTCGTCAACACGTCCAAGGGACAGTTCTACCTCCACAAGTCCGAGGTGATCGGTGGGTTGATCCCCACTGTGGGTTCCAGGGTGGACTTCTTCACGACGGACAACGCAACCCCGGGCAAGAGCCCCCGGGCCTGCTACGTGGCGGTGCTCCAATGACCGACCAGAACGCTTTCGGGGGAAAGAACCCCAACAGCCTGTACGTCCCGATGTCGGAGACCGAACAGGAGCTCGTGAGTCGTCTCATCGAGGCGGGCGATCTCCAGGTGCGGGTCCACGGCTGGGGCATCGTCCCCAACCCCACGGTGAAGCAGGGAGACCACCAAGTGGTCATCCCGCTCACCCTCAAGTTCGACCGCCCCGAGGTGCCCATGGCGGTCCATTCGCTGGACCTGGAGCTCCTCACCGGGTCGGGGATCTCCCTCTTCCGGGAGACCCAGCCCTGTGAGTACAACGGCCAGCCCCTGTGGATCGGGTCAGGCACCCGGATCGACATGATCTGGCACATCGCCATCCGGGCGATGGACCCCAAGCTCGTCAAGGCTCTCATGCCTGGGGTGAAGGGCCTGACCTCCCGAGCGTTCGACAAGGACACTGGAGAGCTCACCCACACGGGGAACATGAAGCTGGACCCCACCCAGCATAGGCTCCTGGCCATTGTCCGTCAGGGCGAGGCCAACCTCCGGGCCGACCGCGAGTCCAAGATCATCCCCTAGCGTCCCTATCAGGTGGGGTCTGTGATGTCCCCACCGAACCCCGCCCGTGTTGTCGCCCGGTACCTCGCGGCGAACACCCCTCTTGTACGCCGTCTCCAAGTTCTCCGTCCCGCCTTCGCCCGTGCCGCCCAGAAGGTGTACGACGGGTGGGGGCAAGACGAGGACGGGGACGACGACTATGGGGGCGGTGGCATCTGTGACAGCGTGGCCAACGCCCTCAGTGAGGTGGTCGCCCGGGCCTTGGACGACGTGACCATCACCGATGGTGGCCAGGACGGGGATGACCACGCCTTCATCGTGGTGCTCACGGACACCGAAGCCGTGGCGGTGGACATCCCCCCGGACGTGTACGAGACGGGCGGCGGCTACTCGTGGACGAAGCGGGAGGGTGTCCGGTTCGATGCCGGTGACGTGGTTCTTGATTCCCTTCGTCGCCGGGATTTTGATGACAGGGGCATGGACTGACGGTGGATTGCGGTAGGAGCTCTATACATCGCCGCGGTGTATGGACAGCTTTCCACGCCGAGTCGCCACCCGATTCCTCGACGCCGCCCCCTTCCAATCCGTCGAAGGGCCAATGACAGCGTATGCGGACTGGTTGGACAACAACCCTGCCCTTTCCAGGATCACAACGCTGGCACCGACGCTCAACCGGCAACTGCGGCTGAAGTTCCGTTCGTTCCCCGCGGCCCTCAAGTTCTTCACCCTCACGGACCAGATCCACCACATGTCCCTCGGGGCTCCGGTGGAGGACCTGTCGCAGGAGTTCCGTCAGGCCGCGAAGTTCCTGTCCCAGGGGACCATCCGGGTCCTGGGTGACGAGCGTGGGGCTGAGATCGCCAACGCGATCACGGACTGCGCGATGGACAACGCCGTGAACCTCCGGCGCATCGGGGCGGGCGCGACGGGCCAACTCTTCACCAAGGTGGGCACGTCCATCGCCCTGGTGTTGGAGAAGCTGTCCCGCGCGCTGGGTCTCTCGGCGGGCTACCGGATGGTGACCGTGGACGGCACCCGCTGGCCCCAGATCCGCATCCTCACGAAGCGTGAGGAGGAGCTCAAGGCCCTCCAGGCGAACAACCCGGAGATGTACGAGGAGATCACGGCCAACAGTGAACAGGCTGCGAAGGCCATCGCGGACGCCCACAAGGCGATCACGGAGACCGGGCTGGTTCCGACGACGATCAACGTGGACGGTGCCCCCATCCCGGCGGGTGAGGAGTACGTCTCCAAGGAGAAGATCGTGTTCCCCCCGGAGGGCGGTGCCCTCCCGGAGCGTGAGTTCCGTCGTGAGCTCCAGAACCACAAGAAGTCCGAGGTGCTGCTCACGGGTGAGTTCAGGATGGGTTTCGAGACCCTCCGACCCGATGCCCTCAAGTACGAGGGGCTCCGCAAGCTCACGGATGAGGACCTCGCCAACCCGGCGATCATCCCCCCGGGCCAGAAGACCGAGTTCCGGGCGCTCACCGACGACAAGTCGTTCTCGAAGAAGTCGAACACCCGCATCTACCCGACCATGCGTGACGTGGACGGCAACACCGTCATCGTCGATGGCCGGTTCAAGGGGTTCCACCTCGACGACATGGTCAACAAGGTCGGTCGTCTGGTGGAGGGCGCAGCCTACGACGTGGACGCCTCGGGGATCCCCATCCCGTTCGAGACCCGCGACTGGGAGGGCAACCTCACCGACGTGTCGGCCAACAAGGAGCCCTACGTCACCCTGGACTCCAAGGGCCGGTTCCTCATCAAGGTCCCCTACATGCAGGGCGGCGGCGGGAAGAAGGACCCCTTCAAGATCGCCCGTGACAAGCTGCAACAGGTCTCGTCGAAGGCCCCCAAGAAGAACGAGAAGGGGGAGATGACGGGTGGCCGTACCAAGGGCACGTCCATCACCGAGGTGGCGGACACCCAGAAGACCACGTACACCTTTGAGGCCAAGGACTTCGCCACGGTGCGTGCGTCGGTGGGCGGCATGGTGATGTCGAGCGAAGCGGCCAAGAAGCTCCGCGACTACTTCGCTCAGATGGGTCGCCAGGAGGACGCCCTCAAGGCTGAGTCCCTGAAGTCGTACTCGCTGGACCGCATCGGTGGGTTCAAGGTGGAGATGGTGATCGACCCCGAGACGGGCGAGCCTTATGACCCCCCGAAGCTCACCAAGGATCTCCTGGGCAAGCAGAAGGAGGCTCTGTCGTGGCTTGAGTCCAAGGGCTACAGCGGTCTCGCCGCTCTCGACACGGGTGTCGGGAAATGCGTCAGAAATGACACACTCATCCCCACCAACCGTGGAACGGTTCAGATCAAGGACATCAACCCTGGACTCACTCAGCCCGACACGCAGGCTCTGGTAGAGGGGTGGAGCGTGCTGGTGGGTGGTGAAAGCATCCCGGTCAAGGCGTTCTACTACGCGGGCACCAAGCCCACCCTCAAGGTGCGTACCCGCAACGGTTACGAGATCGAGGGGTCTCTCATCCACCCCGTGATGACCCGTGGTGCCAACGGTGAGACTTTCACCAAGCTCCCGGACCTCAATGTCGGGGACTACGTGTGCATCGAGCGTCGGGATGGGGATTTCGTGACCAAGGAACCCTCTCTTCGGGTGCCCACATCGGTCAACGGGTCGAAGACCTACAACGTGCCAAACCACATGACCCCGGACCTCGCACGACTCCTGGGCTACATCGTGGCCGAGGGGTGGGTGAACACCGACCGAGGGTTCAGTGTCTCTCAGTACGGAGCTCTCAACCCCGAGGTGAACGCTGACATCGTCGATCTCGCCAAATCCCAGTTGTCCTACACACTGGACGGGTCGGACAACGACAAGTGCGTCTCCAGCACTTTCCTCCGCACCTACTTGGAGTGGATGGGGGTGGACTACACCCTGTCTGCGGACAAGTGTATTCCGCCCGTGGTGATGCAGTCCACCCGTGAGTCGGTGGTGCAGTTCATCCGGGCCTACGTGGACGCCGAGGGGTCGGTGGATGAGAGTGGGCTGGAAGTGTCCAGCGCATCGGAGAGGCTCCTCCGTGAGCTCCAGGTGATGCTCCTCCGTCTCGGTGTGGTGTCATCTCGCAACCCCAAGAAGGTGGTGGGGACCCCACACACCTACTGGCGTCTTTCGGTCACTGGGGACAATCTCCGTCGGTACCGAAAGGCCGTGGGGATGGTGTCGTCTCGCAAGCAGGCCATGCTGGATCTCCTCTGCGAGCGAGATGCCAACTCGAACACCAACGTCACCCCACACGCGGTGGGCATGGTCGAGGCTCTCCGGGAGGAGATTTCCCTCCGGGCGGGGGGGCGAGGCAAGGGCGGGGGGCTGAACAAGAGGTTCGGACACGCTTTCGTCCACACTCTCACCCACGTCCGCCAGGGCCGTCGGAACCCGACCTATGGGTTCTTGGGCAAGATGCTCTCAGTGGCCGAAACCGTGGGTGCCAGGGACACGGATGCCTTCAGGGTTGCGGAGGACCACCTCACCAAGAACTACTTCTACGATCCCATCGAGTCCATCACCTCAGGGTTCACCGAGGTCATGGACATCATGGTGGACGACCCCCGGCACATGTTTGTGGGCAACGGTGTAGTGAACCACAACACCCTGCTCACCATCGCGACGATGCAGAAGATGACCCGCGACGGTGCGGCGGGCGATGGTTCACGGTTCCTCTATGTCTGCCCGAAGAAGCTCAAGGGCAACCTGCCCCGTGAGCTCAAGGCGTGGATGACGGAAGAGGCCGCTGCGGGCCTGAGCTCCCGGGTGGATGTTCTCTCCTACGAGGAGTTCGTGGCCCGTCGCAACGGCGGGACCCGGGTGAAGAAGGTCCTGGACCCCATCACCGGGAAGATGGTCACCGAGCGGAAGCCGGTCCTCGACGCCAAGGGCAATCCCACACTGGACGCCAACGGCAAGCCGGTGATGAAGTCGGTCACCGAGAAGATCCCGGCGGACGAGACGTTCGGGATGGACCCCCCGTACGCCGCGGTGTTCTTCGACGAGGCACAGGCCCTGGTCAAGAACGAGAACTCCAACGTGTCGAGGGCGGCTCAGATGCTGAACCACCCCCGGAAGGTTCTCCTCACGGCGTCCCCCATGGAGGACGACCCGGACGAGCTCTACGTCGGCATCGCGATCACCAACAACACGGTGGTGGCGTCGGGCGGACAGGGCAAGCTCACCCAGGCCCGGAAGGACCTCATCGCGTTCCGCAAGCGGTTCTGTGTCCGCGTGGCGGGCCGCACCGTGGGCATCAAGTCGGACACGGAGAAGGACCCGACGGCTCGCCAGGACTTCATGGCATGGGCGAAGGACGGGATGTACTTCGCGAACAAGCTGGACGTGACCGAGGAGAACCTGAAGCTCCAGAAGCCCCTGCGCCAGCCGGTGTCCCTGACCATGGACCCCGCGGTGGAGGCCGAGTACAAGCTCGCCGCCAAGGGCGTGGCGAAGGTGCTCAAGGCCCTGGTGGGTGTCTACCGTGACAACGTGAAGCCCACCCCGGCGCTCCGTCAACAGGTCGAAGCCTATCAGAAGGCCCTGAGCGGGTACATGGGGGTGCTCAACGCCCTCTCGAACTACCCCGATGAGGTGGTGGACCCGAAGACGGGCCAGCCCAAGTTCCCGGGTGCTGTGAGCCCGAAGGTGACTGCCAGCACGATGCTGGTGAACAGCAAGATCGAGAACGGCGGGAAGCGCACCCTGCTGTTCACGGACGACCCCAAGTTCGCGGAGAAGTCCGCGAAGCAGATCAGCGCGAACACCCCGGGACACCGGGTGGCCGTCGCCCTCGCTGGCAAGATCATGGTGTTCGAGGACGGGGAGCACAAGAACCCCAAGGAGAACACCTTCACCCAGCGTGTCTACAAGGACAAGGACGGCAACAAGGTCCCCAAGGACCAGTGGGCCACGTTCGTTCTCCGCGAGATCATCGGAGCCGACCCCTCCATCAAGGCCCTGGTGCTCACCAAGACCTACTCGCTGGGGCAGAACCTCCAGATGTTCTCCACGGTGGTCCACCTCGACCGGGACTCGTTCTCCAACGAGATGATGAAGCAGCGCACCGCACGGGCGTGGCGCACGGGCCAGAAGGAAGTCGTCGAGGAGTACACGATGGACGCCGTGTATGATTCCTCGGATGAGAAGAGCGACCCGACCGTGGATGAGGTCCGCAAGTACATCCAGGAGTCCCAGGAGAACGTGTTCAACAGCATCGTCCACGAGTCCCGCTCGGCCATCATCGGTCAGGAGTGGCGGGAGATGGGCGACGTGAGTGCAGAACTGGTGAACGTCAACCGGAAGCTGTTCGAGCTCGCAATGGCCCCCTACCCGGCTGCGCTGGGTGAGCACGACTACGAGCAATCTGTGAAGGGCGAGTGAGGATCAAGATGGCCGACAACGACACCGAGAAGAACACCACGGCGGACAACCCCGTCACCATGGAGGAGTGGGCCACCTACGTGGACGGGCTCACCAACGACGAGGAGCTCTACGAGATCGCGATGGCGGCTGGCACCATCAAGTTCGGGCAGAAGCTCCTCGACGAGGGCTATCCCGCCACGGACATCACGGCGATCCGCACGATGCTCGCCAAGAAGCTCCTGGAGAAGGAGATCGCGCCCCCGACCCGTGTGGGTGGGTGCATGATCGACTACCGAGCTCTCCTCCCCGGTCAGTTCAAGTTCTGACCGTTTCCTCGGGGCTATGCCCCACTTCTCCCGCCCCGCCCTAACCGTTCTATCGTAACCTCCGTGGTGATGTCCAACCACGTCAAGTCTATTGCCCTCATGAAGTTCCTGTCCGGGGTCGCCCGGTCAGAGGGTGCCGTGGGGGGTGGGGTATGAGGACCAGACTCGTTGGCATATACTGCATCCAAAACCAAGTGGATGGGAAGCGGTACGTGGGGCAGAGTGTCAACATCAAGTCCAGATTTGCGGACCACAGGTGTGATTTGAGGCACGGGAGGCACCCCAACTCCCACCTACAACGATCCTGGGATAAGCATGGTGAGGCTGCGTTTCAGTTCTCCGTCGTGGAACTGACCACACCAGAGCAACTCTCAGAACGGGAGGGGTACTTCTGCCAGGAGTTCCAGTCCTACCTGCCCCCACACGGGTTCAATCAGGCAAAGGTAGACCCGGATGGGAGGTACCACCTGTCAGATGAGGGTAGACGGAAGGTGGGGGACTTCCATCGTGGAGTGCCGAAGTCTGAGGAACACCGATTGAGGATTGCCAAGGCACACCTCGGCAAATCTCAGGTGCCCCATACGGAGGAGACCAAGGTGGCGATGTCTCTGTCCCGCACAGGCAGCAAAAACCACAACTATGGGAAACCAATGTCGGATGTGGCAAAAGCCCGTCTCAGTGCAACCAAGACTGGGAAACCACGGCTGATCCCGCGCCCTCCAATCTCCGAAGCAACTAGGGCTAAAATGCATGACTCGGCCCTCGCCCGAGTAGCCCGAAGGAGAGAAACCAATGTCTCAGCATGACCGTCAGATCGCCCTGATGAAGTTCCTCTCCAAGTTCGCCCGAGACCTGGGGGTAGGGCGCGATGTGTACGTCGTGGGAGGGGCCGTCCGCTCGTTCGCAATGGGGCTTCCCATCAAGGACCTCGACATCGTGGTGGACTCAGTCAGCCTTGGGCACGGTCGGGACTCCGAGTGGTTCGCCAAGAAGTTGGCTGATGCCATCCCTGCACGGACGCATCTTGTCACGAACCAGTACGGGGTTGCCATCCTCTCCGTGAAGGGTGAGTGGGTCCTGGACGGGATTGACCTCGAAGGTGAAGTGATCGAGGTCGCCAACGCCCGGAAGGAATCCTATGCCGGGACTGGTGGCAAGGGGAAGGGTTACAAGCCCACGGACGTAGTGCCCGCTACGATCATGGATGACGTGACCCGGAGAGATTTCGGGTTCAACACACTTTTGTGGCGCTTGCACGACCTCGTTCAAGGTCCTGACTACGCTGAGATCGTGGACCTGACTGGAGTGGGCAAGGCGCAGTTGGAAAACCGTCTCCTGAGCACGCCCCTCGACCCGGACAAGACCTTCAGTGACGACCCCACCCGGATGCTTCGGGTGATCAAATTCCTGTTGCGGTTCCCGCTGGAGATCGTGCCCGAGGTTGAATCATCCATCCGGCGCAACGCCCACCGCCTCAAGGACATGCCTTGGGAAGCCGTAGGCAACATCCTGGTCGGTGACATCCTGAAGTCCGCCAAGGCCACCACGGGCATCCGGGTGATGAAGTCCCTGGGGATTCTGGATGTCCTGGTCGAGATGATCCAGGAGACGCCCCCGTTCGCCGCGTTCCTCACCAAGCAACTGGCCAACGGGAATCACTCGGTGGAACTTCTCCTGGAGCTCGCAGACCTGGGCATCGCAGGCCGGGTGCTGTCGTTCCTCACCACGGAACAGCGGGCTCGATTCAAGGAGCTCTCTCAGGGGATGGATGGGGACGAGAGCCGCCGGTTCCTGGAGGTGCTCCGTGTACCCCCGGTGGACAACGCGGCCCTCATCCAGGAGTTCACTCTGGAGGGCCGGGACCGTGGGCTCCTGGTACCCATCGCTCGGGAGGCCATCCTCCTGGACCCGTCTCTGGCGACCCACGAGGTCAGGCTCAACGACCGGGTTCGAGAGTCCCTCCGTGCCACACGGGGCCAAGGGAAGACCGCGGACCTGAACCCACCGCTGGGTGTGGCCGGTGGCCCGTGCAAGGTAGTGGACCGGATTCTCCAGAACGTCCGCAACCCGCGCCTCCGAGAGAACCTGACAGAGGGTGCAGAGACAGGTGCTCTGTCCAACTCTGAGGCTCGAAAGGTGTACCCGATCGCCACCACGGAGTCCGGGTCGGGCTTCAAGTCCTTCTCCATCACGCCTCACGCCCAGTACCGGATGGACTTCCGTTCCATCACCGTGAAGGACGTGGAGGCGGCGCTGAACTCGTTCATCAAGTGGTTGATGGGGGTGAAGGACACCAACCCATCCTGGTACGAGGACACCCTCAACCAAACCGAGATCGCGTGGATTGACCCCAAGACCCGACTGAAGGTTGTGTTCGGCCTGGACGGCGGGAATGTCCAGATCATCACCGTTTTCTGGAAGGGTGAGCAAGATCCCGCCCCAACCCACTGTGAGGTTTCCGCCATGGCCCGACAAGCATCACCTCTCCAGCCTGTGACAGATAAGACCCTCCAGGATGAGGTGAAGGGTCTGGAGGCCCTCGCGTCGGAGATCCAGGCCGTGGTGGACACGTTCCTGGAGACCGTGCCCATGCCTCATGTGGGGCGCATCGCGGCCATCCAGCTTCGGTCCCAGACCGAGTGTTTCACCAAGTGTGAGCACGCCGCCCGGCACGCCCAGCGGGTGGTCAACAAGGCGTTCACCATCCTCCAGACCCAACCCGGGAATGCTACGGCGACCGCAGTGGTCCGTGACGCGGGGATGCTCCTGGAGAAGTTCGACACCTACCGGGTGAAGTCCCGCGAGATGCTGTCGGCCATGGCTCAGAAGATCATGCCGATGGCCCTCAAGACCATCGTGACCTACACCCTGGACGGGGTACGGGCCGAGCTCTACGAGCCCAACAGGGTGTCCGTGACGGTGTTCCCGCACTACGTCCCCACGAAGGTGGGAGACAGCATGGTGGACGGGATGGTGTTCGACGCCTACCTCACCGTGTTCCCCAACCCGGTGGATGTGGCGGCTGGGCTCCCCAAGTACCAGCAGTTCGTGCTCACCCAGAGCACCATCGGGGACACCAACGTGTACCTCATGGCCATCGACCGGACGAACGTCCTGGATCCCACCAAGCCTGCGGAGGTGGGAGCCCCGGGTGCGGTGTCGAAGATCCTCGGGTACCTCAAGGGCTGGGACAACCTACTCTCTGTCCACACCACCAAGATGGCGGCACGGGCTCGCAAGAGACTGACCCGCGAACAGGTGGAGGCCATGGGTGCTGCGGCGATCAACAAGTGGATGGACGTGCTGGACAAGGAGTCCAGTGGGCTCATGGACGAGTTCATCGCCGCAGGCCGGGGACGTGAGCGCCTCCAGGAGATCGTCCGCATGACGGACCCTCTCGCCATGCGGTACATCCAGAACTGGGAGGACTCCAGCCTGTTGCGGGATGAGATCGCCCGCCGGTACGGCCCTGGTGCCCCTTCGCGTCTGCCCCGCGGGTTCGGCCCCATCAAGGTGGCCGCGGCGAAGGCAGTGCTCACCCGCCCCGAGGTGGTGAAGTTCCTGGTCACCGAGCTCAAGAAGATCCCTGGGGCCAAGGTGAAGTCGTCCAAGAACTCCATCCTCCTGGTGCCAGGAGCCATGAACCCCGCGGTTGTGGGCATCGAGATCCTGAACCTCGACCTGGACAAGGCCCCGTTCAGGATGACCCTGAAGAACGGGATGATCGGGTGGGGTTGGGACGCATACCGCAAGCCCGCCCCGGTGTTCCACGGGCCACATAACACCCTCAACCTCAACACACTGGAGAACTACTCGAACCCCGAGCAGGCGCTTCGGGATTTCGTGAAGAACGACATCCTGCCCCAGATTGGAAAGGCCGGGATGGTCTGGAACGGGACGGCTCTCGTCCCCATGCCCATGGGCAAGGCACCCGCGCCCGCCAAGACCCCGGTGGCACCCCCGCCTCCCGCACCCAAGGTGGACTACCTCGCGGCGGTCACGTCGGCCCTCAAGAGTATGCGCCTGGGTCCCGTCGGGGGCCGCATCCTGAGCGTGGACTACTACCCTGGGGCGTCCCCGTCGTGGTCCGTGGAGCCCTCCAACCGCCAGCGTCTGGACCACTACGTCGGGTCGGGCTACCGGGACCGAGATGACGATGGGGACGACGACGATGGGGACAGCGAGGGATGGGACAGCGAAGCCTGGGAACAGGACTACGCGGATCCCGTATCCACCGCTGCCTACAAGTGGCTGGCCGCGGAGTTCGGGCCGAGCCTGTTCTATGTGGAGGTCGGTGAGAAGGGCCACATCGACATCCAACTCACCGCCGAAGGTCGCAAGAAGTTTCTGCCCTGACCCCCTGACCCCCAAGGAACCAAGACCATGACCACACTGCGAGCACGCACCATTCGACTGGCAGCCGCCAACCCGGACCTCCAACCCCTGCTTCTTCCCATCCTCGCCCGCACCGCGGCGAAGACCGTGAAGGTCTGGGAGGTGGTCTACGACGGGAAGGGCAGCGGCCCGGCGGGTGACGGGACGTACATCTACCGCACCAAGTCCGAGAAGGAGGCAAAGGCGTTCGCCAAGCAGAACACGGCCTGGGGGAAGCCCACCGAGGCCCGGATGACCGAGGCCCCTGCCAACGTCGCCGCTCGCTGGGGCCTGTAAGGCCCGTTCAACACCCGAGGTGCCGGTGCTCCCGCCAGCACTTCTTGCACATCGGCACGTAGGTTTCCCCGCCCCCCACCAGCACATCCCCGTCCTTCTTGACCATGCACGCCGACCGTGTGGCCTCTGCCCCACACACACAGATGGCGGTGAGTTTCTCGGGCTTGTCCGCGATGCACAAGAGATGTCCCATGGGTCCGAAGGGGTCGCCATCGGACGTGAGATCCAGCCCCGTCACCACGATGTACACCCACTCGGGGATCCTCTCCAGCCACAGGGGGAGGTCGATGTCGAAGAACTGGCCCTCGTCGATCACCAGGAGGTCCGGGAGGGGTTGGGAGAGCCCCTCGAACACCTCCCGCGAGTTCTCCACCACGCGAGGTATGACCCCCAACGTGGCGAGGGACAGACCGCTGTGGGTGACCACCTGACCGTTGCTCCTGGTGTCCATCTTCGGGACACACACGTCTACGGTTTTCTTGGACCGAAGGGCTCTGGAGACGAGGCGGTAGACAGTGGTGGATTTCTCCGCACGGACGGGACCGCAGATGACGTGGAGCATTTCAGAGTCTACCGCGGCGGGGCCGGTGTTCGGGTACCCCAGTGTATCGAGATTGTCGGGATCGCAGCAGGCAACGGAACCCTACAATGATGGACAACCCATCGGGGGGTAGTCGTACCACTACCGGCCCCCGTCCTAGCCACAGGAAGGTGTGGCCCTTGAGGCGGTGCCGGGTCCTGTCCTCGGGCCTCACGGCCCCTTCCGCACGATGTCCAGGGCCTCCTGGAGACG
>Ga0073903_10001090_pt1 | contig 14211 bp, 13 predicted proteins | sample KloWWTKNB14_bulk_FD_66665 | JGI IMG/M metagenome (GOLD analysis project Ga0073903, IMG submission 66665) | Active sludge microbial communities from Klosterneuburg, Austria, studying microevolution and ecology of nitrifiers - Klosterneuburg... | ecosystem: Engineered > WWTP > Aerobic digester >... | reverse complement strand
ACGGCCGAGATCGTCGCTGACGGCTCGCTCGATCTCTGGGGTCCGTTCCAGGCGCAGGATCGCGCGCGAACCGGTGCCGCGCGGACGCTCGGCATCGATGGCGTGCGCGTGCATACGTTGCCGCTCGGCGGCGGATTCGGGCGCCGTCTGAACGATGATGGCGTGCCGGCTGCCGCCCTCGTCGCGAGGGCGATGGGCAAGCCCGTCAAGCTCTTCTGGACCCGGGAAACCGAGTTCGCGGCGGGTTTCGGCCGGCCGGCGCAGATGGCCCGCATCACCGCAGCGCTCGACCTGTCCGGCCGGGTGACGGGGCTGCATTTCCGGGCTTCGGGCCCGTCATTGATCCTGCACTTCGCACCGGGTCCGCCGGTTGTGCCGGATGCGACGTTTCTCGACGGCACGTCGGTCCAGAACCTCGATGTCGTGCGCTATGCGTTCGGCGCCTATCGCGTCGATTACGCGCTGCGCCACAATCACTTTCCGACCGGCCCGTGGCGATCCGTTGGCGCGACGCAGAACGCGTTCTTCCTTGAGTCCTTCATCGACGAGATCGCTCATGCTACGGCGCGGGATCCGGTGCAGTTGCGTCGCGAACTGCTGGCGCACGATCCGCGCGCGCTGCGCGTGATTGACGAGGCTGCAAGGCGCGGCGGCTGGGGCACGCCGGTCAAGCCCGGCCACGCGCTCGGTTTTGCGTACTTCGAATGCTACGGCAGTCTCTGCGCGCATGTTGCGGAGGTGTCAATCAAGGACGGCGCCCCGCGCGTGCACCGCGTGGTCTGCGTGCTCGATTGCGGCGAAGTCGTGACGCCGGACGGCGCACGCGCGCAGGCCGAAGGCGGCATCGTGCAGGGGCTGTCAGCGGCGCTCGGTGAGGCGCTTACGCTGAAGGGCGGCGCCGCGATCGAGCAGAACTTCGACACCTATCCGTTGCTGCGCCTGCCCGACGCGCCGCGCGAGATCGACGTGCATTTCATTCAGTCGGGCGAGCCGCTCGGCGGCGTCGGCGAGCCGGTGCTGCCGCCGATCGCGCCAGCGGTCGCGAACGCGGTGCGCGTGCTCACGGGCAAGCCGGTGCGGCGGTTGCCAATCCTGGTGCCGGGTTTTCGGTTATTCGGTTATTCGCACGCAGCGCGCGAATAGCCGAATAACCGAAAACCCGGCACCACTCAGAACCTCACGCTTTCCGGGGTCAGGCCGCCGACGTAGTAGGCGAGCAGGCGACGGCGGAACTCCACGTCGTAGCGAGCCGTCACGGCAGCGCTCGCGGCAGCCACCTGCGTGGCACGTGACTCCGTCAGTTCGACGAGCGTTGCGGCGCCCGCCTTGTAGCGCTGGTCGGTGACCTCGAGCGCGCGCTCCGCAGCGGCGAGCTGCGCCTCGGCAGCCGTCAGCTGGGCCCGCGCCGATTCGAGGTCGAGAACCGCCGTGCGTACCTGCGAGCCTACGTCCTGCTCGAGGCTGTCGAGATCGATCTGCGCGCTGTCGGCCCGGATTTCGGCGCCGCGTACAGCAATCCGCGTTGCGCTGCGATCGTAAATCGGCAGCACGAGATTCAGACCGACCGAGCCGCCGCGCTCATCGGCCAGCTGATCCCGCCAGTCGTCGGGGTCGGCACTCGAAAACGAGGAGCCATACCCGGCGGCCAGCGTCACGGTCGGCCAGCGCGTCGACTTCGCGACGCGAATGTCCTCGCGAGCGGCCGCGAGACGAGCCTCGCTCGCCCGGATGTCAGCACGCGTCGCGAAGGCGCGCGTGATCAGCGCGTCGAGCGACTCGCGCGCGATCGCCGCCGGCTGGCTGATCTGCGGGGTGACGAACTCATAGGTGCCGCGCGGGTCGAGCCGCAACGTGACGATGATGTCGATGCGTGCGAGCTCCGCTGCGCGCTCGGCCTGTACCACCGCGAGCTGCGCGCTCGCGACATTGGCCTGCTGCTGGTACAGGTCGGCGATCGTGCGCGCGCCGGCCTTCACGAAGGTATCGATCTGCGCGGCCAGTGCCGCCTGCGCCGTGAGGTTCTCGCGTTGCACGCGCAGTTCTTCGCGCTGCTGGACCAGTGCGAGAAAGTTGCCCGCCACCGTGAACACGACGGTTTCTCCCGCGCGCGCGAGGTCCTGCCCGCTGGCGGTGCTCGCGAACCTGGCGCCGGCGAGCGAGGCGGTGTTGGAGAAGCCGTCAAAGAGCGTGACGCCTGAGGACACGCCCAGGCTGGTCGTGCGTGTGCCATCGCCGTCCGCGCGTCCGAAGGACCGGGAACTCTGGCCGGTCGCGCGCAGGTCGGGAAGAAAGCTGCGGCGTGCCTGTGTCACATCGAGCTCGCCGAGCGCGGCGGCGTTGCGAGCCTGCCGCAACGTGTCGTTCTGCGCGAGCGCAATTTCGATCGCCTGATCGAAGCTGATCACGCGAGTTGCCGCAGGCGCCTCCTGTGCCATCGCGCCCGCCGTGCCAAAAAGGCTGGCGAACACTGCGCCGAGAACATGAAGTCGGGGTTTGCTACTCATAGCGAAGCGCCTGGATCGGATCGAGAGCGGCGGCCTTGCGCGCCGGGTAGAAGCCGAAAAACACGCCGACCGCAGCGGAGAACAGTACCGCGATCAACGCGGCGTCGAGCGGTGTCGCCACCGTCCATCCGGTCGCCTTGGCGAGCACGACGCCGGCGGCATAGCCGAGCACGATACCGATCAGGCCGCCGGCGACACTGATCACCACGCTCTCGACGAGAAACTGCGCCAGTACGTCGCCGCTTCTCGCGCCGATCGCCATGCGGATGCCGATCTCACGGGTTCGCTCGGTCACTGAAACGAGCATGATGTTCATGATGCCGATGCCGCCAACCACCAGCGAGATCGACGCGATGGCTGCGAGCAGCATCGACATGACGCGCGTCGTGCCACTTGCGGCCTGCGCGATATCGTCCTGGTTCCTGATCGTGAAGTCGTCGTCGTCACCCGGCGCGAGCTTGTGTGATTCGCGCATGATCGCGCGGATCTCTTCCTGCGCTGCCGGAATGTCCCCCGGTGAGTAGGTGCTCGCGATGATCTGGCCGATGCGACTGTGGCCGGCGAGGTGCGCCTGGGCCGTCGTATAAGGGATCAGCACTGCATCGTCCTGATCGTTGCCACCCGCGGTCTGTCCTTTTGGCGTGAGCACACCGATGATCGTGAAGGGCACGTCGCGGAGCTGGACCTGCTGGCCGATGGGGTCGGCGTCCGGATACAGCGCCTGTGCCACGGTGCTGCCGAGCACGACGACTCGCCGTACCGAGCGCTGGTCGGCTTCGGTGAAGAAGCTGCCGCTCCCGACCGGCCAGTCGCGGATCGTCTGGTAGCTCGCCGACACGCCCATGATCAACGTGCGCCAGTTGCCGATGCCGCCAATCAGCTGACCACGCGAGAAGATCACCGGCGAGACGGCGGCCAGCAGCGTCGACTCGCGTGCGAGCTTTTCCGCGTCCGGGATCGTCAGGCGGTTGAAAGTCGCGGCGCCCTGGCTCACGCCGCCCTGCGAGGTGGAGCCCGCCATGATCATGAGCATGTTGGTGCCAAGTCCCTTGATCTGCGCCTCGATGCTGGCCTGCGCACCCTGGCCGAGCGCTACCATGACGATTACCGCCGCGACGCCGATCACGATGCCGAGCATGGTGAGCAGTGTACGCAGCTTGTTGCGCAGGATGCTGCGTGTCGCGATGCCAAAGAGCGCGCGCTTTCTCATGCGGCGTTTTCCGTGTGTGAGGCCGGAGTGGCGATGCGCCGCGCGCTGACCGGTGCGTCGTGCACGATGCGCCCGTCGCGCATCTCGACGATGCGGTGCGCATGCCTGGCGATGTCGAGCTCGTGAGTGACGAGCACGATCGTGATGCCCTGGGCGTTCAGTTCCTGGAAGAGCGCCATGATCTCGATCGATGTGTGGCTGTCGAGGTTGCCGGTCGGTTCGTCCGCCAGGATCAAGGAGGGACTCGTGACCAGCGCGCGCGCGATCGCGACGCGCTGCTGCTGGCCGCCCGAAAGCTCACTCGGCACGTGGTGCATGCGCTCGCCGAGCCCGACCCGCCGCAGCGCCGCACGGGCCGGGGACTCCTTGCCTGCGAAGCGGCCGCTGCGGTCGTACAGCAGCGGCAGCTCGACGTTCTCGAGCGCGGACGTTCGGGCGAGCAGGTTGAAGCCCTGAAAGACGAAACCGAGCTTGCGGCTGCGCAGATCGGCGAGCTCGTTTCTGGAAAGTCCCGTGACCGCAACGCCATCGAGCTCGTAGCGACCCTCGGTAGGACTGTCGAGGCAGCCGAGGATGTTCATCATCGTCGACTTGCCCGATCCCGAGGCGCCCATGATCGCGACCATCTCTCCGCTCTCGATCACGAGATCGACCCCCGCCAGGGCATGCACGGCGTTCTCGCCGGTACTGTAGACGCGGGTGACGCCCTCGAGGCGAATGACCGGTGGTGCGGGCTTCATGCGCGATCTCAGAAGCGGCGGGCGCCGCCCATGGGCTGCGACTGGAACGGGTTGGTAGCGGCGGCGCCGGTCGAAGCCTGCGTCACACCGATGATGACTTCGCGCCCCGGCTCGAGGCCCTGGCCGGAGACTTCGGTGCGCTGGCCATCCGTGAGGCCAGTGTGTACGCGTGCACGCACGGGCTTGCCCGCGGCATCGAGATACCACAGCACTGCGGTATCGGGCGACTTGTGCGCGCCCTCACGCCCCTGGCCGGCGCCACCTGGCTGCGCGCGCACACTCGCGATCATCGCCTCGGTCGGGCGAAAGCGCAGGGCGGCATTCGGCACGGTCAGCACGTTCCGTGCATCGCCGGTGATGAAGTCGACGCTGGCCGTCATGCCCGGGAGCAGCTTGCCGTCGGGATTTGCGACCTCGATGACGACCGTGTAGCTCACGATGTTGTCGGTGGTGGTCGATTGCAGGCGCACCTTCTTCACCGTACCGGTGAATGTATCGCTGGGCCAGGCCTGCACCGTGAAGGTGACGGGTTGCTCCTCGCGGATCGAGCCGATGTCGCTTTCTGCCACCGAGGCGAGGATCTGCATGCGCGACAGGTCCTTCGCGATGAGGAAGAGCTGCGGCGCGGAGAAATTTGCGGCCACGGTCTGGCCGACATCGACGTTGCGTTCGACCACGATACCGTCGATCGGCGCGAATATCTCGGTATAGGCGAGGTTCTGGCGGGCACGGTCGAGCGCGACCTGCGCGGATTTCACATTGGCCGCGGCGACGGCGCGGGCGAATTTCGCCGTGTTGAACTCGATCTCGGTCAGCACCTTGCCCGTGAACAGCTCGAGGTTGCGGCGATACTCGATGTCGGCCTGCTCAAACTGCGCCCGACTGCGTTCGAGGCCAGCCTGTGCATCGCGCACCGCCTGCTCGAGGAGTGTGGGGTCGATGCGCGCGATCAGCTGGCCCTGCTTCACCCGGTCGTTGAAGTCGGCGTGGATCTCGACCACACGGCCTGAGACCTGCGTGCCCACCTGCACGGTCGTCACTGCGCTGAGCGCGCCGGTGGCGGCGACCGCCGCGCGAATATCGCCGCGCTCGACGGCCGCAAAGCGATACGGTGCGGCTTCCTCGCGCGAATATTTCGCCCACGCGTAGGCGAAGGCTGCTGCGATCCCGACCGCGACGGCAAGCACGACGATCCGCTTTTTCTTCATGGTGCAAGCATAGCGAGCCGCGCACGCCCCGGGAGAGGCTGGAGCACGAACGACACATGGGCGTCACGAACGGCGTGAGCGGTGTTACGGGCGCCTTTGCCGCCGGGCTCGGGCCTACCTATGCTTGTGACCCATGACGACGCCCCTGCCCGTACACGAGCGCTATCCGCTGCAGCGGGCCGAGTACGTCATGATCTGCCTTTTCTGGGCGTTCTTTGCCGTGCTGTGGTCGGCGGACGCGCTGCTGTCGCCCGGAGGGCGTTCCGTGCCGCTCTTTCCGGGCGCGCCAGTGTGGCTCGCGGTGAGCGCAGCGCTCGTCTGGGCGCTGCTCACACCGCCGCTCTTCGTGGCCGCCGGCCGGCTCAGCGTCGATCACGGCGCGAAAGCGCTGCGCATCCTCGCGTTGCTCGGGCTCGCGGTCGTGGTCGGACTGGCGGTCGATGCGCTCTTCGGCTGGCTGCGCTGGGAAGTGTTCTATGAGCCAAGGCCCGGTCACCGACCGCCGCTCAGCATGCTGCAGCGAATGTCCCGGCTATGGTTCATCAACCAGTTCATCATCGCAGCGGCGATCATCTCGGCTGGCCTCGCGCGGCATTATTTCCGGCGCGAGGAAGCGCGCCGCGGGGAGGCGATCCGCCTGCAGGCGCAACTCGCCGACGCGCGGCTCGCGGCGCTGCGCAGCCAGCTCGACCCGCACTTTCTCTTCAACACACTGCACGCCGTGTCGGCGCTCGTCGAGCGCGATCCGCGCGGCGTGCGGCGCATGATCGCGCGGCTTTCGGAGCTGCTACGCACGACGCTCGAGGGCTCGCGGGAGCAGGAAGTACCGCTGCGCGAGGAGTTGCGCTTCCTTGACGGCTACCTCGACATCATGCGTGTGCGTTTTCAGGGGCAACTCGCCGTCGACCTGCAGATCGACCCGGGGCTCGGTGAGGCGCTCGTGCCGAACCTCGTGCTGCAGCCTCTCGTCGAGAACGCGATCCGTCACGGGACTTCGAAGAACGAACACGGCGGGGCGATCACCATTGCCGCACGCCGCGATGGCGCGAGGGTCGTGCTGTCGGTCGAGGACAATGGCCCGACGGCGCCGGCAGCGCCGCTGCCGCCGGCGGAGGGGATCGGCCTGCGCAATACGCGTGAGCGTCTCGCGCAACTTTACGGGGGCGCGCAGTACCTGACGCTCGCGCCGCGCGCGGACGGCGGCATGCGCGTCGAGGTGTCCCTGCCGTTTCACACCGGCGCCGATCTGCGCGCGGTAGCCGTATGAGCCCGAAGCTGCTGCGCGTGCTGATCGTCGACGACGAAGCGCTCGCGCGCCAGCGGCTGCTCGATCTGCTCGGCCGCGAGTCCGGGGTGGAGATCGCCGGCGTCGCAGATGATGGCAACGCGGCGGTCGATGCGATCCGTGAGCTCGCGCCCGATCTTGTTTTTCTCGACATCCAGATGCCGGGACGCACGGGTCTCGAGGTTGTGCGCGAGATCGGTGCCGTGAACATGCCTGCGACCATTTTCTGCACCGCCTACGATCAGTATGCGCTCAAGGCGTTCGATGTTGCGGCCGTGGACTACCTCGTGAAGCCTTTCGACGACGAGCGCTTCGAGCTCGCGTTTGGTCGCGCGCGGCGTGCGATCGAACTGGAGGAGATCGGCGCCTTGTCGGCGCGGCTGAGGACGCTGCTCGACGGCGGCGGCACAAGCCCGGGTTCGCCCGCGGCCGGTCATCTCGAGCGCATCGCAGTCGAGTCGCGCGGGCAGGTGCGGGTGGTGAGCGTCGAAGACATCGAGGCGATCACGGCAAGCGGCCCCTATGTCGAGCTGCATGCCGGCGACAAGGCCTGGCTCGTGCGCGAGCGCATGCAGACGCTCGAGGAGCGGCTCGATCCCGCCCATTTCGCACGCGTGCATCGCTCCGCGATCGTGCGGCTTGACCGCATCGACGCGCTGCTGCGCGAAGCGGGTGGTGATTACACGCTGCGCATGAAGAGCGGTCGCCAGCTCCCCGTGAGCCGCTCGCGCATCGAATCCCTGCAGCGCTGGATGGGCCTGTCCGGCCCTTAGCCTTTCGCCCTTGCGGCGGAATACATGATCCGGTCCATCAGCGCGAGCAGCACCGCCGATACGACAAAGGTGAGGTGCAGGACCACGTACCAGAGGATCTTTTCGTTCGGCGTCTGCATCGTGTTCATGAAAACGCGCAGCAGATGGATCGAGGAGATCGCGACGATCGATGCGGCGACCTTCAGCTTGAGCCCGCCGGCGTCGAGCTTGCCGAGCCAGCCGAGTGCCGCTTCGCGGGACTCCCCATGGTTCGCGTCGATGCGCGAGACGAAGTTCTCGTAGCCGGAGAGCATCACCATGACGATCAGCCCACCGACGAGCACGATGTCGATCAGGGCGAGCAGCGTCAGTACGAGGTCCGCCTCCGATACGGTGAGGACCTGCGCCAGAACGTGCCCGGCCTCCTGGAAGAACTTGATGCTCAATGCGATGAGCGCCAGCGAGAGGCCGAGGTAGACGGGGGCCAGCAGCCAGCGCGACGCGAACAGCAGTCGCTCGATGAAGCGTTCGATCATGCGTGCATTCTATCCGAGCGCTTGCGCGAGGTCGGCGATCAGATCGTCCGGGTGCTCGATGCCGACCGAGATGCGCACCATCGCGTCGGTGATTCCGTAGCGGTCGCGTGTTGCCTTTGGCACGCCCGAATGGGTCGTCGACGCGGGGTGCGATATCAGCGTTTCAGTGCCGCCGAGGCTCACGGCGAGCTTCATTACCTGCAGCCGGTTCAGCATCCGGAAGGCGTCGGCCTCGCCGCTGCCGACCTTGAACGCGAAGGTGGAGCCTGCGCTCGCGCACTGCCGCCGGAACACCGGCGTGCGCGGGTCGTTGTCTGGCAGCAGTCCGAGGAAGTTCACGTCCGATACGCGCGGATGCCTCGCGAGATACCCGGCCACGAGCGCCGCGTTGTCGGATGCGGCGCGCATGCGCAGCGCCATGGTTTCCATCGAGCGCATGATCATCCACGCCGAGTTCGCATCGAGCTGTGTGCCGAGCGCGCTGCGCAGCAATCGGGTCGACCTGATGCGCGCCTTCGAACCTGCGACACCGCCCGCGATCAGATCGGAATGGCCCCCGACATACTTCGTGAGCGAATAGAGCACGAGGTCGGCGCCGTGCCGCAAGGGCTGCTGATAGACCGGTCCGAGGAAGGTGTTGTCGACCGCGACCGGCGGTGCTTCACCGCCCTGCCTGCGCGCGATCTCGTCGGCCGCGCGTCGCATCAGGGCGAGATCGACGAGGCTGTTGGTCGGATTCGCGGGCGTCTCGGTCATGATGAACGCCACGCGTCCGCCGGTTTCCTTCGCGACGCGCAGCGCTTCACCCATCGCTTCCGTCACGGCGAGCTCGCTGCAGCCGTCCGCAAAGCCGACCGCCCGGATGCCGAGATTGGGCAGCGTCTTCTCGATCAGTGTTTCGGTGCCGCCATAAAGCGGCTGGCTCATCAGGATCACGTCGCCCGGGCGCACGTGCGCAAGGAGGGTCGTCGAGATTGCCGCCATGCCGCTGGCGAACACGGCTGCCGCATCACCGCCTTCCCACAGCGCGAGGCGGTCCTCCAGCACTTCGAGATTTGGATTGTTGAAGCGGGAGTAAACGAGCCCCGCGCCTTGTCCAGGTGGTGCCTCGCGGCGGCCGGCCGTGTAGTCAAAAAATGCCTTCCCGTCCTCGGCGGTCTTGAAGACGAAGGTCGAAGTGAGGAAAACCGGGGGCTTGAGCGCGCCTTCGGAGAGCTGCGGGTCGTAGCCGTAGCCCATCATCTGGGTTTCCGGGTGCAACACGTGCTCGCCGATGCGTCGCTTGTGGTATTGATCGTAACTCATGCGGCAATGCTAGCACTTGCCGTCAAGATGATCGGTGGGAAGGAGGCCGGATGGCGACACGTGAGGAGGCCGAGGAGGCCGTGCGAACCCTGTTGCGGTGGGCGGGCGATGATCCAGGACGCGAAGGGCTGCTCGATACGCCGCGCCGCGTCGTTGAGGCATACAGTGAATGGTTCTCGGGCTATGCCGTCGATCCCGGCGAGTATCTGCGCCGCACTTTTGAGGAAGTGGCCGGCTATGACCAGATGATCGTGCTGCGAAACATCGAGTTCGAATCGCACTGCGAGCATCACATGGCGCCGATCATCGGCCGCGCGCATGTCGGTTACTTGCCGACCAACAAGGTCGTCGGTATCAGCAAGCTTGCACGGGTCGTCGAGGGTTTTGCGCGACGTTTCCAGGTGCAGGAGAAAATGACCGCCGAGATCGCCAGTTGCATCGAGGAGGTGCTGAAGCCGCGGGGGGTGGGGGTCGTCGTCGATGCGGCGCACGAATGCATGACGACGCGCGGGATACACAAACGGGCGGTCTCCATGGTCACGAGCTACATGACGGGCACTTTCCGCGAAGATTCCCGGACCCGGGCGGAATTCCTGCAGTTCATCGACATGGCCCGCTCCCCGTAGGCCCTCCCCAACGGGGGTGGGGGAGGGGCCACGAGGAGGGGTAACCTCCGGGAATTTGGGGTTTTTCCGGCCTATGGTATGCTGCGCGCCGATCGTTGCCTGTTCGACCTGCATTTACGGCGCCAGAGAGCGTCCCGTCTGCAAGCCCGTTTCGACTGCGATCAGGGGTCAGGGATCGCAAGTTCCTGCCGTGTTTGAGTTACAAACCTTTTGAGAGAGTTGTTTCGATGGCTAAGATCTATGTAGGAAACCTGCCGTTTACGGCTGGTGAGGACGAAGTGCGCGAGCTGTTTTCCAAGCACGGCACAGTGGAATCCGTTTCCCTGCCGACCGATCGCGAGACGGGCCGCCCGCGCGGTTTCGGATTCGTTGAAATGTCGCAGGCGGACGCTCAGCGCGCGATCGGTGCGCTGAATGGCTACTCGATGAACGGTCGTCCGTTGCGCGTCAATGAGGCGCAGGACAAGCCGCGCACGGGTGGTCCGGGCGGCGGCGGTGGTGGTCGCGGGCCGCGTCCGGGCGGCGGTGGCGGCGGCTTCCGCTCCGGCGGGGGCGGCGGCGGCGGCGGGCGCTGGTAACCCGCTACCCGTCCGAACGTCTTTTTGAGACGCTACAGGGCCCGCGCAAGCGGGCCTTGTTTTTTGCGTTGGTGCCGGGTTTTCGGTTATTCGGTTATTCGCACGCAGTGCGCGAATAACCGAATAACCGAAAACCCGGCACCAAATTCTCTTCCTGGAGGGGCTTATGGACGTGAAGGCTGCGGTGGCGTGGGAAGCGGGCAAGCCGCTCGCAATCGAGACGGTGCAACTCGAGGGCCCGCGGGCCGGCGAGGTGCTCGTGGAGGTGAAGGCGAGCGGCGTCTGCCACACCGACGAGTTCACGCGTTCGGGCGCCGATCCCGAGGGCCTCTTTCCGGTGATCTTCGGCCACGAAGGTGCTGGCATCGTCGTCGACGTCGGGCCGGGTGTCACGTCCCTCAGGAAGGGAGACCACGTCATCCCCCTGTACACGCCCGAGTGTCGGCAGTGCAAATCCTGCCTCTCCCGCAAGACGAATCTCTGCACGGCAATTCGCGCGACGCAAGGCAAGGGCGTGATGCCGGATGGCTCAAGTCGCTTCTCGATCGGCGGCAAGAAGATCCACCACTACATGGGCTGCTCCACCTTCGCGAACTACACGGTGCTGCCCGAGATCGCGCTCGCGAAGATCCGCGAGGACGCGCCCTTCGAGAAAGTCTGCTACATCGGTTGTGGTGTGACGACCGGAATCGGTGCGGTGATCAACACCGCGAGGGTCGAGCCCGGCGCGAATGTGGTCGTGTTCGGCCTCGGCGGCATCGGCCTCAACGTGATCCAGGGCGCGCGCCTCGCGGGTGCGAACATGATCATCGGCGTCGACCGCAACCCGAGGCGCAAGGTACTTGCGGAGAAGTTCGGCATGACGCATTTCGTGAACGCGAAGGAGGCAGGTGCCGACCTCGTCGCACACCTCGTCGCGCTCACCGATGGCGGCGCCGACTACAGCTTCGAGTGCGTCGGTAACGTCGATCTGATGCGTCAGGCGCTCGAATGCTGCCATCGCGGCTGGGGTGTATCCGTGATCATCGGTGTCGCAGGGGCCGGGCAGGAAATCCGCACGCGCCCCTTCCAGCTCGTCACCGGGCGTGTCTGGAAGGGCACGGCCTTCGGTGGCGCCCGCGGCCGCACCGACGTGCCGAAGATCGTCGACTGGTACATGCAGGGCAAGATCCAGATCGATCCGCTGATCACGCACGTGATGCCGCTCGACAAGGTGAATGAAGCCTTCGACCTGATGCACGCAGGCGAGTCGATCCGCAGCGTCCTCACGTTCTGAGCGCGCGATGAGCCTCGAGACCCTGAGCGAGCACGCCTGTTACGGCGGCAAGGTCGGCTTCTACCGCCACGAATCGACGAGCACGCGCACGCCGATGCGTCTCGCAGTCTTCACCCCGCCGCAGGCGCGCGAGCGGCCGGTGCCGGTGCTCTACTACCTCGCCGGGCTCACCTGCACCGAAGAGACCTTCATGATGAAGGCGGGCGCGCAGCGTGTCGCCGCAGAGCTTGGCCTGATGCTGGTCGCGCCCGACACGAGCCCGCGCGGCGTCGAGCTGCCGGGCGACCGCGAGCATTGGGACTTCGGCGTCGCCGCGGGCTTCTACCTCGACGCGACGCGCGAACCCTGGTCGACCCACTACCGCATGGCAAGCTATGTCGTGCAAGAGTTGCCGTCGCTGATTGCGCAGCATTTCCCTGCTGACAGCGCGCGCGCCGGCATTTTCGGTCACTCGATGGGCGGCCACGGTGCGCTGACCCTCGGCCTCACGCATCGCGACCGCTACCGCTCGATCTCGGCGTTTGCGCCGATCGCGGCACCGATGCAGTGCCCGTGGGGCGTGAAGGCCTTCACCGGCTATCTCGGCGAGGACCGCGCTGCGTGGGCGCTGCACGATGCGACCGAAATCGTGCGTACGCTCGACGAGGCGGGCCGGGGCCCGCAGATCCTGATCGATCAGGGGCTCGCCGACCCGTTCCTCGAGCGTGAATTGAAGCCGCAGCTGTTCGAGGCGGCGTGCGACGAGGCGGGCCTCCCGCTGACGCTACGTCGCCACGCGGGCTACGACCACGGCTATTACTTCATTTCGACTTTCGTCGCGGACCACCTGCGACATCACGCCCACGCGCTACTGCAATAGGCTGCGCAGCATCCACGCAGTCTTCTCGTGGATCTGCAGGCGCTGCGTGAGGAGGTCGACCGTGGACTCGTCGCCGGCTTTTTCTGCAACCGGAAACCCCTTGCGCACGGTACGCGTGACGGCTTCGTGGCCCTTCACGAGGCGTCGCACCATCTCCATCGCCTCGGGGACGCCCGGTCGTTCCTCGATCGACGTGAGGCGTGCGAATTCGGCGTAGGTGCCAGGCGCCGGAAATCCGAGCGCGCGGATGCGCTCGGCGATCTCGTCGAGTGCATTCCACAACTCGGTGTACTGCTCCATGAACATCAGGTGCAGCGTATTGAACATCGGCCCCTCGACGTTCCAGTGAAACGCGTGGGTCTTGAGATACAGCGTGTAGGTATCCGCGAGCACGTGCGCGAGCGAATCGGCGATCTTCTCCCGGTCGCGCGCGCTGATGCCGATGTCGATCAGGGGCGCAGCCACCGAGGCGCTCTTGCGTGTCGTTCTTGCCATGCCTTATCTCCTCCAGATCAGCCAACGTACATGATTGCAAAGCGCGCGTAGCGGCGCGAGCGCTCTGGCCCGCAGCCCGCAGCCCGCAGCCCGCCGCGCGACGCCTCAGCGCGCCACCCGTCTCCCTTGACGCCATCGCTGGTCTTGCCCCTGCCGGCTCGGCCGGGAAGCCGGGCGAGGCGCGGATTGTGGAGCGCGGTGCGGTGGCGGCGGCGGCGCGGCCGTGATTTCGAACGGCGGCGCCGCCGCATAAGGGACGGCCCGTTTCAGGACTTTCTCGATGTCGCGCAGCAGTCCGCTTTCGTCCGGCCCGACGAGCGACACCGCATGACCCGTCGCGCCCGCGCGCGCCGTGCGCCCGATGCGGTGCACGTAATCCTCCGGCACGTTTGGCAGTTCGTAGTTGACGACGTGCGGCAGCTCCTTGATGTCGAGGCCGCGCGAGGCGACATCGGTCGCGACGAGCGCAGTGACGCGGTTCGCCTTGAAGTCCGCGAGCGCCCGCACGCGGGCCGACTGGCTCTTGTTGCCGTGGATCGCCGCGGAGCGGATGCCTGCGCCCTCGAGCTGCTCCGCGAGACGGTTGGCGCCGTGCTTGGTACGGGTGAACACGAGCACCTGGTGCCAGTCGCCGTCCTTGATCAGGTGCGCGAGGAGGTGACGCTTGTGCTCCTTCGGCAGCTTGTAGGCGATGTGCTCGATGCGCTCGGCGACGGTGTTGCGTGGCGCAACGTCGATCGCGACCGGATCGTGCAGCAGCCGTGCAGCGAGCGCGCGGATATCGTCGGAATAGGTGGCCGAAAACATCGCGTTCTGCCGCTGCCCGGGCAGCAGCCT
>Ga0073903_10001089_pt1 | contig 14219 bp, 11 predicted proteins | sample KloWWTKNB14_bulk_FD_66665 | JGI IMG/M metagenome (GOLD analysis project Ga0073903, IMG submission 66665) | Active sludge microbial communities from Klosterneuburg, Austria, studying microevolution and ecology of nitrifiers - Klosterneuburg... | ecosystem: Engineered > WWTP > Aerobic digester >... | reverse complement strand
ATCTTCGAGATCTACCAGCGTTTCGAGGAGGCACTCGACCAGGCCCGCGCCGCCGGCTATCTGGGCGACAACATCCTCGGTTCCGGTTTCAGCTTCGACTTGTTCGCGCACCACGGCTGGGGCGCCTACATTTGTGGTGAGGAAACCGGCCTGCTCGAATCCATCGAAGGCAAGAAGGGTCAGCCGCGCTACAAGCCGCCGTTCCCGGCGAACTTCGGCCTCTACGGCAAGCCGACCACGATCAACAACACCGAAACTTTTGCCGCGATTCCCTTCATCCTCGGCATGGGTGGCGAAGCCTACCTGAACCTGGGCAAACCCAACAATGGCGGCACCAAGCTGTTCTCGGTATCCGGCCACGTCAATCGTCCCGGCAACTATGAAGTACCGATGGGCACACCCTTCGCCAAACTGCTGGAAATGGCCGGCGGCATGCGCGGTGGACGCAAGCTCAAGGCGGTGATCCCCGGCGGCTCTTCCGCCCCGGTGCTGCCCGCCGAGATCATGATGGACTGCACCATGGATTACGACTCGATCGCCAAGGCCGGCTCCATGCTCGGTTCCGGCGCCGTGATCGTCATGGACGAGACGGTGTGCATGGTCAAGGCGCTGGAGCGCCTGTCCTATTTCTACTACGAAGAATCCTGCGGCCAATGCACGCCGTGCCGCGAAGGCAGCGGCTGGCTCTATCGCGTCGTGCATCGCATCGAGCATGGCGAAGGCCGTCCCGAAGACCTCGACCTGCTGAATCGGGTGACCGACAACATGATGGGCAAGACCATTTGCGCGCTCGCCGATGCCGCCGCCTTCCCGGTGCGCAGTTTCATCAAGCATTTCAGGAGCGAGTTCGAGTACCACATCGAGAACAAGAAGTGCCTGGTCGATCCGGACGTTCAGCGTGCCGGTAGCGGCTTCTTCAAGGCAGGAGCGGCGTAATGGTCGAGATCGAAATCGACGGCAAGACGCTGCAGGTTGCCGAGGGCAGCACCATTATCGAGGCCGCCCATCAACTGGGTACCTACATCCCGCACTTCTGCTACCACAAGAAGCTGTCCATTGCGGCCAACTGCCGCATGTGCCTGGTCCAGGTGGAAAAGGCGCCGAAGCCGATGCCCGCCTGCGCCACGCCGGTGACCAACGGCATGAAGGTGTTCACCCATTCCGATCTGGCGGTCAAGGCACAGAAGGCGGTGATGGAGTTCCTGCTGATCAACCACCCGCTGGATTGCCCGATCTGCGATCAGGGTGGCGAGTGCCAGTTGCAGGACCTCGCGGTCGGCTACGGCGAGTCCGCCTCGAAGTACGAAGAAGAGAAGCGCGTCGTGCCCGACAAGGATCTCGGTCCGCTGGTGGCTACCGACATGACCCGCTGCATCAACTGCACGCGCTGCATCCGTTTCACCGCCGAGATCGCCGGCTTCATGGAACTCGGCCAGTCCTACCGCGGCGAACGCGCCGAGGTCATGCCCTTCATCGGCAAGACCGTGGATACCGAACTCTCCGGCAACATCATCGACCTGTGTCCGGTCGGTGCGCTGACCTCCAAGCCCTTCCGCTTCTCGGCCCGCACCTGGGAATTGTCCCGGCGCAAGTCGGTGAGTCCGCATGATGGCCTCGGCAGCAACCTGATCGTTCAGACCAAGCACGACAAGGTGATGCGCGTGCTGCCGCTGGAGAACGAAGACATCAACGAATGCTGGCTGACCGACAAGGAGCGCTTCTCCTACCAGGGCCTGAATTCGGCAGATCGCCTGACCAGACCGATGGTGAAGCAGGGCGGAGAATGGAAAGAGGTCGACTGGAACGTCGCCCTCGACTACGCCGCCCATGCCTTGCGCGACGTGGCGAAAACCCACGGTGGTGCGGCCATCGGCGGCCTCGTGAGCCCGCATGCGACGCTGGAAGAACTGTACCTGGCGCAGAAGCTGTTGCGCGGCCTGGGCAGCGAGAACGTCGATTTCCGTTTGCGCCACAGCGATTTCTCGGCCGATGGCAAGCGTGCCGGAATCCCATCGCTGGGAATGAAGATCGCCGACATCGGCGGTCTGGATCGCGTGCTGGTGGTTGGGTCCTTCCTGCGCAAGGATCATCCGTTGATAGCGCAGCGCCTGCGGCAGTCTGCCAAGAAGGGCGCACAGGTCAGCATCCTGCACAGTGCCGACGACGACCTCCTGATCAAGCTCGCGGCACGCGCCATTGTCGCGCCGTCGCAACTGCCTGCCGCCCTGGCGGAGATCGTCAAGGCGGTGGCCGAACTCAAGGGCAAGGCTGCCGATGCCGCACTCGGAAAAGTCGGCGCCGGTGACACGGCGAAAGCGATTGCGGCGAGCCTGGTTTCCGGGAGCGAAGGTGGCAAATGCGCCGCAATTCTGCTCGGCAACTTCGCCCAGCAGCATCCGGCGGCGGCGACCCTGAACGCTTTGGCCCAGCAACTGGCGACCCTGCTCGGCGGCAAATACGGCTTCCTCGGCGAAGCAGCCAACAGCGTGGGCGGATATGTGGCCAAGGCCGTGCCGGGCACTGCCGGCCTCAACGCCACGGCGATGCTCAAGGATCCCCGCCAAGCCTATGTGGTGGTTGGCGCCGAACCCGAATTCGACTGCGCCGATGGCGCACGGGCGCTGGCGTCGCTCACCAAGGCAGCCGCCGTCGTTGTCATGACCCCCTTCAAATCGCAGGCCATGCTTGATTACGCCGCAGTCCTGCTCCCGGTTTCGCCGTTCTCCGAGACCTCCGGTACATTCGTCAACACCGAGGGGCGCGTGCAGAGCTTCTTCGCCGCCGCCAAGCCGCTGGGTGAAACCCGGCCGGCGTGGAAGGTGCTGCGCGTGCTGGGCAACCTGCTGGCGCTCAACGGCTTCGAGTTCAACAGCAGCGAGGACGTGCGTACCGAAGCGCTGGGCGGCAAGCCCGAGTTTGTTTCCGGACTCGACAACGGCGTGAATGGGATCGCGCTGAATCTGACGGCTGCTGCCGGCGGTATCGAACGCGTCGCCGACGTGCCGATCCACTTTGCCGATCCCCTGGTGCGACGCGCTCCGGCGTTGCAGGGTGCAGCCGATTCCGCGGCACCCACGGCACGCATGAATGCGGCGATGCTCAAGAAATTCGGCCTTGCCGCCGGCGACTTGATAAAAGTCGGCGCTGGCGGCACGGCGAGCGTGACCCTTGCGGCACAGCTCGACGTCGGGCTGCCCCATGACGTGGTCCGTATCGCCGCGGCGCATGCCGATACCATCGCGCTGGGTCCGATGTCTGCCGTTCTGGGCGTGGAGAAGGCGTGATGGAAGCCACCGTCCTCAACCTCCTGGCTTCCGTTCTCGGCCCGCTATGGGCGCCGCTGTGGAACCTGGTCAAGCCCGTTTGGCCCTTGCTCTGGACGCTGGCCAAAATCGTCCTGATCATGGCTCCCTTGTTGCTGTCGGTGGCCTACCTGACCTTCTGGGAGCGCAAGATCATCGGCTGGATGCAGGTTCGCATCGGCCCCAATCGCGTCGGTCCGTGGGGCTTGTTGCAACCCATTGCCGATGGCATGAAGCTGTTCTTCAAGGAAGTCCTGTTTCCGACCGCGGCGGACAAGAAGCTTTTCGTGCTCGGCCCGATCATGGCCATCGCGCCGGCGCTGGCCTTGTGGGCGGTCATTCCATTCTCTCCGGGCTGGGTGCTGGCCAACGTCGATGCCGGCGTGTTGTATCTGCTGGCTTTAAGTTCGGTCGGCGTCTACGGCATCATCATCTCCGGTTGGGCCTCGAATTCAAAATATCCCTTCTTCGGCGCCATGCGCGCCTCGGCGCAAATGATCTCCTACGAGATCTCGATGGGCCTGGCGCTGATCACCGTGCTGATGGTATCCAGCAGCCTCAACCTGAGCGACATCGTGATGGCGCAGGACAAGGGCCGCGGAGCCGGCATGGGCCTGGGCTTCCTCTCATGGAACTGGCTGCCGCTGCTGCCCATGTTCGCGGTCTACCTGATTTCCGGAGTTGCGGAAACCAACCGCGCGCCCTTCGACGTGGTCGAAGGCGAATCGGAAATCGTCGCCGGCCACATGGTCGAATATTCCGGCATGGCCTTCGCGATGTTCTTCCTCGCCGAATACGCCAACATGATCCTGATTTCGGCGATGACCTCGATCTTCTTCCTCGGCGGCTGGCTGTCTCCCGTCGGCTTCATTCCGGACGGATTCCACTGGATGGCGGCGAAGATGGCGGCGGTCCTGTTCTTCTTCCTCTGGATTCGCGCCACCTTCCCGCGCTACCGCTATGACCAGCTGATGCGCCTGGGCTGGAAGGTGTTCGTGCCGCTGACGCTGGTCTGGATTCTGGTGATCGGCGTCTGGATGATGTCGCCGCTGAGCATCTGGAAATAGGGCCGGGAGACTACCATGGGTGCAAAAGACTTCATAGGCAGCCTGTTCCTCAAGGAACTGTTCAAGGGCATGGCGGTGACCGGCCGCTACATGTTCGCGCGCAAGATCACCGTCCAATATCCCGACGAGAAGACGCCGCAAAGCAATCGTTTCCGCGGCCTGCACGCCCTGCGCCGCTATCCGAACGGCGAGGAGCGTTGCATCGCCTGCAAGCTTTGCGAGGCGGTTTGTCCGGCGCTGGCGATCACCATCGAGGCGGCCGAACGCGAGGATGGCAGCCGCCGCACCACCCGTTACGACATCGACCTGACCAAGTGCATCTTCTGCGGCTTCTGCGAGGAAGCCTGCCCGGTGGATGCCATCGTGCAGACCCGCATTTTCGAGTACCACGGCGAGGCGCGCGGCGACCTGTACTACACCAAGCAGATGCTGCTGGCCGTGGGCGACAGGAACGAAGCGCAGATCGCCGCAGACCGCGCGCAAGACGCCCCCTACCGCTGAACCCGCCATGGAATTCAAATCCGTACTCTTCTACATCTTCTCCGCCGTGACGGTGCTGGCCGCGCTGCGCGTGATCACGGCGCGCAATCCGGTGCATGCGGTGCTGTTCCTGGTGCTGGCCTTCTTCAATGTCGCCGGGCTGTGGATGCTGCTGCAGGCCGAGTTCCTCTCCCTCGTGCTGATCATGGTCTATGTCGGTGCGGTGATGGTGCTGTTCCTCTTCGTGGTGATGATGCTCGACATCAACATCGAGCGCGTGCGCCAGGGCTTCTGGAAGAACCTGCCGATCGGCGCGCTGGTCGGCGGCCTGATGGTGGCGGAAATGGCGCTGGTGCTTTCCGGCCGTTATTTCAGCCCGGCAAACCTGCCGCCGCACAATCTGCCGGCGGACTACAGCAATACCAAGGAGCTGGCACGGGTGCTGTATACCGAGTATGCCTATCCCTTCGAGATCGCCTCGGTCATCCTGCTGGTGGCCATCATTGCCGCCGTCATGCTGACCCTGCGCCGGCGCAAGGACAACAAGGCCATGCATTCGGCAGACCAGATCGCGGTCAAGGCCGCGGACCGCATGCGCCTGGTCAAGATGACGCCCGAAGTCGAACTGCCTTCGGCCGGCAAGGGGGAGCAGCCATGATTTCGCTGTCGCACTACCTGATCCTGGCCGCCATCCTGTTTGCCATCAGCATCGTCGGCATCTTCCTCAACCGGAAGAACCTGATCGTGCTGCTGATGGCCATCGAACTGATGCTGCTGGCGGTGAACCTGAATTTCGTCGCCTTCTCGCATTACCTCAACGACCTCTCCGGCCAGCTCTTCGTGTTTTTCATCCTGGTCGTGGCCGCCGCCGAATCCGCTATCGGCCTCGCCATACTGGTGGTGCTGTTCCGCAATCTGTCTTCCATCGATGTCGAGGATCTCGACACGCTGAAGGGCTAGAGGGCCAATGGGCATGAAGACACTCTACCTACTCGTTCCGCTGGCGCCGCTGCTCGGTGCCGTCCTCGCCGGCTTCTTCGGCAGCATTCTGGGCCGCGCCGGGGCGCACATCGTCACCATCGCCGGTGTCGCCCTCTCATTCGTCCTTTCAGTGATCATCTTCCAGGACGTCCAGGCCGGACACACCTTCAACGGGGCTGTCTACACCTGGATGGAATCCGGCGGACTCAAGCTCGAGATCGGCTTCCTGATTGACCAGCTGACCGTGCTGATGATGCTGGTGGTGACCTTCGTTTCGTTGATGGTGCACATCTACACCATCGGCTACATGGCCCACGACGAGGACAACTGGCCCGCCGACAGCAAGGCCGGCACCCACAGCTACCAGCGCTTCTTCAGCTACATTTCGTTGTTCACCTTCTCGATGCTGATGCTCGTCATGAGCAACAATTTCGTCCAGCTCTTTTTCGGCTGGGAAGCCGTGGGCCTGGTCTCCTACCTGCTGATCGGCTTCTGGTCGGTGCGCGAGACCGCGATCTACGCCAACCTCAAGGCCTTCCTGGTCAATCGCGTCGGCGATTTCGGTTTCCTGCTCGGCATCGGCCTCATCGCCGCCTATGCCGGCAGCCTCGACTACGCCACGGTGTTCGGCAAGGCCAAGGAACTCGCCACGATGACTGAGGCCATCACCGGCTGGCCGCTGATCACCGCCGTCTGCATCTGCCTGTTCATCGGCGCCATGGGCAAGTCGGCGCAGTTTCCGCTGCACGTCTGGCTACCCGACTCGATGGAGGGTCCGACACCGATCTCGGCGCTGATCCACGCCGCGACCATGGTCACGGCCGGCATCTTCATGGTTTCGCGCATGTCGCCCCTGTTCGAACTGTCCGACACCGCGCTGTCCTTCGTCATCGTCATCGGCGGCATCACCACGCTGTTCATGGCGCTGATCGCCATCGTCCAGACCGACATCAAGCGCGTCGTTGCTTATTCGACCCTGTCGCAACTCGGCTACATGACCATGGCGCTGGGCGCTTCGGCCTATTCGGTGGCGATCTTCCACCTGATGACGCACGCTTTCTTCAAGGCGGTGCTGTTCCTCGGCGCCGGCTCGGTGATCATCGCCATGCACCACGAGCAGGACATGCGCAAGATGGGCGGCCTGCGCAAATACATGCCGATCACCTATGCGACGATGCTGATCGGCGCCATCGCCAACGCCGGCCTGCCGCCCTTCGCCGGCTTCTTCTCCAAGGACTCGATCATCGAGGCGGTGCATTTCGCCCAGGTGCCGATGGCCGGCTTTGCCTATGTCTGCGCCCTGGCGGCGGTCTTCGTCGGCGGCCTGTATTCCTTCCGCCTGATCTTCTTCACCTTCCATGGCGAAGAGCGTTTCCGCCACGGCCATGATGACCACGGCCACGGCGCGCACCATGATGCCCACGACGACCACGGTCACCATGGTCCGGTCGAGCCCCACGAGTCACCCAAGGTGGTGACCTTGCCGCTGGTCCTGCTGGCCATCCCGGCGATCGGCTCCGGCTGGCTGATCGGCACCATCCTCTATGGTAACTGGTTCGGCGACGCGATCGTGATCGCCGCGACGCACAAGGGCATGGCCGCCATGGCGGCGCAGTTCCACGGCATCTTCGGCATGATGCTGCACGGCGTGATGACCCTGCCGTTCTGGCTGGCTCTGGCCGGGGCCGCCACGGCCTGGTACCTCTACATCCTGCGTCCCGACCTGCCCGCGGTGATCAAGCAGAAACTGGCTTTCCCGGCGATGATCCTCGAAGAGAAATACGGCTTCGACCGTTTCAACGACTGGTTCTTCGCCGGCGGCGCACGCCTGCTTGGTCGCGGCCTGTGGAAGGGCGGCGACCAGGTCCTGATCGACGGCGTGATGGTGAACGGCTCGGCCGGCGCCGTCGGCTGGATTTCCGGCCTGGTGCGGCTGTTCCAGACCGGTCGCATCTATCAGTACGCGTTCGGCATGATATTCGGCGTCTTTGCGCTGCTGACGCTCTGGATCAGCAGGGCCTGAAGACAGCACATGCTCAAGCACACCGGCCAGATGGAATAGGAAACCGATGAATTCGCAACTCCTGAGTCTCGCAATCTGGGTCCCCATCCTCGGCGCCGTGCTGGTGTTTGCCGTCGGCTCCGAGCGCCGTACGCTGGTACGCTGGCTGGCTTTGGCCGTCGCCATCGCCGGCTTCCTCGTCACGATCCCGCTGTACACCCGGTTCGACGCGACGCAAAGCGGCATGCAGTTCGTCGAACAGTTGCCCTGGATCACCCGCTTCAATGTCTGGTACCTGCTCGGGGTGGACGGCATTTCGATGCCCTTCATCCTGCTCAACAGCCTGATCACCGTGTTCGTGGTGCTGGCCGGCTGGGAAGTGATCGAAGAGAAGCAGGCGCAGTACATGGGCGCCTTCCTCGCCATGTCCGGCCTGATGAACGGCATCTTCAGCGCGCTCGACGGCGTGCTGTTCTACGTCTTCTTCGAGGCTTCGCTGATCCCGATGTACATCATCATCGGCGTCTGGGGCGGCCCCAACCGCGTCTATGCCGCAATCAAGTTCTTCCTCTACACGCTGCTCGGCTCCCTGCTGATGCTGGTTGCCCTGATCTGGCTGTTCCTCGAATCCGGTGGCAGCTTCAGCATCCTCGACTGGCACCAGCTGCCGATCGGCATCAAGCCGCAGATCCTGATCTTCATCGCCTTCCTGGTCTCCTTCGCGGTCAAGGTGCCGATGTGGCCGGTGCATACCTGGTTGCCCGACGCCCACGTCGAGGCGCCCACCGGCGGTTCGGTGGTGCTGGCCGCCATCGCGCTGAAGCTCGGCGCCTACGGCTTCGTCCGGTTCTCGCTGCCGATCGTGCCCGATGCCAGCCACACCTTGGCGCCGATGATGATCGCCCTGTCGCTGATTGCCGTCGTCTACATCGGTTTCGTCGCGCTGGTGCAGGCCGACATGAAGAAGCTGATCGCCTACTCGTCGATCTCGCACATGGGCTTCGTCACCCTCGGTTTCTTCATCTTCAACCAGATCGGCGTCGAGGGAGCCCTGGTGCAGATGATTTCCCACGGCTTCATCTCCGCCGCCATGTTCCTCTGCGTCGGCGTCATGTACGACCGCATGCACTCGCGAATGATCGCCGATTACGGCGGCGTGGTGCACACCATGCCGAAGTTCGCCGCGCTGTTCGTCTTCTTCGCCATGGCCAATTCCGGCCTGCCCGCGACCTCCGGGTTCGTCGGCGAGTTCATGGTCATCCTCGGTGCGATCAAGACGAATTTCTGGCTTGGCTTCGCCGCCGCGACGACGCTGATCCTCGGCGCCGCCTATACCCTGTGGATGATCAAGCGCGTGGTCTACGGACCGGCCGGCAACCCGCACGTCGCCGAACTGCAGGACATCGACGGCCGCGAATTCCTGGTGCTCGGCCTGCTCGCGCTCTGCGTCCTGCTGATGGGCGTCTACCCCTTCCCCTTCACCGAGGTGATGCACGCCTCCGTGGACAACCTGCTCAAGCATGTTGCGCTGAGCAAGCTCTAAAGGCGCGAGAACAGCGATGCTTCAGAATTTCGTGATGCCCGACCTGTACCCGGCAGCGCCGGAGATATTTCTCCTGCTGATGTCCTTCCTGGTCCTGTTTGTCGACCTGGTCTTCGGCGCCACGCACCGCTGGATGGCCGCCCTGCTGTCGGTGGTGGCACTGCTGGGCTGCGCCGCGATCACCCTCGTCACAACCGATGGCCAGACCACGCTGACCTTCGGCAACATGTTCGTGGACGACCTGTTGTCCGATTTCCTCAAGCTGATCACCTATTTCGCCGTGATCATGATGCTCATCTACGGCCGGCAGTACCTGGCCGAACGCGGCCTGGACAAGGGCGAGTTCTACCTGCTCGTGCTGTACGCGACGCTGGGCATGATGGTGATGATTTCCGCGGCCAACTTCCTCACCATGTACCTCGGCCTGGAACTGATGTCGCTTTCGCTCTACGGCCTGGTCGCCATCGACCGCGACAATCCCCGCGGCACCGAGGCGGCGATGAAGTATTTCGTGCTCGGCGCGCTGGCTTCCGGCCTGCTGCTCTATGGCATGTCGATGATTTACGGCGCCACCGGCAGCCTCGAGCTGGCGGGCGTGGCGCAGGCCCTGTACCAGGGAAATACCGAAAAGGCGGTGCTGGTATTCGGTCTCGTGTTCCTGGTCGCCGGCGTCGCCTTCAAGCTGGGCCTGGTACCGTTCCACATGTGGATCCCCGACGTTTATCACGGTGCACCGACCGTCGTGACCATGTTCATCGGCTCGGCACCGAAGCTTGCCGCCTTCGCCATGGCTTTGCGCCTGCTGGTCTATGGCTTGTTCGGCCTCGCCGTCGACTGGCAGAAGATGCTGCTGATCATGGCGGTGCTCTCGATCGGTCTCGGCAACCTGGCGGCCATCGCGCAAACCAACATCAAGCGCATGCTGGCCTACTCGGCGATTTCCCACATGGGCTACATGGTTCTGGGCCTGATGTCCGGCCTGGTCGGCGGGCAACTCGATCCATTTACCGCGATCAACGCCTACAGTTCGGCGCTGTACTACACGGTGGCCTACGTACTGATGTCGCTGGGGGCCTTCGGCATGGTTCTGCTGCTGTCGCGGGCCGGCTATGAGGCCGAGAACCTGGAAGATTTCAAGGGCCTCAACAAGCGCAGCCCGTGGTTCGCGGCGATGATGCTGATCATCATGTTCTCCATGGCCGGCATTCCCTTTTTCATCGGCTTCTTCGCCAAATTCGCGGTGCTGCTGGCCGCGGTCAAGGCCGGCTACACGGCGGTCGCCGTGATCGCCGTGATGTTCTCGCTGATCGGCGCCTTCTACTACCTGCGGGTGGTCAAGCTGATGTACTTCGATGCACCGGTGGATTCCGCGCCCATCACCGCCGGCCTCGATCTGCGCGTCCTGCTGTCGCTCAACGGGCTGGCGGTGGCGGCCTTCGGCCTGTTCCCCGACGCGGTGATGCTGGTTTGCACCACCGCGCTGATGCGCTCGCTCTAGGATCCTCCAGCTACGCGGCTTTCGCGTAGCGCTCCTTGGCGGCCTTCGCTTTCGCTGCTTCGGCCGGCGAGTAAGCCTTGCCCGACCACAGCATGCGATACGCGATTTCCTCGTTTCCGTTTTGGTTGCGGCCGCGCCTTCGGCGCTTAACCTGAGCTTTGCTCAGCTTAGCCTGCACCGAAACGGAACTGAAATGCCGCTACGCGGCTTTCGCGTATCGTTCCTTGGCTGCCTTCGCTTCCGCAGCCTCCTCGGGCGAGTAAGCCTTGCCCGACCACAGCATGCGATACGCGATTTCCTCGTTTCCGTTTTCGCACAGTTCGAGAACTTGCTGAAACAGGGGCTGGAAGGTCTCGCTGCGGTGCGACGCCTCATGCTGGGCGAAGGATTCCCAGAAGGTGATGATCAGCGCCTCGCGGTCCTGCAGCGGGCTATTTACCGCCTGGCCGATGGTACTGCCTTCGTTGGATACCTGGCCGCTGTTCAGTACCACCATGCCGCCGAGAAAGCCCGTCTCGGAGTGGTAGGTTTTTACGTTCTCGCAGAGCATCGCAACCCGTTCCTCGAGGTCGTCGATGGTATATCCTTCACGTAGCACGACTCGGTTGATGGTCACCACGCCGTCGCTGCTCAAACCGGGGATCAAGCCTGACATGTCGTTTTCCTTTATCGGTGATGTCTAATATAAGATGGCGGCCGTCCCTGAAAGTTCAAGTATCAAATAATCCCTGACTGCATCATGGATGATTCCGACCTGATCGAACACACCATCGCCAGCGAACCTGTCTTTGACGGCGAATTGCTGCATGTGCGGCGCGACACGGTGCGCCTGCCGAACGGGCACGAGACCGTTCGCGAATGGATTGCCCATCCAGGTGCGGTGGTGGTGCTGGCGGTACTGGAGAACGGCAACCTCCTGTTCGAGAATCAGTTCCGCTATCCGCTGCAGCGCGTTTTCGTCGAACTGCCGGCCGGCAAGATCGATCCCGACGAGCATCCGCTGGACACGGCGAAGCGCGAGCTGCGCGAGGAAACCGGGCACCAGGCCAAATTCTGGCGGCACCTGGGTACCCTGCATCCCTGCATCGGCTATTCCGACGAGCGGATCGAAATCTTCTGGGCCAGCGGACTGATTTACGTCGGCCACCAGCGCGACCACGGCGAGTTCCTCGACGTCGTCGAGATGAGCGTGGCCGACGCCGTGCTGGCGGTGCGCGACGGCGAGATCACCGACGGCAAGACCATCGCCGCGCTGATGTGGGCGGACAAGATCGGCACCGGGGCATGGGCGGTACCCGACTGAGCCATGAACACTCCCGACCATCCAGCCCCGCCCGCCGAACCCGATCTCGACCCCTCGGGCGGCCATACGCTCGAAGCGCTGCATGTGCTCGCCGAGATTTCCAGCAACCTCGCCGACGAGGACGATCTCGACGAGCTGCTGGGGCGCTTTCTCGGCACCATGATCCGCCTCGCCAAGGCCGATGCCGGCGTGGTCCGGGTGCTGACCAGCGACGGCCTGCACCTGCGCATGGTGGCCTCGCGCGGCCTGCCGCCCGCCGTGGTCGAAAAGGAGCGCCTGGTTTCCCGCGATTGCGGCCAGTGCGGCATTGCGATCAAGCAGGACCGCCCCCTGTTCGAGATCGACCTCAAGCCCTGCGCCGAACGCAACCACGAAGATTTTTTCGAAAAGGGCTGCCAGGCCATGGTGGTGGTGCCCCTGTCGAATGCCGGTCGCCTGCTCGGCACCTACAACCTGTTCCTGCCGGAGGCTTTCGAGCTGCCCGAGGAAGTCGCGCTGCTGTTCCGCTCGATCGGCGAGCACCTCGGCATGGCGCTGGAGAACGCGCGCCTGAAGCGCGAAAACCTGCGCATCGTGCTGACCAGCGAACGGCAGATGATGGCCGCCGAAATCCACGATTCGCTGGCGCAGACCCTGGCCTACATGAAGATGCGCATGGCCATGCTCAACAATGCCATTGCCGACGGGTCGCTCGAGCAGAGCGGCAAATATGCCGGCGACGTCAGCCAGGCGCTGGACGATGCTTACGGCCACCTGCGCGAACTGCTGGTCCAGTTCCGCAGCCGCATGGACCCGATGGGCCTGCACCACGCCCTGCAGGGTCTGGCCTGCGGCTTCCAGGAACGCACCGGGATCGTCCTGCATTACCAGAACAAACTTACCGACCTGCGTCTGGAGCCGGAAAAGGAAAGCCAGGTGTTCCACATCCTGCAGGAGGCGCTGGCCAATGTCGCGCGCCATTCCGGCGCCACCGAAGCCCGCATGACGCTGGAGGCCGCGGGCGACTATTACAACGCCACGGTGGAAGACAACGGCAAGGGCGGACCGGGTTTCTTCGCCATCGCCAACCGTGTCGGCGGTTTCGAGGAACACCCGGGCCTGCGCGACCACTTCGGCCTCGCCATCATGCGCGAGCGGGCCGGAAAAATCGGCGGCCATCTCGAAGTCGCCAACCTGCCGCAGGGCGGCTTCCGCGTCCGGCTGAGCTTTCCGCCTGGCGGAGGGGTAACGACATGAGCAGCGGAGGGGGACCCATGAGCGTAGCGAGTGGGGGCGCCAAGCAACGGCTTTCAGCCGTTGCGCGCCATTGGGCCCAGGATGTACCGCAGCCAGCTGGCCGCGGGAGGCCCGCGAATGTCGTTAGCCGCCGACGGTCGGGGTTTGGCATCGCGTTGCCAGTTCGGAGGCGGCGGGCATGAACACGCAGAACAACAGCGAATTGATCCGCGTCATGCTGGTCGATGACCACACCCTGTTCCGCAAGGGGCTCGCCGAGTTGCTGGAGCAGCGCGGCACGATCAAGGTCGCGGCGATCGCCGGCAACGGCGACGATGCCCGGCGCATCCTCGGCGACGCCAGGCCGGACGTGATCATCACCGACCTTAACATGCCGCCCAACGGCGGCCTCAGCCTGCTGCGCCAACTGGTTGCGGACGGCTGGAACGGTCCGGTGCTGGTGCTGACCGTCAGCGATGCCGAGGAAGACCTCGCCGCCGCGCTGCAGGCCGGCGCCAAGGGTTACCTGCTGAAGGACATGGAACCGGAAGACGTGGTCGACGCCGTGCAGCGCGCGGTGCGCGGCGAAACCGTGGTGGCACCGGCGATGACGCTGAAGCTGGTCAACCTGCTGCAGGGCGGCAATGCCGCCGCGACCAAGGCCGATACCCTGAAGCTGCTGACCGCGCGCGAACGCGAGATCCTCCAGCAGTTGTCCCAAGGCCTGTCGAACAAGGCCATCGCCCGCGTGCTCGACATCAGCCATGACACCGTCAAGCTGCACGTCAAGCACATCCTGGCCAAGCTCAACCTCACGTCGCGCGTCGA
>Ga0073903_10001086_pt1 | contig 14223 bp, 14 predicted proteins | sample KloWWTKNB14_bulk_FD_66665 | JGI IMG/M metagenome (GOLD analysis project Ga0073903, IMG submission 66665) | Active sludge microbial communities from Klosterneuburg, Austria, studying microevolution and ecology of nitrifiers - Klosterneuburg... | ecosystem: Engineered > WWTP > Aerobic digester >... | reverse complement strand
CTCTGACCGGTGAGCGCTGGCCGCCGATGCCGGCGCCATTCATGCAGCTTGCCGCGGAGGCTGCGGCGCTCGGTGGATTTCCGGGCTTCGAGCCCGATGCCTGTCTCGTCAATCGTTACGTGCCCGGCGCGCAGATGGGCGCGCACCGCGACTGGGACGAGTCCGACAAGCGCCATCCGATCGTGTCGGTGTCGATCGGTCTGCCGGCGCTTTTTCTCTGGTACGGTGCGAGGCGCCAGGGCAAGCCGATCGTCACGCTCGTCGAGGATGGCGATGTCGTCGTCTGGGGTGGTAGCGCGCGTGCTGGCTACCACGGGGTGAGGAAGCTGCCGCCGGGCGAGCACCCGGCGGCAGGCGCCTTGCGCTACAACCTCACCTTCCGCCGGGCGAAGTAGCGTCGAAGCGCGTGACGTCCGGAGGGGTCGTTGCCTGCAGCTCGCGCGCGACTCTTTCCGCCTGGGTCATCGCGCGCAGCAGGTTCTCCCCCGCGAGCTTCTTCAGGTCACGGTCGGACCAGCCGCGGCGAATGAGCTCGGCGAAAAGATTCGGATACATCGACACGTCGGAGAGGCCCTCGGGCCACTGGTCGTTGCCGTCGAAGTCGCCGCCGATGCCGACATTGTCGATGCTGGCGACCTTGACCACATGCTCGATGTGGTCGGCCACGTCCTTGACCGTGACCGGCGGCAGCTTGATGTTCTTGAGTTTCTCGTACGCGGCGCGCCGCTCCTCGTCCGTCTTCGCCGAGCCGGCACTCTGGTAGAACTCTTTCATCACCGGAAACAGCGTATTCGCCGCGTCCTGCGAGACGAAGCCGGCGACGAAGGTGACCATCAGCACGCCGCCGTTTGCGGGCAGGCGTGCGATCACGTCGTCCGGGACATTGCGCGGGATGTCGACCAGCGCGCGCGCCGCGGCGTGCGAGAAGATCACCGGGGCCTTCGAGACATCGAGCGCATCGCGCATCGTGTCAGCGGCAGTGTGCGAGAGGTCGACGAGCATGCCGAGGCGGTTCATCTCGCCCACGACCCTCTCGCCGAAGGGTGAGAGTCCGCCGGACTTCGGCGTGTCCGGCATCGCGGAATCCGCCCAGTCGGTGTGCGAATTGTGGGTGAGGGTCATGTAGCGCGCGCCGAGATCGTAGTACGCGCGCAGCGCGCCGAGAGAGTTCTCGATGGCCTGGCCGCCTTCCATGCCGAGGAGGGAGGCGATGCGGTGCGCGCGATGGGCCGCGCGGATATCGGCGGCGCTGCCCGCGAAGCGGAATGTGTCAGGGTAGCGGTTGATGATCTGCCGCGCGATGTCGATCTGCTCGAGCTGCATGCGCGCGAATCCGCCCTTTGCTTCGCCCGGGATGTAGACGGACCAGAACTGCGCGCCGACGTGGCCGGCGCGCAGGCGCGGGATATCGGTCTGACCGGGCGCACGACCGCGCAGGTCGTAAGCGGCGACATTGCCGGGCGCGCCCTTCGCGCCACGGATCGTGATGGGCAGGTCGTTGTGTCCATCGATCAGGATCGTCCGCGACAGCAGCCGGTTGGCGTGCGCGAGGGCATCCTCCCCCGCGATGGCTGGCGCGCAGGCCGTGAGGGTGAGAAACAGCAGTCGTGTGGCCGGCCCGGGAAGAAACTGCGTTACCATTTCGTCATATCCTCGTGGAGAGCAGCCCATGACTCTAATGCGCCTCGCCCTCGTGAGTCTCCTGATTCTTGCGACCTCACCGGTACGCGGCGCCGACCTCGCCGCACGCGACCGGGACTTCCTGCTGCAGGCGGTCAACGCGCATGCGAAGGAAAGCAGTGAGGCGGCACTTGCGATCTGGCGTTACGCCGAGGTCGGCTACCAGGAGCAGGAAAGCACCGCGGTGCTGCAGAAGGAGCTCGCCGCTGCGGGTTTCACTGTGAAGGCCGGGGTTGCCGACATGCCGACGAGTTTCGTTGCGACGGCCGGCGCGGGCAGGCCGGTAATCGCCATTCTTGCGGAATTCGACGCGTTGCCGGGCCTGTCGCAGGCAGCCGTTGCCGCACGCAGTCCGATCGAAGGCAAGAGCGCTGCGCATGCCTGCGGCCACAATCTCTTCGGAGCGGGGTCGGCGGGCGCCGCCATCGCGATCAGGGAGTGGCTCGCGGCGCGCAAGCTCCCGGGCACGATCCGCGTCTACGGCACGCCGGCGGAGGAAGGTGGTGCGGGCAAGGTATACATGGTGCGCGCGGGCCTCTTCGACGACGTCGATGTGGCGCTGCACTGGCATGCGGCCGATCGCAATGACGCCAGCCAGAACGGCTCGAACAGCAACAAGTCGGGCAAGTTCCGCTTCCACGGTGTGTCGAGCCACGCTGCCGCCGCGCCGGAGAAAGGCCGCTCCGCACTCGATGCCGTCGAGGCGATGGACATGATGGCGAACATGATGCGCGAACACATGCCGCAGCAAGCGCGCCTGCACTACGTGATCACGCGCGGGGGTTCGGCGCCGAACGTCGTTCCCGATTTCGCGGAAGTGTTCTATTACGTGCGCCACCCGGATCCGGAGGTCGTTCAGGCGTTGTGGGAGCGGCTCACGAAGATCGCGCAAGGCGCGGCGCTCGGCACCGGCACGACGTGGGATGTCGAAGTGATCCATGGTGCGTATCCGCTGCTCCCGAACCACACGCTCGGTCACGTGATGCAGGCCGGTCTCGAGCGGGTGGGCGGCGTGCAGTACGACGCGCAGGAGTCCGCGTTCGCGCAGCAAATTCACGCCACGCTGACGAGCCCGTCGCGCGCGCTCGGCACCGAGCGCGTGGTGCAGCCCTACGCGCCGGAGCAGCACTATGGCTCGACCGACGTGGGCGACGTGAGCTGGACCGTGCCGACCGTCGGCCTGAATACGGCGACCTGGGTACCCGGCACTGCCGCGCACAGCTGGCAGGCGGCGGCTGCGGGTGGCATGAGTATCGGCATCAAAGGCATGGAGAACGCGTCGAAGGTGCTCGCGCTGACTGCGGCGCGCCTGTACCTCGATCCGGCACTCGTGAAGAAGGCGCGTGCGGAATTCGATGCAGCGCGCGGCGCTGATTTCGTCTACCGGCCCATGGTCGGCGATCGCATGCCGCCGCTCGACTTTCGCGATTAGGGTTTGCGGCGCTCAGAGCAGCGCGTCGATCGCGGGTACGGTGATCAGGGACAGGACGACGCCGATCGCGAGCGTTGCATTGGCGACCGTGGCATCGAGCTTGTGCTCCTCTGCAAGGATCGCCGCGGACACCATCGGCCCGATTGCAGCCTGCAGCACCGCGACGACGAGCGTGAGACCGCGCGCGCCGACGGCGAGGCCGAAGGCGTAAACGAGCGCCGGTGCGGCCGCGAGCTTCCAGGCGAGCCCGATGCCGATGGCGCGCCATGCATCTGCGCGCACGCGCAGGCTGAGCTGCAGCCCGATCGAGAGCAATGCGAGCGGCGACAGCGTTGCGCCAAGGAGATGCAATACACGCTCGAGCCCGTCAGGCCAGCCGCCGAAGCGCCCGGCTGCAACGCCCACGAGGCAGGCGACGAACGGCGGGAACAGCACGATGCGCCTCACAAGTGTCGCAGGATGAGTGCGGTCGCCACCGTACCAGGACGCCACGATCACGCCGCCCGTCGCGAGCGCAATGAAGCCGCCGAACTGGTCCGCGACGACTGCCAGCGGCAGTGCCTCGATGCCGCGCAGCGCTTCGATGAGTGGGTAGCCGATGAACGCGGTGTTGCCGAAACCTCCGACGAGCGCGACTGCGCCGGTGCGCGCGCGTGACCAGCCAAGGCGTCCACCGGCGAACGCCGCGACACCCCAGCCGCCTGCGAATACGATCCACATGGATGCGACGAGGAACCACAGGTCGCGCTCGAACGACAACCGGGGCAGCAACGCGAGGATGAGCGCCGGCAGCGCAATGCGCAGGATCCAGGCGTTGAGCAGGTGGATGAGGCGCTGTGGCACGACCCACAGGAGATTCGCGACGATCCCGAGCAGCAGGCAGCCGGCAAGCAGCAGGAGAGGCAGCATGCCGCGAGTGTGCGCAAGTGCGTGTCGCGAGGCCAGCGCGAGCACGCGGGGTCGAAAATTGATGCATCATGGGGCGTGCACCTGCTTCACGCCCACGGCGACCCCGCCGGTCTGCCGATCGAACGAGTCGAGGCGAGCCTGCAGCTCGAAAAGGGTGACGGGCCGGCAGCGCTCGTGGTGCGATTCCGGCTCGTCGGCGACCTTGCGCAACTCGCCATACCACCACGCGGGCCGGGAGGCCGCGCAGAGGGCCTCTGGCGTCATACCTGCTTCGAGTTCTTCGTGCGGCCGCGCGCTGCTGCGGGCTATTCGGAGGTGAACCTCGCGCCTTCGACGGAGTGGGCTGCGTATGCGTTCAGTGCCTATCGCGCGGGCATGCGCCCGATCGGGCCCGTCTCGGCGCAGATCGATGTTGCATCATCGGCGCATCTGCTCACGCTCGTCGCCACGTTGCCACTCGCCTCACTCGTCCATGAAGCGGCTGCGACCTACGAGGTGGCGCTGTCGGCGGTAATCGAGGCGCGAAGTGGCACACTCTCGTATTGGGCACTCGCGCATCCTGATCCGCAGCGCCCCGATTTCCACCACCCGGAAAGTTTCGTGCATGAAATGCGGCATTGAACGGCTGACGGGCGAACCCGAACTGCGCCGCGCACTCACCGGGCGGCGCATCGCGCTGCTCGCGCACCCCGCCTCCGTGATGCCCGATCTCACCCATTCGCTCGATGCGCTCGCGGCGCTGCCCGATGTGCAGCTCTCATCGGCCTTCGGTCCGCAGCACGGCCTGCGGGGTGACAAACAGGACAACATGGTCGAATCGCCCGGTTTCATCGACCCGCGGCTCGGCATTCCGGTATTCAGCCTCTATGGCGAGGTCCGCAAGCCGACCGCCGCGATGATGGACAGTTTCGATGTGCTGCTCGTCGACCTGCAGGATCTCGGCTGTCGCATCTACACTTTCATCACGACGCTGCGCTACGTGCTCGAGGCGGCCGCGAAGCACGGCAAGGCCGTGTGGATTCTCGATCGGCCGAACCCCGTCGGGCGACCCATCGAGGGCACGCGTCTCGCGGCCGGCTGGGAGAGTTTCGTCGGCGCGGGCGCACTGCCGATGCGTCACGGGCTCACGATGGGCGAGCTCGCGCACTGGTTCGTCGCGACGCTGCGGCTCAAGGTCGACTACCAGGTCGTGACGATGCTGCACTGGCAGCCTCACGCGGCACCCGGTCACGGCTGGCCGCTCGGCGAGCGTGAGTGGGTCAACCCGAGCCCCAATGCGCCGAATCTTTCCATGGCTCGCTGCTACGCGGGCACCGTGATGCTGGAAGGCACGAACCTGTCGGAAGGGCGCGGCACCACACGCCCGCTCGAGCTCTTCGGGGCACCCGACATCGATGCCATCGCGGTGCTGCGCGAGATGCAGCGCATCGCGCCCGAGTGGCTCGCGGGCTGTCGGCTGCGTCCCTGCTGGTTCGAGCCGACCTTTCACAAGCATGCGGGCAAGCTGTGCGCGGGGCTGCAGATCCATGTCGAGGCGGCAAGCTATGTGCACGAGGCGTTTCGGCCCTGGCGCCTGATGGCGGCGGCGTTCAAGGCAATCCGGCGCCTGCAGCCAGACTATCCGCTGTGGCGGGATTTTCCCTATGAGTATGAACGCGACCGGCTTGCAATCGACCTGATCAACGGCGGCAGCGCGCTGCGTGAATGGGTCGACGATGCGGCCGCGTCAGCGGCTGATCTCGATGCGCTCGCGACGCAGGACGAAGCAGGCTGGCGCGCAGAGCGCGAGAGCGTGCTGCTCTACTGAGGCGCAGTTGCGATCAGCGCGCGCAGCGCCGCGAGCTTGTCCTTCACGATTGCCGCATTGGCAGGGCCCATGCGCAGCAGCAGCTTCTGGCCCGCGGAGCGCGCCTCGAGCGCCGGGTCCCTGTAGCGGAAATAGACGCTCGGCTGCTCGAGCTCGGGGAGGCCCTCCAGCTGCGGGGCCTCGAGCAGGTGGTCGATCACGGCGACCACGCGGTCGTTGAAGTACTGGCCGGGCTTGCCGACCTCACCATAGGCCTGTTGCAGCAGCGGATAGACACGCCGGTAGAGCGCGGCGAGGTTCGCAACATCGAGCTGCGCGATGACCTGCACGTAGGGTGCATAGCGCGCATAGTTCGTCTCGCTGAGAAAAATGCGCTCGCCATCGCGCGTCACCGTGAGGCTGCCGGGAACCGGTCCCACCGCCCGTGCAAGCACAGGGACTTTCTCGCGCGCGAGGTTGTCAACGGTGACGGCAATGCGCCGCACGACGCCCGGCGTCGCAATGAAATCCCGCGCCGGCTGGGCACCGATGAGTTCGGAGAGCGCCGCGCTCATGAAAGCGTCACTGTCGGCGAGCGCCGGGAGCGGCGCTGCCGGCGCTTCGACGGGCGGGGGTGGTAGCGGGTGCTCGACGACGGGCTCGTCGATCGTGGGGCCGGCAGCCGGCGGAGGCGGCGGCTCGGCCATACGCTTCGGCCAGAAGAGCAGTGCGAGCCCGACGATTGCCACAACCGCCACCAGGGCGCCGATGACGAGACGATGTCGCATGTGCCTACCGTAATCGACCGGCCGTGATTGTCAATGCTGCCTCTGCGGTAGGATACGTACCAGGAGGAATCCACCCATGACACCGAATCGCGCAAGGGGTTTGATCGTCGCGGCGGCGCTCGCCGCGCTCACCACCGGTTGCCAGCGCAGCGAACCGGACGCCGAAAAGCCGGCGATGGCGCCGGCGGACGCGTGGGCAAGTATTCGCGATCATTTCATCGAAGATCGCCTGGCGAGCAATCCGCCGTTCGCCGTGGACAGCGGCCGGCACGAGTTCGACGGCAAGTTGCCCGACTGGAGCAAGGCGGGCATCGCGGCAAATATCGCCCGCTTGCACGAGACCCGTGATTCGGTGGCAAAGTTCGATACATCGCGCCTCGATGCGGCCCTCGCATTCGAGCGTGACTACCTGATCGCGCGCATCGACCGGGAGCTCTTCTGGCTCGAGAGCGGCGAGCAGCCGTTCACCAATCCAACGTTCTATCTGGACGGCCTCAACCCTTCCGTATACCTCACGCGCGACTACGCGCCGCTGGCCGACCGCATGCGCGCGTACGTCGCCTATGCGAAGGCGGTGCCCGCGGCGGCGGGGCTCATCAAGGAGAATCTGCGGCTGCCGCTGCCGCGCACTTTCGTCGAGCGGGCGATCTCGGGCTTCGCGGGCTACGCGAGCTTCTTCGATGCCGATGTGCCGAAGATCTTCGCGCCGGTGGACGATGCGGCGCTGCAGGCCGAGTTCAGGACGGCGAACAAGGCGGCTGCCGATTCGATGCGCGATCTCGCGAAATACTTCGAGGCGCAGCGTGCAACTGCCACGCAGGGCTTTGCGCTCGGCGCGGAGAAGTTCGCGAGGATGCTCGCGATGACGGAAGGCGTCACGACACCGCTCGCCGAGCTCGAGAAGATCGGTCGGGCCGATCTCGACCGCAATCTCGCCGCGGTGAATGAGGCCTGCGGCAAGTTCGCGCCGGGCAAGTCGATTCCTGCCTGCTTCGCGAAGTTGAACGCCGACAAACCCAGGGGTGGACCGGTCGCGGCGGCGACCGAACAGCTCGTCGAGCTGCGCAAGTTCGTCATCGACAGGAAAGTCGTCTCGGTACCCAACGATGAACAGGCACTGGTGCGCGAGGCGCCCCCCTACAACCGCGCCAACTCGGCGTACATCGAGATTCCGGGGCCCTTCGAGAAGCCGCTGCCGGCGATCTACTACATTGCGCCGCCCGACCCGGCCTGGAGCAAGGCAGACCAGCTCGCCTATATCCCGGGCAAGGATGATCTCCTCTTCACGTCCGTGCACGAGGTCTGGCCAGGTCACTTCCTCAATTTCCTGCATGCGAACGAGTCGAAGTCGATGATCGGGCGCCTCTTCGTCGGCTATGCGTTCGCGGAGGGCTGGGCGCACTACACCGAGGAAATGATGTGGGACATGGGGCTCGACGCCGGTGACGCGGAAGCGCACGTCGGCCAGCTTTCGAATGCGCTGCTGCGCAACGTGCGCTTCATGTCGGCAATCGGGCTGCACACCGGCGGCATGACGGTCGAGCAGTCGGAGCGCATGTTCCGCGAACAGGCGTTCCAGGACCCGGGCAATGCGCGCCAGCAGGCCGCCCGCGGCACCTACGATCCCGCCTATCTGAACTACACCATGGGCAAGTTGATGATCCTGAAATTGCGCACCGACTGGACTTCGACTCGCGGCGGGCGTGGCGCGTGGAAGGACTTCCACGACGCATTCCTCTCCTACGGCGGCCCGCCGATCCCGATGGCAAGGAAGGCGATGCTCGGCAAGGATGACGACGGGGTGCTCTTCTAGGCGCCCCGCCGCTCAGCCTCCTGCGCGTTTCGCGTCGAAGCCGCGGGCGCGCAGCGCTGCGACGATCGCGTCCCGTTGATCGCCCTGGATTTCGATCACGCCGTCCTTGACTGTCCCGCCGCAACCGCAGCGGCGCTTGAGGTCGCCGGCCAGCGCCTCGAGTTCGGCCACCGACAGCCGCAGGCCCGTGATCAACGTGACTCCCTTGCCCCCGCGACCCTTCGTTTCGCGGCCGACGCGCACCGGGACCGGCTTGCCTGAGGTGCTCTTCACGCGCGTATTGTACGCGGCAGGGCGCCCGCGATTTAATGGCGACCAAGGGGGTGGGTATGGGCGCGATGACACCGGAGGCGATCGCGGAGTTGCGCGGGCGCTTCCACGAGTACGACGGCGACGACGATGGCCGGATCGTGTTCGCGGAATTCTGCGAGCTGCTGGCCGAACTGGACGAAGACCTGTCGAAGGAGGAATGCCAGCTCGCATTCCAGGGCGCCGATCATGATGACGATGGCGTCATCGGCTTCGACGAATTCGCGGCATGGTGGATCGGTAGTTGAGCGGCGGCGGTATCGCCCGCGCACATCGCCGGGTCATCTTCGCGTCGTCACTGGGTACTGTCTTCGAATGGTACGACTTCTACCTCTACGGCTCGCTGTCGGTGATCATCTCGCGCCAGTTCTTCTCGGGCGTCAACGAAACCACCGGATTCATCTTCGCGCTGCTCGCCTTCGCGGCGGGCTTCTTCGTGCGACCGTTCGGCGCGCTTGTCTTCGGTCGGCTCGGCGATACGATCGGCCGCAAGCACACCTTCCTCATCACGATCGTGATCATGGGCTCCTCGACCGCGCTCGTGGGTTTTCTGCCCTCCTATGCGTCCATCGGCGTGGCGGCGCCGATCCTCCTCGTGGCGCTGCGGCTCCTGCAGGGGCTCGCGCTCGGCGGCGAGTACGGCGGCGCCGCGGTCTATGTCGCCGAACATGCGCCCGAGGGTCGTCGCGGCCTTTACACGAGCTGGATCCAGACGACCGCGACACTCGGACTCTTTCTGTCGCTGCTCGTGATTCTTGCCTGCCGTCTGCTGCTTGGTGAGTCGTTCGAAACCTGGGGCTGGCGTATTCCGTTCCTGCTATCGACAGTGCTCCTTGGCATTTCCGTCTACATCCGCCTGCAGCTCGATGAATCCCCGGTTTTCGTCGCGATGCGCCGTGCAGGCACGCTCTCGAAGGCACCGCTTGCCGAAGCATTCGGCCGCCGCGAGAACCTGCGCCTCGTACTCCTCGCGCTGATCGGTGCGACGGCCGGCCAGGCCGTCGTGTGGTACGGAGGACAGTTCTACGCGCTCTTCTTTCTCGAGAAGGTGCTGCAGCTCGATGCGCAGGCAGTCACGATCGTGATGATCGTGTCGCTCGCGCTCGCGACACCGTTCTTCATCGTCTTTGGCGCGCTGTCCGATCGTGTCGGCCGCAAGACAGTGGTGCTCGCGGGCTGCGCGCTTGCGGTGCTGACGTACTTTCCGACCTTTCGGGCGCTGACGCATGCCGCGAATCCGGCGCTCGATGCTGCGGTGTCGGACTCCCCCGTCATGGTGGTCGCGGACCCCGCGAGCTGCTCGTTCCAGTTCGATCCGCTCGGCCGCAAGGTGTTCGCCAATCCCTGCGACATCGCCAAGGCGGCGCTTGCGCGCGCAGGTGTGCCGTACGGAAACGAGGCGGCTGCGCCCGGAGCGGGAGCGCGCGTGCGTATCGGGATCGGCGAGCGGGCCGTTGTCGTCGATGCTGGCGGCGATGCGGCGCAGGTACGCAGTACCTTGCGCGCCGCGCTCGATGCAGCCGGCTATCCCTCCCGCGCCGACATGAGCCGGGTGAATTTCACGATGGTCATCGCGCTTACGACCTGGCTTGTGATCCTCGTCACGATGGTCTACGGGCCGATCGCCGCCTGGCTCGTCGAACTCTTCCCGGCGCGCATCCGTTACTCGGCGATGTCGCTGCCATATCACATCGGCAACGGCTGGTTCGGCGGCTTCCTGCCCGTGACCTCGTTCGCGATCGTCGCCGCGACCGGCAACATCTATGCGGGACTCTGGTATCCCGTGATGGTTGCCGGGCTCACCGTCATCGTCGGCGCGCTGTTCCTGCCAGAAACGGCCGGCAAAAGAGGACGGGGCGCCGCGGGAGAGCAGGAGTTCCGGCGCGCCCCGCCTGTGGCGGGATCGGCTGCGTCAGCGAACCGTGACCACGCTGTCGAACCGGGCAAGTTCGAGTGACGACACGCTCGCGCGATGCAACGCGGTGAGCGTACGGCTCCCGACATCCGCCACTGCAAGAGACAATGCGTCGGCACGGCAGCCGTTGAAGTCGCTGAGGGATGCGAGATCCCTGCCGGGCTCCGAGCCGCAGGCTTGCCTCGCGGCAGACTTCAGCCGCGAGTAAAGCGCCTTTGCGCCGTCCGCACTGTTCACGTTGAGGTCCGTGTAATGCACGGTGACCGAGCGCCGCACGACGTTTTCGCCCGTGGCAGCGAACAGCGCCGCGCTGCCTGCCAGCACCACGACCGCAGCAGCGCCGATGAAGATGTTTCGCATGACCGTGACTCCTCTGGGGTACCGGGGGTTACCTGTGATTCGTACGGTTGGATGCGGGCGGGGCCGGTCGGGTTGCGCACTTCGTCGCGCTTTGAGGGCATCTCGCCGCGCTTCAGTCCGCAGCCGGCCGCGAAGCGGCAAGCGGTGGCGGCAGCGGATGCCGTGCAACTTCCGTGCGCAGCCAGTCGCGGAAGCGGACGACCTTCGGCATCGCGGCATACGATTCGGGGCAAATGAAGTAGTAGGAGTAGCGGAACTGCCGCACCACGTCGCAAGCGATGGCGAGGCGGCCCGCGGCCACGTCGCGCTCCACCAGCGACCAACGCGCCACGGCGAAGCCGAGCCCCTCGATGGCCGCCGAGATCACCGAGGCGGAATCATCGAGCATCGCGGGCTTCGTTCTTGCCGACTTTGCAGTCTCGTCGGAGACAAAGGCCGACCAGGGCTCATCCGAACTGTAGAGCAGCGGGAATGCGCCCAGATCCTTCGTGCACGGCACTTTGCCGTACTTCCTGATGAGCGCTGGCGTCGCAACCGGCACCAGCCAGTCGTCCATCAGCTTCTCGGAATAGAGCCCCGGGTAGGGACCTGTGCCGAGGCGGATCACGGCATGGAAATCGCTGCGGGCGAAGTCGACCGCCTCCCGCGAGGTGTGTATGCGCAACTCGATGTCGTGAAGGTGATCGCGCTGCGAGTGCAGCCGCGGCGTGAGCCACTTCTGCAGGAATGAGGCCAGCATGCTCACGTTGAGCACACCGGATTCACGCTGTTTGCGCGACTGCTGCAGCGCTGCCTCCAGCTCGTCGAGGCCGCGGCGCACGCGCGGCAGGAGGTCGGCGCCCTCGCTCGTCAGTTCGACCGTGCGGCCGCGGCGCCGGAAGAGCGGCGTCTGCAAATAGTCTTCGAGTGATTTCACCTGCTGGCTGACCGCCGCCGGCGTCACGTGCAGCGCTTCGGCCGCGTCGGCGAAATTGAGCCGGGTCGCCACTGCCTCGAAGACTCGCAGGGCGTTGAGGGGCAACCGGTCGTAAGCCGCATCCATCGGCAACCTTTCTTAACGCTGCTTCAGATAGTCCGTTTGTTCGCGAGCGCCCGGGCGGAGAAAGTACCCACACGAATTCCCTTCGAACCCGACCCCTAAGGAGTACACATGGACAGCAGGTTACTCGGCATTCGCATTCTCGCACTCGTCGGCGCCGCACTCATCACCGCTTTCGGCGTGTCGCCGTACGACTTCGTCTACTACACCGGGCTCGCGCTTCTGTGAGCGGGCTCATTCTCCCGACTGTCCGCGGACGTGTCCGGTGTCCGCCACCGGACACGTCCGCGGCAACCCGCGATCGCGAGCTCCGATGACTTTGTTCAGATGATCAACCACTTGCGGTGGGGTGGCCTGTTGGCACGCTTGCTGCACCATGCTGGGCATGAAGATCACGGCCCTGCGCAAACCGACGACGGACCAGAACACGTCGGGCACGTCGATTCGGGGCACCACATCGCAGGACGTGGCGCGTGACCCTGAACCGCGTGGTGCGGAGCGTCGGCGCACACTGCTGATCACTGCGGGTGCGGGAGCGCTGGCCGTGGTGGCGCTCGCCTGGCTCATTCGCGGTTGGCTTGCTTCGAGCCACACTGTGCCGCTCGAACGCCTGCGCATCGCGACGGTAACCCGCGGACACTTCGTTCGCGACGTCGCGGCGCAGGGCACCGTGATCGCCGCGGTGAGCCCGACAATGTTCGCGACGGCGCCCGGCGCCATCGCCTACCAGGTGCGCGCGGGCGACACGGTCAAACGCGGCGACACGCTCGCGACGCTCGACAGCCCCGCGCTGCGCAACGAATTCGAACGCGAGCGCGCGACGCTCGCCGGCGTCGAGGCGGCGCTCGCGCGCGAGGGAATCGAGATTCGCCGCCAGAATCTTCAGAACCAGCAGCAGGCCGATCTCGCCGACGTGCAGATCCACGCCGCCGAGCGGGAGCTGGCGCGTGCGCAGACGGCCTGGGCCTCGCGCGTGATACCCGAGCGTGACCTGCGCAAGGCGCAGGACGAGGTTTCCACGGCGCGCCTCAACTTCGACCACGCGAAGGCGTCGGCGGGTCTCGAGCGCGAGAGCCTGCAACTCGATCTTCGTACGCGCAGACTCGAGCGCGATCGCCAGGCGCTTGTCGTGGCAAACCTCGAGCGCCGAGTCGCGGAGCTCACGGTACGTTCGCCGGTCGACGGTACGGTGGCGAATCTCGCGCAGCAGGATCGCGCGAACGTGGCCGAGAACACCCCGCTCGTGACCGTGGTCGATCTCAGCGCTTTCGAGGTCGAGTTTCAGGTCGCCGAAACCTACGCGACCGGGATCCGCCCCGGCATGGTGGCCGAGATCACGCTCGATGGGCGGACTGTCCCCGGTACCGTCGCGTCGATCTCGCCGGAGGTGCGGCAAAGCCAGGTGACCGGCCGCCTCAGGTTCGCAGGCGCGCCGCCGAAAGTGCTTCGCCAGAACCAGCGCGCCTCCGTGCGCGTCGTGCTCGACGAGCGCGATGGCGTGCTCACCTTCGATCGCGGCGCCTCGCTCGACGACCTGACCCGCGCGGTGTATGTCGTGCGCGGCGATCGCGCCGTCCGCACCCCCGTGCAGCTCGGCGCCGCCTCGATCGCGAAGATCGAGGTGCTGAAGGGGCTCGCCGAGAAGGATCGCGTCATCGTATCCGACACCGGCGATTTCCAGAACGCCCCCGAAATCATGATCGTTGATTGAGCCTCAACCCAGGGAACCCAGCCATGCTTGCCATGCGTCACATCAGCAAAGTCTTTCGCACCGATCTCATCGAGACTCACGCGCTGCGCGATTTTTCGCTCGATGTCGCCGCAGGCGATTTTGTCGCCGTGACGGGCCCGTCGGGTTCCGGCAAGACAACGTTCCTCAACGTCGCAGGATTGCTCGAGGGATTCGACACGGGCACCTATCAGCTCGACGGCGTTGATACGGGTGATCTCTCCGACGATGCGCGCTCGCGGCTGCGCAACGGGAAGATCGGCTTCATCTTCCAGAGCTTCAACCTGATCCCCGATCTCGACATCTTCGACAACGTCGATGTGCCGCTGCGCTACCGGCGCATGAAGGCGGCTGAGCGCCGCGAACGCATCACGAGCGCGCTCGACCTCGTCGGCCTCGTCTCGCGCGCGCATCACATGCCCTCGCAGCTCTCGGGCGGCCAGCAGCAGCGCGTCGCGATCGC
>Ga0073903_10001085_pt1 | contig 14227 bp, 16 predicted proteins | sample KloWWTKNB14_bulk_FD_66665 | JGI IMG/M metagenome (GOLD analysis project Ga0073903, IMG submission 66665) | Active sludge microbial communities from Klosterneuburg, Austria, studying microevolution and ecology of nitrifiers - Klosterneuburg... | ecosystem: Engineered > WWTP > Aerobic digester >... | reverse complement strand
CGGCCTGCCCGAGGGGCAGCGCGGCATCTTCGTCGGCGGCGGCGGCACGGTGCGCATCCAGCGCGTGGTGGGCACCACGGTGATGATGGACATGATGCTCACCGGCCGCCTGCTCAACCCCGCCGAAGGGCTGCAGGAGCACATCGTGCGCTACGTCACCCCCGCCGGCCAGGCGCTGGCCAAGGCGAAGGAGCTGGCGCAGCGCATCGCGCAGAACACCATCGAGACCAACTGGAAGATCGTCAACGTGCTGCCGCGCATCCAGGACCTGTCGCACGACGACGGCCTGTTCTTCGAGCAGCTCAACTCCGCGATGGCCCGCCCGCCCGAGGTGGAGCAACGCCTGCGCGAGTTCGTCGAGGGCAAGGCGAAACCCCTGGTCAGCAAGGACGGCGGCGAGCCGAAGGGGGACTGACGTGAGCGTCTTCGAACTCACCGACGCCGACCGGGCCGCCGCGGCCGAGCATGTCCGTTTTGCCGAACGGGAGGCCGCCAAAACCGGCCTGCCGGCCGACACGCCGCTGCGCCCGGTGGACCAGGTGGCCGTGATCGGCGCCGGCACGATGGGCGGCGGCATCGCGATGGCGTTGGCCAACGCCGGCCTGCCGGTGGTGCTGGTCGATGCCGACGCCGCCGCTCTGGAGCGCGGCCTGCAGCGCGTGCGGGCCAACTACGACACCAGCGTTCAACGCGGCAAGCTCACGCCCGAGGCGGTGGCCGAGCGCATGGCGCGCATCCGCGGCACAAACAACCTGGCCGACGCCGGCGGACCTGACGGCGCCGACCTCTTCATCGAAGCGGTGTTCGAGGACATGGCGCTCAAGCAGCGGTTGTTCCGCGAGCTGGACGCCATCGCCAAGGCGGGCGCCATCCTGGCCACCAACACCTCCGGGCTGGACATCAACGAGATCGCCGCGGCCACGCGCCGCCCGCAGGACGTGGTCGGCGCGCACTTCTTCAGCCCGGCCAACGTGATGCGCCTGCTGGAGGTGGTGCGAACCGATGCCACCGCGGCAGATGTGGTGGTCACGCTGATGGCGCTGGGCCGGCGCATCGGCAAGGTGGCGGTGCTGGCGCGCATCTGGCCGGGCTTCATCGGCAACGCGCTGTTCCGCCAATACAACCGCGAGGCGCACTTTCTGGTGGAAGACGGCGCACTGCCGCACGAGGTGGATGCCACGCTGACGAAATTCGGCTACGCGATGGGCATCTTCGCGGTGCATGACATGGCCGGCAACGACGTGGGCTACCCCACCCGCAAGGCGCAGATGGCCACGCGCCCCACCGACCGGCGCTGGAACGACCTCATCCTGAAGCTGGTCGAGATGGGCCGGCTGGGACAGAAGAGCGGCCAGGGCTGGTACCGCTACGAGGCCGGCGACCGCCGACCGCAGCGTGACCCCGAGCTGGAGGCCTGGATCGTCGCGGAGTCGGCGCGCATGGGCATCCAGCGCCGGCCGATCGGCGAGGAGGAGATCCTGGAGCGCTGCCTCTACGGCATGGTCAACGAAGGCGCGCGGCTGCTGGAACACGGCATCGCCCTGCGTCCCAGCGACATCGACATCGTCTACCTCACCGGCTACGGCTTTCCCGCCGCGCAGGGCGGGCCGATGGCCATGGCCGACCGCATCGGCCTGCCGAAGGTGCTGGCCGCCATCCGCCGCCTGCACGCCGAGCACGGCTTCTGGTGGCAGCCCGCGCCGCTGCTGGAGCAGCTGGTGGCCGAGGGGCGCAGCTTTGCGGATCTGCAGCGCGCCGGCGGCTGATGCCGCCTCAACTCAAGGCACGCATCACCACATGGGGTTCGCGGTCGATCAGGTTGAGCAGTACCAGTGCAGGCCCCTGAGGGCGGCGGTCCCCCCGCTCCCAATGCCTCAAGGTGGCCACCGAAAACCCGAACCGCGCCGCAAACTGCACCTGGCTCAGGCCCAGACGGGCTCGCACCGCGGCCACGTCTACAGCGACCGGCGTGTAGGTCCGAACCTCGATCGGCTCGCCACGAGCATGCACGGTGGCTTCGATCAGCCCCTGACGGATGCTCTCAAACGCCTTGCCCATGATTCATTTCTCCAACCAGATCTGCACCAACAGGTCCACCAGTTCCCAAAAAATGTAATCCATTGGATTACCAAACCTCTGACAACCACGTTGCAAAGGAATTCTCATGGGACGACTCGACGGCCGCATCGCGGTGGTGAGCGGCGCGGCCTCCGGCATGGGCCAGGGCGCAGCGCTGAAGCTGGCGCAGGAAGGCGCCGTCATTGAGATCCTCGACCGCAATGACGCCTCGGAGACCCTCGCGCTGATTCGTGAGGCGGGTGGCGCGGCGGCCGCGTCAATCTGTGACGTGACGGATGAGGACCAGATCCGCGCCGCCGCCCAGGCGGTGGAGGCGCGGCGCGGGCGCATCGACATCCTGGTCAACAACGCCGGCATCCTGTCGGGCCGCAAGCCCTGGCACGAGTTGACGCGCGCCGAGGTGGACCGCTTCCTGCAGGTCAACTTCATGGGCTACTTCCTGGTCAGCCAGGCCTTCTACCCGCTGCTGAAGAAGAGCAGCGCCGGGCGCATCATCAACGTGGCCTCGCGCACCTACTACCTGGCCAACCCGGGCCAGATGGCCTACGTGGCCAGCAAGGGCGCGGTGATGGGTTTCACCCGCGTGCTGTCCAAGGAGCTGGGGCCGGAGAACATCACCGTCAACGCGGTGGCGCCGGGCATGATCGCCACGGAGGGCACGCTGGCGAATTCTCCCGTGGAGGCCTTCGACCGCGTGATGCAGAACCAGGCCATCCGCAAGCGCGGCCAGCCGCGCCACCTGGCCGGGCTGATCGCCTTCCTGGCCAGCGACGAGGCAGAGCTGATCACGGGGCAGTTCATGCTCTGCGACGGCGGCGGTTATCTCCTCTGAGGACACCCGATGGATCTCGGCATTCGCGGGCGCAAAGCCCTGGTCTGCGCCTCGTCTCAGGGCCTGGGCTACGCCTGTGCGCTGGCGCTGGCTCAGGAGGGTTGTGAGGTCTGGCTGAACGGACGCGATGCGGCCAAGCTGACCGCGGCGGTCGAGCGCCTGCGGGCCGAAACCGGCGCGACGGTGCACGGTGCGGTGGCCGATCTGGTCACCGACGCCGGACGAAGTGCGCTCCTGGCGGCCTGCCCGGAGCCGGACATCCTGGTCAACAACAACGCCGGCCCGCCGCCGGGCCAACTGGCCGATTGGGACTACGAGGCCTGGATCGCCGCCCTGGAAGCCAACCTGCTCACCGGCGCGCTGCTGCTGCGCGCCGTGCTGCCGGGCATGCGCTCGCGCCGCTGGGGCCGCATCGTCAACATCACCTCCGCGATGGTGAAGACGCCGCACGCCGCGATGGGCCTGTCCACCGCCGCCCGCGCCGGCCTGACCGCGCTCAGCCGCGCCCTGGCGCGTGAGGCGGCGCCGGACAACGTGACCCTCAACAACCTGCTGCCCGAGCGCATCGACACGCCACGCCAGGAGTTCATGGCGCAGCGCATGATGAAAGCGTCGGGCATCAGCCGCGACGAAGCCCGCGCGCAGATCGCCGCCACCATCCCCGCCGGGCGCATGGGCCGGCCGGAGGAGTTCGGCGCCGCCTGCGCTTTCCTCTGCAGCGAACTGGCGGGCTACATCAGCGGCCAGAACCTGCAGCTGGACGGGGGGGCCTACGCGGGGCTGGTCTGATGGTGTTGGCCGGACCAGCGCACCGCTTCACAAACCTTGAAGGCCGAGTCGCTTCAAGAAGACTGCATCAGCAGGGCGACCACATCCTGTCGTTCGCCCAGCAGGCGAACCACATCCAGGTGGTCGGCCCGCTCGAAATAGAACCAGATCAACGGGAAACCCTTGATGCGCCAGGTGCGCAGGCCCTCCATGTCCAGTGACTTCCCCAAAGTCGGCGAGCCCATGCCGGGTTGCTGTTCGATCTGGTCGAGTGCCTGGGCGCTGGCCCGCACCAGTCGCTCTGCGATGGCGCTGCCCGCCTCTTGCCGGTAGTAACGCACCTCGGCCAGCCGGTCGAGCCTGGCCTGGGGGCGCACACGGGCCGGCTTCAAGGGGTTTCGCCGCGGGCCACCGCCAACAATTCGAGTTCGTCGGCAGGTGCTCTCGTCTGCGCCGCACCCGAGGCCAAGCCCTCAGCGATCAAGGCCTGCAACTGCTGCCGGGCCTGCTCCTGCTGGTCCTTTCGCACCAGATCGCGGATGTATTCGCTCGTGTTGCCGTAGGTGCCGGAAGCCACCCGCGCATCGATGTATCTGCGCATGGGCTCAGGCAGGGCAAAGCTCATCGTGTTGCGGCTCATGGGTGGATCATCGGGAAGTTGACAATGGTTGTCAACCTTACCGTGCCCACCTTGATTTGGCGGACGAATGCATGGGTCATGTTGCCGTGCTGGACGCCCCCGTCTTGACGCCTTGCTGATTTGTCTGGAATGCCGTACATGACAACTTTGTACTAACATTCCTGCATGCACATTCGGTTCGAATGGGATCCTGCGAAGGCTGCCGGCAATCTGCTCAAGCACCGCGTTGCCTTCGACGACGCGATCCTGGTGTTCTCGGACCCATTTGCCTTGACAACGCAGGACCGCATCGAGGGTGTTGAGCGTCGCTGGCAGACCCTGGGGCTCGCGGGTGGATGCCTGGTGCTGCTGGTGGGTCACACCGTTGATGCCGACGATGAGGACGGCGCCGAGGTCATCCGCATCATTTCGGCGCGAGTCGCCGACCGAAAGGAGCGCAGACGCTATGAAGAGCAAGCCCGCTGAAGTGAAGGTGACGGTCGTCAAACGCCGGCTCGACCCGCAGAACCCGCCCGCACCAGGCGCCGAACAGCAGGCCCGTCTGGAGCTGCTGGCCAGGATGCCCGACAGCGAGATCGACCACAGCGACATCCCACCGCTGAGCGACGAGTTCTGGAAGAGTGCCGTGCGCAACCCGTTCTACAAGCCCACCAAACAGGCGACCACCGTGCGTGTCGACGCCGACGTGCTGCTGTGGCTGAAGGGTCAGGGCAAGGGCTACCAGACGCGCCTCAACGCCATCCTGCGCGAGGCCATGATGAAGGCGCTGGACAAGGCCTGATCTGGGGCAAGGGCTGGGCGACCGGCTGGGCACCCCGCCCGAGTTCATCTCACTTCGCCGTCGGCATCACGAACTCGGCACCCTTGGCGGTGCTCTCCGGCCAGCGCTGCATCACGCTCTTCTGCCTGGTGTAGAAGCGCACGCCCTCCTCGCCGTAGGCGTGCATGTCGCCGAACAGGCTCTTCTTCCAGCCGCCGAAGCCGTGCCAGGCCATCGGCACCGGGATGGGCACGTTGATGCCGACCATGCCGACCTGGATCTGGCGGGCGAACTCGCGCGCCACGTTGCCGTCGCGGGTGTAGCAGGCCACGCCGTTGCCGAACTCGTGGGCGTTGACCAACTCCACCGCCTCGGCGAAGGTCTTGACGCGCACGCAGCTGAGCACCGGGCCGAAGATCTCCTCCTTGTACAGGCGCATCTCGGGCGTGACGCGGTCGAACAGCGTGCCGCCGGTGAAAAAGCCGCCTTCGTGGCCGGGCACGCTGCAGCCGCGGCCATCGACCACCAGCTCGGCACCTTCGGCCACGCCCGTGGCGATGCAGCCTTCGATGCGGTCGCGCGCGGCGGCGGTGACGATCGGGCCCATCTCCGCATCCAGTTCCATGCCGTTCCTGATCTTCAGTTGGCGGGCGCGTTCGGCCACCTTGGGGACGATGACGTCGGCGATTTCGTCGCCCACGAACATCGCCACCGAGATGGCCATGCAGCGCTCGCCGGCCGAGCCGTAGGCGGCGCCGACCAGGGCGTCGACGGTCTGCTCCACGTCCGCGTCGGGCAGCACCACCATGTGGTTCTTGGCGCCGCCCAGGGCCTGCACGCGCTTGCCGTGGCGGGCACCGGTCTCGTAGATGTAGTTGGCGATGGGGGTGGAGCCGACGAAGCTCACCGCCTTCACGTCCGGGTGGGCCAGCAGCGTGTCCACCGCCAGCTTGTCGCCCTGCACCACGTTGAAGACGCCATCGGGCAGGCCGGCCTGCTTGAGCAGCTCGGCCATGAACAGGCTGGGCGAGGGGTCGCGTTCGCTGGGCTTGAGGATGAAGCTGTTGCCGCAGGCGATCGCCACCGGGAACATCCACATCGGGACCATGCAGGGGAAGTTGAAGGGCGTGATGCCCGCCACCACGCCCAGGGCCTGGCGCATCGTCCAGTTGTCGATGCCGGTGGAGACCTGCTCGGTGTAGTCGCCCTTGAGCAGCTGCGGGATGCCGCAGGCGAACTCGACGATCTCGATGCCGCGGGTGACCTCGCCCTGGGCGTCGGTGAAGACCTTGCCGTGTTCGGCGGTGATCATCGCGGCCATGGCGTCCCGATGCTCGTTGAGCAGCGCCAGGAAGGCGTTGAGGATGCGGGCGCGGCGGATCGGTGGTGTCGCCGCCCAGCCCGGGAAGGCGGCCTGGGCACTGGCCACCGCCGCATGCACGTCTGCGGCCTCGGCCAGCAGCACGCGCCGCGGCGCTTCACCCGTGGCGGGGTTGAACACCGGCTGGCTGCGGGTGCTGACGCCCGCGCTGCGTTCGCCCTGGATGAAGTGGGTGATGTCGGCGGTGGAGGTAAAAGGTGCGGGCGCGGCCATGGGCAGTCTCCGATCGGTGGGGAATGCGCGCAGTCTAGGAAGACCCGTCGCCTCGCGCCAGATCCTTTCTGCTCGAATCACTGTTCGCGTCGCTGAACAATCGCTCCCACGTGTTGCGGGTCAACCGATCGACCGACGCAGCGCCTTAGGATGCCTGTACCCAACCGATCGCCACGCCACACCATGACCGCTGCCGAACCCACCGACGCCCGTGCGGAAAACTCCGCCCCCCCTCTCCCTGCTGTCCTCCCCGCCGTCGCACTGCTGCACGACCGCAGCTGCGACACGGATGCGCTTCTGCTGGAGGTGGCGCGCGACCTGCAGGCGCGTGGTTTGCGCGTGCGCGGCCTGTGCATGACCTACCCGGACCGCAGGTCGGGCGAAGGCTGCGCGGGCTCGATGGTGCTGGTGGACTTGAACACGGGGGAGGAGTATCTGGTGTCCCAACCGCTGGGCCGGGACTCCAAGGCCTGCCGGGGCGATCCGCAGGGCTTCGCCCGCGCCAGCCAGGTGCTGCGACAGGCGCTGGAAGAGCAGCCGGACCTGGTGGTGTGCAACCGATTCGGTGAGACGGAGGCGGACGGCCGGGGCTTCGGCGCCGAGCTGCTGGAGCTGCTGGCCGCGGGATACCCGCTGCTGACCGCCGTGAACCCGCGCTACCAGGACGCCTGGCAGCGCTTCACCGGCGGAGCGGCGGTGCTGCAGGCGCGGCGCGAGGTGATCGACATCTGGCTGGCGTCGGTGGGCCTGGGGGCGCCGTTGCCCTCGGTGTCGGCCACCGCCGGCTGACCGTTCAGCGGCCGGCCGCGGCGGCACGGATCCAGGCCGCCGCCTTCTCCGCGATCATCAGCGTCGGGCTGTTGGTGTTGCCGCTGGTGATGGTGGGCATCACCCCGGCGTCCACCACCCGCAGTCCGGTCACGCCGCGCAGGCGCAGCTGCGGGTCCACCACCGCCATCGGATCGGCGTTCGGGCCTTCGGTGATGCCCATCTTGGTGGTGCCCACCGGGTGGAAGATGGTGGTGGCGATGTCGCCGGCCAGGCGGGCCAGTTCGGCGTCGGTCTGGTATTGCGTGCCGGGCTTGAACTCCTGCGGCGCAAAACGCGCCAGCGCGGGTTGTTCGACGATGCGCCGGGTCAGCCGCAGCGACTGCGCGGCGATCAGCCGGTCCTCGTCCGTGCTGAGGTAGTGGGGCGCGATCGCCGGGGCGCCCTCGAAGCGCGGTGAGCGGATCCTCACCGTGCCACGGCTGGTCGGGTTGAGGTTGCAGACGCTGGCGGTGAAGGCATCGAAGCCGTGCAGCGGCTCGCCGAAGGCGTCCAGGCTGAGCGGCTGCACGTGGTATTCCAGGTCCGGCCAGGCCCGGTCCGGCGAGCTGCGGGTGAAGGCGCCCAGCTGCGAGGGCGCCATGCTCATCGGCCCGCTGCGCTTCAGGGCGTATTCCAGCCCGATGCGGGCCTTGCCCCACAGGCTGTTGGACAGCGTGTTGAGGGTGCGGGTGCCTTGCACCTTGAAGACGGCGCGGATCTGCAGGTGATCCTGCAGGTTGGCGCCCACGCCCGGCAGGTCCACCACCGGCTCGATGCCCAGCGACTGCAGGTGCGCCGCCGGCCCGATGCCGGAGAGCTGCAGCAACTGCACCGAGCCGATGCTGCCGGCGCTGAGGATGACTTCGCCGCCGGGCTGGACCCGTGCGGTCTCCATGCCGTGGCCGGTCCAGACCTGCACGCCCACGCAGCGCGGCCGGCCATCGCCGGAGGCAGGATCGGGCTCGAACAACAGCTTCGTCGCCTGGCCGACCGTCCACATCTCGAAGTTGGGCCGGCCGTAGCAGGTCGGCCGCAGGAAGGCCTTGGCAGTGTTCCAGCGCCAGCCGCTTTTCTGGTTGACCTCGAAGTAGCCCACACCCTCGTTGCTGCCGCGGTTGAAGTCGGCGCTGGCAGGGATGCCGGCCTGCTCGGCGGCCTGCGCAAAGGCATCCAGGATGTCCCAGCGCAGGCGCTGCCGCTCGATGCGCCATTCGCCGCCGGCGCCGTGAAAGTCGTCGGCGCCGCGGTGGTGATCCTCATGCTGCTTGAACACCGGCAGCACCTGGTCCCAGCGCCAGCTGTCCTCGCCGGTGAGCGCCGCCCACTGGTCGTAGTCGCGCGACTGGCCGCGCATGTAGATCATGCCGTTGATGCTGGAGCAGCCGCCCAGCGTCTTGCCGCGCGGGTAGCGCAGCTTGCGGCCGTTCAGCCCGGCGTCCGGCTCGGTCTGGTAGAGCCAGTCGGTGCGCGGGTTGCCGATGCAGTAGAGGTAACCCACCGGGATGTGGATCCAGTGGTAGTCGTCCTTGCCGCCGGCCTCGATCAGCAGCACCCGCTTCGTCGGGTCGGCCGAGAGCCGGTTGGCCAGCAGGCTGCCGGCGGTGCCGGCGCCGATGATGATGTGGTCGAAGGGGGTTGCAGCCATCGGCCGATGATCCCCCAGGACAGTCGTGCTGCGGGAGCGGGATCGCACCGGTTTGAGGCGCCCGGGCGACAGTGTGCCCGCTGCCGGATGCGCTTGCCGGCCGGGCTGTCGCAGCTCAGTCCGCTTGCCTCGATGCCTCGTTCGACAAGTTTGATGCCTCTTGCTACGATCCCAGTTGATGCTCATTGAGGAGTTCATGTGATGCGCACAACGCTCAGTATTGATGACGAACTGGCCCAGGGATTGATGCTTGCGACCGGCCAGAAGACCCCTGTGGCGGCCATTCGCCAGGCCCTGCAGGAATACCTTCAGCAGGCGCGCAAGCAGGAGGTGCTGGCCCTGCGTGGGCAGGTGGACATCGAAGACCGCTGGCGTGAACTGCGCCAGGCGGAGTTGGCCGAATGAGTGCCGGGCCCCTGTTGATCGACACCTGCGCCTGGATCGACTTTCTGCGCGCCCGCGACGGTCGGCTGGGCAATCAGGTCGAGGAGGCCCTGCGCGACGACAGGGCCCGCATGTGCGGCGTGAACGTGGCCGAGCTGCTGCACGGCGCCAAAGGCAAAAAGGAGCGCCAGCAGCTCGAACTGCTGTTCGCCAATGTGCCCTGCCTGTCCGTGGCCGATGAAGACTGGGTGATGGCCGGCGGCCTGCTGCAGGCGCTGAAGGCCGAGGGCTGCAACCTGCCATTGAGCGATGCCCTGATCGCCGCCATCGCCCGGCGGCACGATCTGCCGGTGCTGACCGAGGATGCCCATTTCGAGCGGCTGGGGGTCCTGCTCGCCTGAGCACCTGAGCGCGTGAGCGCCGGAAGGGGCCACCTCGGCCCCCCTTGACGCGCCGCAATGCAGGCCCCCGAAACGAGGTGGAAGCTTCATGGCAGCACAGGCCTGCAAAGGAGACCCCGCCATGCCCGCCCCCTACGTCTACCGCTTCGGCTCACAGCGCACCGACGGTGCCGCCGCCATGAAGAACCTGCTCGGCGGCAAGGGCGCCAACCTGGCCGAGATGTGCCGCCTGGGCATCCCCGTACCGCCCGGCTTCACGATCAGCACCGAGGCCTGCACCGCGTATACCCAGTTGGGTCGCCAGCAGGGCCGCGACGCGCTGCTGGCGATGATCGACGGCGAGGTGCGCGAGGGCGTGGCCGCCATCGAGGCCGAGATGGGCAAGCGCTTCGGCAACGCGGCCGACCCGCTGCTGCTGTCGGTGCGCTCGGGCGCACGCGCCTCGATGCCGGGGATGATGGACACCATCCTCAACCTGGGCCTGAACGACGAGGCCGTCGCCGGCCTGGCCGCCCGCAGCGGCAACGAGCGCTTCGCCTGGGACAGCTACCGCCGCTTCATCCAGATGTACGGCGACGTGGTGATGGGGCTCAAACCCACCTCCAAGGAAGAGCACGACCCCTTCGAGGTGGTCATCGATGTGCTGAAGACGCAACGGGGCGTCCAGCTCGACACGGAGTTGAACGCCGCCGACCTCCAGCAGCTGGTGCAGCGCTTCAAGTCACTGATCCACTCGCGCCTCGGGCGCGACTTCCCCACCGACCCCTGGGAGCAGCTCTGGGGCGCGGTGCTGGCGGTGTTCGAGAGCTGGAACAACGAGCGCGCCAAGGTCTACCGCGAGCTCAACGACATCCCGGAGTCCTGGGGCACGGCGGTGAACGTGCAGGCGATGGTGTTCGGCAACCTCGGTGACAGCAGCGCCACCGGCGTGGCCTTCACCCGCGACGCCGGCACCGGCGAGGACCTGTTCAACGGCGAATTCCTCGTCAACGCCCAGGGCGAGGACGTGGTGGCCGGCATCCGCACGCCGCAGCAGATCACCCTGGTCGGCTCGCGCCGCTGGGCCGAGCTGGCGCAGGTCAGCGAGGACGAGCGCCGCGCCACCTACCCCTCGCTGGAAGAGCTGATGCCCGGCCTCTACCAGGAGCTGCTGGCCGCCGAGACCACGCTGGAGAACCACTTCCGCGACATGCAGGACCTGGAGTTCACCATCCAGGAAGGCAAACTCTGGATGCTGCAGACCCGCAACGGCAAGCGCACCGGCGCGGCCATGGTGCGCATCGCCATGGAGATGCTGGCCCAGGGCATGATCGACGAGCGGACCGCGCTGCTGCGCGTCACGCCCGACCGGCTCAACGACCTGCTGCACCCGGTCTTCGACGCCCAGGCGCTGAAGGGCGCCACGCCGATTGCCCGCGGCCTGCCCGCCTCACCCGGCGCGGCGACCGGGCAGATCGTCTTCCACGCCGACGAGGCCGAGGCCTGGCACAAGGAGGGAAGGGCCGTGATCCTGGTGCGCCAGGAAACCTCGCCCGAGGACCTGCGCGGCATGAGCGTCGCCCAGGGCATCCTCACCGCCCGCGGCGGCATGACCAGCCACGCCGCGGTGGTGGCGCGCGGCATGGGCAAGTGCTGCGTCAGCGGCGCCGGCGCGGTGCACGTCGACCCGAAGGCACGCACCATGACGGTGGGCGGCGTCACCTGGCACCAGGGCGACTGGCTGTCGCTGAACGGCTCCACCGGCGAGGTCTTCGACGGCCGCATCCCGACGCAGGACGCCGAGCTCAGCGGCGACTTCGGCAAGCTGATGGCGCTGGCCGATGCGCACAAGCGCCTGGAGGTGCGCGCCAATGCCGACACGCCGCTGGACGCCACCGTGGCCCGGCGCCTGGGCGCCACCGGCATCGGCCTGTGCCGCACCGAGCACATGTTCTTCCAGGGCGAGCGCATCCAGGCGGTGCGCGAGATGATCCTGGCCGACGACGAGGCCGGCCGCCGCCGCGCGCTGGCCAAGCTGCTGCCGATGCAGCGCGAGGACTTCGAGGGCCTGTTCCGCGCCATGGGCGGCCTGCCGGTGACCATCCGCCTGCTCGACCCGCCGCTGCACGAGTTCGTCCCGCACGACGATGCCGGCCAGCAGACCATGGCCCAGCAGATGCGTGTGCCGGTGGCCAAGATCAAGCGCCGCGTCGAGGAACTGCACGAGTTCAACCCCATGCTCGGCCACCGCGGCTGCCGCCTGGGCATCACCTACCCCGAGATCACCGAGATGCAGGCCCGCGCCGTCTTCGAGGCCGCGCTGAACGTGCAGGCCGAAGGTGGCCAGCCCTTCCCCGAGGTGATGATCCCGCTGGTGGGCAGCGTGCGCGAGTTCAACCCGCAGGCCGCGATCGTGCGCAAAACCGCCGATGCCGTCTTCGCCGAACGCGGCGCCAAGGTGCATTACCTCGTCGGCACGATGATCGAAACCCCGCGCGCCGCGCTGGTGGCCGACAGCATCGGCAAGGCTGCCGAGTTCTTCTCCTTCGGCACCAACGACCTGACGCAGATGACCATGGGCTTCTCCCGCGACGACGCCGGCAGCTTCCTGCCCGCCTACGTCAAACTCGGCATCTACGACCAGGACCCCTTCAGCTCCATCGACCAGAAAGGCGTCGGCCAGCTGGTGGAAATGGCCGCCCAGAAGGGCCGCGCGGTGCGAGCGGACATCGAACTCGGCGTCTGCGGCGAACACGGCGGCGACCCGGCCTCGATCGGCTTCTTCCACAAGGCCGGGCTGGACTACGTCAGCTGCTCGCCGTTCCGGGTGCCGATCGCCCGGCTGGCGGCGGCGCAGGCGGCGGTGGGGTGAGAGCAATCCCCCCTGAAGAGGGTTGCCGGGCGTCGCATGGCCTGCGATGCTCGGCCATCTGAAAAAGGGGGACGCCATGAACCCGAAGGCTGCCGAGGAGTTGGGGCTGTTGCCCTATGACAGTGCCGACTACCTGCGCGACGAGGAAGACATTGCGGCCTACCTGCAGGCCGTGATGGCCGAAAGTGCCGGGGACCCTGCTGTCTTGGTTCGAGCTCAGGCCGTGGCCGGTCGGGCTCGGTTTCGACTCCAGCATGAGAGTGAACAGTGACGGCGTTGCGGCCCGTCGTCGAAGCCAGTTCGCGGAACGATCACCATGAATGAGCCGAAGACCACGTCGCTCACTTGCGCTGAACTGGCGCCCGAGCGAGCAGCAGGGCAGAGCCGAACAGTGCCAGCCCGAGTTCAGGCTGTGACGCCCTACATTTGGGACAGGATCGACAAAGACGACCGCCCCCTGAACCACGAGGAGATGCATGCTGGGATCGAAGCGGTCCAATCGCTGGGGACATGAATCCACATGGACCGCGTCGTACTGCATGCTTTTTTCGCCACAAGAGGTGCGACAGACACTGGTGAAGCAGCCCGGGGAGTGGAAAAGGAAATATGTTTTCGCAGGCGAACAATATTCCTCGCACCGAATTCCTCAAACGCAAAATTCTCTCCGACATAGTCTTCATTGATTGTTGATAACATGATTGCAAGTGTGTTCTTGTTTATCCTTTCTGCAGTCGGTGCAGTCATAGGTTCCATCGTACTCTACGAAGTATATAAGAATCCTGGCAAAAAGAGCTTCAACGTGCCGACCGACGCATCAAGATTGAGGCTTCTGGAGTTGGCGCTGGACATATCCTGGAGCGATTGCACCATTCTCCGATTTGATGGGAAGAATTTTCATCATCGTCATTTGATCAACTACAAAGAATATTCATCCGTAAAATTTCTCTCTGCGACTCTCGTTACGGTTTACGACAAGAATCTACCACACAACTCTTCTTGGCGATACTCTCGAATTGACGGCGGACCGGATCTGAGATTTAAAAATAATCCCGAGAAAATGGAATCAAGAAAGAACGACTTGCTGTTTGATTCAGCGGGAGCCAGGTCGCCGTTTGTATTGTTCATATTTACGCGTCCATTCGATCAGCATCACTTGGCGCGTATTGACTTAGCGATTCTGCATTTCAATAGATTTCTCTACGCTGCCGCCTGCAATGACCTTGAGGAGATATTTTCCGAGTATTCCACCTTATACTCTAAGGAAGTTGAGGTGACTAGATCGATCGCCTCAACAAATTCAGATATTGAAAGGTACTCCTTGGTACTGAAGGCACATGAGGAAGTCGCTCGAGACGGACACTCAACAAAAGATCTAGACAATCGAGCCTTGATCGCCCTGGAGAATAAGTCAAACCTGTTGAATAAGCAGGGTCTCCTTTCAGATGAATTGAGGTCCATTCGAC
>Ga0073903_10001073_pt1 | contig 14331 bp, 15 predicted proteins | sample KloWWTKNB14_bulk_FD_66665 | JGI IMG/M metagenome (GOLD analysis project Ga0073903, IMG submission 66665) | Active sludge microbial communities from Klosterneuburg, Austria, studying microevolution and ecology of nitrifiers - Klosterneuburg... | ecosystem: Engineered > WWTP > Aerobic digester >... | reverse complement strand
CCTCACCCGTCCGCCACTCGCCACCCATGGAGCAAGCTCCACTGTGCTGCCGTTCGACTTGCATGTATTAGGCCTGCCGCCAGCGTTCACTCTGAGCCAGGATCAAACTCTTCACTTAAAACTGCATGGCCCGAAGGCCAAATTGCTTCAGTTGCAGAGTCCGTCCAGCCCACTTCCTCGCTGTACGTCGTACTTGCGTACGAATACTTTGAATCATGTGATCTGTTCGAACGTCTGCGATGGACAACCGCCACCACCAGACGCCCGCACAAGTCACCTGCGCACACTGTCAAAGATCCAGAACCAGGCCTCAGCGCCTCGATTCAGTCCCCGCCGGAATCACTTCCGCCCGAGGGAGCCGCACATCATACAAGGTTTTTGACGTCCGTCAACACCCCTTGCCGTGGGCTTTTGGTGCTTCCGTCCTCTGCCAACAGCCGGCAGCGGAGCGGGCGCGCATCATGCCGAATCGAGGCGCGCAGCGGAAGTCTTGCGCCTTGACGCAATCCGTGCTTCGCGCCAATGTGCGCCCACCTCATCGGAGCCCCGCATGCGCGCATTCGCCCTTGCCCTGTTCGCCGCCTCTTCGCTTTCCGCCTGCGCCAGTGCGCGCGAGCCCTGGGTGGAGCTGGCCGGCCAGCGCTATGCGATCGAGGTCGCCGACGACGACGCCGAGCGCGCGCGCGGGCTGATGTTCCGCGACGCCCTGCCGGAGGATCGCGGCATGCTGTTCATCCACGATGCCGAAGTACCGCAGGCGTACTGGATGAAGAACACCAAGATCCCGCTCGACATCCTGTACTTCGACACCGGCCGCAGGCTGGTGTCGCAGCAGCGCGACATTCCGCCATGCTCGCTGGGCGATGCCTGCCCGTCCTACCCGAGCAATGCGCCGGCGCGCTACGTGCTGGAGCTCAATGCCGGAGAAGCAGCGCGGCTGCAACTGCAGGATGGCGCGGAACTCACCTTCGGCCCCGGCATCCCGCTGGCGAAGTGAGCTGCGCGCTCAGTCGCGCATCAGCTCGAAGTCGTCCTTGCCGACGCCGCAGTCCGGGCAGGTCCATGTATCCGGGACATCGTCCCAGCGGGTGCCGGGCGCGATTCCGTCCTCCGGCAAGCCCAGCGCCTCGTCATAGACGAAGCCGCAGACCACGCACATCCAGGTGCGGTAGGGGGCATCGGCGGCGGCAGGCTCGGACATGGGGCGATAATGGCGGGGACTGGCGCGATTGTCCCACCCCGCGCCGCCCTGCGGAAGCGACATGCCCGGACGCGGACCCGAACGCGGCTTGTACCTGATCACGCCCGACGAGCGCGACGGCGGGCGCTTGCTCGCGCGCACCCTGCCCCTGCTGCCATTCGCCTCCTGCCTGCAACTGCGCAACAAGGTGCTGGATGCCGTCGCGCTGCGCGGGGCCGGTGCGCGATTGCGGGATGCCTGCGCAGAGGCGGGCGTGGCCTTCATCGTCAACGACGACCCACGGCTGGCGCGCGCACTGGGTGCCGATGGCGTGCACCTGGGCGAACAGGACGGCGCGATTGCCGCGGCGCGGGCATTGCTTGGCGCCGACGCGATCATCGGCGCCTCCTGCTACGACGACCTGCAGCGCGCGCGCGACGCCGTCGCCGCCGGCGCCGACTACATCGCGTTCGGCGCCTTCTTCCCGTCGCCGACCAAGCCGGGCGCACGCCGTGCCGGGATCGGCTTGCTGCGCGACAGCGCCGGCCTCGGCGTGCCGCGGGTGGCGATCGGCGGCATCACCCCGGACAATGCACCGCCGCTGGTTGCCGCCGGTGCCGACCTGCTCGCGGTGATCAGCGGCGTGTACGACGCCCCCGAGCCGGTGGCCGCGGTGCGCGCCTACCTCTCCTGTTTCAAGGACGAACCCGACACATGAATTCCGAACGTTCGCACGACCTCTTCACCCGCGCGCAGGCGCTGATGCCCGGCGGCGTCAACTCGCCGGTGCGCGCGTTCAAATCGGTGGGCGGCGAACCGTTCTTCGTCCAGCGTGCGGACGGCCCGTACCTGTTCGACGCGGACGGCAACCGCTACATCGACTACGTGGGATCGTGGGGGCCGATGATCGTCGGCCACAACCATCCGAAGGTGCTGGACGCGGTGATCGAGACCGCCCGCGACGGCCTGTCGTTCGGCACGCCGAATCCGCTGGAGGTGACGATGGCCGAAACCATCACGCGCCTGGTGCCCAGCTGCGAGATGGTGCGCATGGTCAACTCCGGCACCGAGGCCACCCTGTCGGCGATCCGGCTGGCGCGCGGCGCCACCGGGCGCAACCGGATCGTGAAGTTCGAAGGCTGCTACCACGGCCACGGCGACAGCTTCCTGGTCAAGGCCGGCAGCGGTGCGCTGACGTTCGGCGTGCCGACGTCGCCAGGCGTGCCCAAGGCCTTGGCCGACCTGACCCTGACCATCGCGTACAACGATTTCGATGCCGCCACCCGCCTGTTCGAGGACTGTGGCGGCGACATCGCCGCGCTGATCATCGAACCGGTGGTCGGCAACGCCAACTGCCTGCCGCCGCGCGACGGTTACCTGCAACACCTGCGCGCGCTGTGCACGCAGCATGGCGCGCTGCTGATCTTCGACGAAGTGATGACCGGTTTCCGGGTGGCGCTGGGCGGCGCGCAGGCGCGCTACGGCGTGACCCCGGACCTGTCCACCTTCGGCAAGGTGATCGGCGGCGGCATGCCGGTGGGCGCCTACGGCGGCCGCCGCGAACTGATGCAGCAGATCGCGCCCAGCGGCCCGATCTACCAGGCCGGCACGCTCAGCGGCAATCCGGTGGCGATGGCGGCGGGCCTGGCGATGCTGGCGCTGATCCAGGCCCCCGGCTTCCATGACGCGCTGGAAGCGAGGACGCACGCGCTGTGCGACGGGCTGGAGGCGGCCGCGCGCGAGGCCGGCGTCGCGTTCAGCACGCAGCGGGTGGGCGGCATGTTCGGGCTGTTCTTCAGCGCGGAAAAGGTGGATACCTTCGCCCAGGCGACCGCCTGCGACAGCGCCGCGTTCAACCGCTTCTTCCACGCGATGCTGGAACGCGGCGTGTACCTGGCGCCGTCCGCGTTCGAGGCCGGCTTCATGTCCGCCGCGCACGACGCGGACGTGATCGCCGCCACCGTGGAAGCGGCACGCGCGGCGTTCGCGGAACTCTAGCGGTGGGCGAACAGGAACCCCCGCCGCAGCGCAACCTGTTCGAGAGGGAACACTTCCCGGCCGCCACCTCGGGCTGGCGGCACCGCTGGTACCGCCGCATCTTCCACCACGACGCAGCGGACGAGCGCAATTTCGACCTGTGGCTGATCGTGGCGATCCTGGCCAGCGTCGCCGTGGTGGTGCTGGACAGCGTGCCGGCGATCAAGGCCCGCTGGCATGGCCAGTTGTACCTCGCCGAATGGTTCTTCACCCTGCTGTTCACCGCCGAGTACGTGCTGCGGCTGCTGGTGGTGCGCAAGCCGCTGCGCTACGCGCGAAGCTTCTTCGGGGTGATCGACCTGCTGGCGATCCTGCCCACCTTCCTGTCCCTGCTGTTCCCGGCCAGCACTTCGCTGACGGTGATCCGCGCGCTGCGCCTGCTGCGCATCTTCCGCGTGCTCAAGCTGGTGGAGTACTCCAGCGAGGCCGGCGTGCTGGTCCAGGCGCTGTTGCGCAGCCGCCGCAAGATCTTCGTGTTCATCACCACCCTGCTGACCATCGTGGTGATCTTCGGCGCGCTGATGTACGTGGCCGAGGGCCCGGAGCACGGCTTCACCAGCATCCCCACCGCGATGTACTGGGCGATCGTCACGGTGACAACGGTTGGCTTCGGCGACATCGCGCCGGGCACGCCGTTCGGGCGCTTCGTCACCTCGGTGCTGATCATGATCGGCTACAGCATCATCGCGGTCCCGACCGGCATCTACACCGCCGAGCTCGCCCGCAGCATGCAGCCGAAACGCCGCGTCGTGCGCTGCGTGGAATGCGGCCTGCCCGAACACGAGTCCGACGCCTGGCATTGCCGCAAGTGCGGGCGCCCCCTTCCTACCGACGATTGAGCCGCCGATGACCGCGATCCGACCCGCCACCGTTGCCGTCCACGCCGGCAACCAGCCCGATGCCGCCACCGGCGCGGTTGCCGCGCCGATCCACCTCGCCACCACCTTCCGCCACGGCGCGGCGGGCGAACGGCTGGCGGGTTACGAGTACCAGCGCGAGGGCAATCCCACCAATGACCGCCTGCGCGAGGCGCTGGCCGCGCTGGAAGGCGGCGCGACCGCGTGCACGTTCGCCTCCGGCATGGCGGCGATGACCACCGTGCTGGAATGCCTGCCGAACGGCGCCCGCCTGCTGGTGCCCGACGATTGCTACACCGGCCTGCGCATGCTGTGCGCGGAGTTCCTGCCGGAACGCGGGATCCGGCCGGTTTCGGTGGACATGACCGACCTCGACGCGGTACGCGCGGCATGCGCGGAGCCGGTGGCGATGCTGTGGATCGAGACGCCGTCGAATCCGCTGATGCAGGTCGCCGACATCGCCGCGCTCGCGCAGCTTGGCCACGCCCACGGGGCGACCGTGGTGGTGGACAACACCTTCGCCACCCCGCTGCTGCAGAGGCCGCTCGCACTGGGCGCGGACATCGTGATGCATTCGACCACCAAGTATTTCGGTGGCCACAGCGACGTGCTTGGTGGCGCGCTGGTGTTCGCGCATGACGACGCCTTCGCGCAGAAAGTCGCGCATCGCCTGCATGTGACGGGCGCGGTGCTGGCGCCTTTCAGCGCCTGGCTGATCCTGCGCGGCTGCCGCTCGCTGGGCGCGCGGATGGCGATGCATTGCGCGAACGCGCGCAAGGTCGCGGACTTCCTGGCGGCGCATCCGGCGATCGAACGGGTCAACTGGCCCGGCCTTGCGAGCCACCCGGGCCACGCGGTCGCCGCCCGCCAGATGCGCGACTTCGGCGGCATGCTCAGCATCCAGCTGCGCGGCGGCCGCGCGGCTGCATTGGCGATGGCGTCGAAACTGCAGGTGTTCACCAATGCCACCTCGCTGGGCGGCTGCGAATCGCTGATCGAGCACCGCGCCTCGGTGGAGGGCGCGAATCCGCGTTCGCCGCAGGACCTGCTGCGCATATCGGTGGGACTGGAGGACGCCGACGACCTGGTCGCCGACCTCGCGCAAGCGCTGGGCTAGATCTCAGCCGAAGCAGTGTGGAACGAAACGGCTGGCATTACCGGTAACCGGATTTGCGTCCTCGCGCATGCCGAGGCCCACCGCTTCATCACCGACGACCCACAGCCCGACCAACCCGTAGCCGGCCTCGCTTCGGTAAAGGGGCGCATGCGCCTGGTAGACCATTCCTGGCTCCGCGAATTGCATGCCCCGATCCGGATCCGAAACGCGCACCCCCTCGCCCTCGCGACCGAACCGCGGTTTGGCAACGACGCGCCCTTCGATATCGCGAGGATCGTGCGAGGCCGCTAACAGGTTGGGATGCCCGCGATGGCGTTCCCACAGCAGCGGCAACAACGACTTGTTGGACAGGAGCTGTTTCCAGGCGGGTTCCACGATCCGCAGGGCAAGGTCCGGCAGATGCCTCGCGAACGGCTCCTCCACCATCCACTCCCACGGATAGAGTTTGAACAGCGCACGGATGCCGTGATCGTCCAGATCGACGAACTGTCCGTCTTTCCAGCCGATGTCGGACATGTCGAGCAGGGTGGTGGCGAAGCCGGCCTGCGTGCAGGTGTCGCGCAAGTAGTCTGTGGTGACGCGATCTTCGACCGCTTCCAGGCTGCCGGCGAAGTGGACGCAGCTTCCCTCGGGAATCAGCGCTGGCCATCGCCGCACCAGCGCCTCATGCAGCAGATTGAATTGATCAAGACCCGCGCGCGTGTCTTCCAGCCAGTACCACTGCACGACCGCGGCTTCAAACAGCGCTGTTGGGGTATCCGCGTTGTATTCCAGCAGTTTCGGCGGAGCGGTCCCGTCGTAGGCGAGGTCCATGCGCCCATAGAGCGCCTGCTCGCCCGCGCGCCAGGCACGCTCTGCCAGCGTCGCCGCAATCGGCCCGAGGCCCAGCCTCGCGTAGTCGCCCGTGCGCACGATATCGGCCACTGCATCCAGGCACATCGCGTGCAGTTCGTTGCCTGCCGATTCGAGCCGGTCGATCTCGACCTGGTCGAACCGGTAGCACGCGTCCTCCACCCAGTACGGACCATCGAGCGTATGAAACTCGAAGCCGAGCGCCTCGACGCGCTGGCGCCAGTCACGACGGATCGGAACCGGGCTACGCTGCATCAGGAACCGGCGGCACGCACACGGCCACTGCCGCCAAACCCGCCGCGATAGCCACTCTCGACGTTGGCGGGTGCACGGTAGCCGTCATCCTGCCCCGACGACCGGCCGGAATAGGCATGCGAATACCCGCCGCTGCGCACGCGGCAGGCACCACGACCCGGGTCATCCGGACGCGCGTCGCCGGCGTCCCGCGCATACCAGGGACCGACCCAGCCGCCATTCTGCCGCTCGCACCGATCCTGGCCGTAATCGCATTCGCAGCTTCGCAGGTCGCTGCCATAGCGATTGCGCAACATCGGATCGCTGGTCGCATCGCGCAGGATCGGGAACCCGGCGAACAAGGCAACCCCGATCCAAAGCAGCGGGGCCTCGAGTGAACGCCGGCGTTGCCGCCCTGGTGCGGGCTGGATCACGTCCGGGAAATTCCGCGTCGACTTGCGCCGGGCCATCAGTAGGTCATGGCCGCAGCATTCAACATGCCGACGCCGACGTGCAGCGCCGCGGCAAGCAGCGCGGCCGCGTTGTCGCCGCGTTCGATGCGCGTCGGGAACCCCGGCAACAGCAATCGGGTGAACACATGCGCCGCGAATTGACCCACGAGCGCGACCAGCCCCCATACGCCGAGCTCCAGCATGCCCACGCTATGGGAAATCGCCTGGGCCAATGGCAAGCAGAAGCCTATCAGCGCACCAGCCAGGGACATTGCAGCAGCCGGGTTGCCGTCGCGGATGAGCTGCAGCTCTCGGTGCGGCGTGAGATAGAGAAACAGGAGCAGGAAAAACGCGACGAAGCCGAGCCCCATGCCGAAATACGCGGCAAAGGCCAGCAAACCCTCCAGGTACTCCATGCAGCCCTCCATTGGCCAATGCCATCCACCATCCACGATAACGCCCGCACGCGGCTAGCGACAACCTGCATGCCATCAACGAACGAACAAGACCTCCAGTGCCGCGCGCAGGCGCGCCAGCCCATCGGCGACTTCGTCGTCGCCGATGTTCAGCGCCGGCACGAAGCGCAGCACGTCAGGGCCCGCCTGCAACAGCAGCAGGCCGTGATCGGCGGCGGCATCGAGGATCGCGCTGGCCTGGCCTGCATGTTCGGGCTTGAGCACGGCACCCAGCATCAGTCCGCGGCCGCGGACTTCGGCGAACAGGTCGAGGTCGCGGTTGATCGCGTCCAGCCCGTCGCGGATCGCGCGTTCCTGCCGGCGCACATTGGCGGCGATCCCGTCCGATGCCAGCCTGCGCAGCGCGACACGCGCGACCGCCGCCGCCAGCGGATTGCCGCCGAAGGTGGTGCCGTGGGCGCCGAACTGCATGGCCTGTGCAACCTGCGGGCCGGCCAGCATCGCGCCGATCGGGAAGCCACCGCCGAGCGCCTTGGCCAGGGTCACGATGTCCGGGGTTGCCTCGTCCTGCCAATGCGCGAACAGGCTGCCGGTGCGGCCCATGCCGCACTGGATTTCATCGAGCACCAGCAGTGCGCCATGCGCATCGCACAGCGCGCGCAGCCCGGCGAGGAAGCCGGGCGCTGCCGGCATCACCCCGCCCTCGCCCTGCACGGGTTCGACCAGGATCGCGGCGACGTCGCCCGCGGCCATCGCCTGCTTCACCGCTTCCAGATCGTTGAAGCCGGTGTAGCGGAAGCCGCCCGGCAGCGGCTCGTAGCCCTCCTGGTACTTCGGCTGCGCAGTCGCGGTCACCGCCGCCAGCGTGCGCCCGTGGAAACTGCCGCGGAAGCTGAGGATGACGCGGCGGTCCGGCGCGCGGCCCTGCGCCGATGCCCACTTGCGCACCAGCTTGATCGCGGCTTCGTTTGCCTCGGTGCCGGAGTTGCACAGGAACACCCGCTCGGCGAAGCGCGAGGCGACCACCAGTTCATCGGCCAGCCGCAGCGGCGGCTCGCTGTAGAACACGTTGCTGGTGTGCCAGAGCTTGCCGGCCTGTTCCTGCAGCGCGGCGACCAGTTCCGGATCGCAATGGCCCAGGCTGCAGACCGCGATGCCGGCGCCGAAGTCCACGTAGTCGCGGCCGTCGGAATCCCACAGCCGCGCGCCCTGTCCACGCTCCAGGATCAGTTCGCGCGGGCGGTACACCGGCAGGTAACGCTCGCGCCCGAGGGCGAGCAGGTCCGCGCGATCCATCGGACTCACCACGCGCCGGTGTTGGGCATCGAAGCCCATGGCTCCCGCGGCGGCAGGTGGCCGTCCTGCAACAGCTCCACCGAGACCAGGTCGGGCGAGCGCACGAAGGCCATGTGGCCGTCGCGGGGCGGGCGGTTGATCGTGTAGCCCATTGCCTGCAGGTGCGCGCAGGTCGCGTAGATGTCGTCGACGCGAAAGGCCAGGTGGCCGAAGTTGCGGGCGCTGCCGTAGTCCTCGATGGCGCCGCCGGCGTCGGGCCAGTTGTACGTGAGTTCGATTTCCGCGTCGGGTGTTTCGTCCGCGGCGAGGAACACCAGCGTGTAACGCCCCTGCGGGTTCTCCATGCGCCGGGTCTCGCGCAGGCCAAGGCCGTCGCGGAAGAAGCGCAGGTTCGCCTCGAGGTCGCGCACGCGGACCATGGTGTGCAGGTAGCGCATCGCTTACTCCAGGAACAGGTCGGGCAACAGCCGCTGCCCGGGTTCGACCGCGTACCGGTCGAAATCGGTGCATCCGGCTTCGCGCAGGACGTCTTCGTCGATCAGGAACTTGCCGTGGAAGCCGCGCGCGGCGCGGACCAGCACGGCGTGCGCGGCATCGGCCACGACCTGCGGGGTGCGGCAGTTGCGCGCGTCGACGCCGGGGATCATGTTGATCGCGTCGGTGGCGATCACCGTGCGCGGCCACAGCGCATTCACCGCCACCCCCTGCGGGCCGAACTCGGCGGCCAGGCCCAGCGTCACGAAGCTCATGCCCATCTTGGCCAGGGTGTAGCCGGCGTGCGGCCCCCACCATTTGGGATCGAGCGATGGCGGCGGGCACAGGGTCAGGATGTGCGGGTTCGGCGCCTGCAACAGATGCGGCAGGCAGGCCTGCGCGCACAGGAAGCTGCCGCGGCTGTTGACCTGCTGCATCAGGTCGAAGCGCTTCATCGGGGTGTCCAGGGCGCCGCGCAGCCAGATCGCGCTGGCGTTGTTGACCAGGATGTCGATGCCGCCGAACGCATCAACCGTGGCCGCGACCGCGGCGCGCACCTCGTCCTCCTCGCGGATGTCGCATTTGAGCGCCAGCGCGCGGCCGCCGGCGGCCTCGACCTGCGCCGCCGCGCTGTGGATGGTGCCGGGCAACTTCGGATTCGCCACCGCGGACTTGGCGGCGATCGCGATGTTGGCGCCGTCGCGCGCGGCGCGCAGCGCGATCGCCAGGCCAATCCCGCGCGAGGCGCCGGTGATGAACAGGGTCTTGCCGGACAACGTGGCCATGCGATGCGTCCCTTGCTGCGTCCCGGAAGTGTACGTGCCCGCCCGGGAAATGGCCGCCAACTATAATCGCCGGATGCAGAGCGCCTGGTTCGACGCCACCATCGCCTGGATCAGCGCCCACCCGCATGCCGCGGGCGGGCTGGTGTTCCTGATCGCCTTCTGCGACGCGCTGGCGGTGGTCGGGATCGTGGTGCCTGCGCTGCCGCTGCTGTTCGCGGTCGGCACCCTGATCGGGCTGGGCCACCTCGATGGCCCGTATGCGCTGCTGTGCGCGGCGGGCGGTGCCTTCGCCGGCGACGGCCTGAGCTACTGGATCGGTTATCGCTGGGGCCCGGCGATGCGCGGGCTGTGGCTGTTCCGGCGCTATCCGGGACTGCTCGACCGCGGCGAACAGATGTTCCGCCGGCACGGCGCCAAGGGCATCGTGACCGCGCGCTTCGTCGGCGCGGTGCGGCCGTTCGTGCCGGCGGTGGCCGGGATGCTGCACATGCCGCTGAAGCGCTACGCGCCTGCCAGCGCGGTCGCCGCGTTTGCGTGGGCGGCGGTGTTCCTGGCCCCGGGCTGGACGTTCGGCGCGTCCTACGACGCGGTGGCCGCGGTCGCCGACAAGCTGGTGCTGGTGCTGCTGGGCCTGGCCGCGGCGCTGGCACTCGGGTGGGCGCTGGTGCTGTACACGTGGCGCTGGTTCGCCGCGCACGCGGACAACCTGTTGGCGCGCGCGCTGCGCTGGACCCGCGCGCATCCGCGGCTGGGCCGCTATGCGGCGGCGCTGATCGATCCGCGGCGGCCGGAATCGGCCTCGCTGGTGGTGCTGGCGACCTGCCTGTTCACGGTGGCCTGGCTGTGGGCCGGGTTCACCACCTGGCTGCTGGTGCGCGGCGAGCCGCTGCTGTTCGACCGCGAACTGCAGGCGACGATGTTCGCCCTGCGCAATCCGCTCGCCGACCGGCTGATGGCGGACCTCGCCGCGATCGGCAGCGCGCCGGTGCTCGGCACCGCATCGGTTGCCGCGCTGCTGTGGCTGGGTTGGCGGCGGCGCTGGATGGCCGCGGCGCACTGGCTGGCGGCGATCGCGGTAGGCCTGTTGCTGACGGTTGGCCTGGATGCGCTGGTGGATACCCCGCGGCCGCCGACCGCGGCGGCCGGCTTCGGCTTTCCGTCGATCGCGGTGACCATGACCACGGTCGTGTTCGGCTTCTTCGCGGTGTTGATCGCGCGCGAATTCCCCGGCCGGCAGCGGGTCTGGCCGTACCTGATGGCCGGCGTCGCCACCGTGCTGGTCGCGTTCGCGCGGCTTTACCTGGGCGCGCACTGGCTGAGCGACGTGATCGCCGGGGTGCTGCTGGGCGTGGTCTGGGTGTTGCTGATCGGCATCGCCTACCGACGGCACAGCACGCGCTCGTTCTGGATGCGCCCGCTGGCATGGATGTTCTATGGCGGTTTCGCGCTGGCCCTTGGTTGGTACGCCCCGCGCAGCGCCGACCCCACCCTGGCCCGGTTCACGCCGCCCGCGCCGCAGCAACGGCTTGCGCTGGTGCAATGGCAGGCGCACGGGATCCCCGACCCCCGCCACTTCGACCTGCAGGCCGCCGGCGACCTGCGCCCGCTGCAGCAGCGCCTGCAGGCGCAGGGTTGGCGGGTGCAACCCCAGGCCGACTGGATCTCGGTGCTGGGCCTGCTGGACGACGATCGATCGCTGGCGCGCAAGCCGGTGCTGCCGCTGGCGCTGGATGCGCATCCGGAACGCCTGCTGCTGCGCCGGACCGGCAACGACCCGCGCTGGATCGAGGTCCTGCGGATCTGGCCGGCACCGGCGCAACTGGACGACGGCACCGCGCTGTGGGTCGGTCGTTACGAACGCATGCACGCGCACACGCGGCTGCGACTGCTCACCCTGTGGCACCCGGTCCCGCAGGCCGGCACGCTGCCAGCGGACCTGCAGGCGCTTGCCGCCAGAGCGGCCGTGGCCGATCCGCGGGTGCAGGTGCGCGTCGACACGCGCTGAAGCGCTAGCCCTCCGCGGCGATCGCCTCCAGCAACCGCTGCAGGCGCGCATGCGGGTCGTCATCCTGCAGCAGCGCCTGCCGTTGCCGCATCTCCAGCGGCAGCAGCTCCGCCAGCCGCCAACCCACCCATGCCGCGCTCTCGAACAGCAGTGGCGCCGGCTCGGCGTGTTCGCCCGCGACCTGCAACAGGATCCGCCGCAGCAGTTCCGCCAGCAGCGCATGCTCCGGGCGCAGCCGCGGCGAACCGGCGGCGTCCTCGCGCCATTCGACATCGGCCACCAGCAGCCCGTTGTCGCGCACGCGCGTGCGCAGCACATGGAAGCGCCGCCGCCCGCGTACGCGCAGCGACAGCAACCCATCCGGCGTGCTGCCGAAATCCTCGATCAGCGCCTCGGTCCCGAACGCCGCCGGCGTGGCCGCAGCGCCGGTCTCGCTGCCTTCGAGGATCAGGCAGACACCGAAGCCGCTGCCGCTGCGGCCGCAGTCGCGGACCATGTCCAGGTAACGGCGTTCGAAGATCCGCAGGTCCAGCCCGGCGCCCGGCACCAGCACCGCCTGCAGCGGCAACAATGGCAGCGGCGCGCCCGCCTCAGGCATCGCGCAGTGCGGCGAGGAAGCGCCGCGGGGCGCCGTCGAAACCGCCGTTGGACATGAACACCACGTGGTCGCCATCCCGCGCGATTTCGCGCAGGCGCGCGACCAGCGCATCGGCGTCGGCCACGGCGCGGGCGTCGCCGCGGATCGCCGCGATCACCTGGTCCGCATCCCACGGCAATTCCGGGCGCGCCAGGAACACCACCACGTCGGCGATGTCCAGCGACGGCGCCAATGCCTGCGCATGCGCGCCCAGGCGCATCGAATTGCTGCGCGGCTCCATCGCCACCACGATCCTTGCCGCGCCGACCTTGGCGCGCAGGCCGGCAAGCGTGGTCTGGATCGCAGTGGGATGGTGGGCGAAGTCGTCGTAGACGGTGATGCCATCGTGTTCGCCGATCACTTCCATCCGCCGCTTCACGCTGCTGAACCCAGCGAGCGACGGGATGACCGACGCCACATCGACCCCGACCGCGCTGCAGGCCGCGAGCGCGGCCAGTCCGTTGAGCACGTTGTGGTCGCCGAGCATCGGCCATTCGACGGTGCCGAGCTCCTGGCCAGCGTGCAGGACCACGAACGCACTGCCGTCGTCGCGCAGCTTGCGCGCGCTCCATTCGAACGACGGATCGAAACCGAACCGCTCCACCGGCGTCCAGCAGCCCATCGCCAGCACTTCGCGCAGGTGCCGGTCGTGGCCGTTGACGAGCAGCCGTCCGCGCCGCGGCACGGTCCGCACCAGGTGGTGGAACTGGCGCTGGATCGCGGCCACGTCGGGGAAGATGTCGGCGTGGTCGTACTCGAGGTTGTTGAGGATCGCGACCAGCGGGCGGTAGTGGACGAACTTGCTGCGCTTGTCGAAGAAGGCGGTGTCGTATTCGTCGGCCTCGACCACGAATTCGCGGCCACCGCCGATCCGCGCGGACACGCCGAAGTCCTCGGCGACGCCGCCGATCAGGAAGCCCGGCGCGCGGCCCGCGCGTTCCAGAAGGTAGGACAGGATCGTGGTCGTGGTGGTCTTGCCGTGGGTTCCGGCCACCGCCAGCACGTCGCGGCCGGGCAACAACCGCTCGCTCAGCCACTGTGCGCCGGAGGTGTACCTGAGGCCGGCATCGAGCACGTGTTCGACCGCTTCGTTGCCGCGCGACAGCGCATTGCCGACCACGATCTCGTCGCAATCGGCGGAGATGTTGGCGGCCTCGTAGCCGGGCTTCAGCGCGATGCCCAGGCGTTCGAGCTGGGTGGACATCGGCGGATAGATGTTCTGGTCGCTGCCTTCAACCTCATGGCCGAGTTCGCGCGCCAGCGCGGCGACGCCACCCATGAAGGTACCGGCGATGCCGAGGATGTGGAGTTTCAAGACAAGCTCCGAGAAATTCCGGGCGAAGATCGGTGGTCGGGGGGCGTTTCAACCGAGCGAGTATCGGGGAGCGAATTGAAACGCCCCCCGACCGCCGGGCTTCGCTGCGACGCCGTCAACCGACCTCGTGCCCCGGCTGGATCGCTTCGAGGATGCGGGTGAACACCTCGTCCAGCGAGCCCACGCCATCGACCACGGTGAGCTGGCCGTGCTGGCGGTAGAAGTCGATCACCGGCGCGGTCTGCTGGTCGTAGACGTTCAGGCGGTGGCGCACCGACTCCGGGGTGTCGTCGGCGCGGCCCTCTGCCTTCGCCCGGCCGGCCAGGCGCTCGATGATCTGCTCGTTGTCGACGGTGAGCTGGACCGCGGCATCGAAGGCCTGGCCGAGCTCCGCGAGCAGCTTGTCGAGCGCCGCGGCCTGGGCGAGGTTGCGCGGGTAGCCGTCGAGGATGAAGCCGGCCCTGGTGTCGTCGCGGGAAAAACGGTCGCGCAGCATGCCCAGCAGGATGTCGTCGCTGACCAGGTCGCCGCGCGCCATCACTTCCTTGGCCTGCAGGCCCAGCGGGCTGCCCGCCGCCACTTCCGCGCGCAACAGGTCGCCGGTGGAGATGTGCGGCACCTGCAGGTGTTCCTTCAATCGTGCCGCCTGGGTGCCCTTGCCCGAGCCGGGCGCG
>Ga0073903_10001072_pt1 | contig 14334 bp, 12 predicted proteins | sample KloWWTKNB14_bulk_FD_66665 | JGI IMG/M metagenome (GOLD analysis project Ga0073903, IMG submission 66665) | Active sludge microbial communities from Klosterneuburg, Austria, studying microevolution and ecology of nitrifiers - Klosterneuburg... | ecosystem: Engineered > WWTP > Aerobic digester >... | reverse complement strand
CGCTGGCGGCCTGCAACACCATGGCCGGCGCAGGCAAGGACATCGAGAAGGCCGGCGAGACCATCCAGGGCGCGGCAAAGAAGTAAGCCGATGCGAAGCCTCACGGTTCACCGCGGACTGGTCGCGCCGCTCGATCGCGCGAACGTCGACACCGACGCGATCATTCCGAAGCAGTTCCTGAAGTCGATCAAGCGCAGCGGCTTCGGGCCGAACCTGTTCGACGAATGGCGCTACCTCGACCGCGGCGAGCCGGGCATCGACAACAGCCGCCGGCCGCTGAACCCGGACTTCGCGCTGAACCAGCCCCGCTACAAGGGCGCGTCGATCCTGCTCACCCGCAAGAACTTCGGTTGCGGTTCGTCGCGCGAGCACGCGCCGTGGGCGCTGGAAGACTACGGCTTCCGGGTCGTCATCGCGCCGTCGTACGCGGACATCTTCTACAACAACTGCTTCAAGAACGGCTTGCTGCCGGTGCGGCTTCCGGAGTCCGACGTCGACTGGCTGTTCGACCAGGTCAACGCGTTCGCCGGCTTCGAGCTGGTGGTTGACCTGCCGGCGCAGCAGGTGCGCACGGTCGACAATGCGCGCAGCTTCGCGTTCGACGTCGACCCTTTCCGCAAGGACTGCCTGCTGGGCGGCCTCGACGAGATCGGCCTCACGCTGAAGCACGCCGACCGGATTCGCGAATACGAGGCCAAGAGGCTGGCGGAGCAGCCGTGGCTGGCTACCTCGCTGGCCGGCTGACGCGGACCGGGCTCGCAGACGTCTCGCCGACCTCGACCGACGCGGCCCGGCCGGGACCCACCGGGCCGGGCCGCTTCGCTTCGGAACCCTGAACAGGACTCCTGGACATGAAGATTGCAGTGCTGGCCGGCGACGGAATCGGGCCGGAGATCACCGGGCAGGCGGTCCGCGTGCTGCAGGCGCTCGCCACCGACGGCCTGAAGATCGAGCTGGCACACGCGCCGGTGGGCGGCGCGGGCTACGACGCGGCCGGCGACCCGCTGCCCGAGGCGACGCTGAAGCTGGCGGAGCAGGCCGACGCGATCCTGTTCGGCTCGGTCGGCGGCCCGAAGTACGACACGCTGCCGCGCGCCAAACGTCCCGAGCAGGGTCTGCTGCGGCTGCGCAAGCACTTCGACCTGTTCGCCAACCTGCGTCCGGCGATCGTCTATCCGGAGCTCGCGCACGCCTCTACGCTCAAGCCCGAGGTGGTGGCGGGCCTCGACCTGCTGATCCTTCGCGAACTGACGGGCGACATCTATTTCGGCCAGCCGCGCGGCGTGCGCGTGAACGAGCACGGCGAGCGCGAGGGCTTCGACACGATGCGCTACACGGAAAGCGAAATCCGGCGCATCGCGCAGCTCGCGTTCGAGACTGCGCGCAAGCGCCAGCGCCGCGTGTGCTCGGTCGACAAGGCCAACGTGCTCGAGACGACTCAGTTCTGGCGCGACGTCGTGACCGACCTGCACGGTCAGTACCGCGACGTCGAGCTGACCCATATGTACGTCGACAACGCCGCCATGCAGCTGGTGCGCAACCCGAAGCAGTTCGACGTGATCGTCACGGGCAACATGTTCGGCGATATCCTGTCGGACGAGGCGTCGATGCTGACCGGCTCGATCGGCATGCTGCCGTCGGCGTCGCTGAACGCGCGCGGCTACGGGCTGTACGAGCCGATCCACGGCTCGGCCCCCGACATCGCCGGCAAGGACGTCGCCAATCCGCTGGCGACCATCCTGTCGGCGGCGATGCTGCTGCGGCACTCGCTGAACCAGGAGGCGGCGGCACAGCGGGTCGAGGCGGCGGTGCGCAAGGTGCTGGCGCAGGGGTTCCGGACCGCGGACATCGCCGAGGCGGGCAAGCGCACGGTGGGCACGACGGAGATGGGCGACGCGGTGCTCGCGGCACTGTAGGACGACGCCGCCGGCACGTGGCGCCGGCGGGACCAGGGAGCGAAGTCATGTTGAAGGTGGCGATGGTCGGGTGGCGCGGAATGGTCGGTTCCGTGCTGATGCAGCGCATGCGCGAGGAGAACGACTTCGCGCACGTCGAGACGGTGTTCTTCAGCACGTCCAACGCCGGCGGCGCGGCGCCGGAGGTGCCCAACCTCGGCGACCGCAAGCTGCACGCGGCCGGCGAGATCGACCTGCTGAAGAAGATGGACGTGGTGCTGACCTGCCAGGGCGGCGACTGGACCAACGAGGTCCACCCGAAGCTGCGCGCGGCCGGCTGGAACGGCTACTGGATCGATGCGGCGTCGGCGCTGCGGATGAAGGACGACGCGGTCATCATTCTCGACCCGCTGAACCTGCACGTGATCAAGGATGCGCTTGCGCGTGGCGTGCGCGACTACATCGGCGGCAACTGCACGGTCAGCCTGATGATGATGGGGCTCAACGGGCTGTTCCGCGAGAAGCTCGTCGAGTGGATCACCGCGATGACCTACCAGGCGGCGTCGGGGGCCGGCGCGCAGAACATGCGCGAGCTTCTGGCGCAGATGGGCGCCGCGCACGCCGCGGTGGCACCGCAGCTCGCCGACCCCGGCTCGGCGATCCTCGAGATCGACGCGAAGGTTTCGCAGGCCATGCGCTCGCAGGCGTTCCCGACCGAGCACTTCGGCGTGCCGCTGGCGGGCAGCCTGATCCCGTGGATCGACAAGGACCTCGGCGACGGCATGTCGCGCGAGGAGTGGAAGGGCGATGCCGAGTGCAACAAGATCCTCGGATTGCCGGCTTCGGGCGCAGGCCACATCCCGATCGAGAGCCTCTGCGTGCGCATCGGCGCGATGCGTTGCCACAGCCAGGCGCTCACGATCAAGCTGCGCCGCGACGTGCCGCTCGACGAGATCGAGTCGATCGTCGCGTCGGGCAACGAATGGGTCAGGCTGGTGCCGAACACGCGCGAAGCGAGCATTCGCGGGCTGTCGCCGGTGGCGGTCAACGGTGGCCTGGGCATCCCGGTCGGGCGGCTTCGCAAACTCGCGCTCGGTCCCGGCTACCTGAGTGCGTTCACGGTTGGCGACCAGTTGTTGTGGGGGGCCGCCGAGCCGCTCAGACGCATGTTGAGGCTCTTGGCATCCTGAGCGTCTCACGACGCACGTCCGGGACGCCGCCGGTGGGTCCGGAAGTCGCCGTTCGTCACATGCTCGCCACGTTGCGAACCTCCGCAGCTTCTTGAGCTTGCCTGGGTAAGTCGCTGATGTTAGGCTCGAAAAATCCATTGGTGCGTCTGGGGAAAAGCGTGAAATCATCGCAAGGACAGCGGGTCGGGCAGCACCGCACGGGTACTCCGACGCTACTCGCGCTGGCAGTTGCCGCCGCGTTGGCGGGTGGCGTGCCGGCGTCGGCGGACGCGGCCGGGCTCGGCAGGCTCACGGTGCAGTCCGCACTCGGTCAACCCTTGCGTGCCGAGGTCGAGGTCACCGCGCTCGGTCGCGAGGAAGCCGGGTCGCTCAGCGCGCGCCTGGCGCCGGTCGAGGCTTTCCGCCAGGCGGGCCTGGAGTTCAACCCGGCGCTGAGCAATCTCCGTTTCGCGGTCGATCGCCGGGCCAACGGCGCGGCGGTCGTGCGGATTACGTCTTCACAGCCGATCAACGAGCCGTTCGTCGACTTGCTGGTCGAGTTGAACTGGTCCTCCGGAAAGTTCGTTCGCGAGTACACCTTCCTGCTCGATCCGCCCGAGTTGCGGATGGGGCGCGAGACCGTTGCCGGCGGCGCCACCACGCAGGTCGTCCCACCCAGCACGGCGACGACGTCCGCGCCGGCCGCGCCGGCCGCAGCACCGGCGGCTTCGGCGCCGGCGGCGTCCGCGCCGGCGGCTTCGGCCGCGGCGCCGGCGGCCCGAACGGCGCGCCCGGCTGCGGCGGCCGCGCCCGCGGGCGCGCCGGCCGCTCAGCCCGCTCCGCAGCCAGCCGCTGCGCCGGCCGCTGCGCCCGGCGAGGTCACGGTCCGGTCGGGCGACACGCTCGCGGGTATCGCCGCGCGCGTGAAGCCGGCCGACGTGGCGCTCGAGCAGGCGATCATTTCGATCTACAACGCCAACCCGAGCGCGTTCTTCGGCAGCGTTCACCAGATGCTGGCCGGCAAGACCCTCGACGTGCCCAATCGCGATGCGATGGCCGCGGTCGACGCGGCTGCTGCGCGCCGGCAGATCCGCACCCAGGCGGCGGATTTCCGCGCCTACCGCGAGCGGCTCGCGGCTGCGGCGCGGCGGGTCGAGCCGGCGCAGGCCGGGCAGAGCGCCGCTGGATCGGTGACCGCGCGCGTCGAAGACGGCGCGAGCGGCACGGCTGCTGGCGACCAGCTGAAGCTGTCGCGCTCGCAGCCGGCGGCGGGCAGGGCGGCGGGTGCTGCGGGAGCCGCGACCGGCGCCGGCGACGCGACCGCCGAAGCACAGGTCGCGCGCGATGCGGCGGTGCGGGAGCAGCAGGAGCGCGTCTCGGCGCTCGAGAAGAACGTCGCCGACCTGCAGCAGCTGGTCGAGTTGAAGAACCGGCAACTGGCCGAACTGCAGCGCCAGGTCGAGGCGGCCCGCGCGACCGGCACGACGGCTTCGGGAACCGTCGGTGCTGCAGCATCCCCGGCTACCGCGACGGCACCGTCGCCGGGCGCGCCTGCCGCCGCGCCGGCGACGACCGCCGCGGCGCCGACGCAAGCCGGCGACGCGGCCCAGCCCGCCGCGGCCGCTGCGTCCACGCCGCCGGTGACCGAGCCGGCCGCACAAGCGCCGGCCGGCGCCGCTGCGCCCGCGCCAGCGACCACGACAGCGACCACGGCGGCCGATGGCCAGCCGCCGGCGCCCGCCGCGAAGCCGACACCTGCACCAGCACCGGCACCCGGTTTCGTCGACGAGTTGATGGACAACCCGTTGACGCTTCCGGGCCTCGGCGCGATCGTGCTCGCGATCGGCGCCTATGGGCTCTTCGCCATGCGGCGTCGCAAGCAGGCCGAGACGCTCGAGGAAGACAGCCTGATTTCGGCCGACGCGTTCACCGCGAACTCGCTGTTCGGTTCGACCGGCGGGCAGGCGGTCGACACCAGCAACAGCCTGTTCGCGACCAGCACGCGCGACAGCGGCGTCGACGTGCATTCGACCGAAGTCGACCCGATTGCCGAGGCCGAGGTCTACATCGCCTACGGCCGCGAGACGCAGGCCGAAGAGATCCTGAAGGAGGCGCTGAAGAAGCAGGGCGAGCGCCAGGCGATCAGGGTCAAGCTGCTCGAGATCTACGCCGGCCGCAAGGATGCTGTCGCCTTCGGCGCGCTCGCGCAGGAGATGTACGACATGACCGGCGGGCAGAACGAGGAGTGGCCGAGGGTGGTCACGCTCGGGCTGTCGATCGACCCGGCGAACCCGCTCTACACGGGGCACGGCGACATGTCCGGCGCTGCACCCGCCGCTGCGCAAGGCGGCGCGGGCGACGCTTCCGCTGCCGGCGCATCGGCGGCTGCGGGCCTGGCGGCCGCTGCGAGCGCGGCCGCGACGATGCTCGGCGATCACATGCTGCCGGGCGACGACACGGCGGCGAAGCCGCGCGCGACCGCGGCCGGTCCCTTTGCCGCGACCGTCCCGATGGATGCCGAATCGGCCGCGGTCGAGGGAATGCCGTCGCTCGATTTCGACCTCGATCTCGACACCCGGATCGGCCGCGCGGCGAGCATGCGCGACGCGTCGGGCGAGCAGTCGCCGCTGGGCGACTCGGATCTGTCGCGCGCGATCGACGGCCGCTTCGAGCTGCCTTCGCTCGAGATCGAGACCGGCCAGCAGGCTTCCGCGACCGGGACGGCTTCCGAGGAACCGTCGGCGCTCGCCGACCTCGGCGACTTCAAGATCGACCTGCCTTCTCTCGAAGGCCTCGACACCCGGCCGGCGATCGAAGACGGCCCGTCGATGGACCGGCTCGGCGATTCGGCCCTCGGCGGCGACTTCGCCGGCGACCTGGGGCTCGCCGCAGCCGAGACCGCAGTGGCCCCGGCCATCGACTCGTCGCGCTGGCAGGAGATGGCGACCAAGCTCGACCTGGCGTCGGCCTACGAGGAGATCGGCGACAAGGAAGGCGCTCGCGAACTGCTCGAGGAAGTGCTCAAGGGCGGCGACTCGGCTCAACAACAGAAGGCGCGTTCGATGCTTTCGAAGATCGGATAAGTTCCCGCAATCGAAGTGCTTCGGGGAAGCCGCGGCTTCCCCTTTTTCGTTTCGGCTCCCGATGCCCCGATTCGCGTTGACGCTGGCCTACGACGGCAGCCGCTTCAACGGCTGGCAGACACAACCCAACGGCGAGGCCGCGCAGGACGTGCTGGAACGCGCGCTCGCGGCGATCGCCGACCAGCCGGTGGCGACCATCTGCGCCGGGCGCACCGACACCGGCGTGCACGCGCTGCGCCAGGTGGTCCACTTCGATTGTGCCGCAGATCGCCCGCTGTCGGCTTGGGTGCGCGGCGTGAACGCGCACCTGCCCGAAGGCATCGCGGTGCGCGGCGCGACGCCGGTGGCCGATGAGTTCCACGCGCGCTACGGTGCCGCGAGACGGCGCTATCGCTACCTGTTGTACCGGTCGGCGGTCCGCCATCCGCTGCTGTCGCGGCGGGCGGGCTGGACCTTCCGCGATCCCGATGTCGGGCGGATGCGCGAGGCGGCGGCACTGGTCGTCGGCGAGCACGACTTCTCCGCATTCCGTTCGTCCGAGTGCCAGGCGGCGTCGCCGGTGCGAACGCTCGAGGAACTCTCGCTGGTCGAGCGTGGCGCCTTCGTGCTGTTCACGTTCACCGGCAACGCGTTCCTCCACCACATGATCCGCAACCTGATGGGGGCGCTCGTCGCGATCGGCGAAGGCCGTCGCCCGCCGGCGTGGATCGGCGAACTGCTGGCGGGCCGCGACCGGCGCGAGGCGCCAGCCACCTTTGCGCCGGACGGGCTGTACTTCGACGGCGCGCAATACGAGCCGCGCTTCGGCGTCCCGTCCTGGGGTGGCGATCCGCTCGAGTGCTTCGGCTGAGCGGACTACACTGCCGTCGATGCGCACACGGATCAAGTTCTGCGGCCTGGTTCGCGCCGACGACGTTCGCACGGCGGCCGCGCTCGGCGTCGATGCCGTGGGCTTCGTGTTCTATCCGCAGAGCCCGAGGTCGCTCGACGTCTGCAGCGCCGCCGGGCTGCGCAGGCTGCTGCCGTCCTGGGTGGCGGCGGTGGGACTGTTCGTCAACGCGCCTGCGGGTGCGATCCGTCGCGTCACGGGCGCGGTCGGCCTCGACGTGATCCAGTTCCACGGCGACGAGGCGGCGAACGCCTGCGAAGCCGAACTGCCCGTCGGAGTGTCGTATTGGCGCGCCGTGCGCATGCGCGCGGCAGTCGATTTGATAGAATCCTTCGATCGATTTGCGAGTGCCGAGGCGCTGCTGCTCGATTCGCACAGCCTGGGCTACGGCGGCAGCGGCGAAGGCTTCGATTGGTCGTGGATCCCGCGCGAGCGTTCGAAGCCGATCGTGTTGTCGGGCGGTCTGGCGCCCGGGAACGTCGCGACCGCGATCGCACAGGTGCGGCCGACGATGGTCGACGTGTCCAGCGGCATCCAGGCCGGGGCGCCGAGCCCCGATCCCCGTGCGAAGTCGCGCCAGCGCATGGAGAGGTTCGTCGCCGAGGTGCTGCGGGCCGATTCGGCACAACAGGATTCTCGATGAAGCCGTACGACCTTCCGGATGCCCGTGGCCACTTCGGTCCCTATGGCGGCATCTTCGTGGCAGAGACGCTGGTGCACGCCCTCGAGGAACTGCGTGTCGCCTACCAGCGCTACCGCGACGACCCGGAGTTCGTCGCCGAGTTCCACTACGAACTCGAGCACTTCGTCGGCCGCCCCAGTCCCGTCTATCACGCGAAGCGCTGGTCGGAGCGCCTCGGTGGCGCGCAGATCTGGTTCAAGCGCGAAGACCTGAACCACACCGGCGCGCACAAGATCAACAACACGATCGGGCAGGCGCTGCTCGCGAAGCGCATGGGCAAGCCGCGCGTGATCGCCGAGACCGGCGCCGGCCAGCACGGCGTTGCCACGGCCACGGTGGCCGCACGCTACGGCATGGCCTGCGTCGTCTACATGGGCTCGGAGGACGTGGCGCGGCAGGCGCAGAACGTCTACCGGATGAAGCTGCTGGGCGCCGAGGTCGTGCCGGTCGATTCGGGCTCGAAGACGCTGAAGGACGCGCTCAACGAGGCCATGCGCGACTGGGTCACCAACGTCGAGGACACCTTCTACATCATCGGCACCGTCGCGGGCCCGCACCCGTATCCGATGATGGTGCGCGACTTCCAGTCGGTGATCGGCGAGGAGTGCAAGCGCCAGATGCCGGCCATGACGGGTCGCCAGCCCGACTACGTGGTCGCGTGCGTCGGCGGCGGCTCGAACGCGATCGGCATCTTCCATCCGTACCTCGAGCTGGCCGACGTGAAGCTGGTCGGCGTCGAGGCGGGCGGCGAAGGGCTGGCCAGCGGGCGACATGCCGCGTCGCTGTCCGCAGGCACGCCGGGCGTGCTGCACGGCAACCGCACCTACCTGCTGCAGGACGAGAACGGGCAGATCGTCGACACGCACTCGGTGTCGGCGGGCCTCGACTACCCCGGCGTCGGGCCCGAGCATGCCTGGCTCAAGGACACCGGTCGCGCCACCTACGAGGTGGTCGACGACGACGAGGCTCTGGAAGCCTTCCACGCGTGCTGCCGCATCGAGGGGATCATCCCTGCGCTCGAGTCGAGCCACGCGCTGGCCTGGGCGGCACGGCTCGCGCCGACGCTGCCGAAGGACAGGATCGTCCTCGTCAACCTGTCGGGTCGCGGCGACAAGGACATGCACACGGTTGCGCAGCGCGCGGGGATCCGCTTCTGATGTCGCGCCTCGCAGCGACGTTCGAGCGGCTCGCGGCTGGCGGCCGCAAGGCGCTGATTCCGTACGTCACTTCGGGGTTCCCCGCGCCTGCGCTGACGGTGCCGGTGATGCACGCGCTGGTGGCCGGCGGTGCCGACGCGATCGAACTCGGCGTGCCGTTCTCGGACCCGATGGCCGACGGCCCGGTGATCCAGCACGCCAACGAGTGCGCGCTGGCGCTCGGCGTCGGCATGCGCGAGGTGCTCGGCTTCGTGCGCGAGTTTCGTCGCACCGATGCATCGACGCCGGTCGTATTGATGGGATACGCGAACCCGGTGGAGCGGATGGGCGTCGAGCGCTTCCTCGACGAGGCCGCGGCAGCCGGCGTCGACGGCGTCCTCGTCGTCGACTATCCGCCCGAGGAATCCGGTGCGTTCGCAGCTGCGGCGCGCGCGCGTGCGATCGATCCGATCTTCCTGCTCGCGCCGACCACGACCGAAGTGCGTGTCGCGCGGGTGCTCGCGATCGCCAGCGGCTACGTCTACTACGTGTCGCTCAAGGGCATCACCGGCGGGACGATCGACGCGGCGGACGTCGTGCGACGCGTCGGCGCGATCCGGCGGCAGACCAAGCTGCCGGTCGGCGTCGGTTTCGGGATTCGCGACGGCGCCACCGCCAGCGCAGTCGCGCAGGCCGCCGACGCGGTCATCATCGGGACCCGGATCATCCAGTTGCTCGAAGACGGACCGCCCGACGAAGCGCCCGCGCGCGCCCGCGCGTTCATGGCCGAGATTCGCGCCGCCCTCGACCGGACGGCCCACACGGAGGTGACTCCATGACCTGGCTCGACAAGCTCCTGCCCCCGCGAATCAAGCGCTCGCCTGCCGGCGGCAAGAAGGTGCCCGAAGGCGTCTGGGTCAAGTGCCCGTCGTGCGACGCGGTGCTGTACTCGGCTGACCTCGAGGCCAACCTCAACGTCTGCCCGAAGTGCTCGCACCACATGCGGCTGCCGGCGCGCAAGCGGCTCGACCTGCTGCTGGACGCCGAGGGCCGCTACGAGATCGGCCACGAGGTGCTGCCGGTCGACGCGCTGAAGTTCAAGGACAGCCGCAAGTATCCCGACCGCCTGCAGGAGGCGATCGACGACACCGGCGAGACCGACGCGCTGGTCGTGCTGGGGGGGGCGATCCGGACGATCCCGGTCGTCGTGGCGTGCTTCGAGTTCGACTTCATGGGCGGCTCGATGGGTTCGGTCGTCGGCGAGCGTTTCGCGCGCGGCGTCCAGGGCGCGATCGAGCAGAAGGTGCCGTTCGTCTCGATCGCCGCCTCGGGCGGCGCGCGGATGCAGGAGGGGCTACTGTCGCTGATGCAGATGGCCAAGACCACCGCGATGCTCACCAAGCTCGCCGAGAAGCGCTTGCCCTACATCTCGGTGCTCACCGACCCGACGATGGGCGGCGTGTCCGCGAGCTTCTGCTTCCTCGGCGACGTGGTGATCGCCGAGCCCAAGGCGCTGATCGGCTTCGCCGGGCCGCGTGTGATCGAGCAGACCGTGCGCGAGAAGCTGCCCGAGGGTTTCCAGCGCTCCGAGTTCCTGCTCGAGAAGGGCGCGATCGACATGATCGTCGACCGGCGCGCGATGCGCGACGAGATCGCGCGGCTGCTGGCGCTGCTGCTCAAGCAGTCGAGCGAGGCAGTGTCCTGAGCCGCGCATGAGCGGCACCGCGTCGCGGGCGCTCGAGGACTGGCTCGCGCGCATCGAGCAACTTCATCCGAAGACGATCGAGCTGGGGCTCGAGCGACTGCGCGAGGTCGCGAGCCGGCTGTCGCTGAGCTTGCCGTGCCCGGTGATCACGGTCGGCGGCACCAACGGCAAGGGCTCGACCTGCGCGATGCTCGAGTCGATCCTGCTCGCCGCCGGATATCGCGTGGCGCTCTACACGTCGCCGCACCTGGTGCGCTTCAACGAACGCGCACGGCTCGGCGGCGCGCCGGTCGACGACTCGGCGCTCATCGAGCAGTTCGAGGCGGTCGACGCGGCGCGCGGCGACGTCTCGCTGACCTACTTCGAATTCACCACGCTGGCGGTGCTGAGGCTCTTCCAGCAGCGCGCGCCCGACGTCGCGATCCTCGAGGTCGGGCTGGGAGGGCGGCTCGACGCGGTGAACCTGGTCGACGCCGACTGCGCGATCGTCACCAGCGTCGACGTCGACCACGCAGACTACCTGGGCGACACGCGCGAGCGGATCGGCTGGGAGAAGGCGCACATCTTCCGGCCGGGCCGGCCTGCGATCTGCAGCGACCCGGTGCCGCCCGCGTCGCTGGTCGAGCACGCGAGGTCGATCGGTGCCGACCTGTGGCTTCACGGCCGCGACTACGACCACGCGGGCGATCGCCAGCAGTGGTCGTACGCGGGGCGCGCGCAGCGCCGCAGTGCGCTGGCTTATCCGGCGCTGCGCGGTGCGAACCAGCTGCAGAACGCGGCCGGCGTTCTCGCCGCGCTCGAGGCGTTGCGCGACCGCCTCCCGGTGCCGCAGCAGGCGGTGCGCCAGGGCTTCGCGACGGTCGAGCTTCCAGGGCGCTTCCAGGTGCTGCCGGGGCAGCCGACGGTCATTCTCGACGTCGCGCACAATCCGCACGCGGCCGCGCACCTGGCGGTCAATCTGGACGCGATGGGCCGTTTCCGGCAGACCTTCGCAGTGTTCGGCGTCATGGCCGACAAGGACGTCGACGGCGTCATCGTGGCGCTCGTGCATCGCGTCGACCACTGGTTGCCGGTCGATCTCCCGGGTCGGCGCGCCGCGCGGGCGAGCTGGATCGCCGAGAGGCTGCGCGCGGCAGGCGTCGCGCGCGAAGGCGACAGGACCAGCATCGAGTGCCACGCGAGCCCGTCTTCGGCGCTCACGGCGGCGCGGAGCCGCGCAGGCGCCAATGATAGAATCGTGGTCTTCGGATCCTTCCTCACCGTCGCCGACATTCTTGCCGCACGTGTCCCGTAGCGCCCGTTCCCTTGGCAACCTCGTCGACACGCGCCGTGGCGCCCGCGCGTCGGGTGCTGCCATCGCGGATCGCCATGGCCAGGCGTGACGCGATCGACGAAGACGGCGGCGCCCTCGATCCGGCGCTGACGCAGAAGAAGCGCGCGCGCAGGCGCCTGGTCGGCGCACTGGTGCTGGGGCTTGCCGCTGCAATCGTGTTGCCTCTGGTGCTCGACTCCGAGCCGCGCCAGGCCATCACCGACGTCCAGATCGAGATTCCGCCGCGCGAGACGCCGTTGCCGCCGAGGGCCGACGATTCGGTCCGACCTGCGGAAGATCCGGCCGTCGCGCCGCCTCCGCCGGCCGCGGCGCCGGCGACGGAGACGCCGAAACCGGCCTCGGAGAAAGTGCCCGAGAAAGTGCCCGAGAAGGCGTCCGAGAAGGCGTCAGAGAGAGCGCCCGCACCCCGGTCCAAGACGCCGCCGAAGACGGCCGAGCAGCCGAAGCCGGAGGCGAGTGCGCCGGCGTCCAGGGCGCCAGCACCGGCGCCGAGCGCCGCGCCGGCTGCGGTGGATGCGCGGTTCGTGCTGCAGGTCGGCGCGTTCGCCAACCCCGGCAGTGCGCGCGCGCAGGCCGACAAGGCACGCAAGGCGGGCGTGCGTGTCTACACCGAGACGGTGCAGACCGCTCAGGGTGAGCGTACGCGGGTGCGGGTCGGGCCGTTCGCCAGCCGCGAGGCCGCCGACCAGGCGCGCGCGAAGCTCAAGGCCGTCGGTGTCGAGTCTGCGGTGGTTCCGCTGTAGCGATGTCGCTGAGCGTCGCCGCCCTGACCGGATGGGACTACTTCGTGATCGCCACGCTGCTGATCTCGATCGCGCTCGGGCTGCTGCGCGGACTCGTGCGCACGGTCTTCGCGCTGGCCGCCTGGGTGGTCGCGCTGATCGGCGCGCCGCTGGTCACCGGTCCGTTGCTGGCGGTGACCGGCTGGTCGCTGCACCCGCTGTTCGTCGCCGTGCTCGTGTTCTTTGCGCTGCTGATTTCGGTGCGCCTGCTCGGCGGGCTGATCGCGCGCGTGCTCGCGAAAGTCGGGCTGGGCCTGGCCGATCGATCGCTGGGGGCAGTGCTCGGCGTCGTGCGCGCGCTCATCGTCGTGACGATCGTGGCGCTGGTCGCCAGGCACCTGGGCGCCGATCGCGACCCCGCCTGGCAGCAGGCGCTTTCGCGCCCGTTGCTCGACGAGCTGGTATCGTGGGTGATGCCGTACTTGCCCGCGCGTTCGGAGACGGTCAAGCAGACCTGAACGCGGGAACTGGGAGCCTGTCATGTGCGGAATCCTGGGCGTCGTAGCGCGCTCGCCGGTCAACCAGCTGCTCTATGACGGCCTGCTGCTGCTGCAGCATCGCGGCCAGGACGCGGCCGGCATCGCGACCGCGATGGGCAAGGCCTTCCACATGCAGAAGGGCAACGGGCTGGTGCGCGACGTCTTTCGCACGCGCAACATGCGCTCGCTCGGCGGGCACTCCGGCATCGCGCACGTTCGCTATCCGACTGCAGGGTCGGCGGGCAACTCCGAGGAGGCGCAGCCCTTCTACGTGAACGCGCCGTTCGGCATCATGCTGGCGCACAACGGCAACCTGACGAACTCCGAGCAGCTGAAGGACGAGATGTTCCGGCGCGACTTGCGGCACATCAACACCGACTCGGACTCCGAGGTGCTGCTGAACGTGCTGGCGAATTCGCTGCAAGCGTCTGCGCACGGCGTCTCGCTCGATCCCGAAACGATCTTCGCGGCGGTCGGCGAGCTGCACGCGCGCGTGCGCGGTGCCTACGCCTGCGTGGCGGAGATCGCCGGCTACGGCATCCTCGCGTTCCGCGATCCGTACGGCATCCGCCCGCTGTGCTACGGCGTGTCCGAGACCGACCACGGCGTCGAGTACCTCGTCGCGTCGGAGTCGGTGGCGCTCGAAGGCCTGGGCTTCCGGATGGTGCGCGACGTCGAGCCGGGCGAAGCGATCTTCATCGACCTCGACGGCAACTTTTACTCGCGCCAGTGCGCGGCGTCGCCGTCGCTCAATCCCTGCGTGTTCGAGTACGTCTACTTCGCGCGCCCCGACTCGATCGTCGACGGAGCGTCGATCTACTCGGCGCGGCTGCGCATGGGCGAGTACCTGGCCGAGCGGCTGGCCGCCGAGCTGTGGCGCGGCGATATCGACGTCGTCATGCCGATCCCCGACACGTCGCGTCCGTCGGCGATGCAACTGGCGATGAAGCTCGGGCTGGACTACCGCGAGGGCTTCCTGAAGAACCGCTACGTCGGGCGCACGTTCATCATGCCGGGGCAGGCGGTGCGCAGGAAGTCGGTGCGCCAGAAGCTCAATGCGATGAGCGTCGAGTTCAAGGGCAAGAACGTGCTGCTGGTCGACGACTCGATCGTTCGCGGCACGACCTCGCGCGAGATCGTGCAGATGGCGCGCGACTCGGGCGCCAACAAGGTGTTCTTCG
>Ga0073903_10001060_pt1 | contig 14439 bp, 14 predicted proteins | sample KloWWTKNB14_bulk_FD_66665 | JGI IMG/M metagenome (GOLD analysis project Ga0073903, IMG submission 66665) | Active sludge microbial communities from Klosterneuburg, Austria, studying microevolution and ecology of nitrifiers - Klosterneuburg... | ecosystem: Engineered > WWTP > Aerobic digester >... | reverse complement strand
AGGCGATCGACCGCGCGCGCCCCGATGCCGTGATCTACCTCGCCGGCGCCGACCCCTACGCGGGCGACCGGCTCGGGCGCCTTGCCCTGACCCGGGACGGGCTGCTGGCGCGCGACCGCATGGTGTTCGCGGCCTGCAGCCGGCATGCTTTGCCGGTCGCGGTGAGCATGGCGGGCGGCTATGCCCGGGACGTGGACGAGATCGTCGACATCCATTTTGGCACCGTGCGCGAGGCGTTGCGGTGGCATGCCGTGATGCGAGCCCGGGTGGCGAGTGCCTGATGCGGACGTGCGGGCAGGCCGGGCCGCAGGAACCCGCTGCCGGGCCGCGCTTAAACCCTGGTGCGGCGCGCCGCATCCAAATGGCCGTGATGAGCGCACTATTGGCCGTGATCGACAATCCGCACGAGGGCCCCGAGCGTGACGACCCCGATGCGGGGCTGGTGCGCGCGGCGGCCGCTGGCGAGATGCGGGCCTTCGAGGCCCTGTACCGGCGCCACGCCGGCCGCGTGCACGGCGCGATCAAGCGCCTGGTCGGGGTCGACGCGCGGGCCGAGGAGCTGGCGCAGGAAGCCTTCGTGCGCGCATGGCAGAAGCTCGCGGGCTTCCGCTTCGAGAGCGCGTTCGGCTCGTGGCTCTACCGGCTGGCGGTCAATACGGCGCTGATGGACCTGCGCGGACGCGCCGGCGCCGAGAACCTCGAGGACATGATGCCGGTCGAGGACGTGCTGCCGGCGGCCGACAGCCACGGCCGCAACGAGCTCGGCATGGACCTGCAGCGCGCGGTCGACCGCCTGCCCCCGCGCGCGCGCGCCGTGCTGGTGCTGCACGACGTCGAGGGCTGGCGCCACGAGGACATCGCCGCCGAGCTGGGCATGGCGGTCGGCACGAGCAAGGCACAACTGCACCGCGCGCGGGGCCTCCTGCGCCGGATGCTGGGAGCGGCGGCATGAGCGAATTCGAACTGCGCCAGCGCCTGCGTGCGCTGCGAGTGGACCAGGAACCGGCGCGCGACCTGTGGCCGGCGATCGCCGCGCGCCTGGGCGAGCCTGCAGCGGCATCTGCGTCGGCGCCGGTGGCGGCCGTGCCACCGCGGCGCCGTAATGCCGCCTGGCCCGAGGCGCTGGCCGCGATGCTGGTGGTGGCGCTGGGCGCCGGCGCACTGCTGCTGCGCGAGGCGCCGGCGCCCGCCGATCCCGTGCCGGCGCTGGCCACGGTGACGCCGTGGACGCTGCGCGAGGCCCAGGGCATCGATCTCAGTTACCAGGCCGCGCTGGATACGGCGGGTCCGCGCGTCGCGGCGCGCCGGCCGCAGGAACTGGCGGCGGCCGAGACCGAACTCGACGCCGCGCAGGTCTCGATCGAGCGCGCGCTGCGCGAGAATCCCGGTTCCACCCACCTGCTCCGGCTCCTGCAGCAGACCCACGAACAGCGCCTGCGGCTGTACCGCCGCGAGCAGCTGGTGGGCTGATGCGCCACGATGAAACCACCCAGGACACGACCGTGAACCACCATACCCTTGCCCTTGCCATCGCCGCGGCCCTCGCGTTCGCCGGCGCCGCACGCGCCGCCACGCCGATCGAAAGCAGCACGCGCCCGGCGTCCGCCCAGGCGCGGGTGGAAGTCCACAACGTCCGCGGCTCGGTCACGATCACGGCCTGGGACAAGGACGAGATCGCGCTCGGCGGCTCGCTGGGCGAGGGCTCGAAGCTGGAGGTCAGCGGTTCGCCCGACCACCTGATCGTGCGGGTGGCCAATCCCGACGGCTCCACCGGCTGGTCGTGGTGGGGCGGCAACCGGGGTCCACGCGAGGACACCGTCCTCAGCCTGAGCGTGCCGCGCGCCGCCGCGGTCGAGGTCGAGGTGGTCAGCGCCGACGCGCGGGTCGAGGGCCTGGCGGGCAGCCGCGAGATCGAGGTCGACAGCGTCAGCGGCGACGTGCGGGTGCAGGCGCAGGCCGAGCGCTTCGGGCTGCAGAGCGTCAGCGGCGACATCGAGGCCAGCGGCAGCGCGCAGCGCGCGCACGTCGAGTCGGTGAGCGGCGACGTGGATGCGAGCGGGCTCGAAGGCGAGATCACGGTGGAGACCGTGTCCGGCGGCGTGCGCGCGACCGGCACCGGCGTCACCCGGCTCGAGGCGGGCACCGTTTCCGGCGACCTGGATTTCGACCTCGGCCTCGCCGCCGGCGCGCGGATCGATGTCGAGACCATGAGCGGCGACGTGACCTTGCAGGTGCCGGCCGATGTCTCGGCGCGGATCGAGGCCTCGACCTTCAGCGGCAGCATCCGCAGCGACATCGGCACGGTCGAGGAAGAGGAGCACGGCCCGGGCTCCAGCCTCAAGGCGACCGCCGGCAGCGGACAGGGCAGCATCAACCTCGAGTCCTTCAGCGGCGACATCGAGCTGCGCAAGCGCTGAACGACGCGCCGCAGCGCGGATGGCATGAGGGCCGGCAGGAATGCCGGCCCTTTTTCTTGGCCGCAATTTTCCCTGTGTGAGCGGCTTCAGCCGCCACCGAGGCCCATCGCGCGCAGAGCGCGCTCCTACAAAGCCGGCCTTGTAGGAGCGCGCTCTGCGCGCGATGGGCCTCGCCCTAATCCAGGGCCCGGAAACGACTGCGGCCCCGTTTCCGGGGCCGCAGGTGTTGCGTGCTGCGTTGTTCGCCTACGTGGCCAGATCAGAACTTCTGGCTGTACTGCACGTACCAGAAACGACCCGGGATTTCGTACTGCGGGTCGAAGCTGTTGGCGAAGGTGTCATACACCACCGGCGGATCTTCGTCGAAGATGTTGCGGATACCGGCGGTCACGCGGCCGTTCCAGGGCGCATCCCACGTGCCCTGCAGGTCCACGTACCACACCTCGTCGACCGTGTGCTCGCCGAAGGGGAACCGGCCGGTTCCGCTCGGGTTGTCGCACAGGCCCGGGTTGCCGAACGCCACCGGCGTCGAGCAGTCCGAGGTCAGGTCGGAGATGTAACGGATGCCCAGGGTCGAGCCCCAGTCGCCGTACTGCCAGTTGGTGTTGATGTTGCTCTTCAGGCGCCAGAACGGGTTGCGGTCGAAGTACACGCCGACCACGTTGCCCTGCGACGGCTGCGGGTAGTCCGCTTCCGGCTGGCCCACGTCACCGTAGTAGCTGGTGTAGGCGTTGTCCCAGTTGATGTTGAACTTGCCCCACGCCGTGTCGAAGCGATAGTTCAAGGTCAGGTCCCAACCTTCCACCTCGGTGCCGCCGTCGAGGTTCTGCGAACCCGCGAACAGGTCGCTGATCTCGCCATCCGCACCGCGGGTGATGAAGGCGCAGGCGGCCAGGTTCTCGTTGACGTAGCAGTCGTCGGCGATGAACTCGCCCGACTGCGTGCCGATCGCCTGCACGATCTCGACGTTGTACCAGTCGAGGTAGACGTCGAGGCCTTCCAGCCAGCTCGGGCTGTACACCAGGCCCAGGGTCTTGCTGGTCGCCTCTTCCGGGCTCAGGAACGGGTTGCCGCCGACCGTGATGCGGATCTGCGTGTTGGCCTGTTCGTAATCCGGGGCCACCGGGCCGATGCCGCCGAAGCCGGCAAGGCAGCGGGCGCGGGTGGCCGCGTCCACCTGGCCGGTGTCGAAGGTCGACTGCGAGCACGGATCCGTCAGGTCGGGGAAGCTGTCCGAGTTGCCCAGGAACAGTTCGCTGACCGCCGGGGCGCGGAAGCCCTCGGCCCAGTTGCCGCGGATCAGCAGGTCGTTGATCGGCTTCCAGCGGAAGCCCGCCTTCGGGTTGGTCGTATCGCCGAAGTTCGAGTAATCCGAGTAGCGCGCGGCCACCGAGAACTCGAGCACCTGGGCGAAGGCCAGATCCTTCAGGATCGGGATGTTGAACTCGGCGTAGAACTCGTCGAGCGAGAAACCGCCCGCGGTCGGCTGCGCCGCGTTACCCGTGGTGGCACCGGAGGCCGTGATCGCGTCGGGCAGGAAGAAGCCCTGCTCGCGACGGTACTCGTAGCCGGCCGCGAAGCCGAGCGGACCCGCCGGCAGCTCGAAGATGTCGCCGGTGATGTTCGCGGTGTAGTTGTACAGCTCCTTCTGGGTCTGGTCCTTCAGGTTCACGCTGGCGAAATCGACCATCTCCTGCGTGAAGCCATCCGGGCCCTGGAACAGGTTGATGGGCACGCAGCCCGCGATCGGCGCTGCCGCCGTGCCGCAGGTCGGGGTGCCGTCAGCCGCGATGAACGATGGGCCGAGGCCCAGCGCCAGCTGGTTGCGGTTGAACTGGCCCAGGGTGACGTCGAGCTGCTCGTTGTCCGAGTAGATGCCGTTGACGTCCCACGCGAACGAACGGTCCCACAGGTCGAAGGACCCGTTGAAGCCGGCGCCGAAGTAGTACGTGTCGACGTCCTGGCTGAACGTGCGGAAGATCTTCGTGTTGCGGTACTGGGCGCGCGTGACGGTCGTGCCGAACGGGTTGTAGATGTTGTCCGGCGAGATGGTCACGTTGTTGCCGAACACCGCGCCGAGCGTGAACGGAATCGCCGCAAGCAGCTGCTCCGACTTGCGCTCGTTGACCATGATGGTCGTGTTGAAGCTGATGTTGTCGGTGATGTCGTAGCGGCCCTGCACGAAAATGCCGGTGCGCTCCTGCGGGGTCTGCAGGTAGTTGTCCGGAGCGAAGTTGAAGCCGTCGGTCGACAGATCGAAGGGCTTGTAGTCGCTGGGGGACGTGCCTGCGCGGCCCGGGATCAGGGTCACGGTGCCCGGGACACCCGGACGGCCGAAGCGGCCGAACGGCGTGGTCGACGAGGCGCCGACGTTGACGTTGTTGCCGGGGAAGCCCGACAGCGGCACCGCCGAGATCTCGCGGTCGCCGGCGAAGATCGGGTCCTGCTTCGCGTACGAAGCATTGAACACGATGTTCGAACGCTCGGTGGTCGCGCCGATGGTGAAGTCGTACAGCTGGGTGCGGCCGTCGCCTTCCTCGTTCTCGCCGAGGTAAGCCGAGGCTTCCGCGCCGTCGTAGGTGTCACGCGTGGTGATGTTGATCACGCCCGCGATCGCGTCCGAGCCGTAGATCGCCGAGGCGCCGTCCTTCAGGACTTCGACGCGCTCGATGACCGAGACCGGGATCGTGTTGAGGTCGACCGCGCCGTCCAGCGTGGTGACCCAGCGGCGGCCGTTGACCAGCACCAGGGTGCGGTTCGAGCCGAGGTTGCGCAGGTCGACGCGGGTCTCGCCGTTGCCACCGTTGTTGAAGGTGGTGTTGAGCGTGGCGCCGTTGCTGGTCAGTTCCTGCAGGATGTCACCGACCGAGGTGAGGCCCGTCCTCTGGAGGTCGGCGCGCTCGATGACGAATACCGGCTGGGAGGTCTCGATGTCGGTGCGCTTGATGCGCGAGCCGACGACCGTGATCGTCTCCAGCGTCTCGGCGTCGTCCTGTGCGTACACCGCCGGGACCACTGCCACGGAGGCAGCGCCGACGGTGAGCGCGAGGCGTACGGCCTTCGACAGCTCGTTGCTAATGGGGTTCATAAACTCTCCAACGTCAGAGTTGTAACGGTTCGGGACAATTTCGTTCCTTCCTGTGGAACGGCCAGTCGACTGGCCTACCGGGATCCTCGGCAGCGGCCGATGGTAGCAACTATTGCAACATGGGGGAATCCCTTGTGGTACGAATGCAACAACCGCGGAAAACCGCGCCGTGATGCGGTTTCCCGGGGGTTGCGGCCGGTGCCGGCGAGACGCCGGTTTACGGGGACTTAACGCGGGTCGCCGGATTGCTTAACGCGGCCGCCATCCGGGCGCCGCCGTCCGCACGGTGCGGCGGCTTGCGGGACGTGGCGCGCAGCGGGGCAGGGCGGATGTTGCGCGGATGCGCGATTCCCGCGGCGCGGGGCAACGGCGCGGTCCGGGCCACGAGGGAATGCGCGCAAGGCCGCTCGGAACCGGCGCGACCCGGGAAATCCCCGGACAGCAATCCGCGGGTGTGGCGACTCGTCCAGCGGTTTGCTAGAGGTCCTGCTTGTAGCGGACGTAGGGCGTGCGCGCGGCCGAGGCATCGGCCTCCGAGGTGGGCGGCACGTCGGGCAGGGCGTTGATGTCGCCGCTGGAAATCAGGTTTTCCGCGCCGAACGAGAGCTCGCCGCGCCACGGCGTGCGCCAGGACACGCCGAGATCGAGCCCGGTCCACTCCGACGCCGCATTGGCGCCCGCGCCGTCCGGGCGCACGACCCGGCCGGTGATCCCGCCCGAGAACGGGCCATGGGACATCCCGACGCGCAGCGCCGCCTGGTTCCAGGCCTGCGGCCCCGCCCCCGGCAGGGCCGGGCTGCGCGACCACAGGTCGCCCCAGCTCGCCGACATCGAGAGGGCCGTGTCGGGCGTGAGCCGGTACTGGCCGCTGAGGCCCAGGTCGCGGCTTTCGATCGGATTGGCAGCCGATCCCGGCACCGAGTAGTTCCAGTACGACGCGCTGCCGAGCGCGTCGCCGCCGGCCATGCCGGCCATGCCCCACGTCGGCCCGACGTCGTTGCCGCGGGCCCGCGCGTAGTTCACCGCAAGGTCGAGTGGACCGTGCGACCACGCCAGCTGCGTCTGCCCGCCAGCCACGCTGGGCTGGCGCTCGACGCCACCGATGCCGAGGCACTCGTTGGCGAAGCCGGGAACCGCCATGAGCCCGGAGAAGCCGTCGCACCAGGGCGCGACCGCAGCCCGCGTGTCGGTGGGATTCCAGCGCTGGGTTCCCGCGACCGCGAGGCGCAGCGCGCCGGCGTCGCCGAGGCCGAGGGTGCCGACGAGGCCGGCGCCGGCCTGGTCGAGCGCCGGCTGCAGCGGGGCCAGCACAAGCAGGGGGGCGGTGGGGCCGGCATCGACGCGCGTGGCACCGAGCCAGTCGCCGTCCGCGGACAGGTGCCAGACGATCGACTCGGGGCCCTCGAGCGCGAGCGCAGCCGGCGCGCCGGCCAGGCACGCGAGCGACAGCATCGAAATGGCTACCCGGTTTCGCATCTGGCGACCGCTACGGATCCATTCCCTGTGACCGCGCCGGTGGCCTCCAGTTCCCCGAAGCCACCCGCGATACACCTTCGCGCCGATGATACTCCCGGAAGCCGTGCCGGTCCACGCGCGCCGGGCCGGTTCCGGCGCGCCGGGCCCGCGTTCCGCCGGGGCAGCCGGATGCGCCTCAGTGCGCGGTCGGCGGCGGCGAAACCACCGGCTCGGCGGCGTACAGCTGGCCGACATCGACGCGGTCGAAGCGGTAGAGGCGGTTGCAGAATTCGCAGCGCACTTCGACGTGGCCGTCCGCGCCCAATGCCGCCTCGGCCTCGGCGCGACCCAGCGCCAGCAGCATGCCCGCCACGCGTTCGCGGCTGCAGCGGCAGCCGAATGCGAGGGGCTGCGGGGGGTGCAGTCGCACGTCGTCCTCGGCGTAGAGGCGGCGCAGGATCCGTTCGGCGTCGAGCTCCAGCAGTTCGGCATCGGCAAGCGTGCGGAACAGGATGCCCGCGCGCTCGAACTCCGACGAGGCCGCGCGCAGCGCGTGGCCGCCGACCGACGGCACCTGCTGCAGCAGCATGCCGGCGCAGCGCTGCTCCGCGCACACCAGCTGGATCAGCGTGGGCAGCTGCTCGGAGCGGGCGAAGTAGCCCTCGAAGGCCTGCGCGAGGCGCGTGCCCTCGACCGGCACCATGCCCTGGTAGCGCTGGTTGCCGGCCTCGCGCTCGATCGTGATCGCGAGCAGCGCATCGCTGCCGAGTGCCTCGATCGACAGCGCGGGCGCGACCGGGTCGTGCCAGCGCGCCAGTCCGCGCACGCGCCCGTCGCGCGTGCACTCCGCGTACAGCAGCGGCACCGCGCCGCTGGACTTGAGCTGGATCGACAGCGTGCCCGGCATCTTGAGTTCACCGGCGAACAGCGTGGTCGCGGCGATCGCCTCGCCCAGCAAGGTGCGCACGGCGGGCGGATACCCGGCGCGGCCCGCGATCTCGCGCCACGCCGCGCCCAGCCGCACGATCACGCCGCGCACGCCGGCGTGCTCGAGATGGAAGCGTCGCATCCAGTCCTCGGGCGCAGCCATAATCGGGACATCGCGATCGCCCATGCGGGGAATTATGCAACGAAAGCGCCAGCGCGCCGTCGCGCCCGCGTCGCCCTGGCGGCGCCTGCTGCGCTGGTTGCTGCGCGGCGCGCTGGCATTCGTGCTGCTCTCGCTGCTGGCGATCCTCGCCTTGCGCTTCCTCGACCCGCCAACCAGCGCCTTCATGCTCGCGCGTGGCATCGCGGCGTGGCGTGCCGGCGAAGCGGGCTACGCGCTGCAGCATCACTGGGTGCCGCTGGCCGATATCTCACCCGCGCTGCCGATCGCCCTGGTCGCCGCCGAGGACCAGAAGTTCCCGCACCACCACGGCTTCGACCTCGAGTCGATCGGCAAGGTCCTCGATGCGCGCGCAGGAGATGCGCCACTGCGCGGCGCCAGCACGATCAGCCAGCAGGTGGCCAAGAACCTGTTCCTGTGGTCCGGGCGCAGCTGGGTGCGCAAGGGACTGGAAGCCTGGTTCACCGTGCTGATCGAGTTGCTGTGGCCCAAGCAGCGGATCCTCGAGGTCTACGCCAACCTCGCCGAGTTCGGCGACGGGGTCTACGGCGCCGAGGCGGCCGCGCGCCACTACTACGGCAAGCCCGCGGCGCAGGTCGACGCGCGCGAAGCCGCCCTGCTCGCCGCGGTGCTGCCCAATCCGAAGCGGATGCGGGTCGACCAGCCTTCGCGCTACCTGCGCTCGCGCGCAGCGTGGATCGAACGCCAGGTGCGCCAGCTCGGCGGGCCCGCCTATCTCGATGCGCCCGCGCCTGCGGACGGAGCCGGCGCCGGCGGCGCGCCCCGGGCTGGCCGGGCCGCCGCGGACCGTTCCGGCCACGGGTCCGGTTCAGGCACCACCGGGGCGGCCGAACCAGCGGCGTCCTAGCCACAGCGAGACACCCACCAGGCCGACCAGCACCGGCACTTCCACCAGCGGCCCGATGACGGTGGCGAAGGCCACGTCCGAGCTGACGCCGAAGACCGCGATCGCGACCGCGATGGCCAGTTCGAAGTTGTTGCCCGAGGCCGTGAAGGCGAGCGACGCCGCGCGCTCGTAGTCCGCCCCGAGGCGGTGGGCCATGTACAGCGATACCAGGAACATGATCACGAAGTAGAGCACCAGCGGCAGCGCGATCCGCGCGATGTCCAGCGGCGCGGCGACGATATGGTCGCCCTTGAGGCTGAACATCAACACGATCGTGAACAGCAGCGCCACCAGCGTCAGCGGCGCGATGCGCGGAATGAAGACGCCGCCGTACCAAGCCTCGCCCATGCGCCGGCGCAGCACGAGCCGGGTCAGCATCCCGGCGACGAATGGAATGCCGAGGTAGACCAGCACGCTGCGGAAGATCTCGCCCATGCCCACGTCGACCACCGCGCCCTCGAGGCCGAGCAGCGGCGGCAGCCAGGTCGCGAACACCCAGGCGTAGACCCCGAAGAACAGGACCTGGAAGATGCTGTTCAACGCCACCAGGCCGGCGGCGTATTCGCTGCTGCCCCTGGCAAGGTCGTTCCAGACCAGCACCATCGCGATGCAGCGCGCCAGCCCGACCAGGATCAGGCCGACCATGTACTCGGGCCGGTCGTGCAGGAACAGCACCGCCAGCGCGAACATGAGCAGCGGGCCGACCAGCCAGTTCTGCAGCAGCGACAGGGCCAGCAGCTTGCGATCGGAGAAGACCGCCGGCAGGGCCTCGTAACGCACCTTGGCCAGCGGCGGGTACATCATCAGGATCAGCCCGATCGCGATCGGGACGTTGGTCGTGCCCAGGGTGACGCCCTGGATCGCATCGCGCACGCCCGGCACGAAGCGGCCGACGAGCACGCCCAGCGCCATCGCGAGGAAGATCCAGAACGTGAGGTAGCGGTCGAGGAAACCGAGACGGCCCGCAGGCCCGGACCGGGGCGCGGCCCCCGCGCCCGGGCCCGGCGCGGCCGGGATGGGCCGCGCGGTACTCATGCGAGCGACGCCAGCAGTTCCTGCACCCGCCGCGCGATCTCGTCACGGACTGCGCGGTAGCCGTCGTCGTCCATGTGGCGGGGATCGGCCAGGGCCCAGTCCTCGCGCCGCTTCGCCGGCACCCACGGGCAGGCATCGCCGCAACCCATCGTCACCACGGCGTCGAAGCTCAGGCCCTCGACCTCGGCCAGCGACTTGGAGCGCTGGGTCCCGAGGTCGAGGCCCGCTTCGGCCATGAAGCGCGTGGCCTTCGGGTTGATCGTGCCGGAGGGCCGCGAGCCGGCGCTCCAGGCTTCGACCTCGCCACGGCCCAGCGCGCGCGCGTAGGCCTCCGCCATCTGGCTGCGGTTGGAATTCTCCACGCACACGAAGAGCACGCGCTTCATGCCTTGCCCTCAGCAGCAGCCGTGCGCGGCGGCCGCGGCGCTGGCGCCTGCCACCGCGACGATGGGCGCCGCCACCGTGCAGGCGGCCTTGGTGGCGTCCGGGCCGCAGCACGCGCCGCCCGTCTTCGCGGCCTCGGCGGCCCTGGCGCTCGCCTGCGGCGCGCAGGCCTTGTCGTCGCCGCAGCCGCCTCCCGCAGCGTAATAGGTCGTCGCACTGCCGAAGGTGTGGAAGGTCTCCCAGCGCGTGCCTTGCGGATCGACCGTCCAGGCCTTGTCCGAACGCGCATAGCAGCAGGTGGTGCCGTCCTCGGTCAGGACCTCGCCGCCCGCGGCATCGAGGTTGCGGCCCAGCGCCGCCAGCTCCTCGCCCGTCTCGACCTGCAGCCCGAGGTGGTCGACCCCGGCCGGGCGGCCCATGGCCGAGATGGCGAAGTTCAGGCGCGGGTCGTCCAGCATCCACTTGGCGTAGTCGGGCTGGTGCACGGCCGGCGCAGAGCCGAACAGTTGCGAGTAGAAGCGGATGCTGGGTTCCAGCTCGGCGACGTTGAGGTGCACATGGAAGCGCTTCATGGCTTGCTCCGGCGGTTGGAAGGGCGCGCCGACGCGCAGGCGCCGGGGCTGGGGGTACAGGCCGCGGCCCCGGCGTCGCCGGCGCAGCAGTTCTCCATCAGGAACCCGACCAGCGCATCCATGCGCGCAAAGTCGGCCGAACAGCGGATCGCGCGCCCCTCGCGCTGGTCGAGGACCAGGCGCGCCTGGCGCAGCACGTTGAGGTGGTTGCTCAGGGTCGCCCCGGGCAGGGCGGTGGCCGTGCGCAGCTCGCCCACGCCGAGGCCGGAACGACCCGCGCGGATCAGGCGGCGGAACAGCTCCAGGCGGGTCGGATGGGCCAGCGCGCCGAGCGCCGCCAGTGCTTCAGTAGATTTCATGATTCCGGAATTATGGAAATAAAACCGGCGCTGTCAAGTGCCGCCCCGCCAGCGCAGGCGCGACGGCGCTAAACTGTCCGGCCAGACCCGCACCCAGCGCGTACGGAGGCAGCCATGGCGAAGGTGAGCGACCTGCTGTCCGGCAAGGGACCACAGGTGCATGCGATCGGTCCCGACGAGCCGGTGCTGGCGGCGATCCAGATGATGGCCGACAAGTCGGTCGGCGCCCTGCTGGTGCTGCGCGAGGGCGCCCTGGCCGGCATCGTTTCCGAGCGCGACTACGCGCGCAAGGTGATCCTGCGTGGCCGTTCATCGGCCGAGACCGCGGTGTGGGAGATCATGAGCTCGCCGGTGACCACGGTGTCCCCGGGCGACTCGGTCGCCACCTGCATGATGGTGATGACCGAGCGCAAGATCCGCCACCTGCCGGTACTCGACGGCGGCAAGGTGATCGGCGTGCTGTCGATCGGCGACCTGGTCAAGAGCGTGATCGAGGAACAGCAGCAGGAAATCGCCCAGCTGCAGCGCTACATCGTCAGCTGAACCCGGCGCGCCGGGCTTGCGCCCGGCCGCGATTGCGGGAACCCTCGCGCTTCCCCGTTCCGGCCAGTCCCCCGTGCCCCTCCGACCGAGCGACCACCACGCCCGGCTCAGCCTCCTGCTCGACCGCTTCGGCGTGCGCCTGCGCTTCCTGGTGGAGCAGCATTGCGGCCGCCGTTCGGGCCTGGACCCCGACGACATCGAGCAGGAGGTCCGGATCCGCCTGTGGCGGGCCCTGGAACGTGACCGGAATACCCCCCTCGCTGCGTCCTATATCCAGAAGGCCGTGGTCAGCACGGTGGTGGATGCCGTCCGGCGGGCCCAGGTCCGGCCGACGGAGCCGCTGCCGGAGCCCGACAGCGGCCTGCAGCTGGTCGACGACGCCACGGTGGCGCCGGAGCACCGGGCCATGGACGACGAACGGGTGGCGCTGGTCGCAAGGGCGATCGCGGCGCTGCCGGAACGGCGCAGGGCACCGGTGCAGTTGCACCTGCAGGGCTTCGGTTTCGTCGAGATCGGCGGCCTGCTCGGGGTGAGCGACGAAGCGGCGCGCAAGCTGGTGACGCGCGGCCTGGATGAATTGCGGTCCCAGTTGCAAGCCTGGGGCCTGGAGTCTGGCGATGGATGACACGCGATTGGCCGAGCTGTACCGCCGCGCGCTGGCGCGCACGGGCGCTGCTGCGCCCGCTGCCGACGACCTGGTCGCGCTGGCAGCGGGACGCCACCTGGGCGACCGCCACGACGCGGTGCTGGCGGCACTGGCGGCCACGCCGGACGCCCTGGCGCTGCATCGCGTGGCGCAGGCCGCGGCGCAACCCGCGGCCGCGCTGGCCGGCGAACTCGAGGCGCTGTCGCGCCGGGCCGAGCCGCGGCGCGAGCGCCGCCATCAAGGTGCGGGTGGCCGCGTGCGCCGCATCGCGGCGGCCTTCGGGACCGCCGCGGCGCTGGCGCTGGTGGCATGGCGCCTGCTGCCGGGCGTCGGCGCCGACGATCCTGCGCTGGTCATGCCCGTTTCCGACACCATCCTGGCCGCCGACTCCTTCGAAGTCGGGCGTGGCACCGACAGCGACGGCGCGCCCATCGCCGGCGACTCGCCGATCTTCCTCGACGACTTCGGCAGTTCCGGCTGAGCGGGTTGGCTGGGGCGCCGCTGCAGGAACGGATTCAGCCGCGACCAGGCCTATCGCGCGCAGAGCGCGCTCCTGCAAGGCCGGCTTTGTAGGAGCGCGCTCTGCGCGCGATGGGCCTGGTCGCGGCCAAAACCGCTCCCACAGGGCCATCCCGCAGGCGCAGGCTGCGATCCTGCGCGAGGCCTCAGGCCTCGAGCGCCGTCGCGTGCTCGCGCGTGGCCGCGAAGCGCACCGTCGGCCAGCGTTCGACCGTGAGGTTGAGGTTGACCCGGGTCGGCGCCAGGTAGACCAGTTCGCCGGCCGCGTCCAGCGCCAGGTTCATGGCGGCCTTCTCGCGGAATTCCTCCAGCTTCTTCGGGTCGTCGCAGTGGACCCAGCGCGCCGTGGCGACCTGCACGTTCTCGAATGCGCAATCCACCGAGTATTCGTCCTTGAGCCGGTAGGCGACCACGTCGAACTGGAGCACGCCGATCGCGCCCAGGATCAGGTCGTTGGACATCAGGGGGCGGAAGAACTGGGTCGCGCCTTCCTCCGAGAGCTGCGCCAGGCCCTTGGTCAGCTGCTTCATCTTGAGCGGATCCTTGAGCCGTGCGCGACGGAACAGCTCGGGCGCGAAATTCGGCACGCCGATGAAGGCCAGCGCCTCGCCCTCGGTGAAGGTGTCGCCGATCGAGATGGTGCCGTGGTTGTGGATGCCGATCACGTCGCCGGGCCAGGCATTGGCCACGATTTCCCGATCGGAGGCCATGAAGGTCAGCGCGTTGGCCAGCTTCACGTCCTTGCCCGAACGCACATGGAAGGCCTTCATGCCGCCCTCGAATCGACCCGAGCAGATGCGCATGAAGGCGACGCGATCGCGATGCTGCGGGTCCATGTTGGCCTGGATCTTGAACACGAAGCCGCTCATGGCCGTTTCGCAGGGCCCGACCTCGCGGCTCAGCGTGCGCCGCGGGCGCGGCTCGGGCGCGTGCTCGATGAAGAAATCCAGCAGCGGCTGCACCCCGAAGTTGTTGACCGCCGAGCCGAAGAACACCGGGGTCTGCCGCCCCGCGAGGTAGGCGGCCTGGTCGAAGGGATGCGAGGCGCCGCGCACGAGCTCGAGTTCCTCGCGCAGCTCGGCCAGCACCTCCGCGCCCAGGCGCGCCGCCAGCGCGGGATCGTCGAGGCCCTGGAAGATGGTCGAGTCCTGGCGCGTGAAGTTGCGCCCCGGCTCGTACAGGTGCACCTCGTCCTCCAGCAGGTGGTACACGCCCTTGAGCCGCGAGCCCATGCCGATCGGCCAGGTCACGGGCGCGCACTGGATCCGCAGCACCGATTCCACTTCGTCGAGCAACTCGATCGGCGAACGGCCCTCGCGGTCGAGCTTGTTGATGAAGGCCATGATCGGCGTGTCGCGCAGGCGGCACACGTCCATGAGCTTGATCGTGCGTTCCTCCACGCCCTT